>Ga0209542_10012323_pt1 | contig 14976 bp, 14 predicted proteins | sample RifCSPhighO2_01_FD_184028 | JGI IMG/M metagenome (GOLD analysis project Ga0209542, IMG submission 184028) | Soil microbial communities from Rifle, Colorado - Rifle CSP2_plank highO2_0.1 (SPAdes) (version 2) | ecosystem: Environmental > Terrestrial > Deep subsurface > Rock core/Sediment ...
TTAGTGAGCTCTTGATGTTTTGCTTCATCGATAATCACTTCATCTAAGGAGAGTTCAGGTTCTTGATTCTCTCGATGATAAAGATAAGGATCTTCTGGGGGTATGATATACGTTGGGGTTTGGCAGGAAGAAATAGCCATAAGCATAGAATAGAGATGTTTTTTCATCCTTAGAATGAAGAAGAAGATACTTATATAGATTTAGGAAATTGAAAAGTGAAAAAAAATAAATTATTTATATTCTACGTGGAAACGTGTTTTGGAATTTCCAGGTTGATTTGCTACACAGTACAATTCTTTATCTTTGCAATAGGCAATTTCTTTCCTTTTTTCCACAATAGGATTTAGGCTGCCGTTGTTTAAAGTATCAATGGTTTTCTTAGAACATTCTTGTATGAACTTCGCTTCAAGCTGGCCGCATTCTTTTTGTTCATCTGAAACGGAAGGAGCTTTTTGAATGGAATAATTTGATTTTTGCGCTAGAGAATGTTGGTGATCATAAATGTGCATAATTCCTGCTCCGCTTATTCCTCCTAAAGCTACGCCAAGTAAATAGGATTTCATATCCAATACATTTTTCTTTGTCATTTTATATCCCTCTCTTTTGATCTTTATCCTCTTTAGATAAGAATATCCTTTATAAATCTTTCTCAGAAATATTCACTATCAAGTGACAACTAACTAGTGGCCTTTTTCCATGATCTTGCGCAGCTCTGAAGAAATGAACTGCCCGGAAGCCTTTCCTGCCAGCCGTTTCATGGCCAAGCCCATTAAAGCCGGAAAAGGGGCTCCTTTGTTTTCAGCTACAATCTTAGTCAGTTCCTTATGAATTTCTTCTGTTCCCAGGGTGGCATAGCGCTTGATATCAAATTTGTCCGTAACCATGTCGATCAATACATCCAGAACAATGTCCTTGTGGATCTTGCCTTCCTTTAAATAGCGAAAAACATCCCTAAAATTCTCTTCAGTCAGCTTTTCTGGGTCATGATGAAATTGCCGTTTGATATCCAAAGGTACAGAGATTAGCGTTTCTGCAATAAAGGCTGGTTTTATGTCCGGATGGTGGACAACTAACTCTTCAAATAGATCAACTTTATCCGATTTAGCTACGAATTCTGCCAAGTCTTTACCCAAACCCAGTTTAGCATGAAAGCGTTCCATTTTTTCTTCCAGCGTTTCCGGCAATTCTATCTTTTTCAGATTTGGTTTAATTAATGGAACATCTGTTTCCGGATACATTCTGGCTGCACCAGGAATAGGCCGTAGATAAGTAGTAGTGCCATCTGCATTCGCTTTGCGCACTTCTTCCGGAATACCTTTTACTACTTCAGCTGCTCGATCATGCACTGCTTCTAACGCAACTCGTGCTTTTCTTTCTTCATCTGCTACTAAAATAAAAGCATCTTTTATATCACAACCCAATTTTTTCCGTACGGAGAGAACTTCGCTTTCTGAAATTCCATAACGTGGCAATTCATCAGAATGAAATATGCCGCCGACACCGGCGCGCACTTTGGCATGATCAGAAAATTCTGTGCCTAACCTTTTTCCCGGCTGCACTTCCCTGCCCACAAAACCAGCAAATCCTGGAAGCTTGATAGCCAACACTTTTCCTTTCTTGGCTAAGGTATTTTTAATCAGATTAGCAGCAGAAATAGTAAACAAAGAAGTGACCTCTTCAATCTCGAGCGATGGTAATTTTACTTTTTTATTCTTCAACTCTTCTTTTATTTTCAGCAATTCTTCCTGCCGTTTGACTTCCAGCTCTACCAGTAAAGGTAATTGCCGCAAATCTTGCGCACCTTTGATTTCGATGCGTGCTCCGCCTTTGATGGAGACGTTTACATCTTGCCTGATTGTGCCTAGGCCGCGCTTGACTCCAGGCAACGAACGTAATAACATTCCAATCTTCTTCGCTGCTTCCTGGCACTGTTCTGGCGTCGTAATATCCGGAGCGGTACCAATTTCGATTAAGGGAATTCCTAGCCTGTCTAAAGAATACACTTTTTCTTCTGGACTCTCGCGGACAATTTTACAGGAATCTTCTTCTAGCGAAATATTGGTTATTCTCACGTTACCGGCACTAGTGGTAATCATTCCATTTCTGGCTAGTAAGGCTGTACGTTGAAATCCGGAAGTGTTCGAACCATCAATGATAGTTTTGCGCATCACTTGCACGACAGGAAATACTTCTGCTTCGGCCAGAGCAGCCAGTTGCAGCGCGGTGTATAAAGCGTCTGGACTCATTTCATGCGGTGGTTCGCAGTCTGATTCGACTAGGCAAGTAGTGTCATAATATCCTTGATAAACAAAATTTTTTCCTTTGAGTTGTTCCTGCTTAGCTGCAATATCTACTTTTCCTCCTTCCCCTGCTGAAGCGCGAAGCTTTCTCTGGATACTGAAGTCAGGAAGATCATCCCGCAAGGTAGTCGGACAACTGCAGAATAATTTTGTGCCTTCCAGCTGCTGGTGGATCTCCAAGCCGCACTTAAGGCCGAGTTGAGAATAGTTCATAAAGCCTAGCAAAGAATATATATTTAAAAAAGTACCTACTCATTTAGCTTAGTGCTCTGTATTTTCTGATAAGTTTCAAATTCATCGCCAAAATCACGATAAAGCCAGTTATACATAATTCTAAAAAAAGGCTCCTTACGTACTCTCAACTCGTCTAATAAGTCAGGATATGGTATTTGTTCAAATCTTGTTGCTCTTTTAAAAATAGGAGCAGAAACTAGTATAATTTCTCCATTAGGATGCTCTCTTTTATATTTCTGTTGCATGAAATCAAGAAATTCTTGATTGATTTCAATTTCAGTGTCGAGACTTGAAGTCATTTTATGATAAGGTGGAAAATACGTTACTTTTAAACTTTTGTGTATAAGAATTAAAATTATTGGCAGTAGACGGTAACTTTATCTAAGGCAAAATTTTGAGTCATTACTGCTGAACCTAACTCCAAATACATGCTTGGAATCGGGATCTGAGTGACATTTATACAATTATAGCTTCCGGAAAGAACCTTATCGACATAGAGTTCAAATTTGACTCCTTTTTTACTGACTTCAATAGTATTAATATTTTTCAGATCAAAGTCACCAAATGTCTCTTGGAAGCCATTGCAGCCGAGGATGATTTTATTATTTTGACCAAACATATGGGTAAAGGTAACGCCAGTTGATGCAGGACTGGCATCACGTAGGGAAATAAAATAACTTCCGGGTATATCGGGGGTATTTGGTTTTACTGCATACTTTACTGTAAAGTCGTTATTACATGAAGAAATAGTCACGTCATTTTTAGTATGAAGCAAGGCAGTTCCAGTAACCTGTAATTTTTCATCAACAACAGAAGGAAGGCCAGTTATGGTATTCCATAAGCAAGTTTTATTCTTATAATCATCATTAAACTGGCACCCTATTTCTTGGCAGCCAGCGAGAACATCAATATTAGCAGGGCAATTTTCTTTTTCTATGCAAGCCCCATTTTCACATTTTTGTGTAGGGGTACAATCTTGGTATAGCTCTTCTAATTCGTTGCAGCTGTTATTCCAATATACATCTCCCTGGAAACAATCTACTTTAGCATGGGGGGCACATAGAAGAGCTTCTCCGCCCTTGCCACCTTCGTTTATACTTCCCCCGGTTCCACCATTCCCACCATTACTATTGCTTACATTAATCAGGCTATCATCCTGATACCCTGTTGCGCAGCCTGTGTCATATGCCAGCATTGCTGTGGCTAAAGGAAGTACAGTGAACAAAATTGGTTTTCCACTCTTTTCTACGATTGTTTCAAGTTTCATGCGTTCTAGTTCAAGGGCCAACTTTATAAAGATTTTGATTAATTAGTAATTATGTGGTGGTGACAAAACAGTGTCGGATTTTTGGGAAGTGGAATAGTCTTATCGTTGTTAAGTTCAATAGAAGTAAATTAATAAACCTCCAAGTTTTCTAAAGACCCAAAGAATGTACTTTCAAAAAAAGAGAGAGGTAGTTGTCTTACTAGTAGTACTTTTATTTCTCGTAGCAAGCTCTATTCTTTTCTTTAAAACTTTTGGAAGTAATTTGACTGGGGCAGTGGTATTAGAACCAAAAGAAATTACCACTCAGGATATAAGAATTCAAGGAACAACAAACATTGATACTTGTCAAGATTTAAACATAACGGGGGAACTGTATAGGCTAACTCAAAGCGTTAGTTCGGCAGGGACCTGCTTTTCTATTCGTAATAATTCTATTACCTTAGATTGTAATAGATATGATTTTCGTTATGATCAAGGAGGTTCTGGCACTCTTTTCGGATTCAACAATAGTGGTGGATATGATAACATTACTATTCAGAATTGTAATGCCGTTTCAAGTGTAGGAAGAGGTGCAATAATCTATTTTAAGGATTCAAGCAATTCAACCATCATCAACAATAATATTTCTGGCGTGGGTGGTGATCTAATTGGAATAGTTCTGGATAATACTTCAAATAGCACAGTTATGAACAACAACATAACCTTAACGGGGGCAACTTCTGTTGGTTTGATCATAAATGGTACTAGATCAAATGATAATTTAATTATAAACAATAATTTTAGCATTATAAGTCCAGCCGACCCTACTGCTTACAGCATCATGCAGACCGATAATGGTACTAATTACTTAATCTACAATAATTCTTTGGCTCAGATAAACTGGACTAAAAATAATTTGACTACATCTACACGCATTGCTATTGGTGTAAATGTTTTCCTCGCAAATAATGTTGTGGGATACATTCCTCAAAGAGTAGATAATATCACCTTAAACGTCACTGCCTACATTCAATTAAAAAACTTAAGTTATCAAAATACGCCTGATCTCTTAAAAAATGGAGTGCGTTGCGATAACAGCACTGATCCTGCCTTTAGGTGTAACGTCACCTTTGATCGAACCGTTGGAATTGCTTACGCCAATGTCACCTCCTTCAGCAACTACAGCACCGAAGAAAACGATCCTCCCACCGTCACAATTAACTTTCCAACAAATGGCAGCAACGTTAGCCTCCGTGTGGTAAATTTCAGCGCCTCAGTGCAGGATAACTTTTCTGCAGTAAACGTCACTATCTTCATCTTTAACAATGGTACAAGCCCCGGTTTTAATTTCACCGCGGTTAATTATAGTGGTATTTGGAATTATAGTATTAATACCGCTTATTTTGCAGAAGGATTGCAGGGCTTTACTGTCTTTGCCAATGATTCCTACAACAACATCAACCGGACTCAATTTGTCAATTTTACGGTGGATAAAAGCGCGCCGTTAGTCAATACCCGCCAGCAGCCAGACAGTGGTGATAATATATACGGAACATCATTTACCTTCAACGCTAAATTTACTGATAATTACACCAGCGTGCAGTCAGTGAACTTCCAGTTCAGCAACGGCAGCGGAAAGGCATTTAATAAAACAGGAACTGATCTTGGCTCCGGTATCTGGGAGATAACGGGGGGGGTAAACACATTAGCCATCATGGATAGCCAAGTGTCTTTTGTAACCCTTTTTGCCAATGATAGTGTCGGCAATCTCAACAATAGTTTTACTATGAATGTTACTGTTGATAATACCCCTCCGTATGTAACTATTACAAATCCTGCCAACTGGTCCAATTTCAGTGGAACGACCACATATAACTTTAATGCCACCATCCGCAATGTCAGTTGGGTCAGCGATTTCCCCGGGGAATCCAACATCGATACTGTCGTATTCCAGTTTAGCAACTCCAGCGGTGTAGCTTTCAACCGTACTGCAACTAACAGCAGTGGTACTTGGAACGTAGCATTAGATCTTTCTACTGTCACGGAAGGTCAGAGCATCATGACTGTCTTTGCCAAGGATCGTGCGACTAACATGAACAATACACAGACTATAAATTTCATCGTGGATAAAACTGCACCGAGTGTCGTCTTTACTTCTCCAACTAATGGAAGCAACTATAGCGCATCGGCTTCTCCAACTTTTCGAGTAACTATAACTGATGCCTTCACTGCGGTGCAGACTGCTCTGCTGATGTTCAATACCAATACCACGCCAACCAATACGACTTTAACCAACACCAGCGGACTTTGGGCCGCCAGCGTCAACCTCTCCTTATTACAAGAAGGCTTGCATACGGTTATTGCGTATGCCAATGATACCGTCAACAACATAAATCAAAGTGTCAATATTTCTTTCACCATGGATAAGACTGCGCCCTTAGTAAATATCACCAGTCATCCTTCAGGAACAACCATCTCTGGCAAACAGGTTTTCAATGCCAGCATCACCGACAATCTATTAGAAGTCCAAACTGTAATCTTTCAATTCTCTAACGGTACTCTGTCTTTTAATCGTACTGCCGTAAATTCTTCTGGGTCTTGGAATGTGAGTGTTGAGACGGTCACAATTGTGGAAGGAGCTCTTAATGTCACTATCTTTGCTAATGATACGGTAGGCAATATGAATAATACTCAAATCTTATCTTTGATTGTTAATAACACTCCTCTGCTTAATAGCGGAGGACCGGTTAGTGAAACTACTCCATCTGAGAGTACAACAAACCCTCCTCCGCCTGCTCCGAGTTCTGCTCCTGAGTCATCAAGTCCGACTTCAGAAACTTCCTCAGCAGCAGAAATAGCCAGCGCCTTTGAAAGCGGAGAAGCCAGTGTAAGCCTTAGTGGGGGTAAAACCGGCGCGTACACTTCAGAACAGAGTTATAAGTTAAGTATCACCAACAATCTCAAGAAGAAGATGATTCTCTCAGGCAGATTAAAAGCAGAAGATCAAGCACCGCTGCCTAACGAGGAAAATGCCATCAAAAGAATAAAAGAAGAACTTCTGCTACAAGGGGAAGCAGATCCAGCCGCAGTGGAAAGAGAATTGAGCATCCTCAAATTACTTGAAAATGTAGAAATCCTGCAAGTATTCAAAACAAAATTGGCGCATCTGCTGCCTTCTTCTCTAGTTAATTCCGTGTCTCTACCATTAATACCTACGGGCAAACATATCGAAGGTAATTTGCTCAAAGACATATTATTGAATGCTCAAGAATTAGAAAATCTTGAAATAAATCCTGGACAAACGATAGAAAAAGAAATTAAAATTCGTCAGGGATTAAGCTTAGATAAAAAAGCGCCGCAAATCGTCTTCTCCTCCGGCGGCAAGCAGGTTTTGCTGAGAGACATAGAAGCGCATAGGGAATTACTTACTGGCACTGCGGTCGATGTTAATCCAAAAACCAAGAAGTTAGATTTCTATATCATCATTCCTCCGACCTCGGAAGGAGATAAAGAAACATTTTCAGTAGAAATGAACATCAATGCCAAAGCGGTGAAAGACGCTTCTTCGCCGTTTAAGCTCCGTCTTTTCGGCACCCAGGATGTCTTCAGCGAACTGTATGGACCATATAAAGTAAATCTCAAGAAAGGTGCTTTGTTAGCTGTCCAATATGATGCTTCAGCTCTCCCTGCAGATTACGAAGTGGTAGGAAAAGTCTACAAACAAGGCACAGATCTAGTTTCAGAAAATCGTTTTGAAATTAAAGGGTAACAAAGCTGACAGAAAGATTTTTAACCCAAAAAGTATTAACCTTCTAAAAGGTGAACAATGTTAGCATTCGGTGTGGATATCCCAATAGTTGAAATTATTCTTATTTTTGGTATAGTAGTATTCATTCTTCTAATCGAGTCTGTAATTATCATCGGTCTGCTGGTAAAACAGCTGCAGAAAACCAGGAACGTAGGTCAGTTGCTGGAACGGCTTTCTCAGACTTTATTGGAGATCAAGAAAGCGGAAATAGATGAATTGGATAAATTGAGACGAAAATAAGAAACAGAAGAAATTCAAGTTCTTATTTATTTCGTACAAATATGATCATATGATTCACCGGTTCCATCAGGATCATTTTTAGGAATAGCAGTGCAATTTTGGGTTAGTTTCATGATTTTCTGTTCAAGCAGGTCGAGCTTAGCATCTCCAAAAGCTTCTCCAGAATAATCTTCTAAAGCTGCCTTTAAAGCTGCCTTTTTATCAACTTCATCCTGGCAATAAATTCTCATCAAAAGACTTGAAGGATAAGTAATGATATTATCCATCACATGAATTTCACTCTTATGGCCAATATCCGAGCTTAATCCCGAGTATGGATATGGTAAGATCTCTTTTTTCCAGAATTGATATTGATCTAAAAGTTCTCTAGAAGGAGTGTTAAGAAGAAAATGTTCATAGACATTATCTCCATGAGCGAGAACCTGATTAGTGAATTTGAATAGAGCAGTCCTATGTCCAACGCCATCATAATAACCCTCAGTAGTTTCGCAAGGGATATTGTACGCAATAGCTAAAGAGCAAGCGTAAGAAGCCATAGTTTTACAGCCGAAAGTGGAAATTTTTGTTTTAGCTATTTCTTCCATAGTAGGAATTATTTCTGAATCAAAGCAATATACTTCACCCTGACTGTTTTTTGCGCCAGGATTGCTGTGCCGAAAGTGCCTTAATTTTTCAGTAAATTTTATGATGGTTGATTTTTGATCTGTCAACGAATCAAGATCTACTGTTTTTTGTGCTATAGATAAAGCGATAGCCGGCGAATGGTCTAATAAGTATCCTATTTGATATGTTCCTTTTTTTGAAAACCATTTAAAGTGGTTCTTTGGATTAAAAAGAATGTTCAACTCTTCTGGTTGATAGTCAGCAAGTTTCCAAGGCAATACTGCGCTTTGGTCTATCCATAGAGCATGGGCAAGATATGCAGCTTGTATCTGTTCTGCTTCTGTATTAGTAATATCCATAAAATATTCCTTAGGAGCAAGATTGCTAAACGAAGTAGGAACAGTATTACTTGGAGCAGTGTTCGTCTCTTCAGCTAATTTTAACATATCCCAAAATAATTGTTGTAATGAAGGCGTAGCAGTACATAATTGAGTGGCTTGTAGAATATTTGCATTTTCCTTGAGTGCTCTGGTGTACGACCCTAAATTTGGATCAGATGGAAAAGTAAGAGTACAATTTTCTATCGCTCGTTCTTCTAGCGGAGCAGCGGTGCAGCCAGAAATAGCAGCGACGGCTATCATGCCTTTTATTTTATTTTTTATATCCATGACATCTCCACCCTCTAAAAATATCCGCCATCTATTTTTTTACACTTCTCTACTTTTCAAATTAAAAAAATAAGAAAAATAAAAAGAAAGAAATCTATTTCTTAGCGCCAGGAGCAGCTTCTTTCTTCTCTTCCACTGGAGCAATTTCCTTGATGATCTGCTGCGGAATTCCTGCATCGACCATGGCTTTCTTAGCCTTCTTAGGATCTGCTTCAAACAGTTTGAGGATCTCTTTCGCTTTCGCTTCGAATTCTGCGCGACGCTTCTCGATCTCTTCCTGCAAGCGTTTCTTTTCTGCTTCCTGTTCACGTCTTTCTTCTTCTGTAAGTTCAGTTTTACCCGAAGCAATTTCTTTATCGAATTGTCCGTCCGCAATTGCCTTAAGAGCTTCTGGCACGGTCATACCTTCTACCAGAATTCCCATGGATTGACAGGTACCGACAATTTCCCGTACTTTTGCTTTCATGGTAGCACCTAACAAAGAATCTTGTTTGGTTTTCGCAATCTTGATAACTTGCTCAATTTTAAGATCAGCAACCTTATCAGTTAAAGGATTTCCAGCACCTTTTTCAATGCCTGCTTCTTTTTTAATCAAAGCAGAAGCTGGTGGGGTTCCTATTTCAATTGTAAACGTCTTTGTATCAGTGTCAACTATTACTTTCACTGGTACCTGCATGCCTTTCAGGTCAGCAGTTTTTTTGTTAATTTCCATCACTACTTGACCAATATTTAATCCAGTTGGACCTAGAGCAGGACCTAGAGGAGGAGCAGCAGTAGCCTTTCCGCCTTCAACCATTGTTTCAACAACTTGTTTTGCCATTATTATTTCACCATTTGAAGTATTATGCGTAACTTTAAACTTGAAACGGGGGTTATTTATAAAGATTTTGTGAGGGTATTATCCTTTACTCTCCATGCGTAAACTATTAATATAAACAGGACTTCCTAGTACCATGCCTTCCCCAAAAATGCCGGTCCTCTTTATCGGTCATGGTTCGCCGGAAAATGCGATTGAAGACAATGAATTTACTCGCAATTGGCGCAAGCTCGCGGCACAAATTCCTAAACCAAAAGCTATTCTCTGTATTTCTGCCCATTGGCTGCAGGAAGGTACAGCTGAAACCAGCATGGAACATCCTCGTACTATTCATGACTTTTATGGCTTTCCCCAGGAACTCTACCAAATAAAGTATCCTGCTCCCGGATCTGCAAAGTTTGCAAAAAAGATTAAAGAATGTGTAAAAACAGTACCAGTTTCTTTTGATCACGAATGGGGTTTAGATCATGGCACTTGGTCGGTGTTAAAGCACATGTATCCAAAAGCAGATATTCCCGTCATCCAGCTCAGTTTAGATTATCAACTTCCGTTAGAAAAAATATTTTGGATTGGAAAAGAACTTTCAGTTTTGCGCACGCAAGGCGTTTTAATCATCGGCAGTGGAAATTTAGTTCACAATTTGATGATGTTTCATCCCACTTCTAAGCCTTATTCCTGGGCCATAGATTTTGATAATTTTGTCAAGAAAAGTATCCAGGATAGTAACTATGATCAACTCCTTAACTATAACCAACATCCTCATGCTATCTTAGCCCATCCAACTAATGATCACTACTTACCCTTAATCTATGTATTGGGAGCTGCAGAAAAAGAAAAAGCACAGTTCTTCAATGAGAAAATAGTATATGGTTCTATTTCTATGCGCTGTGTTGCCTTTGGCATGGAAAAATTAAAGGGGTAAATTGGAGTAACCTTTATCTACCTAAAAATAATTCTAAGCTTATGCAAAAAGTGCTCCTCCTCATCCTTGATGGCTGGGGATCTCGCAAAGAAAAAAGAGGAAATGCTATAGCCGCAGCAAAAACTCCGCATCTGAATAAGCTATGGAAACAATATCCACACACTCTTCTCCAAGCTTCAGGAAAAGAAGTAGGTCTTCCTCCCGGTTTCATCGGCAACTCTGAAGTCGGTCATTTAACTCTGGGCGCTGGAAGAATTACTGATACTGATTTGGTGCGTATTAACAAAGCCATTAAAGATGGTTCTTTTTTTCAAGATCGAGCCTTGCTGGAAGCCATTCACCATTCTAAAAAAAATAAAACCAAATTACATTTAATGGGATTACTCAGCGATGCCGGAGTGCATTCACATCTTGATCATTTGTTTGCGCTCCTGGAATTAGCAAAAAAGCATCATCTTACCGAAGTTTATTTACATTTATTTCTTGACGGTAGGGATACTGCTCCAAAATCTGCAGAAAAATATCTCAAACAATTGCAGCAGAAAATAAAACAGCTCGGTGTAGGTCAGATAGCCACTATGATGGGAAGATTTTATGCCATGGATCGTGATAATCGCTGGAAGCGCGAGCACAAGGCGTATGAATGCATAGTCGACTGCATCGGCAGAAAAGGAATTACTGATCCCATAAAAGCTTTGAAACATGCCTATGCTCGAGGAGAAACTGATGAATTTGTCAAGCCGACTATTCTCACTAACAAATGCGTGGTCGAAGAACATGACTCCGTTATTTTTTTTAATTTCCGGTCTGATCGCGCGCGCGAATTAACTCGCGCCTTCGTCTGGGGAAAATTCAGAGAGTTTCAACGCAAAAAAATTATCGACTTGAAATTTGTTTCCTTAACCCAATATGATTCTTTAGTAAAAATTCCTGTTGCTTTTCCACCTCTTATTGTAAAAAATACGCTAGGAGAAATAATCTCGCAAAAAGGAATTTCCCAGCTGCGCATCGCTGAGACGGAAAAATGGGCGCATGTAACTTACTTTTTTAATGGCTTATGCGAATGTGTTTTTCCGCACGAGAAACGGATCCATATCCAAAGTGTTAAGAACATCAAGACTTACGATGAAAATCCTAAAATGAAAGTACGAGAAATTACTGATGCCCTGCTGCAAAATATAAAAGAACATGATTTTTTCGTGCTGAATTTTGCTAACGCTGATATGGTCGGGCATACCGGAAATATGAAAGCTACCATTAAAGCAGTACAGGCCATCGACCAGCAGATCGGCAGAATAGTACAGCAATTTCCCGGCATTATTTTCATTACCGCTGATCATGGTAACAGCGAAGAAATGGAAGGAGAACATCAAACTTCTCACACCACTAATGCTGTTTCGCTACTGGCAGTGAACGCAAAAGGAAAGCTGCGTGCGGGAAGACTGGCCGATGTTGCCCCAACCATTTTGGAAATAATGAAAATAAAAAAGCCGCAAGAAATGACTGGGAAAAGTTTATTAAGTTAAGATGAATAATTAAAAGAATGAAAACTGATTTGACTAAAATAATTTTATTGAGCGCAACACTGTCTAACTGTACTACTTGGCGTATCAGCACTAAATTTCCCTATGAAGATGATCCTGGTTATAACCGGGACTGCAGTCGTGATATAGCACCACAGATAGAGGTTGATGTAAAGAATAAAACCATCAGTATCTATGATCCAGATAATAAAATAGAATATTTTGGCTGGGACTTAGATAAAAAATTTGCGTACGCCAGAGATGAGTGTGGTGCATTCTCTATTGTTAAACATTGGAAGTAATAATTAACAACTAACTTCTGATCATGGTCTGAATCTTTCTCTTAGGTTTTTCCTGCTGAAAATATTTTTCTAAGTCAATAAATTGCTGGATTTCTTTATTTATTTTTTCTACTTCCCGCAGCCCGAATTCCGTAAAGATAATCATTTTATTTTCATACGAAATCAATTTTTTCTGTTCTAATGTTTCTAGATTCTTATACAAAGCTCGTTCTTGTTTGGAAACTATTTTAGCTGCCAATAAATGTTCAATGAACGCAATCTTGGAAGTTCGCACCTGTACTGGCTTCTCTACTAGGGGCTGATTAAGTGAAGTGTAGAAATGCGCTAAGGCATATAAAATCAGGCGCTGGGTCTTGCTAAGTTTCATTACTGCTTCTAATTGATTCAGCAATATAAAAACCTAATTGCAGAAAACCTTAAAAACTCAAAAGAAATCACACTAATAAAAAGAAATAGGTGATGCTCATGAAATTAGTTCTTACCAAAAAACCAAAGAATGTAACTATTATTGAAGGATTCCCCGGCTTCGGGCTGATTGGAACCATTGCCATTGAATTTTTAATGGACCACTTAGAAACCGAAAAAATTGGCATAATTGAAATGGATGAAGTTCCGGCCATGATTGCTATCCATCAAAACAAAGTCATTGAGCCAGTCTCACTGCATTATAATAAGGAATACAATCTAGTTTTAGTGCACGCTATCAACATCGGTAAAAATACCGGCTGGAAATTATCAGAAGTAGTCGAACAGCTTGCGCAAGAACTTTCTGCTAAGGAAATCGTATCCTTAGAAGGCGTAGGAAGTCCTAATCCCGGAAATAAAATCTTCTATTATAGCACTCAGGGTGGAGCAGTTAGTAAGAAATTATCCAGTGCCGCGAGTCCTTTAAGTGAAGGAATTGTCGTCGGTGTAACCGGCGCATTGTTAGCTAGACAGATGAAAACTCCAGTCGTCGCCTTATTTGCCGAAGCGCAAAGCGGCATGCCTGACAGTCGTGCAGCTGCCGAAATAATTAAAGCTCTAGATGCCTATACTGGCCTGAAAATAGATACAAAACCATTGTTGCAGCAGGCAAAAATGTTTGAAGAAAAATTAAAAGGTATCGCTCAGAAAAGCGGTAAGGCAGAAGATCTCCAGGAAGAGAAACAAGATAATTATTTTGGCTGATTTTTTATTTTTCAAATTTTTTTCTTTCTTTGTTACCAGCTGTTACCCTAATTTATATAATTTAAGAAATTAAACTTGCGATCAAAAACTAAAGCTTTTATTCCGAGAGACAATAATCTTTTTTGTAATTTTTCAAAAGGTCAAAACAAAAACATCAATTTTAATGATTAACTTTCATTTCAACAATATTTAATCTCTGCTTAAAATATTCGTTCTAAACTAGCCAAAAATATCGCCAACTTTCTCTTTTAATTCTTTGTCCATGTCAAAAATGCTCTTAGTCCCATACAAATCCATAGTAGTCTTATATGATAAATGCCCCAATACTTTCTGAATTACCTCTAAACTAAGCCCCCTATCCTTCAAAATTCGCGCGCAGCTGTGCCGTAAGATGTGAGGGTTAATATTCTTAAGTTCCGGAATTGGATTGTGTAAATGCGCTTTATGGCCGGCTTGGGCCACGATTCTATTGATCTGGGTTGGAGTAATATGTTCTTGCGTATTTAAGCTGGAAACTGCGGGAAAAAGATACCCTTTTTTAGGATTATTTAATACATATTGCATGTAAATCTTGATGTCTTCAAATAATTGATCAGAAAATATTGTTGCCAATCGATCAATACTCTTCTTTCCTAGAATCTGGATCTTGCGCGTTTCAAAATCAATGTCTTCGATTTTGATTTTTGCTAATTCAAACCGGCGCAAACCGCAATATGCTAACATTTTGATAATTACTTTGTCGCGCAATTTGTCAGCGTGCCGGACTAATAATTTGATTTGCTCTTCAGTGAGATGAAATTGGCTGCGAGAATGTGCTTTTTTAACTCGTACTTCTTTTACCTCTTTAACATCCGCCATTTTTACAGCAGAAATGTAACAGATTATTTAAATGTTACTTTTTTAGCTATTTTCGTTACATTTTTTGTCACATTCTACATAAAGTGTTACGTAATGTGCCGGCAGGCTAGTTTTGATAGTTTTAGTAGGGTTTTTTCGCGCGCAAAATTTTTTTTGACCGAGCCCTTTTTCTTAGCCATTAAAATAAAAAGATTTTTTACATTTTCTTCTTTCTAAAACTTAATCATTTCGCTTAAAAGTTATTGAAAATGAACTTGTGCTTTTTGATAGAAATTATTTTTAGAA
>Ga0209542_10012325_pt1 | contig 14974 bp, 11 predicted proteins | sample RifCSPhighO2_01_FD_184028 | JGI IMG/M metagenome (GOLD analysis project Ga0209542, IMG submission 184028) | Soil microbial communities from Rifle, Colorado - Rifle CSP2_plank highO2_0.1 (SPAdes) (version 2) | ecosystem: Environmental > Terrestrial > Deep subsurface > Rock core/Sediment ...
GCACGTCGCCTACAGGCGCGACACGTAATTCTACCGTCAAGCTTCATGTTACAACATCACGCACTGCTTCTTGTGAATTTATCGGTGCGCAGGATACTGCGTTTGCCTTTTTTGCACAGACAAATGATGTTGTTCACACCCAGCAAAAAGATAATCTTGCAGAGGGCGCTCATAGTTTCCGTGTGCGCTGTACTTTTACTACACTCAGCTCGTCACGAGAAGGGCTGATCAGTTTCATTGTTGATAAGACGCCGCCTGCGGTGACGTCTGTTGATGATGGCAATGTATCTTGTTCACTGAGCAAGGTAGGTTTTACGGTGTCTGCAACTGATAACCAGACCAGTGTCGAGCGTTTTTCATTTGAGCTGTTTAAGAAAGGTGCTGCAAGCCCGATTGCTGTTGGGAATATAACATCGACAAAACCAAAAATTGATGACCTTAATCTTACTGATGGCGGTGAATATTTCTTTAAAGTAGCTGCAGTTGATGCTGCGGGCAATATCGGTGCGGCGTTGTCGAGCAATGGATTTGTTGCACATAAAAACACCGATGCAGCGTGTGATGATAATGATCCACCGCAGCTGTCGGTCAATCAGACTCTTACTCGTACGGGGGTTTCTGTGAAGTTGCTCTGCCGTGATGAGTCTGGCTGCCGTAATTTGCGCTACGGGACGGGAAGCACGCGTACTACGTGTTCTGTGTCAACGTCATATGCGATACCTGTTGTTATTACCCAAACTGGATTTTTCTGTGCACAAGGTGAGGATAGTGCACGTTTGAATGCTTCTCTTATTCAGGAGATAACAGTAGCAGATCGGGATAGAGATGGCGTTACTGATCGATTTGATAAATGCGCTGATACCTCTGCTGGACAAAGTGTTGACACTGATGGCTGTGCAACTGCACAACTGTTTATTGACACTGATAAAGATACGCTGGCTGATAGTTGGGAATTACAGTATCAATCTGCTGATTGTGCTCTTGATCCACGCCAGCGCGACAGTGATGCAAACAGCATTGATGATACTGATGAAGACTACGATAACGATGGCAGCACCAATCTTGACGAGCAACTGTCGAGAACACATCCTTGTCTGGCTGTACAGCAGCCCGTTATTGAAACGCCGACGCCTGCTGAGCCAACAGTTCCGCTGCTTACTGAAGAGAGCAGTCCTATCCTCGCAACATTTTTGCTGTTCTTTGGACTGTTTTTCATTATTCTCGGTGGCGGCTACATCTATTATATCCGTTCACTTGCGCCGCCGCGCAGATTTATGATGGAACAACCGCGCGTGAACATGCCGCTCAATAATCCTCAGACTGCTGTTCAGCCTGCCCAAACAAAACCAGAGACTGCAGGTTTGCAGCAGCTGCGTGAAGTAGTTAAGGCACAGCGCCGTGAGCGCCGCTTGAAAGAACTGCAGCACAAGAGAAAAATATTTGAGGCGTTTGGCTCCTTTGAGGGAAAGAAATGAAAAAAATGGCAAAAAGAGGTGATGTCAGCCAGGTGTTCGTCTATATCACTGCGGTTATTATCTTTGGTGTTGTTTTTCTTTTTGGCTACCGAGCAATCAATCATTTCCTCGAAGAAAGCGATAAAGTAGGGTTTATTACGTTTAAAACTGATATTGAGAGCGCGGTGCGCAGCATCAAAACGGATTTTGATAGTGCTACTGTGTATGCTGCAGAAAAGCCATTGCGCGTTCCGCCGGCGTATACGCTCGTTTGCTTTGTTGACTTTACTGATCATGATGTCGGCAAGCCATGCCCTGTAGGGTTATCACCTGCAGCGTGCGATACGTGGAAGACGTATCCCAGCTGGGAAGAGACGACAGCAAATGTTTTTGTTACACCTGAAGGGCCAGCGTCCATCAAAGTATCACCCATAAAACTGCGTGATGCGCAAGGTCAGCCGGTTGATCATCTCTGTATTCCTACGCGCGGCCGCCTTGATATGCGCCTTGTCGGCAGAGGAAGCCACACACTGATTAGTCCGCTGCCGTCGTGACTCTTATGAAAAAAGCGCAGATGTCGATGCCATTCCATTGGATTTATGTGATGCTTGCAGGTGGGGTAATATTGTTCTTCTTTATTGGAATTGCTTCACGGCAGAAGACGGCATCTGAAGAACAATTATCTGTCACGCTCGCACAAAAGCTGGATAGTATTTTTACCGGTGCAGCACAAACAAAGCAGACGTTTGAGGCAATCGAGCTGCCGTCTCTCGATCTGTATTTTTTTTGTGATAAAGACGATGCTTCGTCGTATTCGGTGGGAAATGAAGGGTCGCTACGGCCGTCACCTGTGCAGCCGCTGTTTGCCGCACAGCGCATTCGTGTTGATCCACGTTTGAACGTATGGTCGACATCATTCCGCATGCCATTTCAAATCATTAACCTGCTGATGCTTGATGCGCCGACAGCAACAACGTTTTTAATCTATGATGTCAATGATGCGCAGTCGGGATTCCTTTTGGACAAAATAAAAAGTGAGCTGCCTCCTCAATTTAATTTTGTTCCAATCACAAAAGAAGATTTTTACACGACGGAGCTTTCAAAAGTTTCGACACCTGAGGTTCGGCTTGTGTTTTTGACGCCCATCGGACTTAATGGGCGTGATGTGCCGGCTGCGATTGAATCGATGGTGCCTGCGAATGTTCATATCGTTCACGTTGAGAGTGAGCGCTCTGTGGCATATTATAATCTTGAGGAGGGTGCAGCAATTACAAATCCACTGTTTGATTCAGTTTCTATTATGCCAACACTTGATGATCGTAATCCTGCGCTGTATGCTGCACTGTTCAGCGGGGATGCAGAGAGTTATAGGTGCAATATGCGCAAAGTTTTTGATCGGTTTATTCTCCTTGCAGAGATGTATCATCAGCGTGCTGTTGAATTGAAGGCGCGCTATGCTGACGCTGGCACTACGCTCTGTGCGTTTCAGATCAATCCAGATAAATTTGTGCAGCTCAAAGATGCTGCCGTGTTGTGCAGGACTGAACAGTCTGCTGCATGCTTGTCACGAACATTTACTATAGCACAGGACATCCAGCGGCATAATGATGTGGTGCAGCAGCAGTGTGCGGTGTTGTATTGAGATTACTATGAGGAGTATTATCGGGAATCCTATCATGAAAAAAGCGCAAGTTCGGATTACGGAAACGATTGCAATACTCATTATTTTCTTTATTCTTGTGATGTTCGGCATCATCTTTTTCAGCCAAATTCAGCGAACAACATTTGATCAGCGCACGATTCAGGCAGCAGGCGAGCGCGCAGTCTCTACGTCGCTTAACGCACTGTTTTTACCGGAACTTTCTTGTACGAAAGGCGATAATGTTGAGATAAAAGACTGCATTGACATCCTGAAACTTGAAGCGGCTGCAGTGGTTGTTGCCAGTAATACAGATTATTATTTTGATATTTTTCAATATGCGACGATCCATGTTGAAGAGCTCTATCCTGTTCCACGGAAACCACAGGAGTGGGTATTGTATAGCAAGACGCGTGATGACATTGTGCCGGATGAATTTACACCAAAAGCAACAACACCGGTGCCCGTCAGCTTGTATGATCCATTAACCCGAGAAAACTATTTTGGAGTGTTGATTATTGATGTGTATACGTAATCGTTCGAGAAAAGCACAGCTTGAAGTGTTAGGGCTTGCGATCGTTGTACTGCTTATATCATTGTCGCTGCTCTTTGTGCTTCAGTTTGTGGTAACGCGAGCGCCAGAGCTGCCGAAGCAAACATTTACCCGCGATCAGCTAGCAAATACTATGGTAAGTGCGCTGCTTGAGACAACGACGCACTGCGCTGAGCTCACCATGACTGAGTTGCTGCAAGATTGTGCACAACAGCCGTTATCTGATGCTGATTGTGATGCGAATGGTGACACACGGGTTGGCAATCGGGCAGAAAGCTGTGCGGTTGCGGAACAGATTACTGCTCAAATATTTGCAGGAACGCTGGATACTTGGGAAAAGAATTATGAGTATACTGTGGCGTATGGAACGGAGAAGCTGGTGCATGCACAACGTGAGGGTTGTCCGCTTGATTATGATACGGGAACAAGCTTAATTCCGCTGGTGCCCGGTGGCCCTAACATTTTTGTGCGGCTGCTGGTGTGTGATTAAAGCCTTCAAAAAGTTTAAATAGACCGATTGATTTTCGGTTATGTTAAAGAGGTTGTCGAAATGAATAGAAAAGGTCAAGGGTTACCATTAACTACTATCGTCATTGCTATTATTGTTCTCGTTGTTCTAGTGCTGTTAGTAGCTATCTTTACCGGGCAGATTAGCAGGACAGATAGAGACTTGCAGCTGCAGGGCAATATTGATCTTGTTGGCTTGAAACTGCAGTATGGCAAGTGCCATCCAACACCGAGCCAAGAGCAAGAATTCTTAGAAGCTCAGAATACTGCGGCAACATCACAGCTTAAGGCAGATGCAAAGACTGCATTTTTACGTGTGGTTGGGCAATGTAATACGAATGCCGAGCGAGACCAGTGCATTGCAAACGGATGCATTTGGGATGAGTAGTTAAGATATTATCTCTATTTACTTTTTATCTCTATTATTTTTGCTCTTTTTATTTCTATCATCTCATCTTACAGTAAATCTTCTGTGGATACCTTGAGCCTGTATACCATGCAGTGCTGTGCTTTCTCCATGCTTTGTACGACTTATATTGCCCATTGCTCCAGTAATATATCGTATCGTATTTTGCGGTGTACCGTGCCTTGTTTGACGATATTTCAACGTGGTCGAATGTCAAAAAGCCTTTCTCCTTACACCATTGTGCATATGTTGTGGATGCGGGATACAATGGCCGTGAAACGCCAGATATCACATACCTCGGATTGGTGAATGCTTGCAGACAGACGCCGCCTTCGTCAGCTTGCCCATTACAATTGTTATCCCGTCCATCACATATTTCTGCGGCTGCAGGATTTTCTGCTGCGGAATTATCATTACAGTCCCTGCTGTCGATGACATAGCCTGTCGGTGCGCTACATGCCTGAGTAGTCTGCTGTATAAACCCGAAAAAGTCACTGTCTGCATCTCTATAAAATAATGATAAAACCCCTTCGTCGACCTGAGCGTTGCAGTTATTATCCATTGCATCGCAGACTTCACTTATGCCTGGATTTATGTTTCCGTTGCCATCATCACAATCAATAACACCACAGAACCCACCGTCAAGCTTGAACCCATCGTTGTCGCTGTCGGTGCCTCCTATGTCTGCGCCTGAGCAGTCCTGGTCTATATTGTCGCACGCTATCTCTTGTGCGCCTGGGTGGATCGTATTATCTGCATCATTACAGTCAAGCGTGCCACAGAAGCCTGCCCTAACATACCCATCATTATCACCGTCTGTTCCTGTGCAGAATGGTGTTGTGCCTTGGATGGTGGCTTGGGTTGCCTGGGCACTTGAGTAGCTTAACACTATCTGGTATGCTGCATCATCGATACTTTTAACGTTGCCTGTACTATCATACGTGTATTGCATGTCGTATTTGCCTTGTTTTTCTGCGCTGACTAACCTGTCTATATCATCATAGCTGTATTGGACTGATGTCCCACCATCTGCTAATGTTTTAACATTTCCCACTGGATCGTAATCGTATACCTTATGCTGCTTGTTACCTGTTTTTATCTCTGTCAGCCTTAGCATCTGATCATAGCTGAAACTCGTGGCAAGACCGTTTTGGTATACTCGCTGCTCTATCTGCCCTGTTGGCGTGATTGTAATATCCAGCACTCCCTGAACTGATGCAAGACTACCATCTTCATATCCTTTCGTTATAACAGTATTATCGGGCAGCTGCTGCTCAATGACGTTGTCCTGTGCATCATAAGCCCATACTGTGCGGAACTGCTGTCCTGCAATTGACATGTCCTCTGCTGTTTTTCTTAATCTGTTGTCGTATGTTATTCGCCGTTCAAAAACAGGTGTTTGCACTACTGAAAGTGTTCCGATTGTCGGCTGATCGTAGGTGTATGTGACTCGTTCCTGTCCACGACGCTCTTTTGTCCTATCTAATTCATCGTAATCAAAATAGATGGTATTTCCTTTTGCATCTTTTTGTGCGATCATATTGTTGCTTTTATCGTACTCATATTCCCAGCGACCAAGCGAGGGGTCGTCCATCGCTGTTTTTCTGCCGAGCGTGTCATACGTGTATGCTATTTTCTCCCCTTTATCGTTTGTTATCTCACTAAGCTGATCTGCGGCAGTGTATGCGTACGTTGTCGTGTATTGCTGACCATTATTTTGCTCGATAATTCTTAGAATGCGACCGTATACGTCTGCATACTGCTCTTTGCGGTGATTATTTTCGTCTGTTATTATCGTTCGCTCCTGAGCATATTCCATCTCTTTTTCACTTCCATCAGGGTTCTTTACCTTTGTGACACGCCCAAGGATGTCATAGCTGAGCAGGGTATCTGTTGATGCATCGTCGCTATACCCAGAGATCGGCGAAAAATAGGGATTACTTTGCTTTTCTGGACGCAATCTTTTGTCGTATGATGTTTTCCTCGCTGCAAAGTATCCGTTCAGCTCTTTTTTTGATTGAATGCTGTTTCCAATGCCGTCAACGTATTGGTGCTCATCAGTTGTGCCTTGCTCATTACTGCGCTCACGGTACTTCATAATAATCTGCTCAGGTGCGTTTCCATCAAAATTGTATCCATATTCAATGGTTGGCAGTGCAGCAGTGTCGTATGGCAGAATAACTTTCACTTCTCGCCCGAAACTGTCCTGCAGGTACTGTGTTTGGTAGCTGTTTTGATCAGTTATTGTTTGCAGGCTGCCTGTTCCTTTGTTGTATTCATATCTTGTTGCTTGGCCGAGAGCATTTGTTGCCTGCTCGATAAACGTGTGCGTTGAGTCGTAGCCGTATGCTGTTTCAAACCCACGCGGGCTTGTGATGCGGATGATGTTTCCAAAGCTGTCATACGCGTATTCCACTGCCGGGTTATCTTCGCCTATCACTATCTCTTTTGTCATGTCGCCACGCATGGGCGTGCCTGCGTATTGCTGCGCATCATACATAAATTTCCTTTCACGGACTATATCGTCTTTCTCATCTAATAATATTGAACGTTTTTGCCTGTCAACAATCCATAACTGCTCGTTGTATACAAATTCATTCTTCTGTGTTTTTTCGTCGCCTGTGACAGCGATGTCACCTTTCATGTTTGTTTGCAGCACGTTACCGTAATCGTCGTATTCAAAAGAGATTTCACTGATTCTTGGGATGCTGCTTGCGTCGTAGCTCGATTCTTTTACATTGTCAAGATGAATAGCGTAGATGCCACTGTTTTCTGCTGCGGTGTAACTGAACTCTTTTTTATTGAACAGGCGCTGGCTGCTGTCTCTGGCTATTGTTTCGTACTCTGCCCCTTTTAATGCGTCATCCTGGTGGAAGAAGTGGCTGATTTCGCCATCGGGCAGTATTTCCTTGGTGAATGCGAACCCCCTGAATTCCCGGTCATCAGCATCGAACAAGCCGCCCTCGTAGGCATACTGCGTCGCTGATTCTATGCGCTGGCTGCCTGCGATTCCGTTGTCTACTGTTATTTTATCAACAACCCATCCGCTGAATCCTAAGTCGTGAATGTTGTCGCTTCCTGTGCTGTCAAGCTCCGCAATACGCTTGTATTGGACGCTTACCTTTCCGCCTGCGGGTGTTTTTACCTCTTTGAGCAGGAACGGCAGTTGGTTGTTGTTGAGCCATGTCTGGCGATCAGCTGAGCTGCGCGCGATTACGATATCCGTTGTCGTGTCGCCGTTTATGTCAACCAGCTGGGTGCTGTAATCTGTGAGCGATGCTGATGACGGGATTGTCCAGCGAGAGTCGGATGTCCATGTATACCCGTTGTTCATCCAAACCAATCTTCCTGATGGGATTGCGTATATTATGTCTGGCAGGCTATCGCCATTCACATCAGCTAATGTGCTTTGTGGCTGGCCATCGATAGAGAATGCAGTCGGAGGCGTATGATATTGTGATACTTTCCATCCTTTCCCATCGTTGAGCCAGGTTTGGTGGACGGTTGCGTCGCTTCTGACAAGATCGACACGGCCGTCACCATTGACATCAGCAGCTTGCACACCATTATCTTTGCCGTTGCTGGTGACGAATTCCATGCCTGAAGGGATTTGCCATAGTGCATCTTCAACGTACGATGTGCCTGTGTTGATCCATGTTTTTCGTTCGGCTGGCGATGCCTTAACAAGATCTGTTTTTCCGTCGCTGTTGACATCAATTGCACGCACGCCGGTGTCTCTGTAGTTGTAGATTGAACATTGCGTCTGTTCTACATAGGGTGTTGTGCTATACTCTGTAACTCTATATCTGCCGCCCGTGAAGTAATCATTATCGGTCATTATATCTGAACTGTCTTCTGGCTCGTTGTCATTCAATGCATCTCGGATGTCATTGTCATATCTATAATATGCACCTAATGCCACAAAGGGTGCGGTTAATTCTCCTGTGCATCCGTATCCACACAGCTGCTTGCCCCACAGAGAACATGCAAATTGTGATGGTGCGCATGAAATTGCTTGTGTTCCTGCTTCATCGCATATTGCATAATTAAAGCCCGACCAATCCCCATTGCTTGAGCTTGATGGCGTTGCATCACGCCCGTATTTTGATACGTATTTGTACTCCCATGCGTCACTTATCTGATTCCCTGTATAGCCATAATCTAGAATACCGTCTCCATTCGTATCTTCACCTGGGAGAGTACGCAACCATGTTGTTGAGTCTCCTCGACCGACAAATCCTAATCCCGCATATGCGTCAAGGTTGCGTCCGTATGCATCAACATCATAGTCGTCATCTACATATTCATCATTTGTTCGAAGATCGTAACATCGTGAGCCGCTGCCGGAGTCGCGTGTGCTTCCTGTAAACTCGAATGAATAGCATTTATTTGCCTGTGGGTAAAAAAAGTGGCGGCCTTCCCATTCTTCATAATCATCGTCGTCCCATTCGATTGTATCTGTGGCGTCAAACACTACCTGTCCAGAACCAATGCATGTTAATGCTGTGCATTGGCGCGTGCATGTATTTCCTGAACATCCAACCCCACTGTCGGTGAATCCAGCCGCGCATGACGGCGGGGTGCATTGTGAGCTGCCAATCTTTTCAACAAAGCTTACTTCTGACGGGATATTGAATGTGCTTACCGAGAAACCATCCCCTTTGTTTTCTATCATCGCTGTGCGAAATGTCATTGATCCTGATATCGCAGCGACTGCATCAATCTTTGTGTCACCCTTGCTTTCCAGAAGGCGTGCGCCCTGGTCGAACCCTTCACTATCAACAAAGCGCGGCACGTTGCTTGAGAGTTGCTCACGGGCAGCAAATCCATTGCCATTGTTTTTCCAGAGGTCTCGTGCGCTGTCTCTTGCCTTGATAATATCCACAAATCCATCACCATCGATGTCTGCGAGACGCACTCCTTGGTCTTTGTCGCTGCCAAAAAATGCATCTGGCGGAACGTTCCATGCAGCATTCGATGACCAGCCTGTTGTTGGTTCAATATATGAAAAAACTGTTTCTGGCAATGCTGCTCCGTCGCTGCCACGCTCTGTTATTTTTTCAAGCAGTGTTTTTGTTCCTATGACTTTGTAGGAAATGTCGTACTGCCGGACACGCTGTTGGTCATGAAGCACAACAATGCTGGTGAGCATGTGCTCTCGCAGTATCTCAATGCCATCACCATATATCTTCGGCGTGAGTGAACCTGGCACCGGACTGTATGTAAATTTTATTTCATTCAACCCGTATGTGATCGCTGACAAATATGTTACTCCTTTTTCCGACGCGGACAGTCCCTCTCTGTATGTGTACACTATTCCATTATCATGAGTGTCTTTTATCCTATCAAGACTCCATCGAACTGCATAACTTTCAAGGTTTGACGCAAGCTCGGACTCTTGTGTGTAGCCGAAACGGTATTCTGTGCCGTCTTTTGTTTTGACGATCCAATAATCACCATATGTGTTGCTGGCGCCGCTTTCTTTTTTTATGTACAAAAAGCTTTCATGCTGCGTATGGTATCGATTTTCGGATGGAATGTAGACAAGCTGCTCGTCTATGCCATTGAAATGGATGTGGTAGATGTCGTCAGCTGTGTTTGATCGAGTGAATTTGGTGTCGCGATAGATGAAATTATTGTTTAATGACCAGCTGTTGCCGAGCTCGGCTGCTGGCGATCCTGTGCTGTGGTGGCTGTAGCCCATCGATACTTCCGGCTGAAAGCCCTGGATGCCCGGCGGCACTTTTATCGTATAGCTTGATTGTGCGCCGCCGCTGAACAAATCTGTGTATAATGCGCTGTCGCTTAGCTTCAGGCTATTTACCGGCGCTGGGGCGACTTTGTGCGGACTTGTGGTGTCCGGTGTTCCAGAGCCAAATGACATCGCTCCCATCGTCGGCGGATTCTGCGGCGGTGGCTGCTGGAATGCGCCTTGGGGTGTTATCGTGTCGTCTTCTGGATCGGGAACATCGTCAGCGATACTGAATGGTGCGAGAATTATGAGGAAGAGCATCGTGAGGGCGGGGAGTTTAGTCATCTTTTGGCCTCTTTACTTACTCTCTGCTGGTATTTTGCCGGAAAATCTGCTTCTGTGATGATTGTTGTTTTGAGAATGTAATCGATCGCTTCTGGGATTGTTTTGAAGAATTTCATCTCTTTTCTCTTCAGATGTTCTTCGGACTCGTACCACCCTTCATCTTGAATTTTATTTGCATCATACTCCTCTATCTCTAACCTAATTCTACCCTCATAATTACGTAAAAGAATAGTTAGCTCATAATCTCTTTTCTTTGAGGTATGATCCTTACTAAGATGTATTATCTTTCCATTTGTAAGATTGCCTTGGATTCTATTGGCGTTTAACATTTATCTTCTCCCCTTCGTGTTGATATTAATAGTAACCTTACTCCCATCCCTTCTTTTGATATTTATATGTGGCATATCGGCATGATTACCTGTCCCATGCACTCTACCATTTGGGCCGTACTGATAATCCATTTTATAGGTTCCACCATCGTTGTACCTTTTTCTCAATTCTTCGAAGCGCTCTTTTGACTTTGCATTAGGACTATTCCCAGTAACTTTCTTATAATTTGGAAAAGCTTCGTGGAGAAGCTTTTCTCCATCTTGAAAAGAATTTACTGTAATAGTAGTTCCGTCTTTTCCTTTCTGTAGGAGTTTTGCTTCTTTACTTAATTTTACGACCTTTGCTACCTTGTTTGCGTCTAACCTTATCTCTCCAGCCTTCACTACTTTCGCAACATCATCCACTTTTGATACGGCTTTTCCTCCTCGAATTAACAATCCTACACCAGTGAGGCCTGGGAGAAGCAGCCCAACAATATCTCCTCCTAATGCTGCCCAATTTGTCCAGTCTCCCACATCATTGTACAGATAATAAAGATCAGACCCAATAAATGCAATATCAAACGCACTCTCTACATAATGCCCCTCCGGATCCGTATATTTCACCGGATTATTTCTTGCGTATGCGTACCTGTTCAGCTGCTGCGGGTCATAGATATCAGGCAGCATCGTATCGGGCTGGATGAATCGACCAATGACGGGCTCGTAATACCGTGACTTGTAGTACATCAGTCCAGTGTCATCTTTTTCTTGTCCGGTAAATGTGAACCTGCTGTCGGCGCCTGACAGTTGCGCACCAAATGGTAAGTATTCATACTGCTCAACAACATTGCCTTGTTCGTCTGTTACGATGTCGGTGCTGCCCAGATGGTCGGGATGGTAGAAGTATGTGCCGCTGGCGTCTTTTCGCGCGACTAACGCTTGGTCATCATAATAAAATACGGTGTCTTTTGTTTCTGTGCCAATCTCTCGACTGAACTCTTTGAATGGCGTGTATACTGCCGTCTTTGTGCCATCGGGGTTGTGGATGATCTTTATGATTCTGCTGCCGCTCTCATCGTATGCATATTCTTCAAGAACGCCTTGTGCATTGCTTACTTTTATTAATTGATTTATGTCATCATATTCGTATGCAAAGCGGCCGTCGTCAACAAGGTTGCCGTTTGCGTCGTAATTTAATTGGTATGTTATTGCGCTGACTGGGGCGATGCTTGCAAGAAGTATAATGCATGCTAGTGCAATAAAACGTCGAATTCCACCCACCTCCGCCCTCTGTATTTTGATTGTTTAAATACGTTGCCATTAATGTTTATATATTTGTGCTGTGGTTGCTACGACGGGGCGCATGGGTAATTATTACACAATTCTGCTCTCGACTTGTCTATACTTTGCTTTTTCACAATTCTTTCTTTTAGGAACTCGTCAAACTTCTTTATCGGCTTCATAGCTCAATCCCGCCAGCAAGCACGGTGCCATTGCATAAATTTTCCTTTAAATGCTTATGGATGTTTTTGAAAGTATCGTACACATTGATGTTAATCTTTCTTTCTAAGCATTTTTCATACATTTTTGTGTCGATCATTTTATCTTTTCTTCCTACTATTGCAATATCAATATCTGATCCTTCAGTATCTTCTCCCCTTGAGTAACTGCCAAATAGAATAATTGCTGCGTCTGCAAATTCCTTTTCTAAGAAATCATTTAATCCTGACTCATACACCTGTTTTAGGTTATCAACTCTCTTCAATTGCATTATTTTGTAATTATCTCTGTTTAATTCAATCGACCATCTTTTTGACTCTTTGTCCTGCTTTACCTTGATGAATTCTTTCTTTTCTAGATGGGGGATGGCTTTCATCACTGCCGGAGCTGAAACACTCAGATGTTTTGCGATTGCCCTTTGGTTTAAAGATGTTCCAGCCTTTATGAATAAAAGCCGTATCATTTCTTGCTGGAGATTTGTTAACTCTTGTTTATATATGTTTATCATGGTTAATATGTGTTAACTTTGGTTACTATTTAAATGTTTCGGCTGCGGCGAGATAATCCTATTTTGTCTCTTTTTAGTGGTTATTTCAGTAAGTTTTAAAAAGGAGGGCTCATCTTTCTACGATATGAAAGGCGATTATACGATTTTAGATCAACCATACCGAAATGCTATGACGCTTGTATGTGGAGAATTTGACAGGCGTGGTGTTGAATATGCTGTAATTGGTGGTGGAGCTGTTCAGATTCAGATAGTAAACGCTATTGAAGAGCCTGAAAAGTTAACAGATTTGCTTAGGAGAACAGGAGATATCGATATTGTTGTAGATGCGCCGATTGAGGAAATGGTACTTATGTTTAATGAGTTAGCAAGTGAAGGGAGAGCATCAAATTCAATAAAAGGAAAACCAAGAGTTGGCAATGTTTCAATAAATTATCTGGTGCCAGGTGAACTGAAAGGGGTAGACCATAAGCTTTCTCTTGAAGAAAGTGAATATAAAAGAATTTCAGGAACACAGGTCCACGTTGAAACTCCCGAAATGATATAGCAGCAAAACTGACAGGAAGTTTCAAGCCGAAAGATGTTCATGATATAGGCGCTCTCCATTATGCATTGAAAAGCAAAATTGACGAAGAGAGGATAAAAGAGCTCCTTCACAAGAGAAATAAGCCTGAAAAATTTGAAGTGTACAAATCTTTAACGGGCTAGTTCATAAATTGCATGAACTAATTTTGTATATAGTTGATCATAATTTTCGTGGGCTTTCAAAAGATTTCTTACCAGTTCCACATCTAAAGTTTCACGCAGATGTCTAATCAATCGGAACGCATCTATGCTCTCTCTTTCATTGGTTATTAAACTCTCCGTGATAACGTGTTCAGGTTTAGCAACCGCAACATGATAAGTTGTGTCATTGTACTGAACGTCCATCTGCCGTGCTTCACCAATAACATTTCCTTCGTCTAAAATTGATAAGTTTGCTCTTTGAACATCAGTATGATTAGTATCGCCTACGACATACAGAGGAACTCGAATGTTGTACCATCCAGGGACGTGCACAGCAACCGCATTTTGTCCAACAAGCGCGTAGTTTGTCCGTCCTTGCAGATGTGATAATGCAGATGCGACAGGATCTTCTATTGCCATACCTCTATCAGGGGCTTCTGAATACTTAAATAATTCGGTCATAGGATGTGTTTTACGACAGTCTGCTTATAAACGTTTCTATTTTAGTCACTTTATTGTGGTAAACACGGAGCATGTCAAGAACCACTTGTCAATATGTCAGAAATGTGCTCATTTATGAGCGCGTCAGAAACCAAAGTTTCCAACGGATGGGTGGTCTTTGACAGGATGAAGTGGTATCTCCAGACAAATTATTAGGGGGGCAAAGGCTTTATAATTCTGCTACTGACTACTCTTTATTACGACTGCAAAAGCTTATGTTGGAATTACAGGACCTGTCAATGTTCAGGAAACAAGTGATATTTGTAGAGAGTTTTCTAAAGCTGGTTATTCTATGGAGCATCCTCCTTTTCCAATGCTTGGATTTTTAGTAAGTTACAAAACTCTTAATGGACAACCCACTAAAAATAGAAGATATCCCCCGGTGAGTAGACTTCCGGACTTATTGCGAGCAATCGATAGACAGGTCTTAACTATGATTCATTATAATTCAAAAGAAGTTGATACTTTACCAAACCAAGTTGCTCAAATATTTGGTGGAGTTTATGAAAATGGTTTATGCAGAGCAATTCAATTGAATATTGTTTGGCCAGATATTGGTCAAGTTACAAAAATAAAAGAGCAATATCCAGACATGCAGATTGTTTTTCAAGCATCACACAAAGCGATGGATGGAAAAACGCCACATCAAATAGCTCAAAGAATTAGAGATTATGGAGATTCAATAAGTTATGTTCTTATCGATCCATCTGGTGGCAGAGGAATGCTATTCGATTTGGAATCATCAGTTGCGATTTATTCGGAATTAAGAGAACAATGTCCTGATTTAACTGTTGGTTTTGCTGGTGGATTCACAGGAAAAAATGTTGTGTCCATA
>Ga0209542_10012326_pt1 | contig 14974 bp, 17 predicted proteins | sample RifCSPhighO2_01_FD_184028 | JGI IMG/M metagenome (GOLD analysis project Ga0209542, IMG submission 184028) | Soil microbial communities from Rifle, Colorado - Rifle CSP2_plank highO2_0.1 (SPAdes) (version 2) | ecosystem: Environmental > Terrestrial > Deep subsurface > Rock core/Sediment ...
CCCAATTCCGTGAGGGGACGGGAAAGCACAATAGTTGAATCGAGGTGGCTGAAGGTTGTTGCTGGTGCTGGGTCGGTGATGTCATCTGCCGGGACGTAGATCGCCTGCACCGAGGTGATGGAACCTTTGTTAGTCGAGGTGATGCGCTCCTGAAGCTCGCCCATTTCCGATGAGAGTGTCGGCTGATATCCTGCGGCAGAGGGCATGCGGCCGAGAAGTGCGGAGACTTCCGAACCTGCCTGGGTGAACCTAAAGATGTTGTCGATGAAGAGAAGGACGTCTTTCCCCTCGGAATCACGAAAATGCTCCGCCATTGTGAGCGCAGAAAGTGCGACACGTAGACGCGCTCCGGGGACTTCATTCATTTGTCCGAAAACCAAGGAAGTCTGTTTCAATACGCCCGAGTCTTTCATTTCATGGTAGAGATCGTTTCCTTCGCGCGTTCTCTCGCCGACACCGGCAAAGACGGAATATCCTTTCTGCACGGTGGCGACGTTTCTGATGAGCTCCTGGAGGAGGACGGTTTTGCCGACGCCCGCGCCGCCGAAGAGTCCAACCTTACCTCCTTTGATGAAGGGTGCAATGAGGTCGATGACTTTGATGCCTGTCTCGAATATCTCGACAGCAGTGGATTGCTCGGTGAATTTAGGTACGGGCCTATGGATGGGGAGCGTCTGCGTGTGTTTAGATGCGCCAAGCCCGTCGATCGGTTCGCCGAGGAGGTTATACATGCGCCCGAGGATTTCTTTTCCTACAGGGACTGAAATAGGCTTGCCGGTATTCGTGATTGCCGTACCACGGGTGAGGCCCTCGGTCGGTCCCATGGAGACAGAGCGCACCTGCCCGCCGCCCAATTGGCCGGCGACTTCAAGCACGATTTTCTTTCCGTCTCTGGTAGAGAGTTCCAGCGCCGTGTTGATGGCAGGCGGTTCACCTGCAAATTCTACGTCAACAACTGGTCCGATAATCTGGACAATGCGACCTGTTTCTTTTTTTATTGTTTGCATACTTTTTTGAATTAAGAATTATGAATTAAGCAACCCTACTTCGTAATTCCTACGTCCCAATTCATTCATGGCCGGCCCGATTATTTGTACTATTTTTCCTTGCATATAAGTATAGAGATTAATGATATAAATTATTGTCCTTTAATTTTTAATTGTTTTCGTAATTTCACTACATCCACGCGCAACGCTACGGTTCTTTTTAATGTAGCCGAGAATTGCTCTAAATTTTGGCGTGTTGATTCAGAAGTAATTCCTTTTGCTTCGCGCTCCTCTACTAAAGCATTATACTCCTTGACCAACTGCTCTTTATCAGGAAGATCCCATTTTTCAAAGTTTTCGGATGAAAGGGACTCTAACGCCTTTTTCCACCGACGCAATCTTTCGTCAGGAGGAAGTTTATTGAATTCCTCTTGAGATAGTTCCGCATCTTTTTGATGTTGAAGAACTGTCTCGCTAAGTTTTTGTACAAAGTTGTTAGAGTTTTCTTCCATGTGATGGGTATTAGCTAGGCATTTAGCGCTTCCCTTCCCGCCGTTATTTCCGTCAGCTCTTTGGTGATGGCCGCTTGGCGCGCCTTGTTGTACTGGATAGTGAGCGTATCCACCAATTCTCCGGCGCTTTCGGATGCATTTTTCATCGCTATCATACGAGAACTATGCTCGGAAGCATTTCCCTCAAGGATTGCGTGAAAAATTTGTACTGCAAGCAGTTGAGGCAAAATCTTCCCGAGTGCTTCAGTAGGGGATGGTTCAAACACAAGTCCCTCCATCGATTCGTTGTTGGTAGTTTCTATGACCGAGGGCATATTCGCGTATCTTCCGCGCAAGGGTTCCACATCGGCGATAATCTCGGCGAGTGCTTCTTCGGTGAAGGGGAGAAGTTTGCGCACCACGACTTCCTGCTTGAGTGCCGAGAGGAAGTTGGTATAGATGAGGACTACCTCGTCGCACTTTTTCTCAATAAAGAGTTTCGCGACAAGATTCGAAATCACTCGGGTTTCATTGATAGCGCCGAAATCTCCCGCACCAAGGAATTCATGCTCTACGTTTATTTTTCTACGCTTGAAGTAATCGCGTCCTTTTTTTCCTACCGCAACAACAAGAGTCTTTCTACCTGCCTGCGCCGCATGCGTTGCGGCAGGCTGGTTCGATTGCGCGATGAGCTTCTCGGCTTTCTTTATCACATTCATGTTGAACGAGCCTGCAAGCCCTTTGTCGGAAGTTATGACGACAAGTCCCAAAGTCTTAACTTTTCTCTTTTGCGTGAGAGGTGAGAGGACGACTGCCTCCTCAGTGCTCTTCTGTATCTTATGCAAAATGGCGAGCGCCGAGAGCGCGTAGGGGCGTGCGGCAAGAGCAGCCATCTGGCTTCTGCGCATTTTGACAGCCGAAACCGCCTCCATCGCGCGCGTCATCTGACGGATGTTTTTCGTTGACTTTATTCGATTTTTTAACGCTCTACTACCTGCCATAATCTTGATTATTCACCTATTAACTTGACTTTCATTTTCGATTTGTTATCATACTAGCACAAACGGCTTCGGCCCGACTCTGCCGCAAGGCAGAGGAAAAACAAGAAACTCAAGGAATTAACGCCTTGAGTTTCTTCGTTAAATCTTTAAAGTCTGTTTCGGAAATGGTGCCGATATGACGAACCAATCGTTTTGCATCGATCAGTCGGATTTGCGACAGAATAGCGGCACTTTTAACTCCGTCAATAAATGAGAAAATATAATAATATGGCTCGGCCGTTTTGTGCACTTTCTTTTTCGCCTTGGTCAACGGTATGCCCAAAAATATCTCATTATTGAATTTTTTTAAGATGATGATTGGGCGTATGAAATCCTCACCGGAACCATCCTGCTCAAAGCCAACATTGGCCCCGAGAGCACAAAACCAGATTTCGCGTTCATGAAAAAAAGGACGGGCTACTGCCGTATGAATATGCTCTTTATACGCGTGCCATTTTTTAGAATCTTTTTTCATTTCTTACATTTCTTACATTGCCTCCATCGCGCGCGTCATCTGGCGGATGTTTTTGGTGGAGCGTATTCTATTTTTTAATCTGCACGCAGAATTCCCCGTCAGCTCTGCTGCGAGGATATGGACGAGCAGGGTTTATTGCCCTAGACCCGGCCATAGTTTTTAGTTTCTAGCTTCACTTTATTTACACCATTTAAAAGCCAACCGAAATACAATGCCATAACTGATTGCCATAGAGGAAATAAAATTTGCGTGTTGGGTATTTTGAACCATTCTCCCCCAGTTGTTCCTGCAATCATAGCTAAAAGAGAAGAGAGGACGCTTCCAACAATAATATACTTAATTGTGATATTTGCGTTTAGAATTTTGAGGGATGTTCCAGCAATTGCACCTCCAATAAAACCGGAGAGTAGAAGTGAGATGTAGTATGCATATACTGCCGCAACATACGCTAATCCCGTGACAAACACGCACAGTATTTTTCTAAGGATAGAGATGCGCTGTTTTCGAACTCCAAGAAGTATCGCGATTCCAAAAATAAATCCTGGACCATAAAATAAGAAATTGAGTGCGAAATCTTTATTCACAAAAGAAAGGTCAACTAAAGACGGGATAATACACAACACACCAGATAGAAGACCAAGAAGAAAGAATTTCAGATTCGCTTCTTTCATTTAGGTTTTCTTAAAATAATTCTTGCCGAAATCTTCGACAGCGGCATGCAGGGCCGCGTCGATTTCTTTCGTCAGTTCGCCAGCTGTTCTAATGTTCTTGAGAACATTAGAATGTCGCTCTCGGAGGAAGGCGAGCAATTCTTTTTCAAACCGGCGGACATCAACCACCTCGACTTTATCCAATAATCCTCTTACAGCGGAATATATGGAAGCAACCTGTTCTTCAAAGGGCACATGATAGTACTGGTCTTGCTTGAGGAGCTCGGAAAGTCTCTTTCCGCGTTCAAGTTTCTGTTTCGTGGAAGCGTCCAATTCCTGGCCGAACTGCGCGAAGGCGGCGAGCTCTCGGTACTGCGCCAATTCAAGGCGCATCGTGCCCGCGACTTTCTTCATCGCCTTTGTCTGCGCCGAAGACCCGACACGTGAAACCGAGAGTCCGACATTAAGTGCCGGTCGCGTGCCTTGGTAGAAGAGTTCTGGTTCAAGGTAAATTTGTCCGTCCGTGATAGAGATGACGTTGGTGGGTATGTAGGCCGACACATCGGAGAGTTGCGTCTCAATGATGGGGAGTGCGGTAAGCGAGCCGCCGCCATATTCTTTGGAGAGTTTTGCAGCGCGTTCCAAAAGGCGTGAGTGGAGATAGAAGATATCACCTGGGTAGGCTTCGCGTCCCGGCGGACGGCGGAGAAGGAGGGAAACTTCTCGGTAGGAGACCGCGTGCTTGGAGAGGTCATCATAGACGACGAGTGCGTCTCTGCCTTGCTCCATGAAGTATTCACCGATAGCGGCACCCGTGAAGGGCGCGAGGAACTGAAGGGGGGCGGGAGCTGATGCAGGAGCTGTTACGACGATGGTATATTCCATTGCGCCAGTGGTCTTCAACTTCTCTACGATTTGCGCGACCTTGGATTCCTTCTGCCCGATGGCGACATAGATGCAGACGACCGGTTTGCCCCCGCGTACGTCTTTTCCTTGGTTGATTATGGTGTCTATCGCGATGGCGGTCTTGCCGGTCTGCCTGTCGCCGATGATGAGCTCGCGCTGGCCCCGGCCGATAGGAATCATCGCGTCAATCGCTTTGATGCCGGTCTGGAGGGGAGTGTTGACGCCTTTGCGCGTGATGACGCCCGGGGCGATTTTCTCCAAGGGGTAGCGCTTCATGCTCTCCGTTTTGAATGCCGGTCCGCCATCAACCGGTAAACCGAGCGCGTTGATGACACGTCCGATCACCGCATCGGAAACTGCTACCGAGAGGATATTGCCGGTGCCTTTGACCGTTTGCCCTTCCTGCACCTTGTCTTTGTCGCCGAGGATGACGGCTTTAACAGAATGCTCTTCGAGGTTGAGGGCCATTCCGAGGACCGGCGCTGCGCCAGTTTGGAATTCCAAAAGCTCGGAATACATAGCAGAGGAGAGGCCTTGGATCTCTGCAACGCCATCGCCGACTTTAATGACGGTGCCGACGTGCTCGAGCCGAGGTCCTGTCGTGAGCCCCGTAATCTCTTCTTTTAACTGTTGTAAGATACCCGCTTTGTCTATCATGGTTTTATTTTGTGAGTGCGCTCGTAAGGTCCGAAAGTCGTCGTGCGAGCGTATTGTCTATTTGGTAGTCGCCGATTCTAATGCGCGCTCCTGCGCCGACGCCCGGATCTTTTATTTCTGTTAACTCTATCTCTTTACCCGTTATCTTCTCGATTTCTTTTTTGGTGTACGCTCCACTTTCTCCCGCTGTGACGGTCACAGGAGTGATGCCTTTACGGTCGTACCATTCTCGTACGAAGGCTGATTCTATGGCGCGGAGGTCTTTCACGCTTCCGTTCGCAACGAGCTTTTGTGCGAACGCTTTCACAGTCTCTTTCTGCTTCTTGGGGTTTTCCTCGAGAAGGTCATAGAGCGTTGTTGCGTATTGTGACGGTGTGTATTTCATAATGCAAAATGCAAATCTCAAAATGGAAAATTAAAATGCGGAATGCAAGATTTCCCGCACCTCTCTTCTCTCGACTTTTTAAATTTTAAACTGTCATTTTTCATTTTGATTTTTTAACTTTTCATTTGTGCCTCTTGGATCGCCTGAGTTAAGAGCTTTTCCTTGGCGTCTTTTTCCAAGATATCGCCGACACTCCGCTCGATCGCGAGTGCAATGGTCTCTCCCATTTCTTTTCGCAGTTCCTCGCGCATTTTCTCCTGCTCCTGCTGCATCTTTTTGTGCTCAGAAGCTGCCGCGCGGGTCGCTTCCGCTTTTGCGTCAGCCATTATTTTCTCTGCTGCCTCTACGGCGTTTGTCTCAGCTTTCTTGATCATCTTCGTTGACTCTTTGCGTGCCTCCGCGAGTGCAGCTTCTTTTGTTTCCTCGATGTTTTTAATGCGCGCGTCTATTTCAGATGCGTGTTTGTCTGCTTTCTCAATCTCTTCCCGCCTCGAATTAAGCATTTTGACGATCGGTTTGTAGGCGAATTTCTGCAAAATGAAAAGGAGTATAGCGAAGTTGATGATTTGCGCCAAAAGGATTTTCCAGTCTATACCGAGGTTTGAGAAGAGTTCTTGCATAAATACTAATCTACGAATGTAACAAATCTACAAATGTCTACCAATGACCAATGTCGGTTATTCGTGGTGATTCGCAGATTCGCGTCATTTGTTGATTGGTATCAGTTAAACAAATTTTATAATGAGTGCGACGACGAGGGCGTAGATCGCGATAGCTTCCGCGAAGGCGATAGCCAAAATCATGGCTGTCTGGATCTTCGGGGCTGCTTCAGGATTGCGGCCGATAGCTTCCATCGCTTTGCCGGCGAGCATACCGATACCGATACCCGGGCCGATAGCGCCAAGACCGATGGCGAGCGCTGCCGCAAGGGGGGCGAGGCTATTTGCCTGGCTTGCTACTTCAACTGCTGTTTGTTCCATAGTGATATATAACGATTAACTAATAACTTGATAACCTAAGCGAAAAATAGGGGCACGAGGCCTCATATACCCCCATCATACTATATCTGTAGCCGTTTTCAATGTTAAATGAATCTCAAAAGTGGTAGGATTTACTTACGTATGACCAAGGAAAAAGCAAAAGAATCAATACAAAAACTGATAAAAAGATACGACTCGCTCAAGAGCGAAGGCAATATAAAGAAATTCAGCGAGGAGCAAACGAAGAAAGATTTTATCTTACCCCTTTTTGAGGCGCTTGGGTGGGCTGTATACGACCACAACGAGGTGACAGCTGAAGAAGGTATCGTCGGAAAGCGTGTTGATTACGGTTTTTACCTAAACGGGCTTATTCGTTTTTACGTGGAAGCGAAGTCGCTTAAAGCAGATCTTCACAGCGAAGAGTATGCAGAGCAGGCGATTCGCTATGCCTGGAACAAGGGAGTTACCTGGGCAGTTCTCACCGATTTTGAGAGCCTTATTGTCTTTAATGCGCTAAGCCCCGAACAAAGTCTTCATGGGAAGAAATATTTTGAAATTCCGTACATAGAATATCTAGAGAGATTTGACCAGCTGTGGCTCTTATCCAAAGAGGCATTTGCCCAATCCCTCTTAGATGCCGAGGCAGAAAAGCACGGAAAGAAACTTGAGAAGATTTCAGTCACCGTGACTCTTTCGAAGGATTTGAATGAATGCCGTCAGATATTGACCAAGGAAATAATCGCATGGAATCAGGACGTTAGCCACGACCTTGTTGATGAGGGTGTTCAGAAATTACTGGACAGACTTATTTTTATCAGGGCAGCGGAAGACAGGAAAATTGAGCCACCGACCCTACGACCTCTTATTCGCGAGTGGGAGGCACAGGGTAATAAGAAGAGTTTATATCAGGTGATGATAGGTAAGTTCAGGGAACTGGATACTATTTACGATTCCAATCTGTTCACCCCTCATCCTTTTGAGAAATGGAATGAGTTCGGCGGTGCAACCAAAGAGGTCATTGATATTCTCTATGGAAAGAACAGTTACTACGAGTATGATTTTTCGGTCATTCCTGCCGATGTTTTGGGGAGCGTTTATGAGAATTACCTCGGTTATAAACTGCAGAAATCAAAGGAGCAGGATTTGTTTGGTACAAAAACCGAAGTTGGAAAAGATAAGCGCAAACGTAAAGAGCAGGGGATTTACTATACACCGAAATATATCGTTGATTATATTGTGAAGCATGCGCTTGGTCCCGTTTTGGATAAGTGCCAGAGCATCAGTGATTTACAGAAAGTGAAAGTGTTAGACCCTGCATGCGGTTCGGGAGCGTTTCTCGTGGCGGCGTTTAATTTAATTCTGGAAAAGTACAAGGAATTTGGAAAAGACCCGAAAGACCCTTTTGTTAAGGCGCAGGTGCTCGCGGAGAACATTTACGGGGTTGATTTAGACCAGCAGGCGGTGGAGATTGCTAACCTCAACCTCCTGCTCAACACGTTTGATTCAAAAATAAAATTGCCGAACCTGACGCATAACATCAGAAATGGCAACTCGTTGGTTTCAGGCACCGACGAAGAACTTACAAAGTATTTTGGAAAAAATTACCGTGACAAAAAACCATTCAATTGGCACGAGGAATTTCCCGAAGTCTTCAAGCAAGGTGGTTTTGATTGTGTTATCGGCAACCCTCCTTATATCAAAGAGTTTGTGAATAAGAGCGCGTTCGATGGTTTACATGAAGGTCCTTATTACCAAGGAAAGATGGACATTTGGACAATGTTTGCGTGTGTCACTATTGATTTGCTAAAGGAGGGAGGAACTTTGAGTTTTATTGCACCAAATAACTGGGTTACCAACGCAGGAGCAAGTATTTTTCGTGAGAAAATCCTGAAAGAGGGGGAACTCGGGACTTTTCTTGATTTCGGGGATTACAAAGTCTTTCAGGAAGCGGGAATTCAGACGATGATATTTGTCTTTGAGAAGAAAAAACCGAGTGCAAAATATTCAGTAAGTTATTTACGAGTATCTGATAAATATATATCGGAAGATATGCTGGTTGCCGAGATGCTGAATGGCAAAACAGAAATTGAGATTGAGCCCGCTAAATTATCTGGAGGAAACATTACATTCGCTGAAACGAAATCAAACGCTATTTTTGAAAAGATAAAAAGTAGGAGAAGTTTTCAACTTGAAGAAAAAGAAGTTGCTCAAGGAATAGTGGCTGACCCAGATAAGGCTTTCGTTTTCGAAGAAACCGGAGAATATTCTTCTCTTGAGAAAAAAGTTCTAAAGAATTACTTCACATCGGTAGGTAGGTATATTGCAGGAGAGAGGAGAAATTTATTAGCTTATCTTAATAAGGGTGGAGATTTTGATATAGAAAGGTTTCCCAAGATAAAAGAGCAACTTTCTCAATACAGGGAAGATCTAGATAGTAGGAGAGAGGTCAAAAGTGGAAAGCTGAACTGGTTTAATCTTCACTGGCCTCGGGATGAAAAATTCTTTATGAGCGGAGAGAAAATCATTGGAGGTATAAGAGTTAAATATCCCAGTTTTTATTACACCGAAGAACCATATTATGGTTCTCGCGCCCTAAATTTTATAAAGACCGACAGGATAAATATGAAGTATCTAACGGGTATATTAAACTCTAGACTCTCCTATTTCTGGCTGAAAAACAAAGGAAAGCAGCTGGGTGATTTGCTTCAAGTTGATAAAGGCCCATTGCTTGATATACCGATATGCATTGGCGAGAAAAGTGCGCAAAAAACCATCACCGATCTTGTCAACAGGATGCTCTCTCTTCACAAAGAACTTCATAATGTTCCAGCAGACACAGAAAAATGGAAATCTGTGAAATCAGAAATTGAAAAAACCGACAAGAAAATTGACGCGGAGGTATATAAACTCTACGGGCTCACCGCCGACGAAATAAAAATCGTTGAAGAAGTAAAATAAAAGTCCTGCAGATACAGGACTTTTATGAGCGAGGTGTACCTTTCTAGCGCCGTAGGTGAATAGCAACAACTCAATCTTTTCTCTTTCTCCGCGGACTCTCTATAAGCCAGTACTTTTGCTCAAGTTAACCTCTTACTGATACGGCGCGCGCGCGAGAGCCGTCTGACTTTCTAGTGTTGTTCTGCCAATGCAGGGGACGCAAGTTTGACAACTCATCACTCCCACCTTTTGCGACAGGAAGTACATGGTCAACCTCCCAGCCATATTGGCTGTTACGATTACCATAATCACGCCAGGCTATCCATGCACCGCAGATATCCTTGCGATATACATTCATGTCATATCCTGTAACCACTGGTGCCTTTGCCCATATTGCGCTCAAAGTGTGATGGTCTATTCCATTTGACATAGCTTTTGTTCATTGGTTTGTAATCGGTTCGACGAGGCCGATAAGGAGTATTCTAGGCCTATAACGGTAGATGTCAAGCTTATTCACATGCTTGCTTGACAATATTCTTTACATAGCTATGATAAAACCATGCTTAATTCTGCGTTTATTAAGAAATCGCGAGAAAAAAGGAAATTATCGCAGGAATATGTAGCGAAGCAGATTGGCGTTTCGCGCCCGACTTTTTCGTTGATTGAGAGCGGAGAAACTGAGCCGACTTTGTCACAGGCGGAAAAACTCGCTACAGTGCTTGATATCTCTTTGCAAGAACTCTTACGTGGTGAGTATGAAAAAATTGATGTCGTTGAGAAGAAATTGAGGAAGAGAGAAGAAAAGAAAGGGTTGAATTTCGTACCTGAAGAGAGAATTTCTGTGCCACAGGAGAGAGAGAATAAATTCAAACAGGTCTTGCTATATATTATTGCTAAAGTTGGTGGCAAGCCAAACGTTGGACAGACAGTCCTCTACAAACTGCTCTACTTTATGGATTTTGATTACTATGAGCGGTATGAGGAGCAACTTATCGGGGCAAGGTATATGAAAAATACCTATGGACCAACCCCGGTAATCTTTCAAAAGATAGTAAGTGACCTTGAACAAGACGGTAAATTGGAGACGGTCAAAAGTAAGTTTTACAAACACGAACAGAAAAAATATCTGGTGAGCCCCGCTATGCCCGTTGATGTTTCTGCTCTCTCGGCACAGGAACTTGCTCATATAGATTGGGAACTTAATCGGCTTTCAGATATGACCGCGACGCAGATCTCTGCGCTCTCGCACATTGATACGCCATGGGTAGTTGCTAAGGATAGAGAGTATCTAGATTATGAATCGGTATTTTATCGACCGGACGAGACTTCGGTGAGAGAGTATGAGCCGCTTTGAGCGTACTTCTGAATTTGAGAAAGAGTTAAGACGTCTCTCTGCTAAATTCAGGAGTCTCTTTAAAGACCTCGAGCGATTTGAAAAGGTGCTTACCGTTAACCATACTGGCATTGGAAAGAATTTTACGATTATTTATCGGCAAGAGGGGTTGGATATCGTCAAAGCCCGTGTTGCTTGCAAATCCCTTAGGGCAAGATCTTTGCGTTGCATTTACGCATATTATAAGGATTCTCAATGTTTTACCTACATTGAGCTATACCATAAAGGGGAAAAAGAAAATGAGGATAGGGAACGTATTAAGCGGTGGCTGAAAGAGAGGAGGCTTTAATTCTAGTGGTCTTCGGCGCGGGTGAACTCGCCCAGATTCCTTAGTGTGCGGAATCCGTTCGGGTAAACATAGAGAAGGCGACCATCGCAAGGACGGCGAATATTGCCGCTTGGATGAGTCCGACTGGTATTGTCTCATAGCTTTGAATGAATGTACTCTATGGTGTAGAGTACGTAGTAATGAAAATAAATCTTACCAAAAAACAATTTGAAACTTTGCTCAAACTCGTCTATCTTGGCGACTGGTTGGCGAATGCCAATCGTGTCGGCCAGAACGGAGACGAGCGAATCAAAGAGTTCGACGAATTAGAAGAGTACCTATTTTCTTTCGCTAAAGAAGCGGGTCTAGAGAGATTTATTGAGTTTGATAAAGAATTTCATGGGTTTTTTCCGACCCTTGAGCTAGAAAATGCGATGTGGCGCTATATTGAAGAACATGACGAAGAGACTTTTTGGGACGAGCTTTTCGAGCGTCTCTCTGAGAGGGATTTTTTCAGAAAATACCCGGAAGCGGAAGTTGCTCGGATGGAGATGAAAGAGAGGTTTGAAAGAGAAGAGCCATTTCGAGAGCGGTGGGATAAGGAACTTCGCGATTACGGCATTGAGCGTGTGGGTGTAAAAGATATAGATATCCCCACGGAGTGCCTTAAGATAGAAAATACTGGTGCGGATAGTGGGGATGAAGTGATTGTCGGCTCTCCTGCTGGTTCAAAGAACGGGAAATTTCGTCACTTTGCCGTGTTGAGCTGGGGAGGAGCTACCAAGATTGGAGTTGAAAAAGAGCGGCGTATACAGAAAGCCGTCCGTGCGATTGCTGATGCAAGCAAGTATACAGTTGAACTTGAGGAGTTAGAGTTTGGAAAAAATTACGCGCTCCTCTCCGTACTTATTTCCCCGGATGTTGCGTCGGGTGAGGTGTTGGATGACATCATCATTGCCGCCAACGGTGCTGAACCGTTCCTACGTTTCCACTATTTGATAACGAACGCTCGTCGTCCAACCGTAGCTGATATCAAAGAATACCTCCAATCTTTTTCTGAAAAATGAGAGGTGTGTGATTACGCTAAAGATGATACGGGAAACGACTTACCACCTATGTTGATTTTTGAGAAATTACCCTTGCCTATCTTTTCGCTCACTCCGACGATTTCCAAGTAAAGCGGATCACCTTTCTTGTCCACGTCCAAAAATATCTCCGGAGCGATTTCCAGAGTTCGAGCAACCTTGCCTGTTTTTAAGGTAAGATTTAGCGAATCAACTTTTTTATCGTAAGCAATCTTCATAACGTAATTATAGCATATTCAGTGTTTTCTTGCCCTTGCGACCCAATGGGCGGTTATGATTACGATAGTTGTGCGTTCTTTGATAACAATAACCTTAAGCCAGTTTTTGCCAAAATGTTTGTACCTCTCTTCACGAAAATTGCGGCTTGATTTCTCAAAATCGGGGAAGCGTACGGTTTCAATGACTATACGTCGGGAGAGACCTCGCTCTCGTAACTTCTCTTCGGCATGTTTGCTGAATATTACTCGCATTTATTCTTTTACCTAGTGCTCCGCGCGGGTGAACGAGGAGAACGCGACCATCGCGAGGACGGCGAATATCGCCGCTTGGATGAGACCAACGAAGAGTTCAAGTCCGAGGAAGGGGACGGTGGCGACATAGGGGACGAGCGAGCCTACGATGATAAGGAGCACTTCGCCGGCGAAGATATTGCCGAAGAGTCGGAATGACAAGGAGATTATTTTTGAGATTTCACCGATGATTTCAAGTATGCCGGTGAAGAAGGCGATAGGCCCCTTGAACGTGATGAATTTGCCGAGGTGGTGTTTGGCGCCGACCGTGATGAGTCCATAGACGTGAGAGAGGACGACGACGATGAGCGCGAGCGCCAAGGTCATGTTGACGTCTGAGTAGACCGAGCGGAAGAGCGGTACGAAGGTTTTTTCTCCCTCATGGAGCTCGTACATGCCGATGGAACCGATACCGGGAAGAATTCCCATCCAGTTGCTCATGAGGACAAAGAGAAAAAGGGTAGCGGCAATCGGGAAAAAGCGAATAGCTACTTCTCGGCTACCGGCGATGGTGGTGAAGAAATCGACGAGCGCTTCAATGACGAATTCAACGAGGTTCTGTAGTTTCCCGGGGATTTTTTGTATGTTGCGCGAAGCGAGGAGCGCAATGACGATAAGCACAAGCATCACGACCCATGCGGTGAGAATGGTGCTTGTAACCGGCAGGGGGCCGATATGAAAGAGCGTCTCTGCTTTTATTGATATATGCTCCATAGATTGCTATTCTAGCGTATTTTTTGAATTTTACTACATTCCATAATTTAACTAACCCATTTTAAGATTTCCTTATATTTTTTTGTAACCGTCGAATATATGATTTCGATTACTTTTTTGTGCAACCTTTCGCTTCCGCTTCCAGAAGGATCAATAATTTCTGTATGATGTGCAGTTAACTTTGAAAAACGATGGATCTTTTCTTTGTAGTTAGGAAATTGTTTTATCAGAGAATTCTTAGCACGCGAATAAGTCTTATTATCCATAGCGATAATCACATGAGCTTTTTTCATAGCACGTTCTGATATTTTCTGGAAACGGTGTCGTCGTATGTCAATATCCAGTCTCTCTAAGGTTGGTTTTGCTGCCATCCATTCCTTTGGATATTTTGAGAGATACGTATGTTTAGGCGGATTGGTTCCTCCGGTTCCTTGCAATCCAAAAGAGACAACCGAAAAACCAGAATCGATGTGCAGTTCTCTAAGTACCCGTTTCAAAGATTCTGCTGCTATTACAGACCTCTGAATGTTCCCGTTACAGATGAATGCGATGACTTTCTTCATTATTAAATTTTCTTATACCAATAAAAATGGGGGGTTGTAGCTAAACTGTAGCTTCCACCCCCTGTGTCAGTCAAGAACTATGATTTGCTGTGTCCCACAGTCCAGAACAGCGGAATGAGCAATTACGAGCTTTTGGTACATGTTTTCCCCGCACCCAATGCACGCAGGCATTCTAAGTTCGATAGACCGGATACACATGTGTGATGCTGGACCCCCGACCTTGGTTATAATTCCCACTGCACCGGCATGGAACAGGAAATCGTATCCAGGGTCTGCGTTTGGCAGAAGGACAATGGCGCCTTTGACATCGGTTTTCACCCCCAGCCGTTCGAGCACGCATACGCGTGCCTTTACGATTGAACGTGTGATGTATGACGGCGCTGCTTCAGTAAACATGACTACCCTCAGATCGGTCATCCCGGGTACGATTACGTCTGGAAGCAAGATAGGAAATACCCCTCCCTGCTTTTTGGCGAGTCGTTGTGACCCACGTAGGCAGCGATCCAGCTCACTCCAGTCCACTTCAGCTGCTTCCCCCTCTTTGATACCTCGCTGCGCCAGTTGGCGTTTGAGTTTTGTAACAAAGAGATGTAAGGACTGACTGAACAAGAACTTCATACGTTCACGAGCTTGCATGAATGTTACGACGTTTTTAAAGTCTGTCGCATTCTCAAACTCGTGAGTTTGCTGTTCAGGTTCAATGGCTTCTGCTTGGCTCAACTGTGCGAATAGGTATGTATCAGGATCGTCAGCATAGGATTCTCCGAAGACACTGAATTGTCCGGGGCGCAGGTGACCATACCGCCGGACGAGTTCTTCGCGAGAGGTTTTACCTTCTCTACATGCCACCAGGTCGAATTGCAACTGGCCATTTATTGACTGGATGTGTCCAGCGATGAGTTCGTTAAGGTTCACATCTCGGTGCAGTTCCTCAA
>Ga0209542_10012328_pt1 | contig 14973 bp, 15 predicted proteins | sample RifCSPhighO2_01_FD_184028 | JGI IMG/M metagenome (GOLD analysis project Ga0209542, IMG submission 184028) | Soil microbial communities from Rifle, Colorado - Rifle CSP2_plank highO2_0.1 (SPAdes) (version 2) | ecosystem: Environmental > Terrestrial > Deep subsurface > Rock core/Sediment ...
AACTATCCCAAAAGAAATGAGAGAAACTTGGTCGATATCCCTCAATATATTAATTTTATTAAATTGTTTTTTCAAAAATTATAATGACCCAAAATTTAGGAAAATTGGACAGGATTTTAAGGTTTGCATTGGCGGTTTGGTGGCTTAGCCCGTTTGCCCCGCAGTTTGATGCAAATTGGGCGAACACCCTTGTCGCCGCCGTAGGTTGGATTGCGCTTGCCGAAAGTTTTCTTGGCTGGTGCGGGCTTCATCGCTGGTTTCACATAGACAATAAAAATCAATAATGGTTGAGTAAAAAAATAATTTAGAAAGGAGGTGTGATTATGGAAAACGGAAATCATTTTTGTAAAATCAACGCCGGCGGATTTGCCAAAGCGGCAGCCGGCATTATGGGATTGGTTTATGCTATTTGCGCCATTTTTGTCGCCCTTTGGCCGGATTTCGCCTTGCAACTTTTAGGTTGGCTGATCCACTTGGTTAATGTTGATAAATTCGCCGGAGCCAGAGCAATAACCCTGGGCGGATTTTTAGCGGGCTTAGCCCAAATGATTATTTATTCCTATATCGTCGCTTGGTTGATTGCCTGGCTGCATAATAAGTTCTGCAAGATAAATTAATAATTTTAAGATTGGCAGAGCTTAGCGTCAATCACGGCTAAAAAGCCGTGATTGACGCTAAGCTCTCGTTTGTAATATGCAATTCGTTTGGCTAATTTGGAGTTTAATTTTAATCGCGATTTGGTTGATTATTTATGTTTTTCTTGACTCTAAAGATAAGAAAAAGGAGATGTTTGTTGTCAGCTTATGGACATCGCTTCTTGGTCTGACTGAACCGCTTTTCGTGCCAGAATATTGGGCTCCTCCTTCTTTATTCAATCTGGCCTTGCGAACCGGATTTGACATTGAGAGTCTGATTTTTTCATTCGGCATCGGCGGTATCGCGGTAATTTTGTATGAACAAATTTTCCAAGACCGACATACCGCCATGTCTTCCGTAGAACGACATTTTCCTCGGCATAAATTTCATTTTTGGACGATTCTTTTCACGCCGACAGTTCTTGTTATATTGCTAATCTCAACAAATTTAAATCCTTTGCACTCTTCCATTATTGCCATGATTATCGGCGGATTAGCGGCTTGGTATTGCCGGCCGGACCTAAAGAAAAAAATGATTATAAGCGCGTTTATATTTTTAATTCTTTATTTTTTCTACTTCTTAACTCTTATCGCGATTTCACCAAATTTCGTAGAGCGAGTTTGGAACTTAAAAGCGTTGTCGGGAATTTTAATAATAGGAATACCCGCCGAAGAACTTATCTTTGCTTTCAGTTTCGGGTTTTTATGGTCAAGTATTTACGAACATTTCAAATGGCGTAAAATTAAAGGAAATCACTAATATGGAAAATCAAAACAACGCCAAAAAAGAATCTTTCCCCGTTCAGGGCATGCACTGCGCCTCTTGCGCTTTGACTATTGAAAAAGCCATTAAAAATGTGCCGGGCGTAAAAAGCGTTTCAGTTAATTTTGCTTCCGAGAAGGCCATGATTGAGCACGAAGAATCCGTAACACCACAACAGCTAAAAGAAGCAGTGGCGAAAACGGGGTATAAACTGCTAACCGACATTAATAGTGTTTCTGCCGAAGGTATTCATGCCAAGCACAAAGAACACGAGATGGCTTCCGAAAAACCTCACGGAGAAGCCGGCGGAGAACACGATCACCACAGAATGCTCAAAGAAGCGGAAATCAAATTGCTACGCAAAAAATTTATCGTTGGAGCGATTTTTTCCGCCTTTATTGTTTTACTAAGTTTCCCCGATTATTTTCCCTTTTTAAGTTTTTTAAATATATTATCAACCCAATCCCGTTTTGTTTTGCTTCTTATCGCCACCATTCCAGTGGAATTTTGGGTAGGTTATCAGTTTTGGCGCGGCGCTTGGTTCGGTCTCAAAAATTTCACCGCAAATATGGATACGCTGGTAACTTTAGGCACTGGCGCGGCGTTTATTTACAGCGCCATAGTTACATTTCTAGCAATTAGCGGAGCGCAATTGTCTATTAGCGGCGTTAAATTGGATGTTTATTTTGATGTTGCGGCCGTTGTCACGACCTTGGTTGTTTTAGGCAAATATCTTGAAGCAAGAGCAAAAGGTTCCGCCTCTGAAGCAATTAAAAAATTACTCAAATTGCAAGCCAAAACCGCTCATGTTCTCCACGAAGGCCAACATGAAATGGAGGTGCCGATTGAACAAGTGCAAACGGGCGATATAATTTTGGTAAAACCAGGAGAAAAAGTTCCGGTTGATGGAATTATTATTGAGGGCATGTCGACGCTTGACGAATCTATGGTCAGCGGGGAATCTATGCCCGTTGATAAAAAAGTGGGCGACCAAGTTATCGGAGCAACCATCAATAAAACTGGCTCGTTTAAATTCAGAGCGACAAAAGTCGGTAAAGAAACCTTTCTCGCCCAAATAATTAAAATGGTAGAAGAAGCGCAGGCCTCTAAAGCGCCCATTCAAAAACTCGCTGATGCCGTTACCGGATATTTCGTGCCGATAGTTATGGCTGTCGCCACCGTTTCTTTCTTGGCATGGTTTTTCCTTGGTCCTCAGCCCGCTTTCGTTTTTGCTTTAATTAATGCCGTTGCCGTTCTTGTTGTCGCCTGCCCCTGCGCTTTGGGCCTTGCCACGCCGACAGCAATTATGGTTGGCACGGGCAAAGCGGCTGAACGAGGCATAATCATTCGCGATGCCGAAGCGCTTGAGCTTGCCGGAAGAATCACCGCTGTCGTGCTGGACAAAACCGGCACTCTAACTAAAGGCGAGCCGGCAGTAACTGACATCCTCACTGCCGATACCGGTCTTGCCAACGGAGACGAAATTCTGCACATTGCCGCAAGTGTTGAACAAGTATCCGAGCATCCTATTGCCAAAGCGGTTTTAATAAAAGCGGCCAGCTTGGGCCAGCATTCTTCTCATCCATTGGATACGGCTGTCAAAAAAGAAGCTAAAAAATTCAACACCGAATTATACCCGATTCAAAATTTTCTCGCCCATCCCGGTAAGGGCATTGAGGGAATTATTCAAATAGAAATAGACGGCAACGAACAAAAGATTTTTCTCGGCAACCGCTCTTTGCTTGAAGAAATAGACATTGTGCTTTCCCAAAAATTAGAAAATCAGGCGATGGCTCTTGAATCAGAGGGCAAAACCTTGCTCTTCCTTGCAAGTCAAGAAAAAATATTAGGCGTTATCGCTGTTGCTGACACCTTAAAAGAAAGCGCGCCGCAGGCAATCCGATTATTGGAAAAACTCGGACTGGAAATTTGGATGATTACCGGAGATAACGAACGCACCGCCAAGGCAATCGGAGAAAAAGTGGGAATACAAAACATCATGGCAAAAGTTTTGCCAGAGCAAAAATCAGAAAAAATCAAAGAGCTTCAGGCGCAAGGCAAAAAAGTGGCCATGGTGGGAGACGGGATAAATGACGCGCCGGCTTTGACGCAGGCTGATGTCGGTATCGCTATCGGCACCGGCACCGACATTGCAATAGAATCAGGCGATATCACTTTAATCTCCGGCGATCCGCTCGGAATTTACGAAGCAATAAAAATCAGCCGCAAAACATTATCCAACATCAAGCAAAACCTTTTCTGGGCTTCCATTTATAATTTAATATTAATTCCAGTCGCCGCCGGAGCGCTTTGGCCGCTATTCGGCATACTCTTAAATCCCATTCTCGCCGGCGCGGCGATGGCTTTCAGTTCCGTTTCGGTGGTATTAAACTCTTTGCGATTAAAAAAGATTAGAATTTAAATCTCCTTTTCTTGTGCAATTTTATTGAGAATCTTTTGAACTAAATCAATCGCATTCACATCGTGGATTGATAAAACGACAGCTTTTTTGTTCAGTTTTTTTAATTTAGCCAATTTCCCTTTGATTATTTTGGCATCAAGTAAATCGGTCTTACTCAAAAAAAGATATTCATCTTTTTCTAACAGCGCTTTATTGTAAGCGCCAAGTTCATTTCTGATTGATTTATAATCCTTCACCGGATCTTCCGATTCCGCCGAAACAAGATGAAACAAGACACGCGTTCGTTCAATATGCCGGAGAAACTTTACTCCAAGCCCCTTGCCCTCCGATGCTCCCTCAATCAAACCGGGAATGTCGGCAAGAATAAGTCCATAATAAGAACCTAAATGAGGTTCCAGAGTAGTGAAGTGATAATTGGCGACTTTGCTTTTGGCTTTGGTAAGTTCGTTCAGCAAACTTGATTTACCGACATTCGGAAGACCGATTAACCCGACATCAGCTATCATTTTTAATTCTAAACGGATATTAAATTGCTCTCCGGGCAAACCTTCCTGAAATCTCATCGGGCTGGTGCTGTGGGGACCCCTAAAAAGAAAATTGCCCTTGCCTCCATGTCCGCCTTTGGCCGCCAATATTTGTTCGCCTACCCGTACTATCTCTTGGCTTGTCACGTACGAAGCAGAGGCGCGCTGCGTGCCCTCGCGACTTCGTTCGGGACTTGTTCCCGTCGTTAAATTATGAATTACCGTTCCGACAGGAATTTGAATAATCATATCTTCACCGGCGGTGCCGTCATTTAATTGATGCCGGCCGTTCTTTCCGTCTTCAGCATGAAAAACCTTCGTATTGCGAAGAGCATTGAGCGCGCCAAGATCGGAGACGCCGATAAAATATATGTCTCCCCCATTGCCTCCGCGGCCTCCGGTGGGACCCAAAGCGCCTTTGTTTTTATTAAAAGCAATAATGCCATTCCCGCCCTTGCCCGCTTTTATCCTAATTGTAAGATCGTCTATTATCATGATCGGAGAAGTTTCCTTCAATGTTACTTGTCTTGAGAGATCTCTGTTGAGACATTATATCATACAAGTTGACACAAAACAAATGATAATGTAATATACCGAAACCATTGCGGGGAGGTTAAAAATGAGATTTCTGATTATCGTTTCCGTTTTGGTTATTTTTTTGGGAGCGTTTGCTCAAGCAGAAGAAGTATCAGTACAAGATTTTTCAGCTCTTTTTAGCGCTCCGGCGGAAATTTCCTCATTGGCCGATTCGTTCGTTTATAAAAACTTCAAAATTCTGATTTTTAATGATTCAAACGGTTTTCGTTTTGAAGCGCATAAAATACTCAAGGTAAACGGACAAAGCATTCGGAGCGATAAGGCCATTAGATATTTCGGGCAAGGTTTTCAGCAATATGCCTGGGACGAAACTAAAAATTGTGCGGGAATCAACGATTATTTTCTGCTCGCCGGAAATACTTACCGGGGATGGAACCAATGGTCATGCGCAACAGCCGGCGAAATGCCGACATGGACATCGTTCCGGCGCGGTCAGATTATCTATGTTTCTTACGAATATGGCCGGGAATGGGCTTGGGCGCAATACTGGAACACTAAAAAAGGAGCTGAAACAGCCGCCAAAAAATTCGTTAATTTCGTGACCGGAATTAGATAAAAATTTTGACAGCGGACATTCTTTTTTCTATACTCAACCCGAGTTAAATTCAAAAAGGGAGTAGTTAAATGACAAAGATTGAACTTTTAAAAATGCTGGATAGAGAAGCTAAGTCATATCGTAAAACAGCCCTTGCATCAATAGAACGCAACGGGCACATGAACGACCTGTCAACAATGGATATACGGGTAATGAAGGAGGACCAAGAAAGATTTCAAAGATTTGCCGATGCGATACTGGTTGATTTTGTTAATTATATTGGAAACGGCCAAGGTCTTGATTACGGTCTTTACACAAAACACTTGGATCCTAAAAAATAGTTTCCCCCGCCCCGTCTAAACGGGGTTTTTGTTTTTATAAATCCTGCTCCATTATATTTTATATTTTAAGGTCTCCCCTAGGCAAGGCCTAGGGGAGACCTTAAGGCGGTGATTGGAATTTGCTATTCGTTATCACGGATATTTAAAAATTCCCCGCAACGGATGAAAGAGGGACTGGGGCTTTGCTATTATTAAATTACTAAATCTCAACGGCTCACATAGGTGAGCCGTTGAATCCAAACAAGCGGATGAGTCTTTGAGCGGGTTTTGAGATCGAAAGCGGGCATGGTGTCCCGCCTTTGGCGGGACGAGCGAAGACCCCCAATTTCTGAATTGGGGGCTCGAAGAGCCTCATCCTTGAGCCCGTCCCGCTGGGACGGGCGAGAAAAGCGAAAAGATTGCATCCGCTGGATTGGGATGAAAAGGTTCAAGGGGTGAAACAAAATCTTGTAATTGGAAGAAATTGAGTGTAAATTTAAGAAATTATGAAGCCAAAATTTAAATTTAAAAAGGATACAAGAGATAAATTATGGGCGGATTTGGAATTAAGCATCCAGAAAAGAGCCACGAAAAAAGACCCCAAATTTATTCCCAAAGGAAGCTGGAAAAAATTCGTGCGGAATCAGGACGGATTTAAAGTATTCCGGGTAAACGGCGAATGGGTAAGGAACAATTTAAGCATAATCTTCGGACACGGCGGACATGGTTTCGTCCATGAATTTATTCCGCTCAATGAGATTTGGATAGACACTCATCATGAAGATTGCAAATGCAAAAATGTCCGAAAAGACCGCAAAATGTCCAAACAATACACCGACAGCACCACCCTCCACGAAATCACCGAATGCCAAGAAATGAAAAAAGGCGCAATTTTTCATCACGCCCACCAAACCGCCCTCCAAAAAGAAATATCAGCCGGCATCATCCCCGATCCGTATACGGAGATGAATTAGGTCTATCTTATTTTAAAAGATATCTGATGAATTTTTTCCAATATTTCTATAGTTGCTTTTACAGAAGGATTGCTGGTATTTATAAGGACTAATCTTGAACCATATTGTTTTAGCAAAAGATTTAAGAACTCATCTCCCCACGAGGGCGAGAAAGTAATAACACCCTCAAAATCCAATTCCAGATTCTCATTTTCGCCCAAAGCGGTTAGCCGAGGCTGAAAAGCGGCAAAAGCTTCTCGGCCATTTTGTCGAGAAATAAGGGTTGTTCCAAATTTTTTTAATTCTATTTTCATATATTTAAAATGTTATTAATGCCAGACAGCCTCGAAAAGGTTCTGGCGAAGATCTCATATCCATAGCATCGCTATCTTTAGTTAATATTAGCTCCGCATCTCCTGTTTGAAACAAAAGACCGATTGGATTTTCTGCAATAATTTTACGCACAAATTTCAGACCATTGCCGCGACTTTCCGGTGATCGGCCGGATAATATTTCGGTAAAAGCTACTTTTAACGCTTCTTTATCTGTCTTCAATTCTATCTTCACTCGTTTTAAAGTAGTAAGAATACCCAAACCTCTATCTGCCAATACTATACTTCTCTTATGAATATCATAGGCAAAGAAAATACCAGAAATATCGGGCCAATTTCCTAAATTGTGGTCAAAAGAATTATTTCCAATCTCTCCGGCTACGGCCACAATCAATGGGAATATTGAACTTAATTCCGTTACTCCTGCAAGAATATCCTGCATCTGGATTAATTTAGTCTGAAACACCGCGCTATTAGAACAATAAAATTCTGAAGGCATTTCAGCGCTTCTCAAAACCCAATCTTTAGCTATACCAAAAAGATCATTTAAAAAAAGTTCTATCTGCGATCTGTCATACAAACGATAACCGGCATCCGATGTTTTAATAGGATTTAATTTCCCGCTTTTATCCCAACGCCGAAGAGTGTCTATTGAGACCCCCAATATTTCAGCGGCTTCGCTTATTGTTATAAGTTCTTGTTCAGCCATGTCTGCTCTATAATAGCACACCTTCAAACCCTATGCAAACTTCTTAAAACCCTATGCAACATCACAGAATAAACCGATTTTTGATATAGACTGCCCTTCAAAAAGAAATAGAAGTCGAGATACTCAAAGATCCATACGCGGAGTAGACTAAACCCCACGACAAGCCAATGACAAAATAACAAAGGGAACCATTGCAATTGCAATGGTTCCCTTTGTTATTTTATTTAATTTTCTGTTTTAACTTCTTTTGTTCTTAAATTTTCGGGATATCTTTTTCACTAAATAATAACCGGCAACAACTACCGCCAAGACAACAAATCCTCCCAGCCATTTATTGCCAGTGCCGAGAGTCATCGCTCCGCCGATGGTTGCAAACAACCCGCCTTGATTAGCTTGCGCTTGAGGTTCCGCTGAAACTTCCGGTGTTAGCGATGGAGAAACCGAAACAGTCGGTATCGGTGTAGTTTGTTTGGTAATTGTCGGAGTCGGCGCGCTTATTGCTACCGATACTTGCGAAAAACCATTTAAAATATTGGCATTGGTTGCGTCAAAAATTTGAGAATTATTTCCCACACTTATTATTCCATTGCCATTCTTTTTGGCCTTAAAAGAAACTGTACCGAATGTTGCCGCCGAAATTGCGCCGCCCGGATAACCGGCAGTTTTAATCATCGTTCCACCGGCATTATCAACCAAATCATAACCGGTTTGCGAAAGGGGCATCCACTTGTCGCCGAAAGCAAACGACTTCACCTCCAAAAGATCAGCCGGATATTTTAATTCAACCTTGGCGGTATAATTTTTAACTCCCTGTGGGTTAAGAGAAATAACCGCGTTAAAACTTTGGCCTTGTTTTACGCTTATGTTCGCGGGAGACAGCGAAAATGTCGCAGCAAAAACTGGCAACGCTAAAGCCATCGCGGCCAAATTCATCAATCCAATTTTTATTATATTTTTTGTCATTGTTTTAAGCTTGAAGCTATTCGCTTTTCGTTATTAATTTTTAACTATTCATTAACTCCAATAAATCATTAGAAGGTTAAAGTCCAATATATCAACTTTACCATCATCGTTAAAATCAGCCGGATTATCTGCGCTCGTACTGCCCCAATTTATCATCAACGCGTTAAAATCAAGAACATCGATTTTACCGTCATGGTTTGAATCAACCTTTTGCGCATCAGCGTTTAACGGCGTTGCGGTGGGAGTCGGGGTTGGAGTTGAGGGTGGCGCTCCCCCTCCTCCACCAGGATTTGGCGTAGGCGTAGAGCTTGGAGTCGGTGTGGGTGTAGCAATAACAAATGCGATGTTCAATTCTTCAACTTTTCCACTTTCAAATAAGGCGGTGGGTGTCCCCGCAACTCCGGAAATCGTAAAAACAACCATATCGCCCGTTTGTAAATCGTCTCCCTGCACCAATAATTTTTGGTCATAAGCGCCACGGCCTCCATATTTTCCGGTTTCAATAGTTGTTATTCTTCCTTTTTCGACTCCGCCGATTTGAGCGATTATCACCGTGTCTATCGGCGCAGGACCGCCATTGATGGCGACGATCCCGTAAAATGAGTGCGGAAACTGCGGAACGGCAAATGCTACCACAGGAACAACGGCAATAATGAGAGCACTGACTAAAACTTTAAGAGTTTTGCTGTTAAACATATCTTTTTAATTATACAAGATAAAGTATTAGTTGTCAACTCCGCCCTTAAAGATTCTTCACAAATTCCTTAGTGGTATTCATAAAAACCCAATAGCCGTCGTATATAGAAAGATTGTTTCCCGGCAAATTTGTTATAGGATTGGCATTGATGTCGTGATTGCCGTCTCCTCCCCATGATGTATAGAAATCAGAGTTAGCGGCTTCTTTTCTAGAATTATATGTGTCGGAAACATAAAGAGTTACCATACCGGCATCCGTTCCGGTGTTTTGAATTGAAGAAAATTCATCTTGCGCCAAACCGGCATTGTTGGTTCCAACCAAATTCCATCCAACAGTGAGATCCTTGCTTGTATTGGCCGGACCGCTTTCGGCATATTTAAACCCGACTCCTCCTTTGTTTTCAGTTTTAGCGTAAAACGCGCCCACCGGTTTTTTCATGTCTGCGCTGAATTCTGACGGTGAAACAAATTCTCCGCCTTCGTAAACAAGCAGAGCCGCGCTTCCTCCGTCATCACTCGCCACTGCCGGGGCATCGCTCAAAAGCTGCGGAGCGGAAATTAGCGTCCATCCGTTGACCTCGGTCAAAGCGATGGTTTGGTCATAAATTGTTCCGCCTTCTTCAAGAAGCCATGGGCGGTAATCAATGTTTGCGACAACGGAACCACCGTCGCCCGCTCCTTCTCCCGAAGGACCGGAAGCCGCACCCCAATAATTATTTTCCGCATTTATCACGCTGTCCATCATAAATACCCCGTCACCATTTTCAGAATTAACCGCTTTATTTACCGTAGCGAAACTGTTGCCGTGAATAACCGCGGTTGCGGAAGACTTCTCAAAGTTAATGGCCCAATTCAAATCATGCAGATTGTTGTTGGTAATTTCAGCCGAAGAAGTATCGGTCTCTGAATAAACGGAACTCACAATGATCCCCGAGTCACCGTTATAAATTTCGTTGTCGTGAATATCGGCGCTTGAAGCTCCGTCGCCGCCATACGAGCTAACGAATATTGCCGGTGAATCCCAGGTCGGAGTCCCCGATAAGCTTTTGGCGTCATGGAGGATGTTGTTATAAATTTCCACCGTTGAACCGCCCCAAAGATTTACAAGATTTTGCACGCGGGTAGTGCCGTCCACGCTGTCGCCCTTAACATCGTTGTCGTAAAATTTTCCTTCAGAATTGATAAATCTGATGCCACGCTTGTGGAAAGATGAAATGGAACTGTGATGAACCAGAACATAGCTTGAATTTTCAACATTAATGCCGTTACTGCTCGTGTTCCAGATATTCTTTACCGCGGAGTTCTTTATTTCAACAGGATTTGAACCTGTTCCGGCGCCGCTGACTAAAATCCCATAATCAAAACCGTTGTCGCCCGTTTCACTGCCTCCGCCGTTTATTTCCAAATTATCCAAAACAACATCGTTTACGCCGTTAATTTCTAAAATATAATTTTCCGAAGATGTTCCCGTTATAACCGGCTTTTCGGTTTCGGCACTCTTTAATGTTAGCGCACTTTCTATCAACACGCTCTCTTCATATGTTCCCGCTGCAACACTGATAACATCGCCCTCGCTTGCGTCGTCAATGGCGGATTGAATGGTTGAATATTGACTTCCGGTCGTCTCGTTCGTAACAGGCAATTCTTCCACATCAAATTGAGTAAAGTGGCTTGCCGTAAATATCAAAGTACCGCCAGTATATTCAGATATTGAGATCTCCGGATAGTTCTCGTCTTCCGGATCTATCACTGCCCCCTCGTCGTCTTTGACGATAATATTCGGCGTTTCGGAAAAACCCAAACCATACATATAAATTTTTGCTCCGGTATCCGTCATGGCTTGAGCGGTTTCAGAATCAAACGCTACATGGCCATTTGACATTTCCATGGCCTCGCCCAAACTTTGTAAAACAGCTACCGTGTCTTGGTCGCTCAAATTCAAGCTATCAGTAAAAACAATCTTTCCTTCGCCTGTTTTTTCAAAATACAGCGCATCTTCCTCGTCTGAAGGCGTAGCCGAAGGATTTTCTAACTCGCCAATGTTTGAATCTATTCCGACACCTTCAGCAGATAAGGCCTCGTCAATAGTGCTTAAGAGGGGCGCGGCGCCTTCCGTGCCAGCATCATTAAACCAACCCTTGGTCGGTGTTTGGTCTGTTTGCCAAGCCCCAGAAATATAAGCGCCTGATTTTCCGGAAGTGGGAGCCGCTTCAAGTCCGGGTGTCACAAGATAACCGAGAACATCCCCATAGGTTACCCGCTGCAATAAGCTTGGGGAATTATCGTAAAGTCCAATGGAATCCCCTGTATTATTGAGGTTAGTTCCGGCTACTTCAAACACCAAAATCCCATTGGCTGGAATAGTTCCCGAAAGTGCAATCCAATCAGTTTCTTCCGGGGCTGTATCGGGATTGGTTAATTCTGTTAATTTCCATCCGATTAGATCAACAGGAGAACCACTGGTGTTTAACAGTTCCACCCATTCATTTCCACTTGATGGATTAGACACAAATTCATTTATAATCACGCCCGAAGAAATCGCTTTCGCCGCATTAGGCACAAAAAAACCGCTGACTATTAAAGCGGCTATTGCGAAAACACTGAAAACAGACTTGTTTATGCTCACTCCCCAACGAGACTTCGTGTGATTTTTCACGATATATTACGATTATTGAGTTTCCGAAGGTTATTTGAGATAACCATCATTTTTCAATAAGGTTTTAATTGTTGGGCATATTGTAATCAACACCTTCAAATTATGCAAGATGCCCATATAATTTCTCGCCAAGCGCGCTCAAGGGCGCTACATACACCACAAAATGCGTTTTTCATTTCATTCCCCCTCATTTTTTATTTTCTTCATTCTACTTATTCATCCTAATACTTTATTTTAGCGAGCGAGGGGCAAAATGGAAATTCTTATTTACATTTTCATTTCCAGTTCATTCCCTTTTATTAGCATTTTATAAAACTTTCATATGAAAGTTTTATAAAATGCTGAAACACAAATGCAAAATAAAAAGACCAGTACAAAGCTTTGCAGACTGAATTAGATGAGTTTAATATGGTTTCTTTTCTCAAATTCATCCTGAAGATACTTTCCGGACGAAACACTGCTGCAGGTCAGATAATTAACATAATTTTCAACTCCGAACGCTTCCGCCAAAACAGCGACTTCGTTGTGACATTCAAAGGGATGAACCCAAATACTTTTTTGAAGCATTATAAAATTAAGTTCTTTTAATTTGGATAATAGGGCCATGCGAGCCTTTTGCTTGAAGGCCGGAATATCAAATATTGCTGCTCGCCAATGCTTATCCCATTTCCTGGGGACTTTAATTGCTATGTCATCCAAGTTATATTTCCGGGCTTGGTTTTTTCCGGCACCTGTGGTCGTGACAGAATAAGAGCCGTCAGGATTTTGATTGACCTCAATAAAACCGCGGTATTTTAAATAATATAAACCGCTGCGAAAATTTTGCCATTTTTTCCGTTTCAGTTCTTTGCAAATGGCGCCGATTGCTTTGAGGCCAAAAAAGGGATTGGAAGCCGCAATGACGACTGCTCCGCTAATTACCAAGGCCTTAAGCAATTTGTTTACAAAAGCTTTTTTCCCGTTTATCTTCATTTTATAAAATTATCATATGAAGGTTTTATAAAATAATATAATACCGAATTTAATTTTAAAGTGCAATATGCATACGGAAAATTTAAAAAAAACTCCCGCTTCATGTCAGAATGTTTAGTGCGAAGAAAATTTCCGAAAACATGTTTCTTTTCACTCAATCAAAAAATTTTTGTGTTTACAAGACATATGTTATACTGAACCTATATGGACATTTTGTCTCTAATCCAAAGCAAGCCGGTTCTGATAGGATTGCATCTCGGATTTGCCATTGTCGGCATTGACGCTTTTATGTGGCTGACGGGAAAAATAAAGAGCGACGGCGGTTCGCGAAAAAGCATGATTGTTACCGCATCGGTAGGCGTTGTTTCTTTTGTCGCAAGCTGGATTGCCGGAGGATATTACTATGTCATTTATTACGGCGCGCTGGTAAGGCCGATAATCAAAAGCGGACTTGCGCCGTGGGCGCACAATATAATAATGGAAACCAAAGAACATATTTTTCTGTTTGTCGTTCCTTTAGCGATGACGGTTTTGTTTATTACTCTTCTTGAGAAAAAAGACCTTGACCAGCTGAAACTCCGCCGGCTCGCCTATTGGCTTTCCGGAACTGTTGCCGCGCTGGGACTTCTTATCGGAGCGATGGGGTTTATAATTTCCGCGGCGGCGCGGTGGGGTGGTTAGAACTTACGCGCTTGAAACAGGAAGCCCATCCGCCAACTGGCGGATTAAGGGCTTATCCTGTTTCAAGCCACAAGGGTTTGGCCAATTTCTTCGTTAAATTTTTCATTTAGTCCTCACCATAGCACACTATGGCTCGGCCTAAGCCTCAAATTTGCCTCGAAATTGACCAAACGCATAAGTTCTAATTTATTATGTCTAAATCAAAATTAATAATTTCATCGGCGTGCGCGGCGGTTATCACGATTGCGTTTGTCGTAATAGTTACCATTTGGGCGGAATTATCCGCGCCAATTAAGGCGTGGCTTCAAAATTTTTCCGGCCATCATTGGACGACCAAAAGTATTTTTTCCGCGTTGATATATGCGATTGCCACAATGGTTTTGTATGTGTTGCCTTACAATCCAAACCCGGCGCATCTTCGCAAAAAAATAATTTGCCTCTTGGTTGCTACAATCTTGGGCGTCGCTGTTCTCACGGCTTTTTACGCCGCGCACCACTTCGGCATTTTTTAAATTGACATTACTTGGCAAAGCGCTATATTAACCGTAAAATTGTTCTTTAAATTTTGGAGGAGTAAAATGAGTAAAATTGAAGAATATACAGCCACTTTAACGACCCGGGAAAGAGAACAATTCAAGAGCCTGATTGAAGAATGCGCCAAAAGAGAAAAAGAAATACAAGAAAATAAACCGCAAGCCATTGAAACGGCAAAAAAGTTGTTGGTTTCCCAAGAACAATTAAGAGCCAGCTTAAAGGAGATGAGTTCATCTTTTCAGAAACTAATGCAATCACTGGCCCAAGACGCTGAAACTTCTCAAAAAATCCTCATCAAAAATCAGGAAACTGTCCGCTCATTAACATCCTCGGCGGAATTATGCCGAAGAAACACTGAAAAAATATTAGAGATTGCCAACCTTGCCGAAGAAATGAAAGAATTAATCTTTTCTAAAATAGACAACTCCAAACTGCACCAAGCCTAAACAGATACTGCCACCGCCCCCGCCGGCGGTTTTTGTTTTTTACCGACCATGGTATCCCAAAACTCTTTATCGGCGCATCTTTTTCCGGGTACGGATTTTTTGAAGCTTAAAAAATCCTGAATTTCTCGCTGAGGCGATTCCAGTGCCGGCTAAAGCACGGCACTAAAACCTTCGCCTTGACCGTCGCGCTCGAAACCCCCTTCAAAAGATATGCCTTCAACGAGTTTTGGAATTT
>Ga0209542_10012329_pt1 | contig 14973 bp, 15 predicted proteins | sample RifCSPhighO2_01_FD_184028 | JGI IMG/M metagenome (GOLD analysis project Ga0209542, IMG submission 184028) | Soil microbial communities from Rifle, Colorado - Rifle CSP2_plank highO2_0.1 (SPAdes) (version 2) | ecosystem: Environmental > Terrestrial > Deep subsurface > Rock core/Sediment ...
AACGCATACTAGCCGCGCTCAATAATGATCCCGATGTTTTTACGACGTCGCTTTTCAAACCAATACTTTCATCAATAGAAGTGATTTCCGGGAAAAAATATGATGGTGAGTTTAAGCGCCATTTCCGCATTATTGCCGATCACATCCGCGCTTCTGTGATGTTGATTGCCGATGGTGTACTTCCATCGAATAAAGAAGGGGGATATGTTCTGCGGCGTCTCATTCGTCGCGCCGTACGGCATGGAACAGTGTTGGGCGTAAAAGAATCGCTCGCGCAACATGTTGTTTCAGCAGTCATTGAACAATACAAGTCTGCATATCCCGCGGTACTGGAACAAAAAGACCACATTATCGCAACGCTTGCCGATGAAGAACAAAAGTTTTCTCGCACAATCACAAAAGGATTAAAGGAAATAGAAAAAATCAAAGAACTTGACGGAAGTTCAGCATTTCAGCTCTATGAAACATTCGGATTTCCGTTTGAACTTACAGAAGAAATTGCACGTGAACGTGGCCAACACGTTGAGTATGGAACATTCCGCAAAGCATTCGAGCATCACCAGGAAAAATCACGCACAGCATCAAAAGGTATGTTCAAGGGCGGGCTTGCAGACCATTCAGAAAACGTAACGAAGTATCACACCGCCACACATCTTCTGCACGCCGCGCTGCGCAAAGTACTCGGTGAACACGTTTCTCAGCAGGGCTCAAACATTACGGGTGAAAGACTACGGTTTGATTTTTCCCACCCTGCAGCATTAACTGCAGAACAAAAAAAGAAAGTTGAAGACATGATGAATGAAAAAATCAAAGAAGACCTTCCCGTAACGCAAGAAATGGTGCCCAAAGACGAAGCACTTAAACAAGGCGCGATGGCGTTTTTCAAAGAAAAATATGCCGATACCGTTTCTATGTATACCATCGGCAAAAATCCTAAAAAAGACTGGTTTTCCAAAGAGTTGTGCGGCGGCCCGCACGTTGCGCATACCGGTGAAATTGGCCCAATAAAAATCACAAAAGAAGAATCGGTTGGCTCAGGGATTCGGAGAATCTATGTGCAGTTTGCCTAAGCTCCTCTTTCTTGATTAAATAGGGGTATGGGTCTGCCACATCTTTTTCCTGGTGCGAAAAAAACCACAGATCAGCGGGTGTTTCTTTCCCTGGATATTGGAGAAGAAACCATTACCGCTGGGTTGTGGAAAATCGAGAATAATACCGTTGAGTTCCTCAAGACGAGTAGCCCGATTGAGTGGAAAGACACGTCCCCCACGGATGCCGCTGAGGCCGCGGACGTTGCGCTTGGAGAACTTGGCCAAGACGCCGACAATGTACACGATATTGTGTTTGGACTTCAGGAATCTTGGGTGCGGGGGCAGACTATCGTTGTTGACCGCAAACCCGTTCTTAAACTTCTCAAAGAACAACTGGAGCTTCATCCCCTGGGATTTGTTGTAACAACAGAGGCTTTGCTCCATTATCTGCAAGCTGAAGAAGGTGGTCCAATCAGCTCTATTCTTTTGCAGTACACCAGCGAGCACATCATTGTTACGCTCGTGAAAGCGGGCAAAGTGATTCGGACAGAGCAAGTCGGCCGGAGCGGAAGCAGCGTTGCGGATGTTATCGAGGGGTTAACGAGGTTTTCCGGCACCACATTGCCGTCGCGCATGATTGTGTACAGTGTCCGCATGAAAGCGGAGGAGTTGGAGCGGGAAAAACAAACATTGCTCACGCAGGAATGGCAAAAAACCGTGAAGTTCCTCCATGTTCCAAAGATTGATGTGCTTCCACCGCATACAGTGATTCGGGCGGTGTGTGTATCCGGAGGAACAGAAGTCGCGGTGTCGCTTGGATATATTCAGCGCGGTGAAGCGGAGTCGCTTGTTCAATCGGGAGTTGCGGTGGGAAACGTGCACGAGGAAGAACCATTGCCTGCAAAGCGTGGGAAAAGAATGGTTGTTGAAGAAGTTGTGCCGGATGTCGTTGTACCTCCACAAAAATCACCAATAACAATGAGTTCCGCGGAAGAGTTTGGATTTCATGACGTTGGAAGCGCTACGGGTGCGGAACAAGAACCACCGCGAGAAGAAATAAAGATTCGGGGATATGTAACAGAAGAGGATACTTCAAATATTTCTGGTATGGAACAGGAACACGTAGAGCCACAGCCTTTATCGCAAACACCAAAACGCGCGTTCACCCTCCCCTCATTCAGCACAATATTGAGCGCAGTGCGTTTGCCTAAAATATCTCTGCCAAAAATTTCTATTCAACTACCGTCACTTTCCGGTGGCCAGACGGGACTAATGATTGGCATCGTACTCGTTGTTCTTCTTCTGGGAGTTGGTGGTGGTGCGTTCGCGCTTTCACGCACAATGACGGCAGCATTCACTGTAGTACTTAACACGTCGCCCATTTCAAAAGATATTGATATTACATTGGATCCCACCGCGGCGCAGTCTAACCCTGAAGCCAATGTGGTGAAAGCGACGGTCATACAAAAAGAAGTATCGGGCGCGATGGAAGGTGCGACAACGGGAACGAATATTGTTGGCGACAAGGCAAAAGGAAAAGTAACGATATATAACGCAACGGGAAGCGAGAAAAAGTTTCCAGCGGGAACAACATTGACCGCGGCCAACGGCTTTAAGTTTACGCTTGATGGAGAAGTGATCATTGCAAGTTCTTCCGGCTCTTCCGCGCTCAACTCTCAGTTGGGTCAGGCCGATGTAACAGTGACCGCTGCAAAAATCGGCGCAGACTACAATCTCCCAGCAAAAACAGAGTTTTCTGTCGCAAACTTTGACAAAAAAACATATGTTGCGTCTAACGCAGATGCGTTTGCCGGTGGAACGAGCAGAGAAATTCAGGCGGTTTCAAAAGCAGACATAGACTCTCTTTCCAGCCTATTAACAGAAGATCTTAAGAAAAAAGCAAAAGACGCGCTCGTCCAGGGGGAAATTGGCGACATACACATCATTCCGGCGGATGAGTTTGAAATCAAAAGCCAGCAGTTTAGCGCAAAAGCAGGTGACGAAGCAAAACTTGTGAATGTTTCGATGACGCTTTCAGCAAAAGGTGTCTCGTATACCACTGCCGACCTGTTGCCAATCGCGCAACGGCAGCTTCAAGATCTCTTGCTCGATGGGGTAGTGTTACGGCAGGAAAAAACGCAGTTAACTGTACAATCGCTCGAGCGTGACAAGGAAACATATCAGTTGAAAGTTTCACTGGTATCCGAAACAATTCCGGCGTTTGATAAATCTTCTGCGATCTCAAACATTATGGGCAGAACACTTTTGCAGAGCGTGAATATACTTAAAGATATGAAAGAGATACAAGACGCGCGTGTCGCTGTTTCACCGGGCATCGCAAAAACCATATTTGGTGTGGTTCCAAAAGATGCAAAACGCGTAACAATGCAGACAACGTTAGAGTAGTACGCGGTACAATACTATTCCTATGCAAAAAATTGTGTACAAAAAAGCGAGTCGGGTTGCCGTACAGCGGAACATTATTCCTGCACCGCATCATCAAACAAAAAGCAGGAGGTTTGTTCATATCATTCCCGCGGTTTTGGTGACATTGGGAAGTATGTTGATTGCCAACGTACTGTGGCCGATTATTTCGTATCAACTCTTCGTTTCTCCATCACTGCAAAAACAAGCGCTTCTTTCGCCGGTTGCGGATACTTCATTTGATGAAAGTGGTTCGTATATTCAACCCGTGCTTCCCGTGCGCGCGCTCGGCGATGAAAGAATTCCGCGCGAGCCAAAAATTTTAACGGAAGAGTTGGACTACACAAACCTTTCACAATGGTTCCCAACGCGGGAAATTCCGGAAGTTCGGCCGGAAGAAGCAATCACGTATGAAATTGACATTCCCGCTCTGCGTATTCAGCAGGCAAAAGTGAAGGTAGGCGGGCTTGCTCTAGACAAAAGTCTGATTCAATATCCTGGTACTGCTAATCCTGGTGAACTGGGGTCGCCGGTGATTTTTGGACACTCCGTTTCGCCATTGTTTTATAATCCCTCGCTCAACAACCCACGGCGGTACGTTTCAATTTTTACAAAAATTATGGACTTAAAGAAGGGTGATACAATCACTGTCCGGTACGACGGTATTACGTATACCTACCGTGTAACGAACAAAATGGAAGTGAAACCTGAAGATACATACATTCTTCAGCAAAGATATGATGTCCGGGAGCTGAAGCTTGTTACGTGTACGCCGCCGGGAACGGTACTGCGGCGCGGTATCGTGTTTGCCCAACTGGAAGACATACAATGAAACTTTTAGCGATTGATTATGGAACAAAACGTGTTGGTGTTGCGCTCAACCACGAGTGGCTCGCCGAACCGTTCGCGGTGTATGAGCGGTCTACCGCTTTGGATGAAGTTGTAAAGGTAGTGCGGTCAGAGTTTATTGAGGCGGTGGTGATTGGTATTTCTGAGGGAAAAATGGCTGAAAATGCTCGGCGTTTTGCAAAGGAGGTGTGTGCAAAAACCGGTGCCAAGTATATTGAAGTTGATGAAACGCTCACCAGCAGAGAAACACATGAGAAACTTGCAAGTAGCGCAATGTCAAAACAAAAAAGACAAAAGCCGATTGATCACTACGCCGCTGCGGCAATCCTGCAGGACTATCTCGACACACATCAATCGTGAATATTTATTTCTTGAGTGCTAACGCACGGTCAAATGTTTTTTTTGCCGCCTCAAATCCCAAAAGTGATTTCACTTCGTGTTCATCGGCCCACTTCACGTCTTCCATTTCCCAATCGTGGTCGGCAGTATCACCGGACACGTACTCCATCAAATAGTACTGAACGGTTTTAGAAACTTTTTCACCGTTAAACGTATAGAAATATGATTCTTTTTCCTGAATTGGTGTAATAATTTTTGCTGTAATGCCGGCTTCTTCGCGCACCTCGCGGAGTGCTGTTGTTTGCGCATCCTCGCCAGGATCAATAAGCCCCTTTGGGAACGCCCACTTGTGATAGCCGGAGTGCTTCGCGATGAGCCAGAGCGTTTTGCCGCCTTGTGTTTTAAACACGATCCCACCAGCCGAATGTTCAGTTTTCATAGATTTTTCTCCATCTCTAGCTCAGTTTATCACGCCTGGCCATTAAAATATGTTATACTTTTTCAGATATACATATGGAAAACCAAACCAATATAAATACTTCGAATGTACGGCAAACTGGCCAAGATTTGATGAGCAAACCAACCCCAGTATCGCTGTCTTCGAAAGTAAACTACTTTATTATTGGTGGGCTAATCCTAGTGTGTTCGTCTCTTTCAGCCTTTGGTGGGTATTATTTCGGTAAACAGTCTAATAAAAATGAACAAACTTATCTACAGCCGAGCCCAAGCCCGATAGTAACTCCAAGTTCTCTGTCAACAAATACTTTACCAATAGGCTGGAGTTATAAAAGCGGCACTTGTGATGTTAAGTTCCCAATACCACCAAAGGAAAAACCGTACTATCAACCATATGATCCCAATCGAACCCCTTCTGTTACTGAAGACGAAGGGAGTGGTAGATATTGGCAATTTAGAGTGGGGGCGAATTCTTTATTTCAGTTTACCAATTTGGAAACAGCTATGTTTGCGAATGATGAAGAAGCAAGCGGCTATATATCGGGAGCAGTAAATGTGTACTGTGTTGAAAATAATGATAAGTATGATTCCAAACAACTTCTCAATCAATTGAATTTCTTTCTGGTCGAAGGTCAGGGTAAGATCAAGATAAAATCTGCTAATAAAACAACAAAATGGAATGCGGAAACATACGAATTATCTTTTGAGGGAGGAATGTTTAACTCAGATCAAAAGTATTATCTTCTTGCTACACCCTCAAATTGGTATCTCATTACAACAGTATCTATGTCTAACACAAAATTAGTACAAGATACTGCACAGAAAATTTTTGATAACCTTCTTTTTAAATAGTTTCTTTTTTCTTGCCGATTTTGTGCTCCCAAGTGGAATCGAACCACTACCTCAAGGTTCGGAACCTTGTGGTCTATCCGTTAGCCTATGGGAGCGAACAGCCCAATTATACCAGGCTTTCCTTTTTCCTATTCAGTCATATAATTCAAGCCTATGTTTGAAAAAGACAGTATTGAGTATAAACGCGTGGTTTCCCCAGGACATATTCGTTTGAATGCGGAGTTTCACGGCCAAGTTGTTGGATATGCAATCATCTTTATTCTCGACAAGATCGCGTTGCTCGAAAAATTTCATGTTGATTCAGAAGTAAGAAAAAATGGAGTAGGGACGCATATGCTTGAAGAAGTTGAGGCACTTTGTGTGGAACAAGGCGCTTTTCAACTTTTGCGCATTGGTATGTTTTGTGACGCAGACTCAATTTTTGAATATATCGCTATCGTACAATTTTTACGTAAGCGCGAATACAAATGGCGGGTCATTTGGTTGTCCAAGAAACTTCGCTAATAGGGTTCTGTTCATCCATACGGTAAAATGGGCGGATGACCATGTGGCAGACACTTCCCAAACCATTCACGATTCTTGCTCCCATGGAAGAGGTAACGGACACCGTGTTCCGGCAGATTGTCATGCGCGCAGGCAAGCCGGATGTGTTTTTCACGGAGTTTTGCAATGTTGATGGTTTACAGTCCAAAGGAAGGGAAAAAGTGATTCACCGCTTGCAGTACACAAAAGGCGAACATCCGATTGTCGCGCAAATCTGGGGAAACACGCCCGAGCATTACTACACAACCGCGAAAGAACTCGTAGAGATGGGATTTGACGGCATTGACATCAACATGGGATGTCCAGAAAAAGACGTGATTAAAAGCGGGAGCTGTATTGCACTTATCAACAACCGCACGTTGGCGGCAGAAATTATTGATGCAACGCGGCGCGGAGCAGGAAATCTTCCTGTGAGTGTAAAAACGCGGATCGGTCTAAATACCATTGCAACGGAGGATTGGTGTGGGTGGCTCCTTTCCCAACATCTTGACGCACTCACCGTTCACGGAAGAACGGCAAAAGAACAATCTGACTTTCCAGCGCATTGGGACGAGATTGGAAAAGTCGTGAAACTGCGGGATCAAATGAAACTCAAAACAATGATTATCGGTAACGGTGACGTGCGGGATAAACAGGATGCACAAGAAAAAGCACAAACATACGGTGTTGACGGTGTGATGATTGGTCGCGGAATCTTTGAAAATCTTTGGTGTTTTTCCGATCATCAGCCAACACAAGAAGAACGCCTGTATATGTTGATAGAACACGCGCGGCTATGGGAAAAAACGTGGGGCAGGACAAAACACTTCGCGATTATGCGCAAGTTTGTGAAGGCATACGTAAAAGGATGGGACGGCGCAAGCGAGTTGCGGGCAAAGCTGATGACAGCGAACTCTACGAGTGAGATGGAAGAGATGATTTCGACTCTGAGTACCACCTTTAAAATGTTTAGACGAATCTATTAATAATGAGAGTAAAACCATATGGATTCAGACAAGCGTCATAGTATATGATGAATGATGTATGCTTTCAGATGAACACATAAAATCCTTAGTTCTTTCTGCTAACCTTGTTTCCGAACAACAACTGCTCGAGGTTAGTGCCTTTGCCAAGACCGTTGGGCACTCATTACCAGAGGCTTTGATTGAAAAGGGGTTGGTGAACAGTGAGGTATTCGGAAATCTTGTGGCTTCTTCCCTCAATATCCCATATATCGCGCTTGCGAAATTGCAAATTCCAGAAGAAGTGATTAATGAGGTGCCGCCGAGATTGGCGAGAAAATACAAAATGGTTGCCTTTTCTCAGGCTGATGGGAATCTTCATATCGCTGTGGATGACATGCCAAGTTCTGAAGTTCTTGAGTTACTCGCCCGCAAAACTGGACAAAAAATAATCCTTTACTACGCGTCTTTCAGAGATATTGAAAATGCCATGCAGTTTTATAAAAAAGATATTCAAAAGACCGTGGATCTTTTTCTCAAGGAAGACACGGGTCGTTTCGAGACCCAAGATTTACCGGTTACAAAAATTGTTGATACTCTTATCCGTTTTTCATATGACGACAAAGCCTCAGACATTCACATCGAACCCCAAGAAAAAGACGCGATTGTGCGTTTTCGCATCGATGGAGTTCTTCGGGATGTCCTGACCATGAGTCGTGATCTGCACGACAGGATTATGACTCGCATTAAGGTGTTATCAAGTTTGCGCACCGATGAACACTTGAGTGCGCAGGATGGGAAAATGCAACAACACATGGAAGAAGAAACGTTGGACATTCGTGTGTCTATTGTTCCAATCGCCGATGGAGAAAAAGCCGTGTTACGTCTTTTATCTTCTCGGTCTCGGCAATTTTCTCTTACTGATCTTGGGATGGATGAAAAGGATTTGGCAAAAGTTACCCGTGCGTATACCCACTCTTTTGGTATGCTCTTGTCCACGGGCCCTACGGGATCTGGGAAAACAACCTCCATCTATGCCATGCTGAAAACCTTAAATGAACGAGGGAGCAATGTCACCACTATCGAAGACCCCGTTGAGTATCGTATTAAAGGGGCAAACCAGATTCAGGTGAATGTCAAAACCAATCTCACATTTGCCAATGGTTTACGCTCTATCCTTCGTCAAGATCCCAATATTATTTTTGTGGGCGAAATCCGTGATAGTGAAACTGCCGGTATTGCCGTGAACGCAGCCTTAACCGGACACTTAGTGTTTTCAACACTGCATACCAATGATGCCGCAACGACAATCCCCCGTCTCATTGATATGAAAGTTGAGCCGTTCCTTGTGGCATCAACAATCAGTGTCATTATTGCCCAAAGACTTTTGCGTCGTATCTGCGATATTTGTAAAGAGCCTCTGATGATTACGGAAGTAGAACTCTTGAAGAATTTTCCAGAAGATATGGTAAAACGTCATTTTGTTGCAAACGAAAAAGGAGAGGTTCAAATTTTTCATGGTCCGGGGTGCAAGACGTGTCGTAGCTCTGGATATGTGGGAAGGATAGGTATATTTGAAGTATTGGAAGTGACGAAACGCATTCGCGAACTCATTGTCAAACGAGCCGACGCCGACCTTATTACTATGGCAGCCGTTGAGGAGGGCATGACGACAATTCTGGATGATGGTTTAGATAAGGTTGCTAAAGGTGTTACCACCCTTGAAGAAGTTTTGCGGGTGACAAAAACGGAGTTTGTATGAACACACACGCCATTTTTCTTTCCACAAACGAAAAAATTGGCCTCATGAGTAATTTATCTACAATGTTAACGGCAGGTATTCCGATTTTAGAGGCGGTTGACTCACTCGAATTGGATGCAAAGGGAAACACAAAGATTGTCTTGCAAGAGTTACGCACAGATCTGAACGAAGGAGAGCGCGTGTATAGTACGATGAGCAAATTTCCACGAGTGTTTGATAAGGTGATGGTGAGTTTGGTGAAAGCTTCAGAAGAAGCGGGGACGTTAAATCAAATCCTCAAGGATTTAAAAGAGAGCATAAAAAAAGAAGCGGAGTTTACTGACAAAATAAAATCGGCACTAACCTACCCCGTACTCATTTTGATTATTTTTATGGCGGTACTCCTTATGATTTTAATAGTTGTGATTCCGAAAATTTCAACAGTCTTTTCCCGATTATCAGTACAACTGCCATTGCCTACACGAATACTTATTATTGCATCAAACCTTATTTTGCATAATACTGTGCCGCTTCTTCTTGTCCTTGGAGTACTCGTTCTCCTCTTTATTGTGATCTACCGACGGAATCGAGGTTTAATCCTTGCTCCATTACTCTCACTTCCCATTATTTCTGACCTCGTGCGTAAAATTGACTTAACCCGTTTTTCACACAGCATGTATTTACTTCTGAGTTCCGGGTTACCAATTTCCGCGGCGTTGTCGCTTGTTCAGGACGTCGTTATTCGGAAGGATATTGCACATATCATTTCACAAACCAGGGAAATTATTATATCGGGAGGAAAATTATCTGAAGGACTCAAAAAAGGGAACCGTGTTGTGCCGGCCATCATGATTAAGCTGATCGAGGTTGGAGATAAAACTGGGACATTGGACAAATCAATGCAAGATGTCTCCGAGTACATGGAGTATGAGGTTTCTAATCGGTTGCAGACGATCACAGTTCTTTTGGAGCCCATTATGTTAGTGTTTGTTGGTATTGTCGTAGGCGGCATGATGTTGGCGATTATTGCTCCAATTTATGGTCTTATTGGTCAGGTTGGGGGACGCTAGACTGTCAACTCATCACGAAAGCGAGTGTTGCAATGAGTTCTATACAAAACGTTGGATTTACACTCGTTGAGTTGACTGTTACGATAGCGCTTTTTTTAAGCCTACTCGCAATTACTGTCCCTAATCTTTTGGGAATACGAGAACGTGTTGAAATAAGAAGTATTGTCAACACTGTCCTTGCCGATATTCGGGGACAACAGCTCAAAGCAATGTTGGGTGACACGGAGGGTCGGGAAACAACTGATCTTTACGGGGTTCATTTTGAAACGAGTTCCTACACACTTTTCCATGGGGCAAGTTACTCACCCTTGGAGTCAACAAATGTAGTGATCCCTCTTAGTGGGAATCTCCAGTTCGATCCCGTATCTTTTCCTAATTCAGCCATCATTTTTAACAAGGGTAGTGGGACGGTTCTTGGTTTTGATTCTCAGGCCCATTCGATTGTGTTGATAAATCCAAACACCAGCGAAACGATTTCGGTAACCTTTAATACATTTGGCGTTGTGACGGGAGTGCAATGAAACACTGGTATGCTCAAGGTGGTCAAATGCTTGTTGAAGTGTTGCTCGCGTTGGCGATAATGTCACTTGTCTTACCCGCGCTTCTTACAGGTATTGTTGCAACCCGCGAGGGTAAACCACAGCAAATGCAGCGATTGCAGGCTACAGCCTTCACGCGTGAGGCCACTGAGGCAGTACGTTCGGTTCGGGAAAGAGGTTGGGCGGGGATAGTGACAGATGGCCAATACCACCCAGAGTTTTCAGGTGGATTATGGAACCTGGTCAGTGGAGGAGAAACATTTTCCGGTTTTTCTCGTTCCATTGATATTTCATCTGTCTATCGTGACGCAAACAATGCCATTGTTCAAAGTGGTACGCTGGATCCTTCTACCAAAAAGATTGTTGTGACTGTTTCTTGGACTACCCCCAGGACCACTATTGTAGATTCAATGCTTTATTTGACTCGGCATTTAGATAATCTAAAGCATCTTGAAACAACAGAAGCTGAGTTTAATGGTGGAAGCAAAACAAATCTGGTTGTCACCAATGTGAGCGGGGGTGAACTGCAGTTAATACCTGGTGGATCAAGTGACTGGTGTGCTCCGAATCTCTCCATGAATCCTACAGTGAATCTTCCCAAAAGCGGAGTAGCCAATGCGATTCATGCTATCGAAGGTAAGGTTTTTGCGGGTACTGGAGACAATGCTTCGGGTGTCGCATACGCGACTGTAACGCTTACAAATGCAAATCCTCCCATAGCCACGATTCTGAATACATTTGATGGATATAAAACAAATGCAGCGTTTGGAGATACAAGTTATGCTTACTTGGCTACCGATAATAATAATAAGGAGATTGTGATCATTAATATCAGCGGAGTATCGCCAACTGAAGTGGGGGACTTTAACGCTCCGGGTGTAACTTCCGGAACAAGTATTGCTACTGGAACGTCAACAGGATTTATGACTTCAGGAAGTACCCTCTACAGTTTTGATCTTTCTAGCAGAAATGGATCCCGAAGCCAAATAGGATCCATATCAATAGCTGGAACCGGAAAAAAACTAGTGTTGAGGGGAAACTATCTGTATGTGGTGACTGATTCAAGTACAACGCAACTGCACATTGTTGACGTAAGCAACCCGGCGAATATGTCTGTCATCGGACAGGCAAGCGTTGCCGGAAGTGCGGGGGCAGACGTATTTATGAATGCTGATAGTTCGCGGGCGTACCTCGTGACTGCCAACTCATCGACGATGTCTGAATTTTTTGTGATTGATACATCAACAAAAACTGGTGATCGTCCCACATTGGGTACGTACAGTACGGGAGAAATGAATCCAACAGGTGTTACCGCTGTTTCTGGAAACAAAGCAATTATCGTTGGAACGGGAGGACAGGAGTATCAAGTAGTGAAACTTATCACAGAATCTGCGCCTGCGTATTGTGGAGGATTGGATATTGACTCCGGCATTCGTGGACTTGCTTCGGTGTTAGAAGCAGACCAAGATGTTTTTACGTATATTATCACCGGAGACGCATCCTCGGAACTAAAAATCATTAGTGGTGATCCGGGAGGTGGAGTAGTGACTACGGGAACGTATGAATCGAGTACCTTTGATGCTGCCTACACAGTTGCGTTTAACCGGTTCCGCGCGCGCACTACGCAACCGGCTGGGACAAGTATTACATATCAAGTTGCAGTTTCCTCAGCCATTTCAGGAAGTTGCGCGGGGGCATTATTTTCCTACGTCGGTCCAGATGGTTCGGGAAGTACTTTCTTTTCTGCAGACACCAATCCTGTTCCCCTCATCACGGTTGGTGCGTATGAAAACCCAGGACAATGTTTTCGCTATAAGGCCTATTTTTCAACATCTGATGTAAGCGTCACTCCGGTATTTTCAGATATCACGATCAATTATTCGCCATGATGAATTGGTAAAACAATGAAACATACACGCAACAACTCTGTGCGACAAGCAGGTTTTTCTCTCGTTGAACTCTTGCTCTACATGGGTTTGATTTCTATTCTCCTAGTGATCCTCATGTCTGTTTTTCTTTCTGCTCTTGACGTCCAACAGTCATCACAAGCAACCTCTAGTGTGGAACAGGAGGGGAGGTATCTTTTGACCAGACTGGCATACGATATTCATCGAGCTTCAAGTGTAACGACTCCCGACAGTATGGGAAGTTCTAGCCCAACATTAACAATAGTGATTGGCGGAGTATCGTATGCGTACACACTTTTTAATAATCAACTCTTGTTAGCTTTGGATGGATCTTCCGAGTCTTTATCGAGCGTTGATTCACACATTTCCGATCTTTCCTTTACCAGAGTAGGAAGTCCATCAGGTAAAGCAACACTTCACATGACCTTTACTGTTCAGGGAGTTGGAACAAGCTCACAACCATCAGAAATCCGTCAATATTCATCTAGTGTAGGATTGAGATAGTATGTCTCGCCATAAATCTTTGTCTTCATCCCAATCTGGACAAGCCTTAGTCATCTTGCTCATATTTGTAGCTGTTTCTGTAATGATAACGATTGCTTCTGTAACATTGATTATTATAACCTCATCCGGAATGAGCAGTTTTGAACAAAGCACTATGGCCTATGATATTGCTGAAGCTGGAACTGAGAATGCGTTACTTCGGCTTTTGCGTAACCCCGCCTATACTGGGGAGACATTGACAGTGGGAGATGGGACAGCAACAATAACAGTGACAGGATCGGGGACCCAAACAATCACCTCCACTGGTCGTTTGAATAACTACCTGCGGGAAATACAGGTTGTCGTGGTGGTCGATGATGTGGACACAATACAGTCCTGGATGGAAGTGTACTAAATATGCCCAATGTACTCCCTTCTTTGGCAGTGTTATACATCGAGGTCCAGCGCATGAGTCTTTGTAGGGGGAATGGTCAGATTCTTTGGGTAGATATTCCAGAAACAATTGTCCATAATTTCGAGGTTGTTTCAAAGCCAGAATTTAATACCCTGATTCGTAATTTTGTTGGGACACATACAATAACAGGGGGACCGCTTATCCTCATTTTCTCGGAAGCAATTGCCTTTGAAAAATTTTTTGCAGGGTTGCCTTCCGAACAAAAAGAAAGCGAGTTCCAAGTGTTTTATGAATCAGTTCCGTTTGAACGCACGCTCACTCGTGCGTATCCTTTCCAGAATGGATCAAAAGCAATCGCAATTAATCGAGATTTGTACGAATCCATACGGGATGCGTTTGAGCAGGTTGGATTTCAAATCCTTGCGGTTGTTCCTGGCTATGTGATGACAATGATGGGTTTTAATACTTTTGATGTTGAGACGGCAAAACAAATAATAAAAAAGTTCGATACGGTAAAACAGCAAACGATGATTTCTATCCATCAACCAACGCGAACGATACAACAACAGGAAGATGAACTGGCAAAAAAGCACACTCCGCTTATTTTATTAATCTTTTTTGTTTTCCTGGGGATTGTATTGGGGGGAACGATCCTTATTCTTCGATTGGGGAGCAACGTCCCTTAATATGACTCTTGACAAGAGAGTCCCTTTGTAAGTACTCTAAAAGTATATGAAAAAACTAAAAATCACCGCCCAACGTGGTTTTACCCTTATAGAGCTGTTAGTTGTTATTGGAGTCTTGGCGGTACTCCTTGCAATCGTTTTGATTGCTATCAACCCAGCCCGCCAGTTCTCACAAGCGAACAACACAAAGCGCGCGAGTGACGTGAACGCTCTCCTGAATGCGGTTCATCAATATGCCGCAGACAACAAGGGGAACATTTCGCCGTTAAACATTGGCGCAACAGCGACGGCGATTAGTACCGCTGGTACCAGCGCAGCATTCTGTGATGCGCTTATTACACAGTATTTGGCGGCACTCCCGAGTGACCCAACAGGTGATCTGGCTGGGAACCCAGTTCTCAAAGCAGATTGTGCTACCTACGGTGATACCGGCTATACCATTAGTAAAAGTGGTACAGATAACCGTATTACTGTCACAGCTCCTAGTACGGAACTTGGAGTTACAACGATTAGTGTGACTCGATAAAATGAAAAAACAAAAAGCCTTCTGACCGTATTGGAACAGAGGGCTTTTTTGGAGGGGTTAAGACCCTTCATGCTATTTGACAGCGTCGAGCCTCCTTCAGTAGTATGGATAGAGAGGAGATCAATATGCCAAAGAAAAAAAGTGTGAAACAAGGATTAACCAAAAACGCGC
>Ga0209542_10012330_pt1 | contig 14973 bp, 14 predicted proteins | sample RifCSPhighO2_01_FD_184028 | JGI IMG/M metagenome (GOLD analysis project Ga0209542, IMG submission 184028) | Soil microbial communities from Rifle, Colorado - Rifle CSP2_plank highO2_0.1 (SPAdes) (version 2) | ecosystem: Environmental > Terrestrial > Deep subsurface > Rock core/Sediment ...
TCCCGTCACTTAATAAATTACATCCCCGCTTGGTCATTTCCTGACTGATTTTTCGCGCTGATTCAATCGTGGGTACCCAAATCAATGTGTGCACCCTCCTCCCCTTCCCGTTTTGGGAATAAATACACGAAACTTCGGTAGCAAGAAGAAAAAGTGGATCTGGGTGAAAGTCCGCGGGGAGGCGTGTCTTTTCGATCCCTGTCACGGCCTTGGCTGAATCGTGGTGAGTAAGGGACTCTCTATTTGGACCTTGACGGGGCGAGATCAACGGCATGCCGACCTCAGCGGACTTCCTTAATTTCAGTAGCCCATTTCCTATCTCCTCCAAATCCCGCTCGATCTCCCGAAACCACATCGGGTGCGTCCAGTCACCCGTTGCTACCAACGCGATCCCCTTCCTTCGCGCCCATGCCGCAATATTTGGGATAGTCATCTCTTTGGATACTGCACGGGAAAACCGGGAGTGTAACTGAAGATCAGCAATAACCTGCATACGAAATTGCTCCAAGTATAACAGAATTGTATACCCATCTTACTCCGGTTTGCATCCGCCAGCTGGCGGAGAAAAAGCGGATTAGATGGGTCTATACTCAAGAAACGTGAAGTTGCAACCTCACGTTTCGTGAGTATACAATAATCGCATGGATTCATATACACCGTTTGTGTCCGTCGTCATTCCCACCCTCAACGAGGAAAAATATCTTCCACGACCGCTCGAGTCGTTTCAAAAGCAAACGTATAAAAATTTCGAGGTTATCGTCTCGGACGGTAATTCTACGGATAAAACCCATGAAGTCGCCAAATCATATGGCGCCCGGGTCGAGAATAACACCAACACCACTGTTACCATGGCCCGTCAAAAAGGAGCCGATGCCGCGCGGGGGGAACTCATTGTAGGGGCAGACGCCGACACACGATATCCCATAGATCACCTGGATCGCATCGTCAGACACTTTGAAAATCCGGCAGTCGTGGCGGTTGGGAGCGGGGGGCTTTTCGAACCAAAACCCTGGTGGTGCCGATTGGGGTGGAAGATAAATTACGATGTCATTGCGTGGTTTTATCGACTCACCGGCATCGTCCTCTATCTTCCGGCATTCAACCTCTCGTACCGGAAATCCGTATTCAAAAAAATCGGCGGCTACAATACATATCTTGATTTCGGCGGGGACGAACTCGACATTCTGGATCGCCTGAAAAAAGCAGGGAAAGTCATCTACGATCCCAAACTCTTCGCGTACCCTTCCAGCCGAAGAGCGAAAGAGGGCTTTTGGCGTCTCATGATCAAGCACACGCTTATCGATTACTACGGAGGATATATTGTGGCAAAAATCTTCAAAAAACCGCTCATCAAGGGGAAGCCGATCCGATAAAGGGATTACGCAAAAAACTCCCGAAGTAGGGCTTTGATCTTCCGTTCATACGTACGGAGATTCGATCGCCGTGTAGCCTTCTTTTTATATACATGGCCTCCCATCACATACCCGGGCATGCGTTTGAGGGAGGTGTTCAAAAATACGATCGGAAGCACGCCTAATATGTACTGATTAATCACCTTTAGCGTCCCCTCCTTTCGAAAACGCCGAAGCGACCAAATACAGAGCGTTTCACGAAGTATGGCAAGGTGGATACCTTGTTTAAAGAGCCGCAAACCAAAATCTGCGTCCTCATTGAATGCGTGCTCCTCATCATATCCTCCCACCCGCTCAAACGCACTTCTATGCACTATAGATAATGGTCCGGGGGTAAGGGGCTTTTTAAAAAGCACGGTTGCTTCGGTATAGATATTTGCAAACAGGGTATAGACGGCATCCTTGGAGTTCTCGCTGTCCGGGCGAAACCAGGTCGTAAACACCATGGGGTGATGGGTTTTGATAAATTCATGTGCACGCTGGATAAAATACGGCAAGAATACGCTATCTGCATCGACAAATACGAGCCACTCCCCCCGTGCTTTGAAAGCCCCGGCGTTTCGCTGCAAAGGAAGACTCGGCTTTTTGACTACCTCGAGAGAAAGATGGGGTACAATCTTCATAAATCTCCGCGCCATGGCAACGGTTTTGTCCCGGGATGATCCGTCCACCACAACCACTTCAAAATTTTTATCTGACTGCGTGGAAAGTGAGGCGAGGAGATTCGGTAAAAACTTTTCTTCGTTCAGCGTCGGGATAATGATAGAAAATAACGGCCGCTTCATACTGACGGCCTATTATACTACTTTTTGGTGTTGCTTTTTTGTCCGGCAAACATCTGTGCCATCTCAGAAGCTGTTGTTGCCTCGCGTGGCCCCTTATCCGTCCGGATACGGACTAGCCGCGGGAACCGCACTGCAAAACCCGCTCCATGGGTGGATGATTTCGTCAAATCATCGCCGGCAATCTCGACAACGATTTTAGGAATTACCCAGACGTCAGGGGTAAATAGTTTATTGACCTCGTGATATTCTTTCGGTTGTGTGCGTGTGTTGATTGCATGAAGTTTTGCGCGTAATTCTTTCCACAATTCGTCGCTTACCCCCGTACCAACCTTTGTCACCGTCACAAATCCGTCCCCCCTTCGAACGCCCACAAGGAACGCGCCGATGCCAAAACCGGTGCGCTTCCCTTCGCCGAAATAATATCCCATCACCACGGCATCTATGGTGTCGGTGAGCTTCCCCGTCTTCCCTTCTTCTTCCTTAAACTTCACCCAACTGTACCCCCGTCTTCCCGGTTCATACAGGCTGTTCCATTTCTTCACAACAACACCTTCCAGGCCCTTCCGAAGCTGCACATCATGGAATGTGCGAAGCGCGACTGAATCATGAGTAATGATCTGCGGCGAAAGCGCTAAAAGTTTTCGGGGTTTGAGCGATTGCTCCAATATCTCTCTGCGCCTGACAAGCGGTGTCGCCAACAAATCTTTTCCGTTTTTATACAGGATGTCAAATACGAAAAACTTCAGCGGAACATTTTTTATGGCTGCTGCGATATCGTGTTTTCGTTTCCGTGTCGTCGTTTCCTGAAACGATACGAGGTTCCCATGGCGATCCATCCCCACAGCCTCGCAATCCAGAATAACGTCGTGGGCAATAAGTTCGCTCCCAATTTCGGAAAGCTCCGAAAACATCGCCGTGGTATTTTCCAGATTCCTTGAAAATGTTTTGACCGTCCCCTGTCCCCTGCTCCCTGTCCTCTGATAATGAATCTGCACCCTCACCCCGTCATACTTTGGCTCAACCGCCACTTCCCCCATCTTTTTTATCATTTCGTCTGCGTTAGGAAGCCTTTGGCATAGCTCTGCGAGCACTGGCGAACCAACCCGCGCTCTTACAGAGTTCAAACCCTTGATCCCCGCCTTCTTTACTGTTTCGGCAACATATCCAATATCCGGCCGGACGTTATACGCATCTTCAAGTCTCATGCGGAGTGTTTTATCACCGACAAGCATCCAGGAAAGCGCATCAAGTATGGTGGTTTCCGAAAATCCCAATCGGAGTTTATCAAGTGGTATACGAGCGAGGTATCGACTGGAGAGCGAATCGGTCCTGGCAAAAAGATCTGCAAGAAATGTAATTTTCTTCTCTTGGGACCCCTCGCCGCCAGACACGGCGATCTCGTAAAGTGCGTCAAAAACCTGACTAACTTTCAGGTCTCCCCCATCACCTTTGCCCCGCGAAGCTTCAGCGAAGTGGGGCCGGCCCCGTTGTATTTCTTCTGCAGCTTTTCCGATATCCCCAAGTTTTTTGAATTGATAGGCAACTTCGTCTTGCGGGACATCATACGCTTTTGCAATCGCGCGGATGATAAATTTTTCCGCCACCCCGAACTCGACAGCCTCATATAGCGGCGCTACCCGGCCCTGGAGAAGATAACAAAGCTTGCCGATTTCTCCCGGCTTTGCCTCCCGAAATACCTCTGCCAAAATCTCTGTAATGAGGTTACGGGATGTGGTTTCCTCGAGTTTCTCTAAATAAGAAGCAAGGCGGGAAAATCGCATATATCATCGAATTACGAACAGAACGTCGAATATACGAATTCGTATATTCGTACAAATTCGTTATTCGTTGATATGAACGGCCAATTCGCTATACGTTGATGCTTACCTTATAAACGTCCAGTATGTTATTCCAATCAATAATAGAAGAAATACTCCCACCCCAAGCGCCACCGGCCCATCTTTTTCCTCTCGAACCAGCTTACTCAATCCCTGCCCGATCACGGTGAAGGCAAAAAGCGTCGGGATAATAAGGAGTGCATACGTGATTGCTTGTTCTGAAAAATCCATATTTCAAATTTGATTATTGGATTATTTGTTTATTGGAGTATTCGCTATGTTCGCAGAACATAGCGTGCTCCTTTGGTTGATCCTTCTTTTTTGACTATACCCTTTTTGAGTAAGTCCTTCAAATCCCGAAGTACCGTGTCTTCTGAGACCTGCGGAAAGAGCTCAAAAAACACTTTGTTCTGCAAGAACCCTTGTTCTTGGATAAACTCCATAATTTTTATTTGTCTCTCGGTGAGAGCTAATTGCTGCCCGCCTAAAGATTTCTTGATCTTAAGATCCGTTGATAATGACTTCACTTTGTCTTTGATACGGGTTAGTTCAATCGCCAAACCCTCGGTAAAATACTCCAGCCAGCCATTGAGATTCCCTTGTGTTTTTCCGACGCTTTGGAGCGCTTCGTAGTAATGAATAGGCTCTCGATCATAGTACTCCTCCAAGGAAAAAAATCGCTTAATATCATACCCCTCACTGAATAAAACGAGTGTCGCTACCGCCCGCGCAACCCTACCATTCCCATCCAGGAACGGGTGGATCCGAACCAGTTCATAATGTGTAACGCCCGCTTTGAGAGCAGGATGCACATCGTCACCGCCCACACTATTCATCCATTCAATAAAATCGCCAACAAGAAACGGCACTTCAATTGCCGGCGGCGGGCGGAATGTGATCTCACCGGTTTGGGCGTTTTTGACGACGACTTGCGTTTTTCGGTATTCCCCCACCTGATCCTCCGGAAGAAGCCGGTGCGCGATAAGCGCGTGGAGATGTTTAACGACTTCTTCAGACAACTGTTTCCCTTGGAAATCCCCGATGAACTTTAAAACGTTTCGGTAGTTTAACACCTCCTGGATGTCCCGCTCGCGCCCTACAATAGTATGTCCGGCAAGCACTTTCTCCGCCTCAGTCCGGGACAAATCATTACCTTCGATGTGTGTCCCGTGGTGCACGGTACGTACCAAGGCTTCTTCCCGAAACTTTGCCTCCCATGCAGGCACCAGGGGGCTATTTTCTATCACTTCTTTTGCCGCCTCGATGATGCCTATGGTTTTGAGGATTTTATTGGTAATGGTAAACTGAGGCTGGTACATAGGTTTATAATTCCCGCACTATTCCTGTATAATATCCGCATGACTCAAAAAAAGCAATTACATATCGCGATTTTGAAGCAGATGTTGACCTTGGCAACCAGCGGATTTGGCCTTGTGGCGGCGCTCGCGTGGAACAACGTCATTCAGGAATTTGTCGCAACGAAGATTAAGCCATTTTTGCCGGCAGGAAGCGGGCTTACTTCTCTTATTCTCTATGCCGTCGTCGTGACCATTCTCGCCGTCACCATCGCCTATCAGCTCTCCCGCCTCATTGAAAAGCTTGAATCGTGACTTTTATCGTCTTGGGGATTTGGGAAGCAAGGTCAGAGGCGTTAAAGAAGGGGCCGACGGACTTGTACAGTTCGTCTCCGGCTTTCTTGTTGATGAAGCTACCGGCAATCGTTGCCAGAAACGGATCGTTTTTACACGCCAACGCGGCGATAAGGCCAGCCAACACATCTCCTGTCCCCCCTTTCGTCATTCCCTCATTCCCCCCTTCGATCACACGTACTTCACCCGGAGTACAAATCCTCTCATCACACGCACCCCCACTGACAGCAATGTCTCGTTGTCCCTTTAGAAGCACAATACAGTGATATGTCTTCGAAAATAATTTCACCTTATCAATATCAGAAAGCGCGGGGAGGTGTTTCGTTTCGAGCATCGTCATGGCCTTGGCACCACCGACTAACATGGTAGGAGAATGATCTGGACCTTGACGATGCGAGGTCAACGAAATACCGACCTCAGCGCGTTTGAATAAACTCTCGAACTCCCCATGATGTGGTGTCAGGATGGCGTTTTTTGGGATATCGGCAAGTTCCAACATCTGCAGTGCCCCGGCATCGATCACCCACTGCTTATTGGGATACGCGGAAAGCAGTGCGTGGGTGAGATTTGCGGTTTCGTCATCCCGCGTCATGCCGGGACCGATCAACACGCAGTCGTCTTCTTTTATATACTCACCGATGTGTTCCCGTGGGATTACTATCCCATCACGAAACTGCTTTTTGACTTCCATCACAATCTCATTATTTTCCGGTGTCGAAGCATAATGTACGAGGTCAACGATTCGTGAAGCTACTTCGAGGGCCCAGATACTGGCCGCATGAAATAGTGTGCTCCCGCCGATAATGAGGAGTCTCCCGTTTTGACCTTTATGCGAATCCGGTAAAGGCACCTGTAACACTTTCAAATCTTGGATGGTCACTGACTTCATATTTCCCCTATAAAATCCTCTAAACTCCTCTAAATTCCTTTACATTATAGCCTAATCGGTTCCGAAAACTTACGGACAACGTCTGGTACGGTTTGGGGTTCAGCGCTCGTTATTATTGTCTGCTGCTTTGCCACTACCTCTGCGATGAGTTCTCTATGCCCCGCGTCGAGCTCGGAGAAGATATCATCCAGAAGGAGTAACGGCCGGCTCGTTGTGGCCTTTTCAATATAATCAAGCTCTGCAAGTTTCAGCCACAATACCGCCAACCGTTGTTCACCGCGGCTGCCATATGCTGCTATATCCCGGTATCCACGGGTTTTTTGGATCGCCCCATGATCCATGCTTTGAATCAAAAAATCATCCCGGTGAGGACCGACAAGCGTGGCTTTGGCCGCCACTTCTTCATCTTTATATTGCTCTAACCTATTCTCTGAAATGACGCTTTTATCATACGTCAATAAAAAGTGGTGTTGGGAAAGCCGCGTGGCATTGACAAAGTCGATATAGGAAGCGCGGGTGTCGGTGAGATACGATCCCGCACGAATGAGCAATTGATTCCAAAATAGAAGCTGGCTTCGCGTAGCTTTCCCTTCAAAAATCAAGTCGAGTAGCTTATTCCGTTGACGAAGCCCCCGTTCATACGAAAGTAAATTTCTCCGGTATTCCCGATCGACTTGCACAAGGACGGTATCAAGATATCGACGGCGAAGACTCGGGCTATCGGTGACAATCTCTAAATCTTCCGGCCAAAAAAGAACCGCACGGAGGTTTCCGATGAAATCAACCATCCGCCTGGAAACTCCATTAACCAAATATTTCTTGAGCGGTGCAGGCTTCCCTTGTACGTTTCCCTGAGTGATAAGTAATTCTAACTGTGTTTTGTCTTCTCCACCTGCCTCGCCGACCCGCTTCGCCGAATCGAGGCGAGCAGGCGGGTTTGATATTTGACATTTGATATTTGATATTTCAGCCTCCCACCGAATAGCCTCCCGATCCGCCCCCGCCCGGAAACTTTTGCCAGTGGTTACCATCATGATTGCTTCCAGTACATTCGTTTTGCCGGCAGCGTTTTTACCGGTTATGAGGGTGGTATGGGGAGAAAAAATAAATTCCTTCTTCGCGTAACAACGAAAATTTTGGAGCGTCAGGGAGCGAAGTACCATGTACTCATTGTATCATTATTGGATGGTCGTTCCCACAAATGCCTTGCCGTCCAGTGCGTCCTCCAGATTTGCAAGGTTTTTCCCATTTACAATCTTTACCACAACCTTGAGTTCTTGAGCGAGTTTACTTGCCACAGGGTCAAACGGAGCATTCATCCCTGGTTTCCACGTGTCTCCGACCATTTTTCTATACTCTCCCCAGGAAATGTCGGTAATTGCTCGGGCGTCCGTATATTTATTGGGGTCCTTACTATATACTTGGTCGACGTTCGTCATGTTCACTACCTCCGCGACCCCATAGTCCTGACAGATGGTCACTGCGCAATAATCTGTACTCCAGCCCGGTTTCCACCCGGCGGCAATGGCCACGGGTGACTGAATTTTAAGAATAATTTCATAGTGCTTGATGACCCGTGGATCTGCAATGTCTTGAAAAATCGCCCGAATGAGCTGGGCATTGAGCCGCGTGGCGTGCACTCCCAACCAATCGGCGTCTGTATCGGTTAAATCATGTTTTCTCACAACCCGAGCGGCCTTTTGATAGTGCCTCGTTATAGATCCGCCGCCGACGGTGATAAAAAATCTCCGATGCTTATCGGAGACTTGATGACGGATAAATTCGTGAAATTTTGTCAGAAAATCGGTATCGATACCACCATCGGGGATAATGAGCGATCCGCCAAGCGAAAGTACGTAGGTCTGTCCATCTTCCACCATTTCCGTTTACTCCTTCGTTTCAACTATCTGATGTGACTTTTATCCTATCACACTTGCCGTTTGTTTGAAAACGCGAACGTGGCGCATTATGGTACGCGTACGTGCGCTTTGATAAACGCCGATATTACTTTTTCAAACCGCGCCTTGGAGAACTTCTCCGCTTGGTTTCGGCACGTTTCAGGCGTATGTCGACGCGACTCAAACGCACGGATGGCACGTACTAGACTTTCAACCGTGAGGCTCTCAAAAAACATTCCGGTCTTCTCTTCGATCACCGACTCCGTGTATCCCCCGCCGCGAAATGCGATAACCGGCGTGCCAAAGCTTAGCGCTTCTACTGGCGTCATGCCAAAATCTTCGTCACCAGATAGTGCCAAAAATGCCTTCGCGTCACGATATAATTGCGGCAAGTCACCTTCCGGAACAAATCCTAACAATTCGACCGTCGGCCCTGCCAGATCTTTGAGCCGTACTTCGTCGGGTCCGGTGCCGGCAATTTTCAGAGGGAGCTTCATCTTGTTCGCTACCCGGATGGCAAGCTCCACATTCTTCGGTTGTGCAAGTCTGCTCACCACAAGATAATATAACCGCTTTTTGGTGCTTGGTGCTTGCCTGCCCCGAGCGTAGTCGAGGGGGTGCTTGGTGCTTATATCAACAGGTGGGTAAATTACTGTCGCGTCTCTCCGATAAAATTTCTGGATCCTGCGGCGGGTTTCCTCAGAATTCGCGATGAAGTAGTCTACCCGCTGCGCCGCCCGAAAGTCGTATTGCCTCATGAAAAATCCGACGATGGTTCCATATATTTTAGCGAGCTTGCTTTGTTTCGATGTCGCGTAGCCATAAAGCCACCGCGGCGGTGTATGGCAGTAGCAAATCTCGACCGTCTTCGGTCGCCCTGAGTCTTTCGAAGGGCCCACCTTCAAAAACCCTTTTGTTATATACCAGCTTGCGCTCCCGATGATCACGTCGTAACCGGAAAAATCAAACGAATTCCAAATCAAGGGCGCCAGAAACCGTAATGGGCTGTGAAACTTCGTTGCAAAAAACGGGATTTGCTGCGCCCAAGAAACACGAATGTCTTTACCGGCAAACCGATCCATCGCCGGACCCGGCCGCGTAAATGCTGTATAAATCGGTGCGTCGGGATACATGTCGGATAGTGCTAAAAGCACTCGCTCTGCGCCTCCAAATTCCCCAAGATAATCATGCACAAGCGCTATCTTCATATCACCGTAATTTTTTGGGCAACCAAGACAAATCCAGACCTTTTATATCCCTCGTTTTCATGTGCGTATCATTTTCAGCCAACCACTGATCAATTTTTCCGAGGCCACCATATCGTCTGATATCTCTTCGTAACGAAAAACGCCACCAAAATGGTGGCTGCCTATCTTTCGGTAATGCATTCATAGCCGCTAAATTCTGAAATATATCCTGTCGCGATCTCATAACACTCCTAAAATAACTGCTGTTGTGAATTAGGTTTTTCTTTCTTTTTTTCTTTTTCACCCGTTACTTTTTTTTCTCCTGATAATCTCTTGAGAAGCGATGGAAAGTGGAACTCCTCAAGTTTTTTTCGAATCTCCGGTGAATCGAGTGTTTCGATGATCGCGGATTTCTCATCAAATGCAATCGGCGCATCACGCCGTATCGTCGCAAGATCTAATCCCAACATCGCACTCTCCCGACCAGCGAGAAGCTTAGACGCGGTAGCTTGCGTTATGAGAGCTTTTTTACCTTTAACCTCCTCTAAACTCCTATAAATTCCTGTAACGGACCCATATTCTCTGAGAAGGTTCGCGGCGGTCTTTGGCCCAATCCCTGTAACCCCCGGATAGTTATCGGATGGATCTCCACTCAAAGCCTTAAGATCTGCAACCAGCTTCGGCGTGACCCCCATCCGCTCAACCACCTCTTTTTCCCCATAAAGCCTTCCTTCGGATAACCCCTTCGTCGGCATAAACACTAAAACCTTCTCATCCTCAACCAACTGTAATATGTCTCTATCTCCGGTAACAATAATGATTTGGTCTATTGTTTCTTTATTTGAATTTTGGTTTTTGGATTTATTTCGGATTTCGGATTTCGGATTTCGTGCTTGTCGCGACAACGTCGCGAGTATGTCATCTGCCTCGAATCCATCCATCTCATAGATTGGAATGCCAAATGCTTCGACAGTCTCATGTACGAGTGAGATTTGGTTGATAAAGTCGTCCTCCATCTTTGGTCGCTGTGCCTGATACTTTATAAACAATTTTTCGCGAAACGTCGGCCCCGGGCGATCGAATGCGACCGCCACATGAGTGGGTTTGAGATCGTGGAATAGTTTCAGTAGTATGGAAACAAATCCATACACGACATTCACAACGTTCCCATCGGGAGTCGTAAGAGGCGGGAGCGCGTGGTACGCCCGATGCATGATGGCATTGCCATCAATGAGCACAAGTCTGTTCATGGAGATTACTGAATTCGTTTTTTCTCGCCACCCAGTAATGCGGCGAAGTCCTCGCCCTCAAGTGTTTCTTTTTTCACCAGTTCGTCGGCTACCTTGTCCAATTCCTTGCGATATTTTTTCACAAGCTCCAGTGCTTTTGCATACGCGGTATCGATAAATTTTTTCACTTCGCGATCAATAGCTGACTGCATTTCCTGTGAAACATTCTGCTGTTCATAAAATGCCTTTCCCCATTCCGTAATATCGGTTTGCGGACCAAAATTAATGGGGCCTATATCGCTCATACCAAACTCTGTCACCATGTAGCGGGCAATACGCGTCGCCTGATCGATATCGTTTGCCGCGCCGCTCGTCATTTCTTTAAATACTACTTGTTCTGCTGCTCTCCCACCCATCGTCATGGCCATTTCTTCGATAAGGCGCGACTTAGTCTCGTGGAGCCTATCTTTCTCCGGTGGTGCCATGGTAAACCCAAGCGCCATGCCGCGGGAAACGATAGAGATGCGGTGCACCGGGTCGAGGTGCGGGCTGTAGTAGTTGACGATCGCATGTCCTGCTTCATGATAGGCGGTCATTTTACGATCGAGATCGCTTTGCAGCCGTTTCTTTTCCGGACCGAGTTTAACCTTGGTTGCCGCCTCCTCGATATCAGGCATATCTATCTCTTTTTTGCCGCCGCGTGCTGCATGGATTGCCGCCTCATTGAGCATGTTTTCTAAATCAGCACCGGAAAATCCGACCGTTCGTTTGGCAACCTTATCCCAATCGACATGACTTTCAAACGGTTTGCCCTTCGCATGAATCTTTAAAATATCCTTCCTTCCTTCCAAATCCGGAAGGTCAAGGACGACCCGCCGGTCAAAGCGTCCCGGTCGGGTCAACGCGGGGTCGAGCAAATCTCCGCGGTTGGTCGCAGCGACAATAAGAACTGCTGTATTTGGTTCAAATCCGTCCATTTCCACCAATATTTGATTTAACGTCTGCTCGCGTTCATCATGCCCACCCATGACACCCACGCTACGCATTCTTCCAATCGCATCCACTTCATCGATGAAAATAATTGCCGGTGCGTTTTTCTTGGCCTGGGCAAAAAGATCCCGCACGCGGGCAGCCCCCACACCCACCAACATTTCCATAAACTCTGATCCGGCGATTGAGTAAAATGCGGTCTTTGCTTCCCCAGCCATGGCTTTGGCAAGGAGCGTCTTCCCTGTCCCCGACGGGCCGACCAATATAACTCCTTTTGGTGTTCGGGCGCCCAGCAACTTGTATTTGGCCGGGTTTTTGAGGAAATCCACAACCTCTTCCAACTCTTTCTTTGCCTCATCAACACCTGCTACATCGGCAAACGTCACTTTTGGTAAATCCTTACTGAATATTCTCGCTTTGCTTTGGCCGAACGAAAATACGCTGTCCTGCGCCCCCCGCGCCTGACGAAAAAGGTACAGGAAAAAGAAAATGGTGAGCGCAATAGGAAGGAGGTTCGAAAGGAGTCCCACGGCAAGCTGAACCAGCGAAAAATCCTTGACGTTTATCTCGACCGACTTGGGATCTACCCCGCTTTTTTCTAAAACAGTCACAAGCGAATCCTGACTTTCTTTGGTCGAAACGTATTTGGACCCGTCAGCAAGCGTCACGGTGAGCCGTGTTTCTTCGACGTCAATCTTTTTCACCTCGCCGTTTTTGACGTCAGAAATGACAGTGGAAATGGGTTTCGTTTCCGAAAGTGAGGACTGATTTCCTAAGTTTCCGAACAACGACAATACAAAAAACAAGATGAAGAGCCCGATCACGACATTTTTGAAGTTAATGGGAATCTGAAACTGAAAGATTTTATGCATCTTCTTGCTTGCCTTGCCATTAGGCAGGCCGTTCTTTCCGTTTCCTGCCTTGCCGGCAGGCAGGCTGTTCTTCTTTATTGGGTGCGTGTGTTTCTCTGGCATATACGAGCTTCGAGTATATCACGATCAAATGATACTTTCACTGAGGATAGCCGATCTAAAGCTAAGCTTTGGGGTTTTCGAAAGCTTAGCTTTGTTCACAACACATTAGCGTATCTTCGCCCCCACCGGCATGCCCTCGGCAGAAATAAATAAGGGCTTTTGAGCTTGTCCTGAGCTTGCCGAAGGATCAACTGCCAGGATCATCCCCTGACTTTCTTCATCAAGCATTTTGCGCGGAGCCAGATTGACGACGAAGAAAAACTGTTTACCGGCAAAATCTTCCGGCGTATACCCAAATCCCCGCACACCCGTAAATATTGTCCTCCTTGCCTCGCCGTAGCTTTCAGCGAAGGCGGGACCGAAATCAACAACCAGCCGGATGAGCTTGTCGCTCCCCTCTTTATTCTTCGCTTCAACGACCTTCCCCACCCGAACCTCAACCCGCGCAAATTGGTCAATAGTTATTTGATTGACCATCCCGAGCGTAGTCGAGGGATCCTTCAAACTATATTTAGTTACCAGACCCACAGCTTCTCTTACTTCTTTCATTGTTTGATTTGCTACTGCACATGCCCTCTCTCTTCCCCGATCCAAAATTTTCTGCACCAATTCTGGATTGTTTTTCAGTTCCTCATATCTTTTTCTCGCCGGAGCAAAATACTTGATGATGCTTTCAAAAAGGTACTCCTTGACCTCTGTATCGCCCACAGCGCCCTCTTGGTAGCGTTTTTTGAGTTCTGCTACCTTATTCACCCCGCGAAGCCTTGGCGAAGTGGGGCCGAAAAAATCCAAGTACGTAAACACCATGTTTCCCTCGATATGCCCGAGGTCGGTCGCATGCTTTCGTGTAGGATCGGTGTAGCAGCTCATCACCTGTTTTCGGATCACCTCTTCCGGCTCAAAAATGGCAATGATGTTTCCCAGACTCTTACTCATCTTCCGCTTGCCATCAGTGCCGAGCACTGCACCCACATCCTCCGGAATCATGGGGTCCGGTAGCGTAAACACTTTTTTCTTACTTGCCCCTCGTAGTCCCGTATCGTAGGACGAAGTGGGGAACGTTTTATTGAACCGTTCTGCAATATCTCTCGTTATTTCTACGTGTTGCTTCTGATCTTTCCCGACCGGTACGAAATGCGGATGATACATGAGAATATCCGCGGCCATTAAAATTGGATAGTTAAACAATCCGAGATTGATATCGTCTTCAGCAACCTCTTTCTGCAATTTATCTTTATATGCATGTGCTCTTTTCAGTAATCCCAATGGCGTGACGTTATTGAGGATGGACTGAAGCTCTCCATGTACACCAATGTCCGACTGCCGATAAAACACAATCCGGTCAAATTCTTCTTTCGTCAAAAATCCTTGGAGAAGCGCTAACTCATTTAATACAAGCGCTTCGATATTTCCGGACAAATGTTTCTTATCCTGAATCGTTGTCAACCCATGCATATCTGCCACAAAGAGGAAGCATTCATTCGTTTTCGCAATTTCGATAAACTGTTTCACCGCACCCAAGTAGTTACCTATATGCAGCGTCCCGTCCCCGCTTGGCGCGATACCGGAGACAATTCGTTTATTCTTGACTTCTGTTTGTGTCAAAGCAGACTTAGTTGTAACAACATCACAAAAATCAACAACTTGAATATCAGGTATTTTTTTCAAGTCTAAAGCCTTATATCGAATTGTGATGAGTAAGCTTCCCGACCCTGCGTTTATGTATTCTTTTTCAAATACTTTTTGATCGATGTAGGTAGGAACACCCGGGATATACACACTCGCCGCTCCGCTTGGTACACCGGTAATTTCTGCAAACTCCTCTTCGTTTGCCATCCGCAATGTCTTTACACCTAGATATTTTTTGACCTTTTCACTGTCGAGTTTCGTATCTCCGCGGCGGATAATTGCCACAAATCCATCATCCGCTTTCATCAGAAGCGTCGCCCCGGCATCCTCCATGCCATATCCCAGAAATTTCTGCACCTCTTCCACAGAAACCAGCTGCGGATGCTCCAACACTTCAAACGCAATATCGAATTTTTTCAGTTGATCTGTATATTTTTTTACAATCGGGTCTTTCATAGAGCTCCTTTCATATTATCATTCCTTTTATATTTTG
>Ga0209542_10012331_pt1 | contig 14972 bp, 16 predicted proteins | sample RifCSPhighO2_01_FD_184028 | JGI IMG/M metagenome (GOLD analysis project Ga0209542, IMG submission 184028) | Soil microbial communities from Rifle, Colorado - Rifle CSP2_plank highO2_0.1 (SPAdes) (version 2) | ecosystem: Environmental > Terrestrial > Deep subsurface > Rock core/Sediment ...
AATATCCGTTTGGGCAAAAAGAACTTTTTGGTTTGGCTTATCGCGGGGATTTTGATTTAAAAAATCACAAACTTAATTATTCCGACCCTGACACGCAAGAACTTTTTGTTCCCCATGTTATTGAGCCGACCTTCGGCGTTGACCGCGCTGTTTTGGCCTTATTGCTTTCCGCTTATGCCGAAGACGAATTGGGCGGAGAGAAAAGAACATATTTAAAATTAAAACCGGCGCTGGCGCCGGTAAAGGTGGCAGTTTTCCCTTTACTGCGCAATAAACCCGAGTTAGTGAAAAAAGCTCGAGAAATTTATACCAATCTAAAACAAGAAATTCCTAGTATAATTTTCGACGACAACGGCAACATCGGCAAGCGCTACCGCCGCCAAGACGAAATTGGCACGCCCTTCTGCGTTACCGTTGATTTTGACACCATTAAAGACGACACTGTCACCGTCCGCGACCGCGACACCGGCACGCAGGAGAGAGTGAAAGCGGGGGAACTGGCGGAATTTATAAAAAATAAACTTGTTTAGGAGTCGGACTCCTAAACATTCCCCAACACATTGCGGTGTTAACCTTTTAGGTGTAATATTCATTCAATGGCGAATTAGTCTTTCGCTACCAATATATTTTTGAATTAAACTTAAAAATAATGAAAATAAATCAAAAAGGATTTGCGCCACTTGCAGTTTTACTAATTGTGCTTGGAGTTTTGGCGGTCGGCGGAGTTGTGTACTTTACGGGGAAAAGTTCTACTCCGAAAAATACAGTGAGTGATAATTATTTCCCGACAACGGGACAGAATTATACTCCGCCGACGACAAATAATAACAATACTTCATCCCAAACTCCTCTGCCAACTAATAATCCACCACAGCAAACACTTCAATACAAATATAACAATAAAATCATTTCCTATGATTCAAATTTATGGAAATTAGTAGAAAAAAGATATTGTACACCTGCTCAAGGAGAAGGGGATAAAAAATATGACGGAACTCCTTGTGATTTAGTTGGTTTTGATTTTATATTTAAAAATACTGTAGATGGTTTTGATAGTATATATATGGGAGGTCGCCAACCCATGGGTTGTGATGTCATAATGAATGCAACAAAATGTGATGACAGACTTGCTCTAGTTACAAGTAGTAATAAAAAAGTAGTTTTGGATTTTTATGATTATTTACTTAAATTATTACAATAATCATTAAATTTTAAAACACAAAAGCTCCTTCAAGGAGCTTTTGTGTTCAGAACGTAAAACGGGGTCAGATACCGTTGGAAAACGGGGTCAGGTACTGTTTAATTAAACAGGCAAGACCTGTTGTTGGGTAATGAAAATTGGTAAAAACCAACCTTTTTATGGTATATTAAACTTGTTTAGGAGTCGGACTCCCAAACAACGAATTTTCCATTTGATTTTAACTTTTTTAAATTTTCCCCTATAATTACGCTATAGCGTACAAATAGAGGAAGAAAGGAAAGAATTAATATAGTTTAGGAATTGAATAACCAAAAATTGAAAAAGTATGGGAAATTTAGAACAAAAATCCAGAAAAAGAACCAGAAAAGCTAACATTCAAAAAGCCATTTTGGCTGGTATTTATGGGCTGGGGATTTTAAGTGTTGCTTTAATGGCTCCTAAAATGACCAAAATTTTGAAAAAATTTGAGCCGGATTTTCTCAAAAATAAGAACAAAAAATATTCTTTTAATCGTTCTTTAAGCAGATTAAAAAATAACAGACTGATAATCTTCGAAAAGACATCAAAAGGCACTTTTGCCCGTCTGACTGAAAAAGGCGAGGCAAAAATGCGCCAGCTTGAACTTCGCGATTTTAAAATCAAAAAACCCAAGCATTGGGATGGCAAATGGAGATTGCTTATTTTTGATGTAAAAGAAGAACGAAAAGGCCTCCGTGATAAGATTCGCCGCACTCTGATCCAAATAGGATTTGTCAGACTACAAGATAGTGTCTGGGTTTATCCTTATGATTGCGAGGATCTCATTATGTTTTTGAAAGCGGATTTTAGGATAGGAAAGGATTTGCTTTATGTCATCGCTGATAGTATTGAGAATGATAAAGTTCTCCGGCAGACATTCAATTTACATCTTTAATAATTTAACTTTTTGTTTCCATTTCGTCTACCTTACCAGGATTAATCTTGTTCCCCTATAATTACGCTATAGCGCACAAATAGGGGAAAGACGCGGCTGACTTTTTTTGAGCCACGGAGGCAACGTTTCCGTAGACCCCAGGAGGCAACACTTCCGTAGACCCTATAAAATGTTTATCCACTTTAATAATTGACAGAACTTTGTTGTTTTATGAAAATTAAAGTAGAAGCTGGTTTTTTAGCATAATTTTTAAACATTTTTTAATATTTTTTAAAGGAGGTGAATTATGAAAGTTAAGAAGTCACTTGGAACAAATTTTATTTGCCGGTCAAAATCAAACCTAAATTAAACCACAATTGGATTTTAATCAGGTTATGAATCTCTTAAGAAGCAATTATTATTTCTCTCTCTTCTTGTTGTCCACTCAGGTTTCCAAGAGTGGAAAATAAAAGCTCGAGTGTTTTATCTCGGGCTTTTTTTATGGTATATTTGTTGTTATGAAATTCTCTAAAAAAATTTTACCGAACGGATTGCGGATCATTACCGTGCCAATGGAAGATAATCCTACGGTCACCGTTTTAGTTTTAGTGGAAGCGGGAACTAAATATGAAACTAAAAATATCAATGGGATTTCCCATTTTTTGGAACACATGTGTTTTAAGGGAACAAAAAAAAGACCCAAAGGTATTCAGATTAGTCGGGAGCTTGATGGATTAGGCGCTCAATACAACGCTTTTACTTCTTATGAATATACTGGCTATTATGCCAAAGGACAGAAAAAAAATTTTTCTAGATTTCTTGATTTAGTTTCTGATATTTATTTAAATTCAACACTTCCCAAAGAAGAAATAGAAAAAGAAAAAGGAGTTATTATCGGAGAAATAGATGTCAATGAAGACAATCCTATGTCTAGTGTTGAATTTTTATTCTTAAAATTATTATATGGAAACCAGCCAGCTGGTTGGTCAATTTTAGGAGGAAAAAAAACAATAAAAAAGATGAAAAGAAACAACTTTATTGATTATCAGAAAAAACATTATGTTGCTTCGGGAACTACTGTGATTGTGACTGGTGATGTCAATAAAAGAGAGGTTGTCAGAGAAATAGAGAAAAAATTTATCAATATTCCAACTACTAAAAAATATAAAAAACTTAAAGTTAGAGAATCTCAAAAAAAACCAGCTATTTTAATCAAATATAAAAAAACAGATCAAACCCATCTTATTTTCGGGGTTAGAACTTACGGAGTTTTACATAAAGATATTCCAACATTAGAAGTTTTGGCTGGTATTTTAGGAAAAGGGATGAGTTCTCGTTTGTTTGAACGCCTAAGAGATAAAATGGGAGTGGGATATTATATTCAAGCTGGCCAGAATACTCTCACAGATCATGGACTTTTAGAAATTTCAGCCGGAGTAGATAATAAAAGAATAAAAGAAGTAACCAAAGCTCTTTTGGAAGAATGTCAGAAATTAGTTGACGAAAAAGTTTCAGAAAAAGAACTTAAAAAATCAAAAGATTTTCTTATAGGGAATATGTATTTAAGACTAGAATTATCTGATTCCCTAGCAAGTTTTTATGGGGATCAAGCAGTTTTACGAAAACCAATTAAAACCCCGTCAGAGGTAGAAAAAATAATAAAAGAAATCACCACTAAAGATATTCAACAAGTAGCTAAAACAATTTTTCAAAATAAAGGGCTTAACTTAGCTTTAATTGGCCCATTTAAAAATAAAAAACCTTTCCAACAAATCCTAAAATTCTAATTAAATTTTTTATATTTTTATGATATTATTGACTTATGTCTAAAAACATAAGTAAAAATATTATTGAGATTAGTAATTCTACCATCATAAGAATTATTCTTTTTGGGGTTCTTTTACTGGTTCTTTATCAAATAATAGATTTAATCTTAGCTATTTTAACCGCCATTGTTATTGCTTCTTTTATTGAACCAGTTATTGAAAGAATGAAAAAATATAAAATTCGTCGAACCTTAGCAACTGTTATTATTTATATTTTGCTCTTAGTGATTCTCGCTGGTTTATTTTATGTTTTTGTGCCAACCCTAGTAGATGAAATGTCTAATTTAGTTCCGGTCGTGGCGAAATATTTTCCCTCATCAAATATTCTTCAAAGTCTTCAAGGAAAAACTTTATCCGGAGCCAAAGATATTGTTTCTGACTTAACTAGAAATGTTTCTTTAGGTGAATTTATTTCTACCACTCAAAACTTTTTATCAAATATCTCTAATAGTTTTCTTCAAGCCCTCGGGTCTATTTTTGGCGGTATTTTTAATGTTATTTTGATTTTTGTTATTTCTTTTTACTTGTCTATTCAAGAAAAAGGAATTGAAAAATTTTTAAGAATTGTTGTTCCTTTTAAACATGAGGAATACGCCATTGATTTATGGAGGAGAGTTCAATTAAAAATTGGAAAATGGTTTCAAGGACAGCTATTAGATGCCTTAATTGTTGGAATTTTAACTTTTCTCGGGTTAACCTTGTTTCGAGTTGAATATGCTCTCTTTTTGAGTGTTATTACCACTTTTCTAACAATCATTCCTTTTGGTGTTATCTTGGCGGCTGTTTTTGCCATTATCTTTGGTTTTATTGGAGGAGGGATTAAATTAGCTCTGATTGTTGCAGGATTATATTTCCTTATTCAACAATTTGAAAATTATTTACTTCAACCAGTAATTGTTAGAAGAGCTACGGGTATTTCTCCTTTAGTTGTTATTCTTTCTGTTCTAATTGGCACTCAACTAGCTGGTTTTTTGGGGTTAATTTTAGCAATTCCAGTAGCTGTTTTTATTTTGGAATTTGTTGATGATTTAGAAAAAGAAAAAAGTGTTAAAAAATAATAACAAATTTTATATTACTACTGCTATCTTATATTCAAATGCGGAAGCCCACATAGGTCATGCTTACGAGTTTTTTTTAGCTGACGTGATCGCTCGTTACCAGCGTCTTCAAGAAAAGGATACTTATTTTTTAACCGGAATGGATGAACATGGATTGAAGATAGGTCGTTCAGCGAGAGAAAATAATATGGAAGTTCAAGATTTTGTTGACGAAATGGCTGAGCAAACAAAAGAACTTCATCAATTACTTAATATTTCTTATAATCAATTTATTAGAACTTCGGATAAAAAAATTCATTGGCCAGGAGCTCAAACTTTATGGAAAGAATTAGTTTCTTCCAATGATATTTATAAAAAGAAATATAACGGGCTTTATTGTATTGGTTGTGAAAGATTTATTACAGAAAAAGAGTTAATAAATAACAAATGTCCTGAACATGACAAAGAACCAGAAAACATAGAAGAAGAAAATTATTTTTTTAAACTATCAAAATATAATGATCAAATTAAAAATCTAATTAAATCTAATAGCCTCATTATTTCTCCAGTATCAGCTCGAAACGAAATTCTTTCTTTGCTTGAATCAGGATTGGAAGATGTTAGTTTTTCTAGAAAAAAAGAATCGGTTTTGTGGGGAATTCCAGTTCCTGAAGACAAGACCCAACTGATGTATGTTTGGTGCGACGCCCTTTCAAATTATATTACCGCCTTGGGCTATGGTAGGAAAAATGAAGATAATTTTAAGAAGTTTTGGCCAGCCGATATTCAGGTGATTGGAAAAGGAATTCTTCGTTTCCATGCCGGTCTTTGGCCGGGAATGTTATTATCAGCTGGTCTTCCTTTGCCAAAAGAAATATTAGTTCATAGTTATCTTACTATAAATGGAAAAAAAATTTCAAAATCAATCGGTAATGTTATTAATCCTAAAGAATATATTCATAAGTATGGAACAGATGCCGTCCGTTATTATTTGGGAAGAGAAATTACTCCTTTTGAAGATGGAGATTTTAGTAAGGAAAAATTTATTAAAACTTATAATGCTAATTTAGCCAATGGTCTTGGTAATTTAATTTCTCGTATTTTAAAAATGGCCAATGATTATTTTGAGGGATCAGTAAATAATAATGATAATGTTTTAATTCCCACCAAGAGAAAGAAGGAAGCAACCAAAGAAAAAGACTCATTAGAAAGCTGGGCTATTCCTTATTTAATAGATAATAAGTTTATTCCTGATTATCATGGTTTTATGGAAAAATTTGAGATAAATAGAGCCGCTGATGTAATCTGGAAATTAATAAAAGAGCTTGATGGATATATTACTGATTACGAACCTTACAAACTTATCAGAACAGATAAAGAAAAAACGGAAGTAATTATTTGGAATGTCTTATACGGGCTTTTTTTTGTCGGAAAGTTTCTAGGACCATTTATGCCAGAAATAGCTGAAAAAATTAATAATTTACTTGGGGTTAAATTTGATACCAAAAATATACCCAAATCATTTAAAACTAATATTCTAGAAAAACCACTTTTTAAAAAAATAGATTAACTATTAATGAACAAAGAACAAAAACAATTAAAAACGAATATGATTTTTGAATATTTTGATATTCATTCCCACCTTAATTTAGGTGAACTAAAAGAAAATCAAGATGAAGTTATCTCTGAAATGGCCAAAGAAAAGATAGGAACAATCACTGTTGGGATTGATTTAGAAACATCAAAAGAAGCGATTGCTTTGGCTAAAAAATATAAAAACATTTGGGCAACGGTTGGTTTCCATCCAATGAATGTTTTTAAAGAAGAATTTAATAAAGAAAGTTATAAAAATTTAATTTTAGAAAATGAAATAGTTGCTATTGGTGAATGTGGATTAGATTATTCTAAACTAAAAGATAATGATCTAAGAACTAAGGAGAGACAAAAAGAAGTTTTTACCAAACAAGTAGAATTGGCTGTTGAATTTAACAAACCATTAATGATTCATTGTCGTCCTAAGGAAAATACCATGGATGCTTATTTTGATGCCTTAGAAATATTAAACAGTTTTTCTGAACCAAGATTAAAAGGAAATATTCATTTTTTTGTTGGAGATACCAATATTGCTCAAAGATTTTTAAACATAGGATTTACCCTTTCCTTTACAGGGGTTGTCACTTTCAGTAAAGATTACGATCAAATTATAGAATATCTTCCTCTTAATATGATTCTTCCAGAAACAGATGCTCCCTTTGTGACCCCAGTTCCATATCGCGGTCAATGTAATAAACCCCAATATATTAAAGAAATAGTAAAAAGAATAGCTGAAATCAGAAATAGAGATGTGGAAGAGGTAAAACAAATTTTTATCAAAAATACCCTAAGAGTCTTTGATTCAATTAAAAGCGATTTGACATAAGGTGGTCTGTTTTGTTAGTATTTAGCCTATTATATAAAAATATGGAAGAAATAGATAAAGATGAAAATACAAGAATATATGAATTTGGATATCTTCTTGTTCCAACCATAAGTGAAGGAAATATTAAAAACGAAGTCAGCGCTCTAAAAGAAACTCTCCAAAAAATAGGAGCCATAGTCGTTTCTGATGAATATCCAAGATTAATTCAACTTGCTTATAAAATGATAAAAACAATTTCTAATAATAATGAAAGATTTTTGTCTGCTTATTTTGGGTGGATTAAATTTGAACTGAACCCAGAAGAATTACTAAGTTTAAAAAAAAATTTTGATAAGAATGAAAAAATTATTCGTTTTCTTCTTATAAAAACTGTTCGAGAAAATACTCTAGCTTCCAAAAAATCATTGTCTAAGATTGTTCCTAGAAAAAGAAAAACTGTTACCACAAGAAAACCAGAAGCAAAAGAGCCATTAGAAGAAATAAACAAAGAAGAGGTTGATAAAAAAATAGAAGAATTAGTGTTAGAATAAAGATATGTATTTAAATAAAGTATTTATAATAGGTAATTTAACCAGAGACCCGGAATTAAAATCTCTTCCTTCTGGAGTTAAAGTGACGAATTTTTCTGTCGCTACTAATCGAGTTTGGAAAGATAAAGAAGGACAAAAACAAGAAGCCGTGGAATACCACAATCTGGTTGTTTTTGGTCGTCAAGCAGAAACAGTTGCTCAATACCTTAAAAAAGGTAGCTCGGTCTTAGTTGAAGGAAGAATCCAGACTAGAAGTTGGGAAGCTGATGATGGGAGCAAAAGATATAGAACTGAAATCATTGCTGATAGGGTTCAATTTGGCTCAAGAACCGGGTTTGGCGGGAGTAATCAGGCAAAACCTACCCGAACTTCGTCAGAGACAAAAAGCGGGGAAGAAATAGAGACTATTGAATATCCAGAAGAAGACATTAATCCGGAAGATATCCCGTTTTAATTTTTTAATATTTAATTATGGCTAAACAAGATTTTTTTACTTCAAACAATATAAAACATATAGACTACAAAGATATAGAAGTTTTGAAGCGTTTTCTTAATCCCAATGGACGAATTTTAACAAAAAAAAGGACAAACATAAATGCCAAAAATCAACGACAACTCTCACAAGCAATAAAGAGAGCTCGTTTTATGGGATTACTTCCATTCATTGCTAGTTAATTATTATGGAGAATAACGAAATTAGAATTAGAACAATTTTATTTGAATCTTGGAAGATAATCAAATTACTTTTTAATAATAATCCAGCAAAATTAATCTTATTATTAATTGCTTTTCAGATTCCTTCCATATTAATAATCCTTTCTTTTACTCATCTATTTGCCTATATTTTGACTATCTTGATAGTTTGCCTGATAAATATTTTTATAAGCATCTTTTTAATGCTTGTTATTAGTAAAAAAATCAATAACCAGGATCCTTTTCTTTTCTGTTTTATACTTTAAATTTAAAGAGGTTTCAGGAAAATTAAGAATGAAAGTTAATAAATGGCTTATTGTGATAAGTGTTGTGATCATAATAGTGCCAACTATAATCATGGTCACAAATGTCATTAATGCCTTTAATTCAGCTGAAACAGCCAGAGGAAAAGCAATGAAAGCTTTAGAAAAAATTGAATCAAGTGAAACCATCCCTGAAAATTCAAATTTTTAGAAGACAGAATCTGTTTTAAAAAGTTCCACCGGGATTTTTAAACCCTTTCTACATATTCACCGGTAGCGGTGTTGACACGAATGAGATCCCCCTCATTGATAAAAAGGGGAGTATTAACAATAGCTCCGGTTTCTAAAATAACTGATTTAGTTCCCCCAGAAGAAGTATTCCCCTTAATACTTGGCGGGGCTTCTTTTACTTTTAACTCTATTTTTATTGGTAACTTGAGCCCAATTATTTCATCAGAAAAAACAAGGGCCTCTACTAATGAATTTTCTTTTAAAAATTTTATTCCATTTCCAACGATATTTTCTTCCAAATTAAATCTTTCCCTGGGATTATTTTCTTCACAAAACCAATATTCATTTTTGTTTGGATATAAATATTTTATTTTCTTTGTTTCCATAGTAGCTTCCTCAACTTTGTCGGATTGATGAAAAGATATCTCGGTAACCTTTCCCGTTCTTAAATTTTTTAATTTAGTTTGATTGACAGGCTTTCTTTGTTGTTTTCGAAAGACATGCGAAACAAGAACCTCATAAGGTTCTAATTCGTAAATAATATATTTTCTTTGGGTAATTTCGTTATAAGTTAGCACGAATTTCTTTTTGGATTTGGTTAGCGACTTTGGAATTTTCTTTTAGAAAAGTTCGAGCAGAATCATATCCTCGTCCTAATTTTATCTCATCACTTTTTTTTCCACTCAACGGGAGATAACTATAAGAAGCCCCGCTTTTGTGGACTAATCCTAATTTTTCTCCTAAAACAAGAATTTCTCCTTCTTTAGAAATTCCCTCATTATAAATAATATCAAATTCTGTCTTCTTAAAAGGCGAAGCTACTTTATTCTTTACCACCTTTACCCTTGTTCGTGATCCAACAACTTCATCCCCCTTTTTAATTTGAGCAATTCTTCTAATATCTAATCTAATTGAAGTATAAAATTTTAAGGCCTTTCCCCCTGGAGTAGTTTCTGGGTTACCAAACATTACTCCAATTTGCATTCTAATTTGATTAATGAATATTACAATCGTTTTACTTTTAGCGACAATGGCTGTTAATTTTCTAAGAGCCTGAGACATTAAACGGGCTTGCTTTCCAATGTGGTGAGCTCCCATATCCCCCTCAATCTCATCTTTGGGAGTTAAAGCGGCGACGGAATCAATGACAATAACATCTACTTTCCGAGAACGAACTAAACTCTCGGTGATTTCTAAAGCTTGCTCCCCCGTATCTGGTTGAGAAATAAGTAAATCTTTAATTTTAACCCCTATTTTTCTTGAATATTCTGGGTCTAAGGCATGTTCGGCATCAATAAAAGCGCAAATACCTCCTATTTTTTGGGATTCAGCAATAACATGGAGAGCGAGAGTTGTTTTTCCAGAAGACTCCGGTCCATATATTTCAATTATTCGTCCTCTTGGCATTCCTCCTACTCCTAAAGCATAATCAAGTCCGATTGATCCAGTTGGGACAGAATCCACATCAACCCTAATTGCATCTCCAAGTTTCATAATTGCTCCTTCTCCAAATTTTATTTGGATTGATTTTATCGTGTCATCAAGACTGTTTGTGGTCGTTTTGTCTTCTTTTTTTGTTTTTTTATTCATAATTTTATTCTTCTTCCGCCTGATAAACTATTTTAAGTTCTTTTATTGTTTCTTTATCAAATTTATCCACGGCTTTTATAGTTATTATATTATATCCCGGATTGAGGATCAATGACTCATTAAATACTCCTGATTCGTTTATAAAAATTTTTCGATCATTTAAACTTAGATGAGCGACATTTTTAACTTTTCCCCTTATTTCAATAAAAGATTCTTTAACTAAATCACCGTCTTGAATTGTCTCAATTAAGATAATAGGTCCTTTAATCAAATTTTGAGCTTTGTAGTATGAATAACCTATTACTAAGGTAAAAAATATTATTAATAAAATAATATTTAAAATAAATTTTGTTTTATTCCTCATCCTCTTTGTATTGCTCTTCGTCTATGTCAGCAGAAGGAGAATTCAAAAAATCTTCCTTTCTAAAACTTTCAAAAACTTCTCTTGACTTAGCTCCATCAGCTGGTCCAACTATTCCTCTTTCTTCTAACATATCTATTAATCTTGCTGCTCGAGCATAACCAACTTTTATTTTTCTTTGTAAATATGAAGTTGATGCTTTTCCGGCTTGAATCACCAATTCTTTTGCTTCTTCATATAGCTCGTCTTCCTCATCATCTAGAGTACTGGTAAAAATTGATTTATCAACATTTATATTTCCACTTAATTCTATCTCCGAGGGTAATTCATCTTTGTAATTTTTAAACAAGAAATTAACAACCCTGTTTACCTCATCTTCTGAAATGAAAGCTGATTGAAGACGACGAGGTTGAGACATTTCTCCCGAAATATAAAGCATATCTCCTGCTCCTAATAATTTTTCCGCTCCGCCAGTATCTAAAATAGTTCTGGAGTCAACTTGAGAAGAAACTTGAAGAGCAATTCTGGCTGGAATATTAGCTTTAATTAATCCGGTAATAATATTTACTGAAGGACGTTGAGTAGAAAGAATAAGATGGATTCCCACCGCTCGACTCATTTGAGCCAATCTAATAATAGCCGATTCTAATTCTCTTGGATAAGTTGACATAATATCAGCTAATTCATCAATAACAATTACCAGATAAGGCATTTTATCTAATCCCTCTTCCCATTTTTTATGGAAAGAAGCAATATCTCTGACCGATTCTGATTCTAGAACATCATATCGGCGCTCCATTTCTTTAATGGCCCATTTTAAAGCCAGAATTGTCTTTTTAGGGTCAGTAATCACGGGAGTTAAGAGATGGGGAATTTTGTTGTAAATAGGCAACTCTACTCGTTTAGGATCAATCATAATAAATCTTAAATCTTCGGGTCCATTTTTATAAAGCAGAGAAGTAATAATAGAATGGATAGTAACTGATTTCCCTGATCCAGTAGCTCCAGCAATAAGCAAGTGAGGCATTTTAGCAATACTGCCGAAAAGAGGATTGCCGGAGATCCCTTTTCCCAAAACAATAGTTAGTGGTTTTGACGGGTTTATAAAATTTTGATCTGAAAGAAGGGTTGCTAAACCAACGGTTGATTTAGTTTTATTTGGTATTTCAATTCCTACCAATGATCGGCCGGGGATTGGCGCCTCGATTCTTATCGGGTGGGCGGCCAAAGATAAAGCAAGATCATTTTGTAAACTAATAATTCGTGACAACTTAATTCCTTCAGCTGGTTTAAGAGCATAACGAGTAATGGTTGGACCAACAGTAATTTCATCCATCTCAACCTCAATTCCAAAGTTTTGAAGAGTTCTCTTAATAATATTTGAATTTGCTTTTATATCTCCAACATTTGGTTTTCCCCGGTCTTTTTCCAATAGGGATAATGGTGGAATAATATACTCCTTGTTTAATGTTTGATAGGGGGTTGTTTCTAGTTCTTCCTCCAGTTCTTCAGAACCGTCCTGCTCATCTTTTCCTTCTTCTTCCCCATATTCCGGTTTTTCAGAATCGTTCCGAGCTTTGTCTAAAGCTTCTTCCCCCTCTTTCTTTTCATCATCCTCATTGTTATCATTTTCTAAACCGCTTATTTTTGTTTCTTTATTTTTAAATAGTTTAAACCACATTTTTTTTATTGAAGACGGAATATCTAAATGAGTTTCAAATAACACTAAAATTGAAATTATAATTAAAGCAACTAGAATAATAGAAGTGGCAATTTTATCAAAACCAGCAATCAACGGACGGGCAATTAATCCCAAAAGTCCCCCTGACTTATTTCCAAAAATAACTTCAAGGAGACCCAACGAAGAAAGCAAAAAAATGCCAGAACTAATCCAATGTTTTTTTTCTAATTGAACAGTACTTGTTTTTAAATTAAGTACTCCCATTGAGAATAAAATAATTGGGGCGAGAAGGTATCCAAAACCAAAAAAGAATTTTAAGAAATTTTTAAAGAAAAAATCACCCATAGACCCAGCCAATCTAAAAATCGAAAGCAAAGAAAAAATAGCCAAGACAAAAAAGATGACTGCCCAAATCCCTTTTTTTGTTTCTGGTTTCAAACTATTTCTATTGTTAATATTTTTCTTTTTAGACATAGCCACATTATAAATTAAAAATCATAAATCACGAACTTATTTTTTATCAGTTTTTTGGTTAATTAGTTAATTATTTTACTCTTTGCATTTTCTTTTTTAATTTCTTATAATGGACATTATTAAATACTAAAAGACAATGAATTTACATTACTAAATAAAATTAGTCAAGAAAATAAAAGACAATAATTTATGAATAATAAAAGACATCTAGAAAATAAAGACAGCCTAATGGAGTTAATTCCTTATTCTCTTAATAAACAAGAAGGGGCAGAGATGTTTAGTTCAACTATTAAAAAAACAGAAAAATTGATTACTGCTCTTTATATGGTTACGGACGGGTTCAACAAAGATGAACCATTAAGGGCAAGATTAAGATCGTTGGGAGTAGATTTAGTCTCTGATATTCAATCATTGTCTCTTAAATTTTTAGCTGAAAGATATTTTGATATTAGTGAAATTATTGAGAAAATTAATCACATTTTATCCTTTCTTAAAATATCAGCTTCATCCGGCTTTATGTCAGAAATGAATTACCTGGTTTTAGGCAATGAATTTGAATTATTAAAAAATTCTGTTTATCATGAGCAAGAGCAAAAGGAATCAAATAAAAAAACTTCTTCTTTTACTCTTTCTAATAATTTACTTAAAAAAGAATCTTTTATTGAAGAACAAGACAGTTCATTCAATAAGATCAACACAAGTTCCGAGAAAAAAGAAAATGAGTTGTCTTATAAAATAACTTCTGTAACTAAACATAAAGGACATCCTGATAATATAATTTATAAAGGACAATCAAAAATAAACAAAAAGGATAACAAAAAAACAAAACAAGTTTTTTTGGAGAATAATTATTATAATAGAGGGCAATTAGAAACAAAGGAAAGAAAAGAGTTTATTTTAAAGCTTATAAAAGAAAAAAAAGAAATAATGATAAAGGACATATCAAAAATTATTTCTTATTATAGTGAAAAAACAATCCAAAGAGATCTTCTTTCTTTGGTAAATAGCGGGATAATTAAAAAAATAGGGGAGAAACGTTGGAGTAAATATAGTTTAACTTAAATAATGACAAATCCTAAATAAAGCATTTTTTAGAGACAAATATTCTTTATTTTGACAGAGACACATATATGTGTTATCTCGTTATTTTGATGTAATTTGTTTATTATTGTGTCGTCATATAAGATGTATGTGTGGTTTATCCACATATATAGTTTTGTGGCTAGAGCCACAAATAATATAATAAGCACACAGATAGGATGGCTGATTGCTAGACTATTTGTTAATGTGTTTTTTGGCACAGCTAGTTTAGGTTCAACATTAAAAATTATTAACAATTAATAGGACCAGTCGGAACTAGGTTAAGTGCAAAAAATATCAAAATTTATATTTTAACCGGTCGAACCTCCCTAAGTATTTGTATTTATCAAAGAGAAAAACTAAGGGAAAAAGTTAAAATTTAGAATTTGATTTATAAAAATTAATTTTAAAATGATTAAAACAATAAATTTAAAAGCAATCATGATTGGGATTCTCATGGTTTCTTTTGTATTCTTTGGTTTAGGAATTGCTTCTGCTAATGCTTTCACCATGTCTGAAATTGATGGCATTTGTGTGATTTTCTCATGTAGCACAACTCAAAGAGCTTCTTTGGAGGCTTTAGCTACTGACGCAGGAACAACTTCTACCACTACCTTGGGCGCTTACTCAGGGTTATTAAAGAAAGGAAGCAAGGGAACGGCTGTTTCTAGTATGCAACAAGTTAGTGGTAGAA
>Ga0209542_10012332_pt1 | contig 14971 bp, 14 predicted proteins | sample RifCSPhighO2_01_FD_184028 | JGI IMG/M metagenome (GOLD analysis project Ga0209542, IMG submission 184028) | Soil microbial communities from Rifle, Colorado - Rifle CSP2_plank highO2_0.1 (SPAdes) (version 2) | ecosystem: Environmental > Terrestrial > Deep subsurface > Rock core/Sediment ...
AAAATAAACCTGCCTTTTTAAATTCTATTTCCAATAAATCTCCATACTGGATTTCTCTGCAAAATCTACCCAATTTATTATGAACTTTAAACAAAACTCCAGCAATTTTGTATGATAGCTCAGGGTGCACTAGTTTGTTTTTATTAGTAAATTCGAGTGTCATTTGTAAATTAGTGTCGCCATTTAAATCTGAGAAATAAAAAGATCCAGGGCTGTTTCCGCTTCTATCCTGCCGGTTTTAATATCCGAATCTATGCTAAAAATTTTGCGATAGGCATTTTTTAATTCTTCAAAAGTGAATTGACGGCACAAAAAATAGGATTTTTTCACCACAAAAGGATGCAGGCCGCTTTTTTTTACAATGGAAGCATACATCAGCCCCTGCTCTGAAAATTCTTTTACCACCAGCAAGTTCCTGAACTGATACCCTATCATGGAAAGCAAATATAAAGGATTTTCATTATTATCCAAGTGCTTATGCAAAAGAATTAGGGCTTGTTTTTTATTTTTTTGGGCTAAGGAATCTATCGTTTTAAAAATATCAACCGATATGTTTGGCGTTACCAATAATTCCACATCGCTTTTTTTAATGACACCCTGCCTAAAATTCACTAATTTTGTTATTTCATTTGAAAGCTGCCACAAATTATTTCCCGTAAAACTTACCAACAAATCCAATGCGTCATTATTTATCCGGTTAAATTGTTGGGCTTTTGGCCCGATGCCGGCTTCGCTGGATTTAACTGGATGCGTCTTAGCATCCACTTCTTCTATCTTGGCCGCGGCCCAATTTTTTACCTGCCTTGCGTCCAAAAGTGTAAATTCCTGACACTTGCATTCCTTGATAAGAAGCTTGAATAATTTTAATCGCTTGTCAACTTCATCGTCTTCATATACCACGATTACATCTTTTAGCATCTGCAGATTTTTTACCTGACCCGAAAAATCCTCCTGGAATTTTTTATCTAAAAACACATTCTTTAAAATAACCAACTTGGTTTGGGCAAACATTGAAGAAATATTAATGGCATTGTAAACATCAGAAAAATCCGTATTTTTTGCATCTGCATGCATCAAGTTAAGGGCACTCTTGCATACTTGTTTGTAGTGACTGACTATTTGGTCCAGTTTTTCCTTTGACCGATAAGAATCCTGGCCGTGTAAAAATATGATCATATATTACCGTAAATTACGAGATGCACCATGAAAAACAGTTTTCGGGTCTTTTCCCCAAATTTGAGAAAAATACCGCGAAAACATTTCGTAATTCAAGGTATATTAAAATTATTTATCGGTAAGAATCCCCGATGGCATTTGGAAAATAATGAAAATCCGCACCTTGGTTCACTAGACTAATAGTAACTCCGAGGACATCAATTTGATAGGGGGTATTTTGGGCAAACTTATTTTTTACCAGCCAAATCAGGCAAAGTTGCCGTAATTTACGTTGTTTTTTATAATCCACCCGCTGTTCAGGAAAAAAACCCCGACCACGGAGTGGTCGAGGATCCGCGATAGCTTGGCTATCGGGACCATCTGAACCTATGATGGTTTTTACCTCCACAAAGTGGATTGTGTTATCATTTTTACCAAGCAGCTTGAACTTCCTGCGGGCGATAATATCAATCTCTCCGAATTTCACCTTATAATTTCTCCCCAAGATATTATACCCCTTCCCAACAAGATATTCACAGGCCAGCCGTTCACCCAAATTCCCTAGTTCTTTAGTATCCATGCATTAATAACCCCGCCACCAATCCTTAATACGCTCCATATAACTTTTATTTTTTTGGCTTTCTTTTTTCATTTTTTCATATTTTTTTTGATATTCCCTCGATTTCTGATCCCTTTCTTCCATTTCTATTCTGTCTCGCTCTATTACCTTAGGACTCCAAAATTCTCTAAGCACCTGATACCGGTTTTCGTATTCCTTATCTTCCTTCTCCTTTAACTGCTGTGCTTCTCGTTTATTATATATATCTTTTGAAAGAAAAATTTCTTTTGCATTTCCTCCTGCTTTTTCATATTTTTTAGTTAATTCATCTATTAGATCATGTTTATGAAATTGCATATCACTAGTAGTCACCTCTCTTTCAAATGCTTGATCTAATGAATTACGAAAATCTTGGTAACCTAAAACAAGGGTTCTTTCTTTGAGTTGACCCAATACTTTTACCACCGGATCTTCTGAATTCCACCACTCATTTTGATATTTATCTCTGGCTTCAAGAATTTTTTTGACATTATCAATATTGCCTCCTGTAATTTCTAAAAAATCTTTAGAGCGGAGAAAATCTGCCGTAGCTTTATCACCTTTTTCTTCTTCAAGCCAGTCAGCATAAATTAAACGAGGCGCTTCATCTTTAGGATTTTCTTTTATATCCTGCAAAAAAGACTCTTCCAAAGTCATCTCTTTTATTTCTTGCTTTAATCCCTCAATTTTTTCGGGATTCCTATTTTCTTCTTCTCTTTCTTTATCCGCCCTTTCTTGCAAATCTTTCATGTATTCGGAGTTTACCAATGGTTCATCTGATGTTTCTTGGACAGAAATTTGGCTTTCTGAATCCGATTCCAATGGAATTGTCTCTTGATTTTTCCTTGCCATAGTATTTAAAAATTTAATTGTATTACACTATTGTATTTCTTTTACATCGTAATGTAAACAAACTAATGCAAACAAAAAACCAGGAAACCTATCCTGGTAAAAAAATGGGGGACACGGACCAACCGGCGTCCGTTCCCCCATAAACTCACCTACCCCCGAGCAGGCAACACAGAAATAGCAGGGCCGCGAGCGGACGGCGGCACCTGTAAATCTGAATCGCCAGGGCGACGAGGTAAGTGACACCCAGAAGTGTAATGACTCCTAGACAAACCAACAAAATTATAATCCACGTAGCCATGGCTTTTCTCCTTTTGGAAGCCATTTTGCGCCTATTCCGTACGATACGGCAAGGGATTTGCGCTTTAACCCTATATCTTAATTATAACATATATATTAATTCTGTCAAGCACCTTGCCCTGGACTTGAAGGATGTACGACGTCGGACGTCGTACAGCTTAAAAGGGGCTGACGCCCCTTTTAAGCTGTTATAAGTTTTAAATACTACTTTCCCTTCATTAACGGAGGATAAAATTGTTGATCAATGATTCTGTCAAAGCATACTCGACCAGCTTCATGATTCCAATTCTGGGAAATTTCCCGTTGGTACATCGCCGGAACCGGGACATTCTTGCCATAATTATTCACATTACTGCTTAAGTTAAAAATTGCGCACAACTGGAAATCAAGTGTTGTGGCATTTTTGACATGATATTCATAGGGCTGGTAAGTTTCAGGGTCGGTGGGCGCCATGTAGCCGGAAATAGGGTCATTCAAATCTGCCAGCGTATTGGGCAGCATTTCTTTTTGCTGCCAATAGTTCACTACTTGGTATTGGATTCCCTGCAAATCATTGACCCGTTGCTGGTCAAATTGGGCTTTTCTTGCCTGAAGAGGGGACCCTACGATAAAAAAAGCTCCGACTACCAGTACTAAAATTATCAACGAGCAGCCGCCGGCGATATATTTTGCAAATGGCGATGCGCTCGGCCGTTTTACGTCATCCAAATAGTACCAAAAAATAACCGCGGCAACTATTAATACCGATAGGGCTTTCAGCAAAAACCGGGCAGTAATTTCCCCGTTTAAAAAAGTATTTACCACAAACACCAAGTCACCGATGATAACTAATGCCGTAACAAATAAGGTAAGATAAATGAGCCATTTGCGGATTTTAGATTCGCGTACTTGTGATTCTTTGGCGTAGATCTTATTTAAAATCCAAGAAACCAGCATGAATAAAGGGAAGATAATAATTAACGAAGCCAGAGCAAACCGCATAGAACCTGAAAATCCGTAGTTATAATTTAGGACATCAGGAAAAAAGTAGTTAATGTATTGCCAGCAGAGCGTTATGACGCTTACGGCTGACCAATACAGCGTAACAATGGCAAACAGGTGCAAAAATACGTCGCGGGGCAGATTGCGTTTTGGCGCTTCTAATAGATTATTTTCCATGTTTTTTGTGTGCCGGAATTTTTTTAAAAAGATCCCAGCAATTATGTTAATAGTTCATAGTAAGCTATTTTACCCAAAAAATCAAAAAGGCCGCGGTTGAAATAATCGCGGCCAGAGGGCTTTAGTGCACGATGGTGCGCATGCATGCCGCGGTCGGCCTTGAAGCGCATTCTAAACATCTTACGCCATCCCCAAATGGCGGATCGCATCGCAAATGACAATTCAGGCATTTTGCTGCTTTTGCCAGGTTTTCCTCCATCTGGTGGTTAAGATTTTCCCAAAACTCCGGATTTTCAAGCAATGCCAGCATGCGCTCAAGCTCGTCCATAGCAATCTCCTTTAAAGAGCGACTTGGCTAGATGGTCTAGCCAATTGATTCCTGTCGGGATACCCGGATTCGAACCGGGATCACACGCATCTTTTCACTCACACCAAATTTCGGTCGGGGTACTGGGAATCGGACCCAGACTACAGACTCCCGAAGCCTGCGTACTACCACTATACGACACCCCGAAATTTGGTGTGAGTGAAAAACGAAGCGCCGGACAACAAACCACATTAGCAACCGTTTTTAGCGGAGCCAATTTCTTCAAGATTCAAGGCGCAGGTGAGCGGTGCGTACCCGCAGCGGTACGAGAGCTCATATGCAACGATGAAGATTGAAGAAATTAGCTCCGCCCTTCGGGAAGCCAAGCCACGGCTGATTTCGGCGTTACGCCTCCTGAAGTAGCGCAGAAACTACCTCTCGTCGGCAAGCCTCGAAATCATCTTGAGGTTTGGCTTCTAAAATACGGTTCTAATGTGGTTTGTGGTCCTGATACTGTCATTGTACTATGCCTGCGATTTTTGTCGGGGTGCCGAGAATCGAACTCGGGCTACAGGACCCCCAGCCCTGCGTACTACCTCTATACGACACCCCGAAATCTTGGCGTGATGACAAAGCCGTGGTATTTACCCCATAGGGAGCCTTACTCTTCTATCGAGACTACCTCTATATTACAATTACAACTCTTTTTTAACTATACTCTCGTTTTTCCATTATACATAACTAAAAGGATGCATAGTAGGCAATCGCGGTATCAGTACATAGCTGCTGCAACTCCGCAGATAGTGAATTGCAAAAGAATTTGGCTTGTTGATCGGAGTGGAAATAAGAAATAAAGTCTTTGACAGCTCCAATGATGCAGTTTGAACGTTGATCGAAATTTTTACCGAGACCACAGATATCTTTAGTGCGGAAATAGTCACTCGTGGTTCTTCCTGAGGCATCCCTACCCAAACTTTGGTAGCAAATATTAGAGTAACCCGCATCGGCCTGCTCACATATTGAGAATACCTTGGCAAAATCTCCTCCGGTGACTTTTAGCATATAGGAAGTTTGCATGAGGTAGCAAACGTTCTTGTAAGCCTGGTCTACCGCGTTACAAGGATATACGGGGTCACCTGCTTTTAAGTATTTGGTGAAATGATCTTTATTATCCACAATTATATTTTCCATGAAAACACCTCCATGGCATGCGCTTTTTTCCCAATCACCACTCAATGAGTCGCACTGTTTTAAAGAATCGAAAAGTTCATTGTTATTAAGAGCCATAATTCCGTGGCCAAGCCCGTGGACACAATTATAATAATCAAAAGAGTAAGATGTTTTACTTTGTATATCGGCGCATATGTCATTAATTTTAGACAACAAGTTTTCTCCTCCGATTTTAAATACAATTTTTTCCATTACCCCGTGGTAATACCCAGACCAGCAAAAACTATCTCCTTGAGTATAAGCCTCTCCAACCGAATTAAATTTTTCAACGGCTTCATTGCCGATTACATGGGTCAATGGATGACATTGGGCAACAACATACATGTCTTGCTTGTACCTTATGCGTAAATCTGCAAATGCCGCTTGTATGCTTTTATTTTTAACTAAATTTTCATAGTGGGCTTGATAGCAAGCAAAATTATTGGCATCTCTGCAAATATCAGCTAATGTGCCATGGGTATCTATTTTAGCGTCTTTATAGTTTGAATTTCCGGCCTGCGGATCTTGCACTTCTTTCGCGCTTTGTGCGATGAAATTCTCTACTGGTGCAATATCTGCTTTCAAAATGACACTTTCATTATTTGAGGTACGTATTAAAAAATAACCTCCAAGGACCAGAAAAAATAGCAACAGCAACAATAGGAGTATAAAATTCTTTCGCATAATCATAATAAAAAATTATAGACCTGTTGCTTAATAAGCTTTGCAACGAAAATCAGCCTTCGGGAGTCCCTGTGGGTCCAGGAAGATTTTGAGCGGTAAATTTGATAGAATTTTGAGGTTTATGCTTGCCATAAGCTGAGAAATTATAGCGGATTTACCGCCAAAATATGCAATTTGCAGTAAAAGATTATTAAGCAACAGGTCTACTAGGCAACCCAATATTTTTTCTTGGTGCTTTCATCCTGCTCTGCCTGCGCTTCGAATTTTTCTCCCTTTGATTTTTCCGCCAATTCCTTTAGCTCCTTATCTTCTAATTTCCCCAATGCTAAAATTTCTTTGGTTAAAATTACTTTGGTATTTTTTTTAGGGTTGTCCAGCACATACCCTAAAAGCACATCTAACATCTGGCCGATTTTTGGCCCTGGCTCTATCTTTAAAATATCCATGATATCTTTTCCATTCACTTTTAACATGGCAACCGAAATAGGATCTTGCGATACTTTATCAATAATATATTTTAAGTGGCGCAATTTATACGGTTCGGCTTTCGGTACGCCCGACCCGATCCTATCGGCCTCCCGGACCTGCAATAACTCTTCCATATTTTCAGGTCCCATGTTCCGTATTAACCTTCGCACAGAGCTTTCGGTAACTTCTCCAACATTGTAATAAAACATGTGGCAACGCACCAGCTTAGTAATTTTTTCAATATCTTTGCTGGAAAATTTCAACCGGTGCAAAATACCAAAAGCCATGTTAGCCCCCACCATTTCATGGTTATAAAAAGTGGAACTTATGCCATCGCCAGCTTTGACCCGAGGCTTTCCGATATCATGCAATAGCGCGGCCAATCTTACCTGAAGTGAAAACTTCTTTTTGGCTGTGTATTCCAAAGCCTTTAAAGCATGCTGATAACAGTCATAAATATGGTGCTTATTCTGGCCCCCTCCGTAATTTTCTTCTAGTTCAGGCAGAATATATTTTAACAAATGCAACTGGCGCAACAGCTCTATTCCATCAGAAGCCTTTTCGGCCATCACTATTTTTACCAATTCATCCCGGACGCGCTCTTTGGAAACCGCTTCCAGCCACAAGCTGTTTTGCTTGATAGCTTTTGCCGTCGTTTCTTCTATGCCAAAATTCAGCGTCGTGGCAAAACGAACAGCCCTCAACATCCGCAACGCATCTTCAGAAAACCGCTCATTCGGACCTCCAACCGTCCTGATTATTTTTTTCTTAAGATCTTCTTGTCCGCCAAACGGATCGATGATAACTGTTCTAATCGTTCTATCGCTTTGCTTGCTGGATCGCTTCGCTTGTTTTTTTTCAATTCCATCAGTTAGAACATTTCTATCATTTAGAACATCTATCGCCATGGCGTTTACGGTGAAATCCCGGCGGGATAAATCTTCTTCCAAAGTTTTGGCAAATTTCACCTGATCAGGGTGGCGCTTGTCTGAGTACTTTGCTTCTGACCTAAATGTGGTAATTTCAATTTCGGCTAGTGCTGGATCCTTGTCCCGACTTTGTCGAGGATCCTCGATCGCCTTGCGATCGGGACTTTTGGTTCTTACGGTAACCGTCAAAAAATTATTTTCATAAAAACTGTCGGGAAATATGTTTTGGATTTCTTCGGGGTTTGCTTTGGTAGTTATATCCCAATCTTTTGGCTCCATGCCAACCCAGTCATCGCCAAGGCTATGGCGGACAAGCAAAAAATCGCGTACGCATCCGCCGACAATATAGGCTTCAAATCCCGCTTTTTTTAACTTGCCCAATATAGATAATACTTCTTTTGGAATCACCATAATTAGACTATCGTATCTTAAAAATTGATTAATTTCAATTTTTAGGTTAAAATGCAAACAAATCTGCCCTCGTGTTGAAATGGATATCATTTCTGCCTTCGAAGCAGATATTCCAGGTTCGAATCCTGGCGAGGGCACCAAGCTTCAATTAAATAGGTTTTATTTATATGAAAAAAGCTTATCTTATCTTATTCTCATCACTAGTTTCTTTGTTTCTATTTACTGGATCCGCAAAGGCGTATGCGCCGGGTTGCACCGCTAACAATGGCACGACTGACCCAGCGGCTTGGAACTCCACAACTAACAAACCAATCGGCTTGGTGCCCTGCGGAATAAGTATTGAGAAAGCATCGACATATACATGCGTATTTAAAAACAATTCTACTGGCGAACAGATAGAAGAGCAAATTAGCATTACTGGCAATAGAAATGATGCCGAAGCAACGACGCAATGCCAGGGAGAAGCAACTCAAACCGTAACTTATGTTGCCACCAGATACATTGGTACATTTGAAGGCATCCCTAATTGCCCTTGTGAATTGGGCCACTTAGGAATGATGATTTTAAGGATTTATAATTTCGCGGTTTGGATTTTAGCCATTCCTTTTGCCGCGCTTATGGTAGTTATCGGAGGATTGTTATTATTGATATCAGGAGGTAACCCCGGGTGGGCGGACAAAGGAAAAAAAATCCTCATATATAGCGGTATTTCTTTGTTATTAATTTTCGGTTCTTGGCTCATCATTGACGTGGTCTTAAAAGCCATCGGATATGTGTTACCATGGAGTTCGTTCTAAAAGTAAATTAAAACGCGGTGCCAAAAGCGCTGCAACTCGCCTCCATAGCTCAACTGGCAGAGCAGGGCCCTCTTAAGGCCAAGGTTTCAGGTTCGATTCCTGATGGAGGCACATATGGCGCTGTTCGGAAACTCTCTCCCATGGTAGAGTAAAGGTATGAGGAGAACTACCATCAAGCCCAAGAGGCTTTACGAGCTTGCTCGCGAGTACATGGCCTTGCGCCATGTGCCCATATCAAACCCAGGAGGAGGCCGTCCCAGAGAATACGACGATGCGTTAATCTTAACTATCGCCTGTATCCAAAATCTGAATTCGTACTCGTTCCGTGAAGCTCTGGAATACTGTGAAGACTACTTCAAAGAATTGCCTGCCCTCTCAACCTACCATGATCGGTTAGCACTCCTTACCTCCGACATTGCCCAAGGGTTTGTGGAATACATCGGCAAGCAAATACAATCAACATCAAAAGATAACAAAAAGACGTCCAAAGAAAAAGGACGTCTTTTTGTTGTGGATGGAACTGGTTTCAGTTACCACGATATCTATCCGATGAAACTGCACCGGGGAACCGAGATCCGCAAGATCAAAGCCCATGTGAAAATCGGCGCGCTCCTGGGAATGGCTGGCCAACGTCGATTTGTGGTTTCGGCCAAGGCCGGATGCGCATACCGAGGGGATGTTCCTTTAGTTACACCACTACTTGAAAATCTGCCCAAAGGCCATGGCGCTGTGCTGGGTGACAAGGGATTTGACAGCATTGCCTTGATGACGCTTATTCAAAGCAAGGGGTATGTTCCTGTGATCCCCATTAAACAATACCACCGATGGAGCGCGCAGGATCCATTACGCGTACAATCGGACCAGAATGCAACCAAACCTATTTACAAAAAAAGAACCTTGATCGAAGGTCTTTTCGGCAATGTCAAACAAAAACTTTCTAGCCATATTCGCGTATTTAAAACAGAAATCGCCAAGGTATTTGCTCTATTGAGGTTGGCATTACTGAACGTGTCCGTCCTCGTTTCGATAGAGAAGGAGGCAATGATATGGATATGGTTTCCGAACAGCGCCCCGATGTTCTGACTGGCGGATTATTGGAGACCGACTGCTCCTGTTCTGGTTGCAGTTGCGACGATGACGACTAATCTGGGTCATCGGCAAGGACATGATGCAACAATGCCCCCTCAATGCGTCACGCAACGAGGGGGTTATTTTTTTAACCTTGAATTGGGAAGTAGCTTATTAAGCGGCGCGGCTGATTGCATCAGCCGCGCCGTTCTAACTTTCGTCTTTACAAACACCTATAAATAAAGTATAAATAACGCATATTATTAATAAGAGCAGCCGGAAGCTGCTTTTCTATATCGAAATGTTAAAGAAGGAAACTAAGACAAAATTAATCAAGGAGTACGCTGTCCACCCAAAGGATACGGGTTCTTCTGATGTGCAAATTGCCCTATTATCAAAAGAAATAGACGCACTAGTTTTGCACCTAAAGGAGCATCCCAAAGATTTCCACTCCAAGCGCGGACTGGTAAGCATGGTCATCAAAAGAAAAAAACTATTGGCCTACCTACAAACAGAAGACGAAAAACGGTACAAAGAGGTGATTAAAAAGATCGGACTTAAAAAATAGTGAGTAAGCGACACTAATCTACAAATGGCACTCGAATGTACAGATACGTTTGCGTTATTGGTGTCATTAGGATGGGATTAGTAAATTAGGGTCGCATCGCATAACATGCAAAAGCCTAAAGAACAAAGAGTTGAAGTATTGATAGACGTTCAGAATCTCTACTATTCGGCACGGAACCTCTACCACCAAAAGGTTAATTTTTCTGAAGTGTTAAAAACCGGCGTAGCAGGACGTAAATTCATCAGAGCATTTGCTTATGTAGTAAGAACAAAAACTGGCGAAGAAAAGCCATTTTTTGATGCTCTGACAAAATTAGGCATCGAAACCCGTGTACGGGATTTACAAGAATTTTATGGGGGAGCGAAAAAAGCCGACTGGGATGTGGGCATTGTCATTGACGCCATCAGGACCGCCGGCAGCCTGGATGTAATAGTGTTGGCTTCCGGTGACGGCGATTTTATCCCCCTGGTTGAATATTTGAAAAATCAGGGTAAACGCGTAGAGGTGGTGGCATTTGGTAAAACGACTTCATTAAAATTAAAAGAAGCTGCTGATGAGTTTATAGATTTGGATTTAGGAACAGATAAATTTTTGTTAAAGAAGTAATTAAAAGCGACACCAATTACTAATCGCACCCGAATGTACAAATACGTTATTGGTATATTCGAGTGTCATTCGTAAATTAGTGTCGCTTTATAAAAAATGATAAAGGAAACTTTCGAGCTTCCCATCGGGGATAAAACGCTTAAAATTCAGCTTACGGATTGGGCAATGCAAGCCTCAGGTTCATGCCTGATAAGTTACGGGCAAACCGTAGTTTTAGCCACTGCGCAGATGAGTCAAAAAAATGTTGACGGCTTTGATTTTTTCCCCTTGACCGTTGAATATGAAGAAAAGTTTTATGCAGCAGGGAAAATTCTGGGTTCACGGTTTTTAAAAAGAGAATCCAGGCCTTCCGATGAAGCCATTTTACTTTCACGGATGATTGACCGGGCAGTACGCCCCCTTTTCCCGAAGGATTTTAAAAAAGAGATTCAGATTATCACAACCTGCTTGTCGTTTGACGGGGAAAACGATCCGGATATCATAAGCATGATTGCCGCTTCTTGCGCATTGTCAATTTCCAACATTCCCTGGAACGGCCCCTTGGGAGCCATAAAAATAGGCAAGGTTGGGGGGAAGTTTATTTTTAATCCCACTTACAAACAACGGGAGGAAAGCCAATTTGAACTTACCCTGTCTGCAATAGCCCATGAAGGCGAAGTGTTGATTAACATGATAGAAATGGGAGCCAAAGAAATTGCCGAACAAGAAGTGCTAAAAGCCACGCAATTTGCACAAGAAATGTTATTGGAAATCATTGACTTCCAAAAAAATATTATTGCCGCCGTTGGCGTGAAAAAAGCCGAATTCAGTCCTGCCGTAGAAAGTGAAATCCACAGCGATATTACCGGATTTTTAGGTGATAAACTGGACCATGCCATTAGCCAGGCTCCGGCCGGGGAAAAAAATCTCGCCGCCGCGGAAAATCTCCGTGAAGAACTCATCGCATTCATCAAAGAAAAATATCCTGACCAGGGGAAAGAAAAACAGGTGCTTCCATTTTTTGAACAAGAAATGGAACGGATTATTATTAAAAATATCATTGAAAAAAACCAACGCCCTGACGGAAGGAGACCTGAAGAAATCAGAAGTCTTACCGCCGAGATTGCCCTTCTGCCCCGTACCCATGGCAGTGCTATGTTTCACAGGGGATTGACCAAAGTGTTGTCCATCCTGACCTTGGGAGGACCCGGCGACCAGCAATTACTGGATGGAATGGAGATAGAAGGCAAAAAACGGTTCATGCACCATTATAATTTCCCCCCTTTTTCCACAGGAGAAACGGCTCCCATGCGGGGACCGAAAAGAAGGGAAATTGGCCATGGCCATTTAGCGGAAAAAGCATTACTGCCGCTCATTCCCGATCCGAAAGATTTTCCTTACACAATAAGAATCGTATCAGAAGCATTATCTTCCAACGGGTCAACATCCATGGCATCGGTATGCGCGGCCACCTTGGCTTTAATGGACGCAGGCGTGCCGATTAAAAACCCTGCGGCCGGTATCTCTATCGGATTGGCAAAAGACGAAACATCAGGAAAATACAAAGTGCTAACCGATATCCAGGGACCCGAAGACCATTTTGGCGACATGGATTTTAAAATAGCTGGCACCAAGCATGGCATTACCGCGATCCAAATGGATATTAAAATAAATGGCATAAGCCTTGCCATCATGAAAGAAGCCTTGGAAAAAGGAAAGGATGCAAGATTGAAAATTCTTGGTATAATAAGTGAAGCGATTGCCGAGCCGCGAAAAAATCTTTCGGAATTTGCACCAAAGATACTTTCCTTTATGATCAACCCTGCTAAAATTGGCGAAGTGGTTGGACCAAAGGGTAGCGTAATAAATAAATTAATTGAAGAGTTCGATGTTACCATAGATATTGAAGACACCGGCTTAGTATTTATTACTGGACAAAATCAAATGCTGGCCGATGCCTGTGCCGCCAGGATAAAGGGAATGGTAAAAGAGGTTGAAGTCGGTGAAACATATCAGGGTACGGTTAGAAAAATCATGGACTTTGGCGCATTTGTTGACATACTGCCAGGTCAATCAGGGTTGGTGCACATCTCTAAATTTGTGCCAAACCAGATTAAGAGCGTCAAAGACGTAGTTTCTGAAGGAGAAACAATACCCGTTAAAGTCGTTGGTATTGACGACCTGGGCAGAATTAATCTTTCAGCGATAGACGCGGGATTCAAACCAAAATCATAAAACTTGTAACTTGCAGCTTGTAACTTTAAAAAGTTATACGTTTCAAGTTTTAAGCTTCAAGACAGATGGTTGTTGCCAATAAAGAGCCTGAATTAAAAGAAATTTTAAGGAAGGAAAGCATACGAACTATGGCAAAAGACCTCAAGCAGTTGAGGGAAACTGACGCATTAAAAGAACGCGAAAAAATAAAAACATCACAAGAACCGCAACGCAATATAATTTCGGGCGCCAAAGCCGATGCATGGGTAAAAGAAGAATACCCTATACCGGTAAAAAATACCCCCCCGCAAAAAATTACTGAACCGGTAAAGCCACATAATTCATTCCCCAATAATACTTTGCCTAAAAATGACTTTGTTAAAAAAGGCACGCCCCTACCAGTCAGAGAAAATAGTGAAGAGATGAGGCTGAAAAAATATGCCAACGAGCAGGAAAAACAACAAATATTTTTGTTCCAATCACAAAAATCCGATTTGGAAAAACAGCTTCGGGAAGTTACCGACATAAAAAAAGCCTCATTGGCATCGCAAAAAAATAATACACTAAAAGAAAAGGGAAACGGGCAAAGGAAGCTCAATGAAGCCATAGCACAAGAACAAAAAGGAAGCAGCGAACAAAAAGAACAAATGGAAAAGGTAAGGTGGTCCATAGAAAAAACCCTGGCAGATCTTGATAAAAAGATGGTGGCATTAGGGGAGCAGGACGCTCAATTAGACCAGAAAAAAACTTTTCTAGCTTCAGAGATTGCCCAAATAAGCCATGATCTTGGCGCAATATATACTACTTTAAAGGAAAGGGAGAAAAATATTTTAAAAACCAAAACTCAAGAACCGCTACACGACAATTCCCACAAACCTGCGCAGAAAGCGCCCGCTGATATAAAAAAAGAAATACAAGAAATAATGCAAGAACCCGTTAAAAGCGCGCCCTTGCCTATAAAAGAAAAGTTGGCAATATTGCAAAAAGAGGGAGAGAAACAACGGATGAAATTCATGGAAGAGGTTGAAGCGTGGGTTAAAAGTAATAACAGCGATACTAGTTCCTAGTCGCACACGAATGTACAAATACGTTTTGTGCATTGGTACATTAGTGTGTCATTCGTAAATTAGAGTCGCCTTGATAATGGATAAGAAATTACTATCAAAATTAAAACAAGACCTAGAAAAAGAAAAATCATCTTTGGAAAAAGAACTGGAAACTTTTGCCACCAAAGATAAAACCATAGAAAATAACTGGGATGCCAAGCGCCTCAGCCAGGAAGATACCGACATGGAAGAAAAAGCAGACCAGGTGCAAGAATATGACAACCTGTTATCTTTAGAACATGCCCTTGAGTTAAAGCTCAAAGATGTTAACTTGGCCCTGGGAAACATAAAAAATAATACCTATGGAATATGTGAAAAATGCGGAAAGGGAATTGAAGAAAAAAGACTATTGGCTTGCCCTGAAGCAAGGCTTTGCATCAAATGCAACGAGTAAATAACTATTTGGAATTTACAATTTTAAATTTCTTGGCCAGCAGGGCTTCCTGAAGACCGATGTAATTTGAAATAACAACATATTGTAAATTGGATATTTCAAATTGAATGTAATGCCCAGCAAAGTTTTTTCGGGAGCCATCGTGGGATTGGATGCACAGCTTATCGAGGT
>Ga0209542_10012333_pt1 | contig 14970 bp, 20 predicted proteins | sample RifCSPhighO2_01_FD_184028 | JGI IMG/M metagenome (GOLD analysis project Ga0209542, IMG submission 184028) | Soil microbial communities from Rifle, Colorado - Rifle CSP2_plank highO2_0.1 (SPAdes) (version 2) | ecosystem: Environmental > Terrestrial > Deep subsurface > Rock core/Sediment ...
CGGTCAGCGCTGAGGTATGTCGTCTTCCGTGCGTATCGCGCTGGCCGGCCTGCTGCTGGCGACGCTGTGTTGGTCCGGCAATGCCCTGGTGGCGCGAGCGTTTGCCGGTGAGATTCCACCGTTTGCCTTGTCATTCTGGCGCTGGAGCCTGGCGCTGGTGCTGCTGTTGCCTTTCGTGGCCAAGCCGCTCTGGCAACACCGCGCGGCACTGCGTGCGGCCAGCTGGCGCTTGCTGGTGCTCGCCGGTGTCGGTATCGCCGGGTACAACAGCCTGCTGTATGCCGCTGCGCAAACCACCGCTGCGATCAATATCACCCTGGTCAACACCTGTCTGCCACTGATGACCTTTATCGGCGCGGGCCTGCTGCTTGGCGAGTGGCCGCATCGGCGCGCGTGGTGGGGCATGGCCGTGGCCGCAAGCGGGTTGCTGGTGCTGATCAGCAAAGGCAGCTGGGCCAGCCTCAGCGGCCTGGCCTTCAATAAAGGCGATCTGATTATGCTGCTGGCGGTGGCTGACTGGGCGCTCTATTCATTGCTGCTGCGGCGTTGGGCCAGCTACCTGCTGCCGATCCCAGCGCTGGCCCTGCTAGGCGTATTGATGCTGCTGGGCGTACCGCTGATTCTGCCGCTCTACCTCTACGAGCTGGCACAGGGCACACACTTCAGCGTGACACCACACAACCTGGCTGCCATCGGCTACACCGCGATCTTTGCCTCACTACTTGCTTACCTCGCCTGGAACCACGCTATCCGCATTCTCGGTGCAGCCAAAGCCGCACTCTCCAACTACTTGATGCCAGTGTTTACTGCACTACTGGGTTGGGTGCTGCTAGGGGAGGGGCTGCAAAGCTACCACTGGATCGGCGCCGCGTTGATCTTCGCTGGTCTGTTGCTGGGCACGCAGGTGCTCGCAAAAAATCGCTGAGTGATCACGTAGAGGTTCTCAGGCAAGCAAATGCGCGCGTTTGCTAGAACTGTGGTGGCTGCGAGGCAAAGACAGACACTGGACGTTTTAATTGTCGGGATGCCCGAGCACCAAGATACGAGCCGCTAGACGTACGTCGCTTCTACGCAAGATGAATATCAGCAAGGGCGGGGGAGAGTAGTTGGAATGTAGTCTGCCCGGAAAACAAAAAAGGGCTTACCTTTCGGTAAACCCTTGTTTTGTTTGGTGGCTACGCAGGGACTTGAACCCCGGACCCCAGCATTATGAATCACCACCGCCAGCCCTCTCTAAGCCATTGAAGCCCATAGAACGCGGCTTGCAGCAGCCCTGGCACCTGACCTCAACAGAGCTTTACAGAAAAAACGGCTGATGTAGTCAGCTCCGATTTCGAAGACGATGGCTAGATATTTTCTACGAAGACAGTGCATGGCGTGGCCCTCCTATAGCGAAAGGCTTACACGCATTGGCTGCAATGTCCTCTGTCTGGTCTTCGCTCTTGAGCCTAATCTACACACATCAACTGAAGCGCAGGACGCGCTCAGGATCATGGATGATCGACCATTGCCTAGGAGGCTTCTGACAGGATGTCAGGATGGTCTTGAAGAAACCCGCTTCGGCGGGTTTTTTGTTGCCTTCACGAAAGTGAATATCAAGATGATGATGCGCTATTCATATTTTCCCCTGATCACTTTGCTGCGGCGTTTACCTTCTCTCCGTTGGCGTTACTCAGCGCGACCATTTGATGCGTCTAAGATAAGATCGGGAAAATTACTAAAGGCTAGGAGGGCTGTATGGGGCTTGAGGATCGTGAGTGGCGTCGTGAAGAACTTCGCCAGCAAGGGCATAAAGCATCCTGGGATAATTTCAGAGCAGGTGGCCCACCGCCTCAGCCACCTAAGCAGCAACCTTCTGATGTAGAGCGCATTGAGCGTCCTGTTAAGTATCGGACTCAACCTTCTTACGTCCATCTTCAAGCCCAAGAGATTCTTGATGCTCGATCTGGCGGATCTTCTTACTTTTGGCCTGTCACGGTTTGTGTTTCGGTCGTCACTGCCGCTCTAGGCTATGCGTATTTCTGGCTCTAGACCTGGCGCAAGAAATGGATACTTGTGGGATGCCCCGAATATAAAAAAGGGCTTAGCTTTCGCTAAACCCTTGTTTTGTTTGGTGGTTACACAGGTGCTTGAACCCCGCTCTCTGCATTATGAATCACCCCAGCCTAGCCTCTCTAAGCCAGTGAATCCCATAAAGCGGGGCCTTCGACAGCCCATGCACCTTACCTAAACAGAGCTTTTCAGAAAAGCATGCTGATGTAGTCATAAGTTTAGTTTTCCTCTGGCTCTCTTTGGTGCATGATCCATAAACCCTAGTGGCCATGTGCCAATGGATCAGTTGGAGTCAGGGATGGCCCGTCTTAAAAATATCTCCCATCTTGAAGATTTTTTCTTCATCGCCATTTTTTTGCCTTCTTCGATCTTCCATTACACATACCCTCTAGAGGGGGCGTTAGGCTGGGCTTTTAAATCCTGCGAAAGAACTATTAGCTGAGTCAATACTCGACTTCAAATTCGAGATTTTTTGTTTTTTTTATTATTGGAGGTCGTAAATGGAGTTGGGGAATCTAGTAATTGATCGAATAATCATTCATCAGATTTATCGTCGTGATGAGGATGGGAATAAAGTTACTGCCACTCGGAGTCACGATTATACGCGGTTCGATAGTACAGCTATGGAGGCATTTAAATCTCGTGTGCGTGATGCATTGGGTGAAGGCTCTAAAGCTGTTCAAATGGAAATCGTAAGCCAGGAGCCGGAAGACCTTTCTTCCATTATTGATCAGATGGTTGACTTGTCCCCTGTGGATTTTGCTGTTTCGTCCTATGAAATAGCCAAGAAATTGACTGATGCTCAGAAAAGTAAAGCTATACCTGGGGGTATTGTTGTTGTTTTTTTAGGGCGGCAAGGGCATCCAGCAAAGAAATTCCTAGGTATTATTAAAGCTGAAATACATAGCGCATATGAAAAGGAGGTGAATCAACAAACTAATGAGATATCTTTAAAATTTGTAGAGGAGGTTCTTCTCACTCCGGGGACTAAGTTATATAAAACTGCAGGTTTCTTTGAAAAGAATAATGCTGGTACTGGTACTGATGATCTTAATGATAAATGGGCTGTAATGGTTTCGGATTACCAGATAAACCAAGCAGATGGCAAAGCTGCTGCGAAATATTTTTATGCAGATTTTCTTGGATGTGGCTATCCTCAGACTAGTGCTAGAACCACTAAGCAATTCTATGAAGCTACGAGTGATTTTATTTCTTTAATGGATATTGGCCCTTCTGAAAAGAATGATTTGCTTAATGCGCTAACCACTTATCTGAAAGTTGACACTTCGTCGTCTATCAGCTCCTTAGATTTTGCTTCAAGGTATTTTGATGATATAGATACTCAAGATGCTTTTACTTCATACATGGAAGATGAAGGTATTCCCACTACAGCTTTTACTAAGGATATTGCTCATATTGAGGGAAAATTAAAGTTTAGGAAAATTAGCTTTGGGGGTAATGTGAGAATAATTGCTCCGTCGCAAGCATTTAAGGACTTAGTGGTTATCGAGCCAATAGATGGTGGGCTAGATGAGTCTGGTAGTCCAGTAGAGTGGACTAAAGTTATTATTAAAAATAAGGTTGTTCAGCAGGAATGAACGAGTCTGATTTCAGGCAGCAGTGGGAAGGCGACAAGCCCCTATATTGTGCTTGGGGAGAGTTCATTGTCGAAACAGTAAAAGGTGCTTTGATTGGTAAAGGCAAGGATGTAGATGTCTTTCTCAAGGCGCCAGCAAAGTTTCGACTCAAAGATGATAATTCTCTTGTTGATAAGGCCTTTTTTCGTGGTAAGGCATACTCTGATCCCTATCATGATATTGAAGATAAAGTTGGGGTTAGGTTTGTTGTTTTGCTTCTTGACGATATAAGCGAACTTTGCCATATAATTGAAAGTTCGGATTGTTGGGATTTTGATGCTTGCAAGCACTTTGATGAGGACAGGAAAAAAGCTCCTCTGCTTTTTGCCTATCAATCCGTCCATTATATTCTTCGTCCCAAGAAAGAGTTTTTATATAAAGATACGGTTGTTCCAGTCAATGTCCCTTGTGAAGTCCAGATAAGGACACTTTTGCAGCACGCACATGCTGAGCTTACACATGATGCTATATACAAGGCTAAGAGAGCTGTTCAGCCCGACGTTCATCGAATTGTCGCAAAGAGCATGGCTCTTATTGAAACTACGGATGATTTTTTTTCTCAAGCAACCCGTCGCATAAATTATGGTCCCTTGCAAGAGCACAAGATTTTAGAACGTCTGGATTCTATCTATAATAGTTTTACTGGACTTACGCCTCATACCCAAAAGTCTTCTCTTGTTATATGGGATTCTTTTGAGGGGCTTATTGATGATGGTTTGGTTGATAATATACAAAGGGTAATAACTAAGTATAGTGGTTTGGCGGCTGTGATTAGTTGTAGATATAGCGAAAATGTTTTTTTCCAGCAAAGCACTGTTCTTTTTATTTACTGGATGTTGTGGCGGAAAAAACAACGTCTTCTAGCTGAGTGGCCATTCTCTAAAGAATTGTTGGAAACTATTGCTAATGATATTGGCGTGAGTCTTTCTATTGATTAGTAATGGTTTTAAATAGTTGCCAGTTTTTCTCTAAACCTATTACTGCACGCCTTCACCACGTCACCACTTCACCAAGGTAGGTTAAGTCTCAGGTTGCCTGTAATCAGGTGTGCCACTATAACCCAGCCGATCGTAGTGAGTATGCTGATGACGCAGTAGGCCGCCACAATACCTATCGCTATCTGTTTCCAGAGGCCTGAGAATTTTTCAGGCTCCTTCCTGTATCTGGTTGGTCTCTCTCGCTCTGCCCTGATTTCTTCTGAGTCATCATTCATCAAAACTGTCCTTCTCCGGTCTATGGGCGTACCAACGCCTAGCCACTTCCTTTGTGATTGCTATCCCACGTTTGGATTGGTCAAGTTTCGGTTTGCCTCGTCGTAATCAGGGCTAGTTTGACCGCATTCAGGCGCGATCTCACCGCTTGCTAACCACAGCGCGTATTGAGGGAATAGCTTAACCACGGCTTCTATCTCGGCATCTGAAAGCCTTGCCTTCCCGCTTCTGATATTTCCCCACCGGTATCGGTCGATCCCGGTTTCCTTTTCGAACCAAACGCTGGTTCGCTTACTGTCGAAAAGGCTTATAAGACGGTCTTTTATCATACCTAAATGATCTACTTAGTAGCTTGTACTCAGTAACCAATACGGCATAATTGTGCCGTGGTTAGTAAATACTACTTAGTTATAGTTCGATCAATTATAGGTTAAAACCATGGAACAGTCTGGTGTAGTGGGGCTCAACATCGAAGGGAACCCGGAGCGAGTTACCGATTTCCGTGACGCGCCGTTTTGCTCGCAACAGGTTCTGGTCGACATGCTCGGCACAGAGCTGATCACACCTGATGTTGTGCGTGGCTGGGTAGAGTCCGCCACCGTACCCACCATCAAGATTGGCCGCCGCCGTGTAATCAACCTCCACCGCATCCGCCGCGACCTCGACCGGGGCAAAACCGTGTTCTGCGCCGGGGATTACGCAGATGAGTAGGGCAGACCAGCAATTCAAGCTGCGCATGCCTGCAGCTCTCCGCGCGCAGATTGAGCAAGCCGCCAAAGAGGCGCGCCGCTCCCTGAATGCTGAAATCGTCCTTCGCCTTGAGGCGAGCTTTCCCCAGGTAAAGCAGGAGGTTTCCCAGTGATCTACGTCAGCTCCGGTTACCCAGGCGAGGGCATGAGCTATGACGCCATTCAGCTACAGCAACCAGCAGCACGCCGAGAACTGCGACTGCTCTGTCTGCTGGTCAAAGGCCGAGATGGCCAAGCCCGATCCTTGCCCGTCCATACCCTGCGACCAATGCCGCCACGCGTCTGCCCGACCCGTTCGCACACTCAAGATGCGCCTCGTCGCTGGTGCCTGGACGCCCTTGCTGTCCCAGTGGGAAATCACCCCGGCCTTTACCTGCGAGAAACACACGCCAAGCGACCGACCGCCCAAGTATTGGAGCGTTGTGGAAAACATCGGCAAGCCGGTGCCTTTCGTGCCGCTGCACGAACCTTTCCAGCTAGTGGGGTGAGTGCATGACTCTCTTTGACGATTGGCCTGCCTGGGTTGCCTTCGTAACCATTATTGCCGCTTACGCCATGGGTAATTTAATGGGCCGCTTAAATTCCGCTACGGCCTCGCGTAGCTCTTCCGATCCTCGTTTGGCCTACACCCGCGCTGAACTCCACGGCTTCACCTGCGGCCTACTCGCTGCAATTGTCGTCATGCATATCAAGGCAGACCCACCCAGTAGATCGCCGCCTGTGTCCGGGACTGGTTCACCAGTCGCGGGCGCAGGTGGCGAAACGGGATGACAAGGGCGCGGCCCTTGGTGTCCACCGCATAACAGTTCAACGCATCCCCCGGCTTTAAACCCCGGCAAGCCGAAACAACCCAGCAGATTCGAACTTTGAAAGTTCACCTGCTCGGGATCGCTCGGCCTGCAGAAAGGCAAAACCGCGCACTAACGCGCAACTGAAAAGAGGAAATACCGATGGCTCGTTCAACTATGGAAGTTGCATTTCTCGGCACCCAAATGACCCAGGTGGAGGACACCAAATACGCCAAGGTCTTCTACGGCGATGAACCGGACGGCAAGACCGAGCACGGCCTGTCCATCATCGGCATGGCGATCTCCGAAGACGCCGCCGACGAAGTGTTTAACGCCGGCTCCCAGTTCGAACCCCTGCAACTGGTGCGCATCACCTTCGACGTTGCCCGTGGTGGCCAGAACAAGGGCAAGAATCTCGCCCTGCACATCGAAGCGGTAGACAAGCCAACCGCCCGCGCTGCGGCCCCACAAGCCAACGGCCAGCAACAAGCCAAACCAGCGGCCCAGGCTGCTGACCCGGCCAAGTCCTAAGCAGGCCGGCTCCCGTGGTGTGGATGTTCTGCAATCACTGCCGCAAGACCTCGCCGGCTGCTAGCTGGCGTGTGATCTGCGCGTGTCCGCACTGCCGGAGCCCCCTGTGAACTTTCTGGCCTGCGAGGGCGAATGGGTGGCCGGCCCAGGTGGTGAACCCATCTGCGCCGGTCAACTGCTCAACCTCACAAGCGAGGAAATGCAGGGCCTGTATGGCACTGCACTCAGTTGGGATCAGGTCAGCGAGCTGCAGGGCGAAACCATCGTGCTGTTTGCCCTGGTGTTCGGCTTCCTGGTTCTGAAAAAAGTCCTGAAATAGCGAGGTAACAACCATGAAAAACAAACTGCAAAACCTGAAACGCTCCCTCGGCGCTGCCGCTGCCCTGGGTGTCCTGGCCACTCAACAAGCCTATGCCGCTGTGCCGCCTGAGGCCACTGCAGCACTGGATACCGCTGGCACCGACGTCGGCACCATCGGTTGGGCTGTCTTCGGCGTACTGGTCGCCGCTGCTGCCTTCAAGTACATGCGCCGCGCTCTGTAATCGCTGCGCGCTTCACCCAAGTCCCGCTACGGCGGGACTTACTTTTCAGGGCCACTCAATGAACTACGAACTCTACGTCCTGCTGGTCACCGTGGTGGCGCTGTACCTCGTATTTTTCGGGCGGGTCTGACCATGAAACTACGCTTGCTGTTTTGCCTGCTGCCGCTCCTTTCCTGCTCACTGGCTCATGCTGCTAATCAACGCCCGTACAAGCTCACCGTAGGCGATGAACTCTATGCCCCTGATCCCTTTCAGGCGTGCTCTCTGATTTCTCTGTCGGCCATTGATCCTCGTACGTTTCCGTTTTCGCAGCCCGGCTGGACAGCTTCAAGGCTCACTGATTCTGTTGAGCTCAACGGCCCTAACAACAATTGCATCTATGAGTTTTCCCACCCTTCAAGCGGATCAAAAAAGACAGGCTCCGGTCAAGTCGGTGGCATAACCGTCGCCGCTGTCCTGCAGCCTGTCTGTGAAGCTGACAGCAGCGAATCTCGCTCTTTCCCTATCGGTCGTGAAGAACGCGCCATTGGTGATGCCTCGTTCACCAGCTTCGGCAATAACGCACCTTCTACGCTCTGCCTTTCCGGCTGTAATGCCACCCGATCAGCTGAGCAATCCCAAGACCTGTTTGCAGTGCCAGACCCTGCCTCAAATCTGCATGACCTGATCTACGCCAATGTTGATTACACCCTAGACGGTGCCACTTGCTCGTCCGCGTCCAACCCCGCCCCGCCGGAAATCCCGCCGCCGCCTGAGCCTACAGACCCCACCGATCCAACCGATCCGACTGACCCGACCGACCCCGGCGACGGCGGCACCGATCCGGGTGATGGTGGCACCCCAGGCGATGGCGGCACCAACCCTGGCGACGGTGGCACTAATCCAGGGGATGGCGGCACCAACCCTGGCAACGGGGGTACGAACCCAGGCAACGGCGGCACCAACCCAGGTGGCGGCGACAGTGACGGCGGTAGCGCCTCCGGTCTTGCCTGCGACCAACCCTTGGCCTGCTCCGGCGATGCCATTCAATGCGCCATTCTCGACACGCAAAAGCGCGCCCGCTGCGATGCCCTAGCCGCAGGCAACTTCCCCGCACAAGAAGGCGACATCAGCGGTTTTATCAACGGCAAAGGCGACAGCGCCAAGCTCGACGAAGGCGACGGTGAAATTGATGTGTCCGGCCTGTTCAGCGGCCCCACTGATCCGCGCTTTCTGCCTGCAACCTGCCCAGCAGCCAAAACCGTCACCCTTACCAGCCAGGGCGGCCGCACCTTCGAATTTACCTATGAGCCGCTGTGCCAGTTCGCCACCGACCTTGGCTACCTGATCGTCATAGCGGCCTCACTGTTCTACGCCATCTACGTTGGCCGCGCCTCGGGAGGTGAGTGATATGCCTGCATTTCTATGGGTTGCCCAGTTCCTTTGGATGATCGCCGGCCCGCTGGTGATGACCGTCCTTCGGGCCATCGGTTTTGGCTTCGTGACCTACTTCGGCTTCAACGCGCTGATCAACGCCGCCCGCGATTACATGATCACCAATATGGGCAACTCGGGGATCGTGATTCAGCAGATTCTCGGGCTGGCCAAGATCGACATAGCGATAAACATCATGCTGTCCGCCGTGTTCACCCGCTTCATCATCGCGGGCATCAACAAGGCCCAGGATCGCAAACGCAATCAGGTCTGGCGCAAGCCGGGCGGCACTTCCATCGAAGCGTAAGGAGGCGCGCCCATGCTCTATATCCGCACCGGCAAACCCGGCCACGGCAAGACCCTCAACACCATCAAGGAAGTGGATCAGAAGGCCCATGCAGAAGGCCGCACCGTCTATTTCCACAACATCAACGGCCTGCAGCCAGAGCAGCTCAAAGCGTCGTGGTACAAGTTCGATGATCCCGAAAAGTGGTTTGAACTGCCCAACGACTCAATCATTGTCGTGGACGAAGCCCAAGGCTGGTTTGGTGGTCGTGATCCTCGGGCGCGTCCGCCTGAACACATCACCCGCTTTGAAACCATGCGCCATAGCGGCCACGAAGTGCACTTGATCACCCAGGACCCGCGCTATCTGGATGTGCACCTGCGCCGCCTGTGCAATGGTCATATCCACTACTGGCGCGTCTTCAAATCACAGCAACTGCTGCGCTTTGAATCCGATGCGGTGATTGAAAAAGTAGAAGTGAAATCCAGCTTCAAGGATGCCGAAAAAACCACGGTACGCCTCGATAAGAAGTTTTTCAGCGTCTACACCAGCAGCAACGCCCAGCACCATTTCCAGACCAAGCTACCGACCAAATTCATCTTGGCCGTTCTGGTCATCGCCGGTGCGGTTTTCATGGTTTACCGCGCCTACGAACGCTACGAAGCCGGCAAACAGACCGAGCAAGCTGCCGCCCAAGCCCAGGCCGAAACCAGCGCTCCGACCGGCGTAGTCGATCAAGTGAAAAGCTCGGTCGGCTCACTCATAAACCCGGTCAACAACAAACCCGGCAAGAAGGCTTTGAGCCTGGATGAATACCTAGCCGCCCGTGTCCCTCGCATACCGGACGTTCCCAGCTCGGCCCCCATCTATGACGAACTGACCAAGCCGCAAAGCTACCCGCGGCTGTCCTGCGTCATGAGTTCGGACGAGGGCTATATCGACCGCAACGCCAAGCGCTACCGGGTCGTCAGAACGCAAGAGAAAGCCTTTATCTGCGAGTGCTTCACCCAGCAAGGCAGCTGGCACAAAACCACGTTCGCCTACTGCAAGAACACGGTAGAGCGCGGTGTATTTGATCCGGCCCGCCCTGACCCCGGTGCGCGCCCCGATCTGCAGCAGGCCAACAACCAACCCCAGCAACAGCAGCAACAACCCCAGGAAGCCCCCAAAGGCGTCACCGTGACCCGTATTCCCTACGAGAAAGGCCGATTCCTATGGTGATCACTCAGCGCCTTCGCTTGGCGCATTTGAGCGCATGCGCGAGGTACGAGCGCCGCGCCAAATGCGCGCGCTGACGTCCCTGTAGCACGTCAGATAAACCCAGAAGTTAAAACAGACTAAACCAGAGTAAAGGGTAAAAAATGGCTAAGCCAAAAGACTTCGCAAGGCTCGACATTGAAACCGGATTGGAGAACCCATCCAGCCGGTTATTTGTTGACCCTGGCCAGATGGGTTTCATCGACCTGTCAGGCGTTCGCCTGCTTCGGTGTGGCGTCGATACCGTGCGCCAGTTGTACCGGGGCATGATTCGCCCGGAAATCATGGCGCTATTCGACAACCCCGGCACCCTGGTTAATTTCGCCGGTCAGCGCTGGCACTCAGGGCGAGTCGGTAAAGACTCCGGGTATCAGTACAAGCTGCAGAATGCAGACCTCGGCATCATCCTCTTGGTGAAGAACTTCAACGCCAAGCTGGACAACATCGGCCCACACCTGAAAATCGAAGTGTCGCCCCATGCAATCGACAGCCTGTCGCCTGAGCGCCTGCAGGCTCGTTTAGATTTCTATGCTTCCCAGCTGCTGACCCATGTTGAAATTAACCAATGCGCCGTGCACCTCGCCCTTGATCTGCAGGGCTGGACGCCACCGCCTGAGCTGGTCACTCAAATGCACTGCCGCGCCAGAGCTACTCGTGATATTTCGGGTATCAATGAGATCCAATGGGCACTTGAGTCAGCCACCTACGGTAAGGGCCAGTCCTACATCTTCGGATCAGCATCAGGCGTTCAGCTCGGTATCTACAACAAGACCCTGCAGGCCAAGGCCACCGACAAGCTCGACTATTGGGAAAGCGTCTGGAAGCGTCGCGACAGCTTCGACGATCAAGACCCGGACAACTACGACCCTGAGCAACCTGTCTGGCGTGTAGAGCTGCGTTATCACCATTCGGTCATCCAACAATTTGCTAGCGGTTCCCTGGACGTCCGCACCGGCCAACCAATCGACACGCGCTCATTTGAAGCCTTTGCCGGTCATCTGGATGGTCTTTGGCGCTACGGCCTACGTCAGTTCAAATTGCTGTGCCGTCCTGGGTACTTCGCCCCGATCTGGACGCTGATCCGTGAAGACGTGCGGGTAGACCTGCCTGTTGATTCGCTGCTTGATGACACTGAGTACAAGCGCTACTACAAGACCTCTCGCGGCTTCTCTGGCAAGAACGTCGAACTCTTCCTGGGTAACTTCGTCAGCTTGCTGGCAAGGGAGCGGGTGGGGGCAAAAAAGGCGTTTGACCGGCTGAAAAACTGGGAATGCTGGCCGGTCATTCGCGACCACTACGCCGCCAAGGATATGAGTGAATACGACATCTACAAGCACATCAAAAATCTGCTGGAAGAACGCAACGTCCGGTGGGGTAGGGCGGTATGACGGTACGCAAGGATGGCAAAACGTGGACGGCTGATTTTTACGAAAATGGCCGTTCTGGACGGCGCATCAGGAAGTACGGGTTTCTAACCAAGTCTGCCGCCCAGCGCTATGAGTCGGACTACTTCGCCACCTTCAACCAAACCGGCCGGCCGCTAGATGATCGTCTGTCTGACTTGGTGAATGTTTGGTATGACCTGCACGGCTGCTCGCTCAAGGATGAGAAGGCCCGGCTTTCCAGAACTAAAGCCATAGTCGAGCGCCTTGGTAATCCGCAGGCTTCTGAGTTTGATTCACTCGCATGGGCGCGCTATCGGCAAGCCCGTTTGAAAGATGCCTCACCGCATACGGTCAACCATGAGCAGCGCTACCTGTCGGCGGTGTTCTCTGAGCTTATCCGCCTTGGTGCTTGGTCAGGCAAGAACCCGCTCGCCAATATCCGCCAGATCAAGACCGACCAAACCGAGTTGTCGTTTCTCACCCTGGAGCAGATCAACCAACTGCTGGAAGAGTGCCGCAGATCCAGCAACAACCACACATACCCGGTTGCTCTGATCTGTTTGGCCACTGGTGCGCGCTGGGATGAAGCCGAAAGCCTAGGCCGAGCTGCCATCTTCGGTGGTAAGGCACATTTTCACCGTACCAAGAACCGCCAGTCTCGCTCCGTGCCGATACCCAAGCAAGTGGAGGAGGCCGCTCTCAAGGTGGCCATGCCTGGGACTGGCCGGCTGTTTGTTTCCTGCAGGGCGGCTTTCCGTGGTGCCTATGAGCGCTGCGGATTTGATACGCCAGGGCAGCTAACTCACATACTTCGTCACACCTTCGCCAGCCATTACATGATGGCCGGCGGTGACATTCTCAGTCTGCAGCGAATCCTCGGCCACTCCTCGATCACAATGACCATGCGCTATGCGCATCTGTCACCTGATCATCTGGAGTCGGCTTTGAGGCTTTCTCCCTTGCTCCAATCCGGCCACAACATTAAAACGGTTTGACGTTTTGGTCAGACTGGTTGATATTAACGCTTAACGTTAAGGGTTAAAAGTGATCCTGAATTTCAGATGTGCAGAAACCCAGGCGCTATTCGAAACGGGTGATTCGCGTCGCTGGAAAAATATTCTGAGCGTTGCAACCCGAAAACTGACGATGCTTCACGCCGCCACTGAGCTTCGAGACTTGCGTTCTCCACCGGGCAACCGCCTTGAAGCTTTGCAGGGCAACCGAGCGGGCCAGTACAGCATCAGGATCAATGATCAGTTCCGCATTTGTTTCGAATGGTCAGACGCGGGACCAACCAATGTTGAAATAGTCGATTACCACTGAGGAGGTCGCACCATGGCAATTAACGGAATGCGCCCCATCCATCCGGGCGAGATCCTGCGGGAAGAGTTCTTGGAGCCGTTGAACATTTCGCCGGCTGCTCTGGCTCGTGCTCTTCATGTGTCTGCGCCGACGGTAAATGAGATTGTGCGAGAGCGGCGCGGAGTGACTGCGGATATGGCTATTCGCCTTGGGCGCTACTTCGATACATCGGCACAGTTCTGGATGAACCTGCAGACTGAATATGCTTTGGCGACAACCTACGCTGAGGCCGGTGACGCAATTGAACACGATATAGAGCCGCTGAGAGCAGCAGGCTAATCAAAAAGGAGTTAAGCAATGCCTACAGGGGATGTAGAGGTACGCAATTGGATATCAGGTCTTAGGGCGTCATTAGCGAGCCATTACAGCTCCTTGCAGCCCTCCCAGAAAGCTTATGTGAATGCGTTCCTTTTGTTTGGTCTTTACCTGGCTATTAAGCCTTTTGGTTGGGAGATTGACCGAGGCTTGCTGTTTCTCGCGCTGTTTTCTTGGGGGATGGCGCTAACGTCCGATCTCCTGAGTTTCTATGGCCGCCTTGCAGACTCTACCTTAGGCAAACTGCTGCTCTTGGTTGTCGTGGGTGGCGGGGCAAACGTTGCTATTGCTATGTCTGCTCAGGTGGTGAATGACGTCACTGGTATAGACCCTGGAAAGTTCGTTCACACAATCGCGTTTATCTCCATTTTTATGGCGATTGTGCTAATCCATCTGGCCTTGAGCGTTTCTTTCGTTGTGGGTCTAGGGTTCGTCTTTATCTACCTGTTGCTTCATTGGACTAAGGATGAGAACGCTCTAGCCGTCCTATTTCCTTGGTATAGCTCCGACGACAGTCTCCCTTACAAGCGATTAACTATCACGGTGCGCGTTGTAAGTTTTATGGTCGTCTGCGGCCTTGCCTATTCCTGGGCTGCAGATGGTCAGAAAGGCTACAGGGCTTTTGTCGATGACAAGGCGCGCTGGTTTTTATACAGCTTTGAGATGTACGGAAATGCGCCATGCCCGTTGCTTGAGGGGCAGCGCGTAGCCTTTTTAGGCGATGGTCAGGTGCTGATGGGCGATAAAGGCGGGGAAGGTATTTCGCTCCAAACGCAGCAATGCGTTTCGGGTCAGTAGTCGGGATGTAGTCTGTTTGTAGTCTGCCCGGAAAACAAAAAAGGGCTTAGCTTTCGCTAAACCCTTGTTTTGTTTGGTGGCTACGCAGGGACTTGAACCCCGGACCCCAGCATTATGAATGCTATGCTCTAACCAGCTGAGCTACGTAGCCGAGTGGCGCGCATTATTCGCGTCTTGGGGTTGCGTGTCAACCCTGTTCTGCGAAAATTTCTGCGCGCGATCAATCGCTTACACGTTAAAGCGGAAATGCATGACGTCGCCGTCTTTCACGATGTAATCCTTGCCTTCCAAGCGCCATTTGCCGGCTTCTTTGGTGCCAGCTTCGCCCTTGTATTGGATGAAGTCGTTGTAGGCGATGACTTCGGCGCGGATAAAGCCTTTTTCGAAGTCGGTGTGGATCACGCCAGCAGCTTGCGGAGCGGTGGCGCCGACGCGGACGGTCCAGGCGCGGACTTCTTCGACGCCGGCAGTGAAGTAGGTCTGCAGGTTGAGCAGTTCGTAGCCCGCGCGGATTACGCGGTTCAGGCCGGGTTCTTCGAGGCCCAGGGCTTCGAGGAACATGTCTTTTTCTTCGCCATCATCCAGCTCGGCGATTTCTGCTTCGATCTTGTTGCATACCGGCACCACGGGAGCGCCTTCGGCAT
>Ga0209542_10012335_pt1 | contig 14969 bp, 11 predicted proteins | sample RifCSPhighO2_01_FD_184028 | JGI IMG/M metagenome (GOLD analysis project Ga0209542, IMG submission 184028) | Soil microbial communities from Rifle, Colorado - Rifle CSP2_plank highO2_0.1 (SPAdes) (version 2) | ecosystem: Environmental > Terrestrial > Deep subsurface > Rock core/Sediment ...
AATTGTGATAACGATGTTAAATTATGTACAATAAATAATTACAATGGAAATCAAAAATGTAAAATTGACTGTTTAGGTTATGACATCTGCATTGCAACAGAATCATGTGGAGATGGAGTCTTGAATGGAATTGAAGAATGCGACGACGGAAATTTAATAGAAAAAGACGGCTGTTATAACTGCAATATTGAATTAACACCTCCAAATCAAACAACTAACAAAACAATTCCTTCACCAACGCTAAAAATCAACCTCATTTTAGAAACAATTCCTGAAATAAGAAAACTCATAGAAGCAGGAGGTTCAATAGATGTAGAAATAAATCAGGGTGACAAAATATCAGTGACATATGAAAACAAAAATGAAACAGATATAATAATAAGAATCAAAATTATTGAACAGGGAATTTCACAAACCAAAGAAACACACTCTATTACAATTGATGAAGTCCAAAACGGAATAATAAAAGTAACAGCAAAATCTGAACCAGTAACAAAAGAAATTTATTTTGGGGGAACAGAAACATTTGAATTTGGCGTCGCTGAAACACTTCCTGGTGGTGGCGGTGGTGGAGGCGGAGGTTCAGGAAATCAAACCGAAAACGAGATACGGGGCTCGCCTATTGAACAGTTAATTCAAATAGCAGTCTGTCAAAACACATTATGTAAATTAGACGACAAAACAATAATAAGAGAATGCGAAAATTTATGTGAAGAAAAATGGGAGTGTGAATGGACATTATGCGTAGAAAACGATACATTAACTTACCCTTACGATTGCGTCGACTTAACTGGATGTGGAACAGAAACATACAAACCAACAGAACCAATTTCTTGCGACGACCGCCCATTAGACGAATGCAACGAATCAGTTTGGAGCTGTTCGGTTTGGGGTGAATGTGATGCAAAATATAGTATGAAAGATATTCTACTCGGAAAAGTATCTATTAAAGGTTCAATGGGACGAGCATGTAAAGATTCAACAGAAAAATGCGATGACAAATCTGAAAAAAGGCCATGCGACTTAACGATTCCTATCAACGCAGAAAAAATAAAATGGTGCGAAGAAGAATATGTTGAAATCAAAGAAAAAGAAACAAACAAATTAATCAGCAGAGTCAAAGAAACTGAGATACCCCAAACAAAAGAAATCCTAAAATTAGACATATCTTTTATAATTAGCAATTTTGTCGGCTTTTGTGATTATTGCTACGACGGTGTCAAAGATTACGACGAAACAGATGTAGATTGCGGCGGACCAAATTGCATTTCATGTGATCCAGGTTATGATTATTTTGATTGGTTATTCTGGTTAATAATTATTTCGTGGTCTGTATTATTAATTTTATTGTTATATTATTATAAAAAGAGAAGAGAAGAAGTTGAAGGAGTTGGAATCAAAGAAAGATTAAAGAGTTTATTCAAAAGAAAATCTGAAAAGGAAGTAAGAGTTAAAGAAAGAAAGATAGCTGATTGGTTTAATAGAATAATCAAATTACCATTCAGAATTAAAATTACAAGAACAAGAAGACCTAAAGAAGAAGTTGTTGAAAAAGAAGTTATAAGGTTAAGTCCAGAAGAAGACTTGCTTGTTAAACTTAAGAGAAAGTTGAGGATGTTAAGAAGAGAAGGGTATTACGGAACAGCAAGAATTGAATCTGAAATTCAAATATTAGAACAGAAAATTAGGAATAAAGAGAAATCGTTTGTTAAAAGAATAGCAGGAGCATACAGAAGAAGCAGGGAAGCAAGGAAAGAGAAAAAAATTGAAAGGATGAGATTAAAAGAAGAAAAAATAAAATTAAGAAAACCGATGTTTAACGGATTTGGTTTATGGTTAAAAAGAAGGCGATATGAAAAAGAAATACAGCGAAGACAAAGATTAGCTAGATTAAAACAGGAAAAGATTATCAAAGAAAGAGAAAAAGAAATTAGAAGAGCAAAGAGAAAAGAATTTTGGAGTGGGTTGTTTGCTGGAATGAAAAGAAGAAGAAAAATAAGAAAAGAAAGAAAAATAATTAAAAAAATCCAGAAACAAAAAATAAAACAAGAAAGAGTTCATAAGGAACCTTTATTTGCAGGATTTATTGCAGCATTTAAGAAAAAGAGGCAGGAAAGAAAAGAACATAGAAAAGAGAGAAAAAGAATAAAATTAATGAAAAAGGAATCAAAGAAAGAGTTGAAAAAAATTAAAAAGATTATGAAGAAAAAATTAAGACAAGAACATAAAACTGAAAGAAAAGAAAAGAAAGCAAATAATAAGATTAGGAAAAAACAAATAAAATCATTAAAGAGAGAAATTAGAAAAAAGAAAATAATAGATTTGCTGGCTAAATTAAGGCTTTGGAAAAAACAGGGGTATTACGGAACCGCGAAGTTGGAAACAGAATTAAAAAGATTAAAAAGTCAAAAAGATTAAAGGAAGGTTTTTAAATTATAAACTCATTAAATAATTAAGAATGGCAAATAAAAAGAAGGTGAAAAAGAAGGTTTCAAAGAGAAAACCAGCAAGAAGAAGGACTATTGAAAAAGGGACGACACTTCATTCTGTACATGAAAAGTTTAATAATTACCAAGAACAAATCGATAGATTGAAGCAATATGAATCTGAATTAAAAAAGATTGATACCCGTGGATTTAAAAAAGAAGTTTCTATAATTAAAGCCCAATTAAATGATCCAACTGCAATTCCAGAAATTGAAAGAAGACTTAATGCATTAAAAAGAAAAATTCTAAAAAAGAGAAAATCAGCATCGCCAATAAAAAGGATTAGTAAAAGTGTTTCAGATATTAAGGAAGAACTTCCCGAAGTTAAAAGCCAAATTAATGTTTTAAAAAAGAAAATAGAAGAAGGAAATGATAAGGAAGCGGATTTATTTAAAAAAAGATTAAATTATTTAGAAGAAAAAAGAAAAACAGAACATCAAAACATTAAATCTCAAATCAGCAGATTAAACAAAAATTTAGAAGATGAAAAGCTCGCTGAGGATAAAAAGAAAAACATTAATTCTAGTATAGGAATATTAGTCGAAGAAAATTACGGCAATTTTATTAATTCTTTAAAAAAAGATTTAACTGAGAAAGAAAAAAGGGAAGAAGAATTACTAAAGAATAAACTTAAACAGGATTTTAGTGAAAAAGAAAAACAACTTGAAATTGATTATGAAAAAAAGAAAGAAGACTTGAAAGAAGATTATAAGAAAAAAGTTAAATTGACATTGGATAAGGAAGTAAAAAATATCTTTAATGAAAAGCTTACAAAAAGACTTGCTCTTGAAAAAATCAAACTTGAAGACGAGCTTTCTATAAACAACAAACATAAACTTTACAAAGCTGCGATAGAACAAAAAAAGGCAATTGAGAAAAAATTAAGAAAAGAATATGAAGATAAATTAAATCAAAGATATAATTCAAAATTAATATTAGAACTTACAAAAGAAAAACATTTAATCGAGATGTCGCACACTGCAAAAGATAAAAAGATTGAGAATAAATTTAATAAGAAGTTTGAAAAAATACAAAGAGAAAAACAAATATTAATCTCATCTATACAAAAACAAAAAAACAAATTAAACGATTATAAAAATAATTTAGATAAAAGGGAAGAAGAATTGGAAAATGAGGAAGAACTTACTAAAGACCAATTATTAACTTTAAAGAAAAAATTGGCTGCAGAAAAAGAAATACTAAAAAAGAATGAATTGAATTATGAAGCCGAAAAAACATCATCATTAAACAGTGTCGAGCAGAAAAAAACAAATTTAAATAAAATGCTTGAATACGCAAAAAATAAACAAAAAGCAAAACTTGACGCCAAACTTGAAAAATCCAAAAGAATTCTTACAGAAAGTTATAGGGCAAAACTTTCTGAGAGCATTTCGGCATATGAAAAAGTTTTAAGAGAAAAACTCGATAAAGAATTTTCTAGAAAATTAGAAGAAGTTGAACAAGAAAGACAGCTTACTGCGGGAATGATTGAGTTTAATAAAAGAGTTTTAGAAAAAATAAAATTACAGAATGAATTAGCAAAAGATAATAAGAAAAAACTCGAAGACGAACTTAAAAGACAAAAAAGACGGCTAAATAAAGAAGTAAGAAGAGAATATAATAAAAAATTACAAACTAAGTTAAATTTAATGAAGTCACAAATTTCTAATGAAAAAAAAGGATTTCATAACAACATGTTAAAGTTATTTAGGAGCAGACTTAGAAGTGATATTACAATAAAAGAAGGGGCGTTAAGAAGGAAATTTAATGAACAGCTTAAAAGCGAGATTAAAAGACATGAAAATGAACAGAGATTTAGATTCAAAAAAGAATTCGAAGATAAATTAAAGAAAGTTACAATTCATCATAGAGCAAGATTAGAATTTGTGTATGATTCTAAAATAAAGAATATTGATATAGAATATGAAAGAAAATTAAAAGAGCTTGGTTTGAAAAAACAAAAATTAATGTCGGCAGTTCAAGAACAAAAGAATAAATTAAATGCGTATAAAGAGGATTTAAGAAAAAGGGCGGATTCTTTAAGAAACAAAGACGAGCTTACTAATTTACAACTTTCAACATTACAAAAAAAATTAGATGCTGAAAGAGAAATTCTAAGAAAAAACGAAATTGAATTTGAGACATACAAATCTACCTTAGAAAACAGTGTTAATGAAAGAAAAAATAGCATCAAACAAAGATTTGACTTGATTAAAAAACAAGAAAAAGCACAATTAGATGAACAGTTGGCAAAATCAAAAAAGATTTTAATAGAAAATTATAGAAACAAATTAAAGAACAAGATATTATCAGAAGAAAAAACTTTAAGAGAAAGGCTTCAGGCAGAATTTGCAAGAAAATTAGAAGAACAAATTGAAGAACAAAGAAAAATTTCTCGAAGGCAACTTGAATTAAGTAAAAAACAAACAGAAAACACAATCAGGGAATCTCGGGATGAAATCAATAGAAAAGATAAAGAAATAGATGAAAAAAGAAAAGTCTTAGAAGAAGAATTTAGAGTTACAAAGAAAAAATTTAAACTTAATTTATTTCAAAAAAGAAAAGATTACGAACAAACTTTAATTGATAAGAAAAAAGAATTAGAAAAGAAACTTAATGAGTTAAAAAATGTTAAAGATGTTTTAACAAAGTCACTTGCTGAAAAAGATAGACGAGCTCAGGAGCAATTAAAATATGAAAGGAATAAATTGACTAGTTCCCTTGCTGAAAAAGACAGGCGAGCTGTACAAAAACTTGAACGCCAAAGAAAAGCTTTAGAAGCCAGATTTATAGAAAAGAAAAATGAAGTTGAAAAGTTATTAAACGAAAAGAGAAAAACAGATGCTGTTAAATTAGCAGAAGAAAAAAAGGCAATTGAATCAAAATTTAGGGCTGAAGAAGAAGAAAGGATTAGAAGTTTAAGGGACGCCCTGCATAATAAATTAAAAAATGAACTTTCTTCTAAAGAAAAGGTTCTTCGTCGAAGACTTCAAGTAGAATTTGATGCAAAACTCAAGAACAATGTTGCTCAACAAAAAGCCCAGCTCGCAAAAAGGAAAGACGAACTTGAAGCAACAATACATAAGAAAGTTGGAGAGTTGTTAGGTTAGGAAAATTATAACGCTCGTTTCACTCGCGTCATTGAGTCGGCTTACCGCACGACTCTACGCTGGGAAGGATATTAATGCAGAAAATCCAATAATAATTAATCTGATTACAATATTAAATCTGAATTAACCTTTACCCTATAACACGAGCTTGCGAGTGCAAATGTTAAGTTAGCAACTTGACTTAACAATTAGGATAAGCTTTAAAAGTCTCTAACTTATTGTTATTTTATAGATTATTAATAATAATCTTAATGGGCTCATAAGCTAGCGGTAAACTGATTCGTTTACACAAAGTATATCAAAAATGATATACTTTCTAAATTTTGTCTAGACTAAGAATTGCTTTCTTATGCTTCTCAAAGACCTTTTCATCTATAATCCCATAAACACCTTGTAAACTATCTTTGAACTGTTTTGATGTTATTTTTTCCTTAACTTTCAAAAATAATTTATTAAAATCATATTTTTTTGAAATCTCTTCTTTTATCCATTCTTTGTTTTTTATATTTGGAACTAACATAAAAATATCCCTTATGTCTGTTAATCGACAACTCACAAACTTTAAAACAAATAAAGCGTCTAAATTTATTATTCTCAATTTTAATTCTTCCGTAATTGTTTTTCCCCTTAATGTTTTTATTTCTGAATTATCAAATACCCAATCAGCAGAAAAAGTAGCATTGGTTTGCCTGTCCAAAACTTCTTTGATTAAAATGTCTATACTTACTTTGATATTATCTCCTAAATCTTTTTCTAATCTTAAAAAATCTCCATAATATGAAGTCTTGTCTTTGTTATTTTCTTCTTTTACATAACCAAAATTTACTAGAGTTTCTTCAATCTCTTTTAATTCCTCTTTGTTTTTGACTACAATATCACAATCAACTGAAAATCTTGGAAGAGTATAAGCATTTACAGCATATCCCCCAATAATCACAAACTTAAATCTTCCCATTCTCTTTAATGTTTCAAATATCTCTTTTTCTCTAAGCTGTAACATTTTTATACTTCTCTTTTATGTAATTGTAAGCATACAAATACATTTCATTTAATTTTGCCAATTTAATTGTTTCTTTTAAGCTTTCAACTTTATAACCCTCTTTTTCTATAAAACTTAATTTTTCAACAGGAATTAAAATAATATATTCTCCTATGGTAGTTCCTTGATTAACATAATTTGGGATATTATGTCTATTAAAAAAGTTTTTCCAATATTTTAAATCTTTCTTTAATACTTTGATAAAATAAGGAGATTTTTCTATTCCTCTTTGAACATAAGAATAATCACTCCAAATTTCTACAGCAGACAAATTAGTAAAAGTATAATCTTTTTCTGCTTCTTTTATTATTTGAGGAACTTTAAATTCCAATAAACTATTAATTACAATTTCGGGATTTATGCAGATATAAGTATTATCTAATTGCTTTTTAACCCAGCCAGCTCTTAATAACAAAGAAAATATTTTCTTTTTCATGCTTTGTCCAACTATCCAATCTAATTCTGATTGCTTGAATTCTTCTTTATCTTTATGCTTTGCAAAAAACAAAGCATAAGCTTTCAAGCCATATTGGGGTATTTCTGTTGCCATTTTATATAGTTACCTATTAGGTAACCAGCTATTTAAAGGTTTGTATTCTTAATTGAGAGTCGAAAACGATAGCGTTTTACTATGGCTGAGATTGAGAATAAGGGTTGGGATTTAGTTTCAATTTTTAGCCACATGATCCCAAAGATATTTGTGATATCTCTTATAGTTCTCTGCCAGCTCTTCACTTTGTATCACAACCACAAAAATTTTTTCTCCTAATAACATTTGGGCGACTTTGTTTCCATAGACAACTGTTACAGTAGGATTTCCTGAAAATTCTGAGGGAAGAAATTTACAATTTGTGAATAATTTTTTGTTAACCTCTTTTCTTTTTTCATGTCTAAATAAATGACGGCTTTGGACTTTTTTTTGAATTCTTCTTTTATCCCAATCCTTCCAATATGCTGGGAACTTATCTGGGACATACATTCCAGAACCAATCCAATAAATAACGTCATAATTAAGCAGATCGTCCCAAACTGCCTTTAATCCTTCTGGATCCTTGAATATCTCGGCGGATAACTCTTGTTTTTTTGATTTGAATATTTCTTGCATTGAAGGCATGATTCTTGAGATATCGTTTTTTACTTCATCTAAATTTGATTTCTTTTCTTCAATATAACTTAAAATCTTTTCGGGATTAGAAGTCTTGAACACCTTTTTTCCATTTTCTTCTATGTAAGACACTAGCCCCCGTTCTAGTAATTTATTTAATATATCATAAATATTTCTTCTATCGATTCCTACTCTCTCGTGTATATTATTAATTGAAGTGATTCCTATCTCTAATAATGCTTTATATACTTTTATTTCCCCTTCAGACAAGCCAACCTTTCTTAATATTTCCAAATCCATTAACTCTTTAAGATTTGACGATATATAAATATGGTGGTAGTATACTACCATAAAAATTTAAATACTACCTGTTAATTAAACTATTAATAAGTAGTTACATAATAACTGCTTGAAAATAAATACAAGGAAAAAACAAAAAATGAAAACAAGGAAGAATGTTTACAAATTACATAAACTTGATGTAAAAGATTATGATGGAGTAGCAAGCATACTTAGAAGTCAGTCTATGTTTAACTCATCTTGGTCTAATGAAAGCGAATATTGTCGGGGAACTGGTTATACTTTTCTAATGCCTGGAGGAAAGGTCAGGCTAGATATGCAAATATTTCAGAATGTGCCGGCTCTTCATGTAACTAGAACTAGCTTATTAGAACCTCTTTATGTTAGAAGAATAGTAAAAAGATTCGAAGGAGAATTAAGATCTGAGAATGAATATTCTAATCCAGATCAACGGATTGATCATTTTGTAACAGAAAGAGAAGAGAAAAGAGACTACATAGAGTTTGTTAGAAAGAATGTAAGAGCCGCATAAAGACTGTGACAAACTATCTTTATTTTTTTACTTATATTAAATAAATAACAATCTCGGTTGGGGGGTCATTTCCTTTTGAAAAACTTTTTTTATCGTAGATAAAAAATAAGTGCCCTGACCGAGAGTCGAACTCGGATCGTTATCGTGACAGGGTAAAGTCATAGCCGTTAGAGCATCGAGGCAATATTAAATTATTAGAAAAGTTACAAAGTATATCCTTTAGGATATAATCTTTTACACCGAATAGTTAGGAATTCAATTCTGCTTAAAGCCATTTTACCAAAAAGATTATAAACTTAAGAAAGGTATAATTATTATGGAAAAAAATATGATTAAAATATCTTTGAAAGAATATGAAGGAATGAAAGAGACAATAGAAATACTTCAGAATCCAGATATCATGTACCAGATTTTAGAGAGTGAAGCTAATATAAGAAAAGGGAAAATTAAAGAGTTTAAGTATTAATTCTAATAAACTTTATGAGTTCCAGCAGCTTCAATTGTAATTGTTTCTTCAATATCATTTATACTATAAATAATCCCTATGTTTGAACCTAGCCAACAACTCCATTTTCCAGCAATTTTCCATGTAAAGTATGTGCATCTAATTCTCTTCTCGGATCAATCTTTAATCTATCAAGCTCATTTTTAATGTCATTTCTTTGTTGGATGTATTCTCTCAACCTCTTTTCTGTTTTATCATTTGCTATTTGAATCTTATACATTTTAATTATAAATTAATCAAATTGATAAATCTTTCTTTTGATAAATTGACTTCAAAACTCAGAAACAATGTTGCTCAACAAAAAGCCCAGCTCGCAAAAAGGAAAGACGAACTTGAAGCAACAATACATAAGAAAGTTGGAGAATTGTTAGGTTGAGGGATTCTATTTAGATAAGATTACTACGAGCCAGACTTCGTCACAGTTTTCCGTCGAGAAGAATATTAATGCAAAGAATCTAATGATAATTAATCTGAGTTCAATGTTGAATCTAAGTTAACCTTTACCCTATAACACGAGCCGAGCGTTTACGTTTTGATAAATTTTACTTACCATAACAAAACGTGGGCGCGAGTTAAGCGAGTGCAAACTTTCAAAACATCTTGCTAATAACAAATTTTGCACTGGCTTGTTCAGAAATCTGCGCAGTCAAAATAACTCTTCCAACTGCAACCCTATAAACACCCTCGTGAATAGGAATTTTCGCAGCTCTTGAAAACGCCTGTAAAACCGCTTCAATTTTTTCTTTACTTAACGTAACATCGGTCTTCCTCATTTCTCGTCCTCGCTTAATCAAAACAATTGTTTCAGGTCCATTACATTCTATTGTTGAAACTGAGGGGTCATTCAAATAAGGCGTTAAGTCTCCAATATCAATCGGTTCACTGCTTGGCGTAGGACGAATATGTTGAAGGTTGAATGGCAGCTGTCCAAATTGAATATTTGGCCTTTGAATTGGCGGAGGAATTGACTGAGATTGCCTAATCATTATTTTTCTTGGAATGTGTTCAGGTTTCTTAATTTCTAATTTCCTAACTTCTTTTGATTTCACAGAAGCAACATTTTCAACAACAAAACCTTTTTTCTTTTCAACAAGTTCAAATAATCTTTTTTTATTTTTTTCTTTCTCTTTTTCTCTCTTTTCAATAACTTGTTTTGTTTTTTCTTTAAGGATTCTTTCTAAGGTGCTTATATCGTAAGTTGCAGAATGTCTCAAAAGCTGTTTTGAAAATTGTATAAGAAAAAATATCTTAAATGCTTCAGATTTATTTTGCATTAATGCCATATTTTAAACCTCTTTTGGAGGTGCAATTGATTTTGTATATTCCCCCATATCAGAAAAACCAGGTTGTTCTGCAGAAGGTGGTTCAGGAGGTGTCTCTTCAAACTCTTCTTCAATTATTTGTCTTTTCTGTGACATTTGAGAATTAGCTGAATGCGCAGTTGGTTTATATTCAATAACTCTTTCTTTTGAATGGCTTATTGGTCTTACTCCACTGCCTTTTTCATGAATCATAATCAAGCCCTTTGCAATAACTTTATTTTGCTCAAGCAAACTATCAAGCTTCTCAAGAATTTCTTCGTCATTAACTTTAACAAAATCCTTAAAGTCTTTTTCAGCGAGCGATTTAGCTGAGATTTCAAAAACATCTAACAATTTAGAAATCTTATCAGAAAGATCATTAAATTTAACAGAAAGATTTGTCATAACTTTTTGCAGCGAAACAAAATTTTCTACAATTGCCTTGTCAATTTTACTTGCTCGGGAAGAAGAGTTTTGTTGGTTAGGTTTTATCTTAGCAACGGATTTATTTTGTTGAACAGCTTTTCTTCTTTTTGGAGTTTTCCTTTTAGTTACAGTTTTTGTAATAGTTTGTTCAACAACCTCTTTTGCCATTTTATCTTATTTATTAAAGATTTTAGTATTTATAAATTTGTTGAATGTGTTAAATAAATTATGGAACTTAACATTAGCACTCGCAAGCTCGTGATATCATCGGCTCATAATCAACTTCGTTAGATTATTCGCTTAAAGATTTTATTAATGAAGAAATTCAAGCGAAGTGGTTAGTGGTTGCAGGAACTGTGAAGAACCCGCTGGTGGTTCTCATTTCTGAGCATCAATAACTTGCGACTTTGGAGCAAGCAATTTTTTACAAAGTGTGTAGTTAAGATGTTTAATTTACATAATTCAAAATATATCTAAAAATTCTTCGCCATCTTTTTCTTCTTCAATTTCTTCTTGAACTTCGGGCTCTTCAATAATTTCCTCGGCGAATTCAGATTCAGCATTAATCGTTGGCTCTTGAAGTGTATCTTTTTCTTCAATTATTTCTTCTCGTTCAGCTTCAAATTTTGTTTTAGGGACAATTCCCGGCAATTCTTCAGGAAAAGGCGGAGGACCAATTTCTTCATCAATTTCTTCATCAATTTCATCTTCTTCATTTTCGTCGGAAATTTTATCATTCTCTAATTTTTGCACATGTTCAGAAATTTCTCTTGCCATATCGGCATTAACAGTAATGCTATCAATTCCTTTTTCGACGAGGAATTCCGCCATTTTCTTTTTGGAACCAGCTTGTCCGCAAATAGAAGTTTCAACTTTATATTTTTTGCAAACATTAATTACGTGTTCAATTTGATGAAAAATTGCAGGATGTGTCTCGTCAAACATGTACTGAACTTCTTCATTTCCCCTGTCCAAACCTAAAGTAAACTGCGTCAAATCATTTGTGCCGAATGAAATAAAATCAATTCCTTCTTCGCATAATTCTTTAATAACTTGAACAGCTGCAGGCGTCTCAACCATGACACCAACTCTTACTTTAGATGTAAAGCCAATTTCTTTTAATATCTCTTTAATTTTTTTTATTTCTTCAACTGAAATTATCATAGGATGCAACAAGCCAATAATCTTGCCTTTTTCTGCAACTCTTTTCATTGCTTTATATTCTGCTTTCAAAATTTCAAGATGTTTCAAGCCATAACGTATTCCATGCATTCCCAACATTGGATTTGCTTCAATTTCTTTTGGCGCACCTTCGAGATTTGCATATTCATCTGTCCGAATATCAGAAGTCCTTACCCAAACCTCATCAAAAAACTTTGCAATACCATTAATTCCTTTGTAAATTATTTCTTCATAATCTTTAATATTTTTATTATCAATAAAATATTTTGGATGTTTTCCTGATTCAGCAATAATTCCTTCCAGTCTTGTTAAGCCAACTGCTTTGACTTTTGATTTCGCGGCACGTTCAGCGAAAGTAGGAAGATCAACAATAACTTTAATTTTTATTTTAGTTTCAACAACAGGAAGAACTTCTTTTTGAACATCTTCAGAAACTTTTCCTTTGTAAACTTTTCCCTGGAAACCGTCGACAGTAACAATTTCATTGTCCTTCAATTTTTCAGTTGCATTGTCTGTTCCAACAACACACGGAATTCCCATCTCCCGGGAAACAATCGAAGCGTGTGCAGTCATTCCTCCTTCATCAGTTACAATCGCGGCAGATTTTGCCATAGTCACAACCATATCAGGATTTGTCATTCCTGTTACAAGAATGTCGCCTTTCTGAACTTTAGGCAAGTCAGTTAAATCATAAACAATCTTAACTTTTCCCGACGCTATTCCTGGAGAAGCAGCCAAACCGGAAACAATAGGCTCATCTTTTGTTTGAACGCCTTTGCCAGATTCCTGCCTGCTGCCTATCGTTGTTACAGGCCGAGTTTGGACAATATATATTTCATCATTCTCAATCGCAAACTCAATATCCTGCGGCTTTCCATAATGGTCTTCTAATTTCAAAGCATACTCTGCGAGTTTTTTAATCTCATAATCTTTCAAGACCTGTTTTTTAGCAAGTTCATCTTTTAACTTAACTTCTACTTTTGCTCCAGAAGAATCTCTAGTTAATGCAATTTTTTTAGTGCCAATTTTTCTTTCTTTAATTTCAATTTCCCGGTCGCTGGAAACTACATAATGATCTGGAGAAATTATTCCAGAAACAATTCCTTCTCCCAACCCCCAAACAGCTTCGATAACAACATTATCATTATTATATGACGGGTCCTTAGAAAAAATCACACCAGATTTATCTGAGTTAACCATCTTTTGAACAACAACTGCTAACTTTGCTTCCAAATGATCAAAATTTTGTTTATTTCGATAATAAGTTGCACGAGCAGTAAATAAAGAAGCAAAACATTTTTTGACGTGCAGCAGCAAATCCGCATTGCCCTTTACATTCAAAAAAGAATCTTGTTGTCCTGCAAAACTTGCTTCTGCCAAATCTTCCGCCGTCGCTGAAGAACGAACAGCAACAAAAACCGGCTCAGGCGATTTTGTAATTAAGTCCAACGCCGAGCCCTGTTTCCTCATTTCAACATCATCAGCATCTAAATTTCCATAATCCTCAATAATTGCTTGAGCCAAATCCTCCGGCATAGGGGATTTCAAAATTAACTCGCGAATTTCTTTTGCAGTATCATCCAATAATTTTGTATTTTCATAACTAATCTTAGAAAGCTTCTCTTTAATCGCGGCATTTATTCCGGCTTTATCAAGAAAATAAGAATAAGCTTGCGCAGTCACAACAAAACCTGGCGGCACAGGCATTCCTAAATTAAAAATCTCCGCAAGATTAGCCCCTTTTCCTCCAGCAATAGATTTAGAATCTTTATTTAATTCAGAAAACCATGCAACAAAATTATTAGATTCTTTTTCCTTGTCATAGCCCCCTTTTTTTATCATATAATAAATAAAAAAGGAAGGTTAATAAAGATTTTCGTTGAGAATTTGTCATACTTATTAGGTTATAAATAGTCTCCTTTATATTAGTTATTTAAAAAACTATAATTACATTCCAGATTAATTTGCTAGCATTTCTTGTTTTTGTTGAATAGCTTGTTGGTTTCTTTGTGCTTGTTGATTTGTTAAAAGGGTTTGCAAGTCTTCTTGAGATATCGGGATTAAATAAATTGAAGTTTGGCTGTCTGAAATTTGAGTAAACCCTTGTTGTTGGATTTGAAGCAGAATCGTTTTTAATACAGCGTCTTTTGCTTCAACTTGTCTTTTTACAAGGTACCCATTTATCGAGGGTTTTATCACAAATGAATATAAAATTATAATTATCAAAATTAAAATAATTAAAACTAAAGCGACTATAATTAAATTCGTCCTCTTTATTTTTGTTCTTTCAGTAAGCATCTTTTTATTAAATTATTTTACTTTATATATTTTTTGTAAGTTCTTTGATTAATCCACAGTAGTAATTTCTACAATAGTAATTACATTTTTGAAAGTCGTTCCTGAGTTTGATGAAATTGCTTGGGCTGAAATTGTGTCTCCTGGTTCGAATGTGACCACACCTTTACTTTGGACGTCGTAATCTTTTTGTATGTCTTTTGCTGATTCTAATGTGTTGCCGAAACTTATTGCTTCGCCGTTTTTGTAAATTATTATATCAATGATTCCACTGTTTGAATTTGTTACATCAAGGTTTGTTGAGATTCCAGTGATTGAACCTTGTCTCATCATAATATAACCTGATTTTAAGCTTCCTGGAACACCTGTTGCTGTGTTTAAGAAATTTGAAGATGTTTCGTCAATTAAACCAAAGTGCAGGAATTGTCTTTTATCTGGATGAGCAATTAGGTCAGCAGTAGTTTCTAATTTCTCAGTAGAATAAGTTACAACGAAAACTTGTTTTGTTTCAGTATTTGTTTCATTGTATCCAATTTCATAAATTGCTAAATTAGCGTCGTTGACGTTTTCTATTTCAATTTCTTTTGGCAAATCTGAAAAATCAACTTCTGATACATTGTTAATGTCTTCTGCGTCAATGCCCCTTTTCTCGACGAACTCTTCAATATATCCCTGAGTTGCATTTGAT
>Ga0209542_10012336_pt1 | contig 14969 bp, 14 predicted proteins | sample RifCSPhighO2_01_FD_184028 | JGI IMG/M metagenome (GOLD analysis project Ga0209542, IMG submission 184028) | Soil microbial communities from Rifle, Colorado - Rifle CSP2_plank highO2_0.1 (SPAdes) (version 2) | ecosystem: Environmental > Terrestrial > Deep subsurface > Rock core/Sediment ...
GTTGAAAAACAGCCGTAAGAATTTTTTTATTTCCATCCCGTTAAATGATGGTCAATGGGTTAATATTGAATCAACGTTGTACACGCATTTGGTGTTGATACAATTATTTTTCTTGCTAGCAGAATTATTATTTTTTGGCGCGGTGTTGATTTCACTGTGGTCTATTCATCGCTTTTCTTTTCCGCTTAAAAAAATAAAATCATCTGCAGATCAACTGGGAATTGATTTATCTATCACGCCTGTTGATGTACGCGGACCCAAAGCCATACAAGAAGTATCGGACGCACTCAATCAAATGCAAAATCGTATCTTGCAATTGATTCGCAATCGCACGTTTTTGCTTGCTACCATTTCACATGATCTGCGCACACCCATCATGCGCGCACGATTGCGATTACAATTTATAGAAGAAAGTCATTACAAAACACAATTACTCGATGATCTCACTGAAATTGAACACATGATTACTGAAACGCTGGCATTTGCACGCGAAGAATCACGCCAAGAAAATAAAATTCCGATGGATTTGGTGTCGTTACTTTCTTCCATTATAGATGATGCAGTAGATATGGGACATCACGTGAAATTGTTTACCAACAAACATCGCATTGCGTTTACGGGGCGCCCGATCGCATTAAAACGCGCGTTTACGAATATTATTCACAATGCTATTCGCTATGCGGGCGATGCTGTGGTGCACGTCAGCGAGCGCGAGCAATTTATTGTGATTAAAATTGAAGACAATGGTCCCGGCATCGCTGATACTGATTTGGAAAAAGTATTTGAGCCGTTTTATCGCAGCGATCAGTTACGTTCTCGCGATCATAGCGGTGTTGGCTTGGGGTTAGCTTCCGCGCGCGATATTATTTTGTCGCATCACGGAAAAATTAAATTAAAAAATAAAAAAACGCGCGGATTGACAGCGTTGGTGATATTTAGAAAATAAAACCCACAGAAGCACGCGCAAAGTGTTGCAACGCAACATGGAGCAAGTGCGTTATTTCCCAATACAAAAACTCGAAAAAATCTTTCCCAGCAGATCATCAGAAGAAAATTCACCCGTAATTTCTGACAATGCTTTTTGTGCGTCACACAAATCTTCCGCTAATAATTCTCCGGCGCGATGTTCTGTTAATTGTGATTGACCGTGCAATAAAAATTGATACGCGCGATCAAGTGCGGCAACGTGACGACGTCGCGCGATAAAACCACTCGTTTCTTCAGATTGAAATCCCGCTATTTTTTTAATTTCTTTCGTTAATAAATCTAAACCTAAATTATTTTTAATGGAAATTTTTACTTCGGTTCTATTTTTGTTTGAAATGATTTCTGGTAACTCATGCGTTAAATCAATTTTGTTTTTTACAATTAACATTGGCGTGGTCGCTGTCGCTCCCACTTCCAGTATTGCTAAATCAACCGCCTCAACGATAAATAAAATTAAATCGGCTTGTTGCATTTGCTCACGCGCACGCCGCACACCCTCTTGTTCAACTCTATCTGTCGTTTCTCGCAATCCAGCGGTGTCGATAATATGTAACGGCATACCATCAATGTGAATCGATTCACGTAAAATATCACGCGTGGTTCCGGGAATGTCAGTCACAATCGCTGATTCGCGTCCACTTAAATAATTGAGCAAACTGGATTTCCCCACATTCGGTTTTCCAGCGATCACCACATTCAAACCACTTTGCAATAACACACCCTGCTTCGCCTGATTTTTAACTGCTAACACTGCATCGATAGTTTTTTGCAACAACGTGCGCGTTTCTGGCTGTGCCATAAAATCAATATCTTCGTCGGGGAAATCGAGCATCGCTTCAATTTGCGTGCGCAATGTGGTGAGCGATTCTTGCAGTGATTTAATTTTTTCAGAAAAAGCACCCTGGAGGGATCGCATCGCCGATTGTGCTGCTTGCAGAGAATTCGCCGAAATTAAATCGGCAATCGCTTCAGCTTGTGTTAAATCAATTTTTTTATTTAAAAATGCGCGCTCAGAAAATTCTCCGGGTCTCGCCAAACGCGCACCATAATGAATTGCAATTTGTAATAATTGATCGAGCACAATGGGGCTGCCATGTGCTTGTAATTCAATCACGTCTTCGCCAGTAAAGGAATGCGGATTCTGAAAATACAGTGCGATACCTTCATCGACCTCGCGATTTTCCAAATCATAAAATTTTGTGAAAATGGCTTCGCGTGGCCGTAATGATTGTTGAATTATTTTTTCTGAAATGATTGTTGCGTTGTCGCCAGAAATGCGCACAATCCCAACACCGCCGCGTCCAGACGGTGTTGCGATAGCAGCGATGGTGTCAATCATTTTCACGATTTTTCTGATAAACGCTCAGCACGCCGTGTAACGTTCTTTTTAAAATGTGTTGTTTTTCTTGGTCCGGAAAAACGTGCAACATATTTATCCAATAAAATACGAATCATTTTCTGATATTGAGTATGTCGCTCTGATGCTTGAGATTTGAAATAATCAACACTATCCTTTGTTAAAGATAAAGTTACCTTTATTGTCTCTTCTTTTAAAATCAAATCTTCAGGTTTTGGTAAAAAATCCTCTACCACCTCTAAATTACCTAGAGCTTCATCTGTATATTTTACTTTTCTCTTAAATTTTCTTACCTTGTCTCCAGTAACCCGCACCAAAAATTCGAATGGTATTATCACGATAAGTGAATCGAACCGTTAATACGCCGTCTCCCACCTCGCCAAAACAATAGAACCTTGGTTCATTCATGCTATGCGCGCTATCTTCTGCGATCACCCGATGAGGATCTAAAAATGCTTGTTGTGCCTCATAAAATGAAACAGCATGCTTCTTAATGTTGGCCGCATTCTTCGTCTCATCCCACTCAAACAATATCGAATTCATTTTCCTACGTTATCCTAACAAAAATACTGAAAAATTTACATACTTTTTTACATATTAAAGTATGGTTAATTCGGACGTGCCTGCTTACGTCTATCATGCATCCGCATCGCTATCCATTGCTGCAAAATGGACACGCAGTTATTGGTGAACCAGTACAACACCAAGCCTGACGGGAATGAAAGAAAGAAAACCGTCATAATCACCGGCAAAAACATCATCATTTTTGCTTGCGCGGGATCGGGCGGAGGTGGGCTTAATTTTTGTTGCAGCAACATGCTAAGCCCCATCAACACTGGCAAAATATAAAATGGATCTTTCACCGATAAATCATGGATCCAAAAAATCCACGGCGCTTGGCGAAGCTCAACACTTTCCACTAAAACATAATACAGCGCAAAAAATACGGGGATTTGAATCAGCATCGGCAAACATCCGCCCAGCGGATTTACTTTTTCTTTGCGATACAGTTCCATCATCGCTTTGGACATCGCTTGTTTGTCATCGCCCAAGCGATCACGCAACGCTTTTATTTTGGGTTGCAGATCGCGTGTGTGCGCCATCGAAGAATAACTTTTATGTGAGAACCAGTGAAACACAATTTTTACAAACACTGTCACAAGCACAATGGACCAACCCCAATTGCCCACAAAAACGTAAATCTCACTCATCACCCAAAATAAAAATTTTGAAATCGGCCACAGCCAACCATAATCGACGGTCAAATCCAATCCCTTTCCAAGACTTTGCAAATTTTTGGCAATCTCGGGACCGACATATAAAGTAGAATTTAAATTCGCTTCCGCATTGGGCGCTAATTGCAACGACGGACTCATGTAACCCAACACAAACACATTATTTTTACCATCATCGCCATGACCGAATGAACGACTGTAATAATGTAGCGTCTCGTTTTTCGGCGGAATCCATGTGCTTAAAAAATAATGCTGCTGCATCGCGATCCAACCATTTTGAATATCGCGAGAAAAATTATTGTCGCTCATGTCTGAGAAACTTAATTTCTTGTAAGGTGTGTTAGAAGTAGAAACCGCGGCGCCACTGTATGCGCGCTGATATCCCGCTTCAGGCACATCACGTCGCGTAATTTGATTATACAAATTTCCTTGCCATGTTTTTCCCGTTGTATTCTGAACGCGCAAATCAGTTTTGATCGCATAATCGTTGCGATAAAATGTAAATGTTTTTTGAACCAGCAATCCTTGCGCAGTTTTTCCTGTTAATACAATTGATAATTTGGTTTCGTTGGGTTGCAAAACATAACTTGTTTGTGTGCTTTGAAAATCAACGGGTTTGGATGCACTTTCGGATGCAGCAACACTCAACCCACTTTGCGCAATATACAAATCATTGCTGTTGGGATTTAAAATTTGTACGGGAACATTTTTTTCTTGCAGCGACACAGGATATTGCAACAATTTTGCAGAAATTAAATTGCCGCCGCGCAAATCGATTTTGGCATCTAGCACATCGGTTTTCACTGTGATGGGTTTTGCCAAAAGAGAAACGGGAGCGGTTGCATGCACAGCGGCGCGCGACACACTTGATGCGTCACCTTGCGTGGCACTCGGCGCAAATTGATCTGGCGTTTGCACTGCACTTTGCATTTGCGCAGCACTCGCAGCACTCGTTGCAACCTGATTATCCGCTTGCCACGCATGCCACAACATCATGCCCAAAACCGCCAACACAAAATATAAAATACCGCGTTTAAAATCCATGATTGTCTCGCTTCGTTGGAACGGGGTCATACCCGCCTGAGTGAAAAGGGTGGCAACGCATTATGCGCCGACACGTAAACCACATTGCCGTCAAAATCGAATGCGTTTGCATCGCTTCTTTGGCATACGTTGAGCAAGATGGATGAAAGCGGCAGCGCGCCCCGAAAAAAGGGCTAATACACAGACGATAACCTTGTATCACCGCGAGTAAAACGCGCCGTACTGTGCGATCAACGATTGAAATAATTCCGGTATGCATGCCCGTCTCTCATTTCGACACTCAACGGTTTGGGATTTTAACATGACAACCACATCAATGCTCGGAAAATGCACTTGATTCAATCGAAATGCTTCACGGATGAGTCGCTGAATGTGATGACGATCGACCGCCAATGAACAGTATTTTTTAGGAATCATCATTCCCAGGCGCGCATATCCCAACGTATTTTTTGAAAAATGCAGTGCGAAGTCGCGCACAACAATCCGTTGCCCCAACTTTCTAACTGCATTAGACTCATCAGCTGTGCGAAGATGCTGTTTGGGTAAAAAATGGTTAGACACTAACGCGCTTGCGCCCTTTGGCTCTGCGCCGATTCAACACCAAACGACCGCCGGGTGTTGCCATGCGCGCACGAAAACCGTGCGTGCGTTTGCGGTGTAATTTTCCGGGTTGGAATGTACGTTTCATGACAAGTTACCTTATTTGATTCGCTCGCTACCGCTCGCGTCTGTGTCCTGATTTATTTTCGCTCGCTACAACTCGCGTCTATGTACGATTTTTGATTCACTCGCTACAACTCGCGTTTATGTACGATTTTTGATTCACTCGCTACGACTCGCGTCTATGTGCGATGTGTTTGGCATCTTAATCGACGCCGATCAGCGTGTCAATCTGCCCATACACATCATCCAATCGTTCAATATCGTCTTCGCTCAAAGAATCTCCAACTTGCACCTCAATTAAATGCAGGGGGGTCGATTGGGAATTTATGAAACGATGTTGTGTGTGTTTGGGAATGTAAGTCGATTCATTTTCGTGTAATTGAAAATTGCTGTGCCCGCAAACAACATCCGCGACCCCTTTCACCACTACCCAATGCTCCGTGCGATGATGATGCACTTGCAACGACAATCGTCCGCCGGGTTTAACGACAATATGTTTGACCTGAAATTGTTTGGTATGAATCAAACGCTCTGAGCTCCCCCATGGCCGATACATTTTTAAATCTTCTTTGGCGCATTCATGGTGCACACTATTTTTTAATAACTCAACGAGTGTTTTAACCGCTTGTGTTTCATTTTTATTGGCAATCAACACACTATCTTTGGTGGCAACCACCACCAAATGATCCACGCCAATGGTTGCCAATAATTGCTGATCACTGCGCAAATATGAGTGTTGTGTTGCAAGTGATAACACAGGGCCAATCGTCACATTATGATTCTCATCTTTTTCGGCGTGATCATATACCGCTTTCCAATCACCCAAATCAGACCAATCCGATTGCAACGCATAAACAACGGCGTTGTGCGTTTTTTCCATCAAAGCGACATCAATCGAAATAACTGGCATTTTTTCAAACGCAGATTTATTTAAATAAATCGTGTTGCCCTGCTGAATCACATCCTGCAGCAAAGCTTCTGCAAGCACCGTCATTTCGTAACAATACAATCGTAATTCACTCAATAATTTTTTCACTGAAAATAAAAACATGCCGCTATTCCAATACATATTTTTATTTTCAATTAATGTACGAGCACGTGATTCATCGGGCTTTTCAACAAATTGTTTGACGGGAGATGGTAACGCAGCGTTCATCGCTTCGATGTAACCATATTCGATCGCAGCGCGATTGGGCTTTACGCCAAACAAAATCAATTTATTGTCGCTCTCTACTGCTGCTTGTTGCACTGTCTCAATAAATGCTGACGCATCTTGAATATGATGATCGGAAGGTAATACCAACATCGCATCATCACTCGAATGCGTTTTCTGAATGTGTGACGCGATCACAGCAATGGGCGCTGCGGTGTTACGCGAAACAGGCTCTACAAGCAATTCAATATCATCGATCGCTAATTCACGCAGTTGATCTAAGCAAATAAAATAATTGTGTGTGCTCACCATTAAATAAATGCGACCTACAGTCGGCAATTGTCGCAATCGCAACACGGTTTCTTGAAACAGCGAATATTTTTCAGAAAATACGGCGAATTGCTTCGGATAATTGCTGCGCGAGAGCGGCCACAAACGTGTACCAGAACCACCCAATAAAATAACGGGATGAATTTTTTTCATGAAATCACCCTGTTTTTTTCAGCAATAAATTCCAACATGGCATCGCGAAATTCATCACGCTGTAATGCAAAATCAATGGTGGCTTTTAAAAAACCCAAACGACTGCCGCAATCATAACGCTTGCCTTTCAATAAGCAGGCGGAAATCGTTTCATAAGATAACAATTTTGATAATCCATCCGTTAATTGCAATTCACCGCCGACACCGATGTCAGTTTGCTGCAACATTTCAAAAATTCGCGGCGTTAAAATATATCGCCCCGTCACTGCTAAATTAGACGGTGCCAATGCAGGCGCTGGCTTTTCAATAATCGAAGCGACTGGCATCTTTGCGTCTTGATGATTGCACAATGAAATAATGCCGTATTTATCGCTGTCTTCTCGCGCAATTTTGCACACAACACCGCATCGCCCAATCCCTTGGGAGATTTTTGTCTCACGTAAACAATTTCAATATCGTTAGGAACAAGATGTCGAACAATTTCTAATACCGCTAATTTTCTTTTTTTCTCAAGCAACAATTCTAACTCAACATTCGTATCAAAATAATCTTCGATGGCGCGCTTGCCGCTGCTCGTCACAAATACTAATTTTTTAATGCCGGCACGAACGGCTTCATCCACGACATATTGAATCAACGGGCGATCCACAAGTGGCAGCATTTCTTTTGGGCTCGCTTTCGTAGCGGGCAAAAATCGGGTACCCATACCAGCGACAGGAAAAACTGCGGTTGTGATAGTGTTAATCACAATATTTCTCCTATAATTTTCTGCAATAATCCTTGCGTTGAATCATCAAAAATTTTATCGGTTTTTTTCTGTTGCAGCGCGTTCAAAATATCGCGCGCTACTTGCTTTGCACGCTCCACACCCCATTGATCAAATGCGTTAATATCCAGTAAAACACTTTGCACAAACACGCTATGTTCATACATCGCGAGCATAGCGCCTAGTGTTTCAGGCGTCAGTGATTTCATGAGAATGGTAGTGCTGGAGCGATTACCAATAATGGTTTTTTCAGGAGTTGCATCAAAACCATTCATGAGCGTTTGACTTTGCGACAAACAAAATGCCGCGCGCTCAAAATTATCGTGTGTGCGATCAGAAAACGGCAAAATAAAATCCACGGGAACAAAATGACTGCCTTGCATCAACAATTGATGAAAACTGTGTTGACTGGCGGGCCCCACATCACCCCAAATAATTTTTCCAGTTGGGTAATCAATAAATTCGTTGTTGGTATTCACCGATTTTCCCAAACTTTCCATGTGTAATTGCTGCAAATATTTTGGCAATAATTGCAAGCGCGCGCTGTATGGCACAATCGCATGGGTTTGCGCACGAAAAAAATAATGATACCAAATTGACAACAATCCCATGATCACTGGAATATTGGTTTCAAATGGTGCACCAATAAAATGCGTGTCCATCACAAAAGCACCGCGCAAAAACGCATTAAATTTTTCCATACCCAGTGCCAACATCACCGAAAAACTGGCGGGTGACCAAACGGAATATCGCCCACCCACCCAATCCCAAATTTTAAATACGTGATCACTCAAAAATCCCTGCGCAGTAGCGCGTTCAATTTTTTCAGTCACTGCAAAACAATTTTTCCATGCGATGGATGAATGACGAGCGGCAGACGACAACCATGCCCACACGTGCTGAAATATTTTGATGGTCTCGTAGGTTGCAAATGATTTCGAGACAACCACCACTGCCGTTTTTTCAGGATCGCACAACGCTAATTTTTCTTCGATGGCAGAATGATCATAGTCCATTAAAAAATAACAATTGGGTTTTTGCGCAGGTTTTAACGCATCGTAATACAATGCGGGGCCGATGCCGGATCCACCCATTCCAATATGCAATATGGTTTCAATGGGTTTTTTGCTAAATCCTTGCAGCGAACGATTTGAAAATTGCGCTGCCAACACAGATATTTTTCGAAATTCACCGGCAATTTCAGGGTCCTGCGTTGGCGAACGCAAGCGTGTGTGCAATGCGGCACGATTTTCAGAAGTATTGATTTTTTCTCCTGAAATTAAATACTGAATCGCATCCGACAGATTTTTTTCACGCGCCAATTCACCGAGCAACGACAAAGTCTGTTCGGTGATAAAATTTTTCGAATAATCAACCAGCACACCGGAAATATCCAGCGACATTTTTTCAAAACGATCTGTTGTTTCTTGAAAAAAAGAGTTGAGTGTGCAGCGTTTAATCGCATTATAATGCGCTGCCAACAAATTCCAAGTAACACAATCTGTTAACTTCATCATCAACATCCAATACCAAAATATTCAATGCCGTGAGATTGCAGCTGTTGTTTATTTAAAACATTTCGACCATCAAAAACAACCGCGCTGGATAATTTTAATTGTGAAAAATCAATGCGCCGAAATTCAGGCCACTCCGTTACAATCACCACCGCATTCGCGTCTTTAGCTGCTTGCAATGCACTATCACATAAAATTAATTGCGCGTGATCAGGATAAAGCGCTGCGATATTATTCATAGCCAATGGATCATATACGCGAACCGTGGCACCACTTTTCCAAAATAATTCCATGAGCACGCGACTCGTAGCACTTCGCACGTCATCCGTGTTGGGTTTAAATGCTAAACCCCACAGCGCAATAATTTTATTTTTTAAATTATGTTGAAAATACTGCGACACTTTGTGAAATAACAACTCCTGCTGTTGCGCATTGGTTTTCAATACCGCATTTAAAATGTGCGGCGTATACCCTGCTTGCTCCGACATGATTTTTAACGCGGACACATCTTTAGGAAAACAGGATCCCCCAAAACCACAACCCGCATCTAAAAATTTTTCACCAATGCGATCATCCAATCCAATGCCTTTTTTAATTTCACGAATATCTGCACCTGTTTTTTCCGCAATTTGGCTAATTTCGTTAATGAAACTCACTTTGGTTGCTAAAAAAGCGTTGGCGGCGTATTTCGTTAATTCAGCGGAAGCAGGATCCATGATCAGCAATGGAAAATTTTTATCACGAATCGGTTTGTATAACTGCTGCATCAATGCAATGGCTTTTTCGCTGCCACTTCCAATCACAATACGATCAGGTGATAAACAATCCTCGATTGCCTGACCCTCACGCAGAAACTCTGGATTCGATACAACATCAAATGACAGCGTTTTCTGACGCTCTCGCAATGCATCAGCAATTATTTTTCGCACACGCTCACTCGTTCCAACCGGCACTGTCGATTTATTCACGACACAGCGATATGACGACATATGCATGCCAATTTGCGTGGCCACGGCATCTACGTACTGCAAGTCCGCAGAACCATCCGAGTGCGCAGGTGTACCAACAGCAATCATTTGGATTTCTGAAAACTGAGCTGCTGTTGCAATATCACTCGTAAAAAATAAACGTTGGGCTTGTAAATTTTCCTGCAGCAACGCTTCCAACCCTGCTTCAAAAATGGGTGCATGACCTGCATTGAGTGTTTCAATTTTAGAAAGATCGACATCGACGCAACAAACGTGATGACCCAACTGCGCGAAACAGACTGAGGTAACTAGCCCCACGTATCCAGCACCGTAGATGGTGATTCTCATGATATCTCCTTGCTGCCGGAGTATAACGATTATGCACCTTGAGTTCCAGACGCTCCCGCAGGATAATGCCAAGAATCTTTGATCAGGAACAGCGCATGGTTTTATTTGTTTTATCATCTTTATTCGGCTATTGCCTCTCGCTCAAAAAATTTTTAAAGATGCCATTGGAACAAGTGACATTTTTGATTATTTCGATCACGATACTTGTCTTATATGGTTTGGCATATGTTGGCACGCTAAAAATTGGCACAATGATTTTTATACTGGTGGGGTTGATTCTCTTGCTTACCCATCTTTCTCAATTAAAAAATATAACAACCAGTCAAATCATTACCTTCAGTTTTCTGACGCTGTTTTTATTGTCCGCTTATTTTATTCATCTCACACAATGGGATGAATTTGCGCAGTGGGGCCCACACATAAAATTAATGTATTGGCATCACGGATTTATTCAGGCATCGGATGTGACAACGCATAAAGCATACCCGCCGGGTGGCACCTTATTTTATTATTTATTTCTTCGATTGACACATTTCTCAGAAGGAATGGCATACGTTGCGCAATGTTTGTTGACGATTGCTCCCATTGCCATTTTATTTTCAGATTATCCTGCGAATGCGTGGCGTCGCGTGATTATTTTTTACGTGGTTACAATTATTTTATTACTGTCTTTGGGAATTAAAATAGGGCCTGTTGGCACACTCTACATGGATGGTGTCACTGGTATATTTGTCGGCATGTGCTTGGTATTTTATTTCAGTTCCAAAAAAACAGCGCGCGATATTCTATTGTTATTACCCACGGTGATGGCACTCACTTTATTTAAAGTAAAATTATTTCCATTTGTTTTAATGATTGCATGCATTATTTTTCTTGATCAGTGGTGTTTTGAGCGAACATCGTTCCTGAAAAAATTTTCCTGCATTGTTGCGTTACCCATCGCATCATTATTGGTATCGAGCACTTGGCATCATTATTTGAATCACATCCAAGTAAAGCGTGAATGGAAAATGCATCCGTCGTTTTCTCATTTAAGTGGCACACAACACGCCATCATTCACAATTTTTTCCACGCGCTCACGCCCACTGTTTTATTTTTAGTATTGATTGTATTTTTTACGATACTGATTTACCAATACACCACCGAAAAAAAACGATTGGTATTGACGCAATCTATTTTGTGCGCGTGTTTTGTTTTGTATATCGCGGGCCTTCTGCTGATGTACCTTTTTTCATTTGGTGAGTACGAAGCAGTGCATCATTTATCGTTAAATCGTTATTTACATATTATTGAAATCGCGTGGCTTCTCGTCACATTATACTTTTTTTTCCAATGCCTGAAATCCGTTGCTATTTTCTCCGATATCGTTGAAAAAAAAATAATCATCGCTTTGTGTGTTGCTATCTTTGTTTATTTATTTTTTTATGGCTTACATCAACATCAATTGCAAAAAGAACATCGCGGCGCGATTTACTTGCGAGAGCCCATCGCTGCTGTGGCAAAACAAGTGAACATATGGACGCCGACAAATGCAAAAATTTTTTCAATTTGGCAAAGCGGTACGGGATTAGAACATGCCATTTTGGCTTATGAATTGTTGCCGAGAGTGTCGAACATGGGTTGTGTTAGTTTTGGAAAACCAGAATCGGCTGGTGACGTGTGGACTTGCCCTGTGAACAATGAGCAACTGAAAATCATGCTGTCTCATTTTGATTATTTGTTATTGGCGTACAGTAATTCCGCTCTTTTTCAACAATATCAAGCAGTACTACCCAATCTGCGCCAACAAAAACCCCTGCTCACTTATCAAATTTGCAAGCGTAATTCATTTGACTCGTTTAACAGCAAAAATTGCCAGCTGATGACGGAGCGCGCTTATCTTTTTAAAATCATTGTGCAAAACAAAAATATTTACTTTAAAAATATAGGAGCTACTCATGCATCGTTATAATATTGCAATTTTATTGCCTTGTTACAACGAAGCGATCACCATTGCGCAAACGATACAAGCATTTAAAAATGCAATACCCAGCGCCGTTATTTATGTTTATGACAATGCCTCGACAGATGACACGAGCGCCATCGCCAAACAACACGGCGCCATCGTTCACCTTGAAAAAAACAAAGGGAAAGGCAATGTGGTCAGGCGGCAATTTGCAGATATTGACGCGGATATTTATGTGTTAGCTGACGGAGACAATACTTACGATGCCAGTCAAGCGCCACTGTTAATTCAAACCCTCATCGACGAACAATGTGATATGGTGGTGGGCGCACGCAGTGAAGCGTGCGAATCATCGGACAAATATACGGTGTACCGCCGGGGGCATCGTTTTGGAAATCAATTATTCACCGGCATTATTGCCAAATTATTTGGTAATCATTTTCAAGATGTGTTTTCAGGGTATCGCATTTTTTCACACCGTTTTGTCAAATCATTTCCTGCTTCTGCTTGTGGTTTTGATATTGAAACAGAATTCACGGTTCACGCATTAGAATTGCGCTTGCCATCTATTGAAATCAAAACACGCTATCAAGCACGCCCTGAAGGATCTGTAAGTAAACTTAATAGTTTTCGCGATGGTATTAAAATTTTGTGGCGCATTGTTTTGTTGCTAAAAAAAATCAGGCCGCTATTTTTCTTTGGTATTATTTTTTTATTGTTATTTGCCGCTGCCGTCATTCTTTTTTGCCCCGTATTCATCAATTATCTACACACAGGGTTGGTCTTACGTTTTCCAACGGCCGTATTATCTACGGGAATCATGTTGCTCGCGTTTATGAGCTTGGGATGTGGCATAATCCTGGATAACGTGTGCACTGCTCGGCGCGAAATAATGCGGCTTTTTTATTTATCACTAAATCGATTATCACATGATTAAAAAACAATTTTTTTCTTTTTGTATTGTTGGCACCATTGGATTTACGATTGATTGTTTTGTATTTCATGTGTTACACCACTTTGTTAATCCGATATTCAGCAGAAGTGCGTCAATAGGAATTGGCATGACCATCACCTGGCTGCTCAACCGCTCATTGACATTCAAAATGCAAACAACTATTTCGTGGCGGGAATGGCTGCGATATTTTTCAGTGAATGGCACAGGAGCACTACTTAACTTATCTATTTTTACTTTAGTATTTTATCAATCCCCAATTTTTCAGCATTATTTTATTATTCCAATTGCAATTGCGACCAGTGTGTCCATGTGGTTCAATTTTTTTATGTCAAGATTTTATGTTTTTAAAAGCTGATCGACGCAGTGTTCTTTTGAAAAATATTTTTTAGCGTATTCATAACCTGACAATCCCATTGTTTTGTGTTGATGTTTATTGTGATAACAATTTTCAATAGTGCGAATAATCATCGGAAAATCATCAGACAATGCAGAATAACCACACTGCGCATCTTGAATCATTTGATGCGCATCACTTTCGTGATGCAAGATTGCGAGCACGGGCAATTGCGCCGCCATATATCCTAAAATTTTTCCAGGCACCACGGGTGTTTTGTTTTTAGGGCTCAAACACACCAAACCAATATCGCACGATGCCAACAGCTGCGGATATAATTCTCTGCTGATAAACGGTTTAAAAATAACATTGTTCAGCGCGTGCTGTTGCGTCAAAGCCTCGAGTGTTTTTTTTTCGGTGCCATCTCCCACGATTAAAAAACACAGTTTAGGCAGTGACTGCAATTGTTTCGCCGCTTCGATTATAATTTTCAAATATTGCGAGGGGCCGATCACGCCCGCAAATACAATAATTAATTTATCATGCAATCCAAATAATTCGCGATAATTTTTGGTGATAACGGCCACGCGATGCGCTTCAATATCAACCCAATTATGCAGAACAGTTATTTTACGCTGAAATTCAGGGTACAGCTCGGATAGTAATTGTTGATTTCCCTGCGAGTGAGTCGTTATCACATCCGCCTGCTGATACGCTTTTCTTTCCATCCATCGAAAAAAAGCAATTAATATTTTATTGTTGAGAACACCCAAATCTATTGCATTATGCGGAAATAAATCTTGGATATTTAAAAAATATCGCGCATGATATTTTTTCTTAACCCACGCACCAACAAACGCCAATGGCAACGGTGGAGAATACACCATCACGCTGTCTATTTTTTCATGAACATATTGTTTAATTTTTCGAATAAACAGATAAGGTAGAATTAATTGCGCGATGCCACGAATAAAAAATGGCACGTTGTGATGCGGTAAATGTTTCATGCGAATCACGCGAATGCCGCGCTCATTCATACATTCTTGAAATTGTGGCATAGCAGTATCGTCTAAATTATATTGCGGCCACGACGTCACAACTGTTACCTGAAACCCCCGTCGCAACAATTCATCCGCCAATTCCAGCATTAAATGCGACGCGGAGCGAATTTCTGGCGGATAGGAATCGGTGATTAATACGATGTGGCTTCTTGCCC
>Ga0209542_10012337_pt1 | contig 14968 bp, 15 predicted proteins | sample RifCSPhighO2_01_FD_184028 | JGI IMG/M metagenome (GOLD analysis project Ga0209542, IMG submission 184028) | Soil microbial communities from Rifle, Colorado - Rifle CSP2_plank highO2_0.1 (SPAdes) (version 2) | ecosystem: Environmental > Terrestrial > Deep subsurface > Rock core/Sediment ...
ATTGACCTTTTCCAGTTCAACAACATCACTTTCTGAACAAACATCTTTAGGTTCTTCCTCATCTGTTTCTTGATCAACCAAAACTTGTTCTTGAGAAATAAGAATAGATGGAACAGTTAATTGTCCGGAAGTATACTTGTCTCTATCATCAAGTATCTTCTGGATATGTTGGTCTCCTCCACTTCCTCCTGTATACGCTGTAAGACTTTCTTTTAATTGGGCATCTGTCTTACCATTAACAGCTTTAAGTTCACTTAAATAATAAATAGTCATTTCAATGTTTTTCACAGGATCAAAACGGTCGTTAGGGTCGCCATCCCCCCCATACAATTCTTTAGATAATTGTTCAGCAGTGCTTCTAGTAATCTGCCCATAGCCATACGCACTCAATTCCATTACATATTGATCCTGTTCTGAAGGTGGCGAGTTTTTAAAATTTTCAGGAATTCTTGCCAAACCAGGACCATTCCATTGCATTTTCCAGATTCCTTCTCTGTTAATAAGCCCAGCAACCAAATAAGGATTAACATCATATTGTTCGGAATAAAATTTAATTAAATCACCAATTAAATCACCAATTGTATCAACTTCAGAAGGTAAAGCCACGGTAACTCCTTTGCTTCCATAAGTTCTATACAGAGTATTTACATTTCCTTTATTATCCTCTAAATCAACGATTTCATAAAGTTGATTGCCAGCAAACTCTTTTCTAATGTCCTTAACAACCCAGCTAGAACCGTAATAAATCGGAGAGCCTTCAACGATCCATTTAGTTTCAATTTTTCCGTCTCTGACTATTTCTATTTCAGCTTTATCCTGGTAAGTTGTTATTTTATTCAGCATAACTCTAAACCTATTATTCTGCAACGTCTCTCCATATCTTAATAAAATGGGATAACTTTCATCATCTTCATCTAATGTAAATTTGCTGACTGGCCTCAAGAATCCATCATAAACCACAATTACTGCTTTGCCATTATCAATTTTCTCAACTCGAATATAGCCGCTTCTTCCCCAAAAGCTTCCAGTGGGATTTGTCTTCCATTGTTCTTCATTCAAATTTTCCCCCAAAACCAAATCTTGTGCTCCAAAATCCCCAAAAGCATTATCAAGTTCAAACTCAATCCTTGCGCTTAAATTCAAGTCAATCATATCAGGAAGATCGTTGTTATTTGTTATTTTTTTCAAATTAACAATCAAATATCCTAAATTATAAAACCTATTATCAGAGGTATATTCACTTCTCAACGGCTTTATATAATTTATTCCGGAAACATACTGAGATCCAGGACCAACGGGAATAACCTGCATGTTTTTAATCTTAGGCAAGCCATAGAGAGGTGCCTGTTCTAAATCAGATCCTATGCTTCCTCCCAAGGTAGTTCCTTTAAGATAAATATAAACAGGAACATTCTGGTCGTTCAAAACACTTGCAGGAACTATGGTTGGCTCATAGCCTGCAACCTCAACATAGATAGACTCTCCTGTCAGCTCTCTTCCAAATAAGTCCTGATTATCTTCTTGTTGAATTGGAAGCAGGCTATTTGCTGCAAAAGCCAGATCACTGCTAAGGAACATGATTACAATCAATAGTGAAATTATTTTTTTATTCATATTTTGGATACCTGAAGTCTTTAATTAAAGACCCTCCCTCTATTTTGTCAAATATGTCCTGGATTTCCTCATTGTTGTCTGGGATTCCATAAACATTTATGTAAAATGTAATACTGCTCTTGGAGTCATCAGGATTAAAGTCAAATTCAAAGTTATTGCCGCCGATGACCACAGCATCAAGATCAAATCCCCCTATGTCAATGTCAATGCATCTCTCCTCATTGAATATCAACCCCAAAAGTCCTGGTTTTGGAACTGATGTGCACTCTCTTATGTTTTGTTTTGGAATATTAATTTTTTTGTTTTTTGTGATTATGCTTGAAACTTCATAGATTCCCTCAGCAAGTTCAACTGCTTCAGATCCTTTTTCCAGTGAGGTTGAATAATCTTCTTGTTTGAGTAAGATTATTGCATCTTCGTCATCAAGAATGCCCCTCTCAACCCCATTTTCAATTATCCTGATTTCAAAGTTTATACTGCTGATCTTATCAAGGAGCAGGATGTTCTGGGTTTCTCTGTTTGTGGATGTTAACAGCTCAGCTTTTTTGTACCCATCCTTCTGGGCAATTATCAGCCCATTCATGCACTGGGGGAAATTATCAAATAAATATCCGCTTGAATCTGTGAAGCCTATGTCGCACGTAGTGTCAAAACATTTGAAGTTGATTTCTGCATTCCCTACATTTGTATTCACCTGTGTTGGCATTATTTTATTTAAACATAGCTGACTCTCCTGTGCCTTCAGCGTGCCCTGAACAAGATTATTCTTGGCCTGGTTGTGCTTTATCAAAGTCTGATATGCAAATATGAAATCAACGTCGGAGCTAAGTTTTACCATAACAGGATACTTGACATTGTAAATGAATTTGTAGTCATTGACGCAGAGCACGCTTCTCAAAAACGAGCCCGCAAGCGAATTTCCAGTAATCTCATTTCCCTTAAGTATTTCCTCTTCATCAACGACTTCAATGTCTGTTGGCCACTCCCTGTTGTAGCTGAATGAAACCTCACTCTCATAATCTGCATCAATGGAGAAGTACTTGTTTTCCTTGCTTCCATACTTAAATGTGTTCAATTCCAGAATTTTCTTGAAGTCTTCAATCACTTTCTTCTTGCTCCAAATTTTTCTTTCGCAGCTGAATTCAGTAAATGAAAATGGAAGCTCGTCGTAAAGAACAAGCATATCAATTGTTTTTTCCTCTGTGAAGTTGCTGTGATAAAGCTCATCAAATATATTATTTGCCTCATTGTACAATCTTCCAAAATCAGTGTCCAAAACAGCATAGACATTCTCTATTTTCTGCTCAACACCCTTGTTGTCCAAAGTCAGTTCAGTAACAGCCTTGATGTAGACCTTATCATCCTCAATATTTGTTATAACATCTAAGTTGTCAAATCCCCTCACGCTGTACTCTTCAAATAAAGTGAAGTTATTAGTGCACTCAAAGACGTTATTCTCAATGTAAATATTAAGGCTGCTCTCCATTTCATCAACAGTTGGAATCTGCAGCTCCTGTATCCCGTTGCTTGTCTCATAGAACCAGTATGGAACTTCAAGCCCTGAATTTCCAAAGACCTCCAATTTATTTGAAAACGGCAGCGCTGGATCTATCGGATAATTATAGTCTGGGATTTCAAGATATCCTCCTTGGGACGCCATTATATCAATCCCATCAAATGCAATGTCTGCAATGCAGTCCTTGAAGTAGTTATAAACAGGCACTGCCTCTTCCCCTAAATCAAGTTTTGCGGCCTCTCTTTCAAATTCATTCTTTATGAGGTAATCCTTAAACACAAAAATCGAGGCTACAGCTGCAACTATCACAATTCCCAGAATAATAAACATAGTCACCTGCCCCTTCTTTCCCATTTTTAAAAGATTCATTTTATCCTGATTATCTTGCTTCCCCCTAATTTTTTAACAACAACCAATTTTTTGTGAATCAGCGAATCAACAATGTCAGAAACGGTTGAATTATTAATGTTATAGAACTTTGCAATGGTGGAAAAATTAACGAGATCTCTTGCCTTAATGAAATTCAGCAACTCTTCTTCCGTAGGTATCATTTAAAGCCTTTTAAATCTTTTTTTTCCAAATGAAGCTTATTTTAATCGTTATTAGTGTTAAAATAACCATTTATTGAATAAGTATTAAACTAATATATAAATGTTTGGAGAGTAAAAAATTGTAGCATGAGAGTAAAATGGGCCTGCCAGGATTCGAACCTGGGTTTCATCCACGTCAAGGATGCATCTTAACCACTGGATAACAAGCCCATGTCAAATTGAAATAAAATAAACTTAAAAAAACTATTGGTCAGTGCAGTCTCTAGTAAAACCGCAGTTTAAACAGATAATCTTGCATTTATTCTGAATCATTTCATTTCCACATATTATGCATGTATGCTCCATTTTATAGAAAATAAGCCTCCGAGGGGATTTGAACCCCCGGCCTACTGCTTACTTGGGCCTAACTCATACAAGGCAGATGAGCTTTCCTTTGAAATTTGCTCTACCACTGAGCTACAGAGGCTTATAAGGATTAAACAATAAGAATTCTTTAAAAATATTTCCTTTCTTTCAATAAATTTATCTTCATTATATTCTTAGGATTACTAAAACCTACTAATCTCATCCACAATTTTAAATTATTAAAACCTCTAGTACAAAGAATATATGTGATATTCCAATTTTTATTATCATGGTTTCTAACTTGTAAGGAAACTGTAAAACCAAATTTTTCTAAACAATTTTTAACCTGAAAGACTAAAGGTTTAGATGTATTTGTAAAAATTATTCTCGGGTATAATTTTCCATACTTTTTTTCCAAATATAAACAACCATCAGTATCAATCAAACCCCTCAAACAAGATTTTAGTAATCTCTCATCTTTACAAATGATTTCTGGAATCTTAATGTTTTTCTTTGGGCCCAAAGGAAGATTTAAAACTTGACTTTTAAAATTTACAACGTCCTTTGAATAAATTCTAAAACCGTAAGTTCCTTTGGACCAAATTCTTAATTTTGGTTTAATACCATAGATCTTTTCAATTAATTTAGAAACATAACTATCAATATACTCTTTATCGTCAATCCAATGACATGCTACAGTGTAACATCCAATTCCAGAATAAAAATTCATGCTTCCATCCCCAATATGGATTCCCACATCTTCAGCTAAATCCTCATCAATCTTAAACATGACAATAAAAAGAAAATTTCGTTTATATATCTGGCGCGCATGGTTGTCCGCAGGAACTATACTCTAACATATATATTAAAGAATACACTTCTAAAGTCAGGCATCCTAAAATTAGGTTGGCTTGAACAGCGTAATATTATAATAAATTATTATTTAACACAATCTTTTTATTTCTTTTATCACTTCATCAATATCATCATAAATTTTACCAGCTTGAAATCTTCTTACTTTCCATCCTTCAATTCTAAGATGAATGTCTCGTAAGATATCAGATTCAATTTTTTGAGTATGGGATTTATCACCATCTACTTCAATATCATATTTATTATTATTTATAAACAAAGCAAAATCAAGTCGATAATGTTTTTTTCCTCTTATCTTTATTTCATATTGAGGAAAAACTTTAATTCCTTCCTTAGTTAATTTTTTGAATAGTTTATCTTCTACAGGAGAATCAAAATTAACATCCAACTGTTTTTTGGATTCAACATATTCTACTAAATCCTTTAAGAAACCCCCTACCTCATAACATTTTTTCTTATCACCTATAATAATAAGAACGCTTCTTGCCCTAGTAATAGCTACATTAAGCAATTGTGTAGTTGTATGAACCCAGTCTAGTGTTGTTTGTTTTATATTTTTTGATATTGCTGGTGAAAAGAGAATTATGTCTTTTTCATCTCCTTGAAATTTGTGAGCGGTCCCTACTGTAACATCCATATTTTTTAATTCTTTAGTTTTTTTAATCGTATCAGCAATTAATTCCATTTGAGCTCTAAACAAAGTTACAATTCCAAAAGAGATTTTCTTTAAATCTGACTTATTAAAACTTTTGAGAATTTTTATTATTTCTATTGCTTCTTCTTTGTTGTACGGGCTTTTAGTTTGGCTAGTTTTACCACAAACATCAACCCATTTAACCCCCTTTGGGTGAATTTTATCAGGAATCAATTTGCTTTCATCAGTCATTATGTTTAATTTTTTCTCATAAAAATACTCGTTGGAAAAATTAATGATGTCTTTGTAGGAGCGATAATGTTGATTTAGTAAAATTGGTGATTTATCCCTACCCTTGATTGTTCTTTCTGCAATATCGTAGAGAGAATTTTTACTATAAGCATAATCCAAGTATAACTCAGAAATTTTATTTTGAGATACAATTTTTTTATCTTCTGTTTCTCTAAGTAATGAAATATGCTTTAATTGTTTAGGATCACCAATAATTACAACTTGTTTTGCTCTATAAAATAATGGCAAAGCAGAAGCGATATCACATTGTGATGCCTCATCAATAATTAACAAATCAAAAAGATTTTCTTTTAAGGGAAGACTCTTTTTTGCTGATAAGTTCGTTACAACCCAAATTGGGAGGAAAGATAACAATTCTTGAATTTCGCTTTCTTGTTCTCCTACTAACTGTTTCCACAAAGAATAATTCTCAATGTATTTTTCCAATTTCTCAGACGCATCAATATATCTAGAAACATGGTTTTCATCTTGGGGTGAAGTTTTCTTTAATTTCTTGAACCAATAACTTTCAAATATGTTTCTAGATGTCTTAATTCTCTGTTCTCTTAATTTTTCTATTTTTAACTGTACACTATAAACAGAATCTAATTTTGATAATTTTTGTTTCAATTTACCAATATCTTCTTTAAATAAATCTACTTGTTTAAAAATTAAAATCCACATTAATGATTTTCTAATTTCGTCAGAAGAAAGTTGAATATTTTTGTCTAAGTAATTTCTAAACTCTTCATTTAACTTATCATAATATACTTTAAATAGTTCTTGTTCTTTTTTCTTGTAAAAATAAGGAATAACAGTTCTTATTAATTTTTTGAGAAACCCTGCGTACTCAAAATTGTTTTTAATGTCACTTTCTAATTTAAATTTATCAATTGAATTGAACTCATTGTATTTACAAAGGTTATAGAGTTTTTCTGGAATCTCCTTTGCCAAACTATCGGCTTTATTTTGTAGTTTTTCAATTTCTTCATTAGTCTTAGACATACCTTCTAATTGTTCTTTAAAAGAATTTATCTCATTTTTAATATTGTTGATTTTTTTATTGTCGTCTTCGAGAATAGAAGATATTTTTAAGGAATCTTTGTTTTGAAAGAGTTTGTGAATCTGTAGTTTAGCATTCTTTCTGTGTTTACTGGAACCCATTCTTATGATTAGGTCTCTGGATAAAATTGTCTTAAGTTTCTCATTTACCACATCCACTGCCCTGTTATTTTTGCTTGCAAATAAGACAGTCTTATCATTCCAAACAGCATTAGCAACCATATTAAGAACTACTTGTGATTTTCCTGTGCCTGGAGGTCCGGTAATGACATTAATATCACTTAAAAAAGTATTTTTAACTGCTTCTTCTTGCGATTCATTTAGATTGAAAATCTCTAAAATATCTTTTTTGTTCTCTGAAATTCCATTTTTTTCTTTATTAAATAAAATTCCTAATGATGTTGATTCTAACTGGTGTTGAGATAATTTTTTTAGTTTTTGTAATTCATCTACTAACCCGTTAGTAAAACCCATCCTTCCACCAAAATATAAAATTGCTTTGTTTATTAATTGGTACGATGGTCTTAAAATTAGTGGTTTTTGTTCAAGTTCAGAAGAGATGTTTTTATTGAGATTAAGCAATTCCATTATTTTATGAAGCTTAATAGCAAAATCATTTTCTTCTCCTATTTCTGAACGAATTTTATTTATTTCTTCTAAGTTATAATTATTTTGAGTTAAGATGTAGTGATTAAATTCTGGAATTACAGATTCTTTAGTAAAAATAATTGAATCCTCTCTTTCCTCAAAATCTAATATTTCAACAAAGAAAATAGGACTGACATTTCCATTGGAATCCATAAACAAAGGATAACCATAAAAAATGGGTATATCTCTTTGAAGAAGTTTATAGTCTTTGAAAATATTTTCAATTTCAGGAGTTTTCTTGATTATAACTTGTTCTTTTTTATGCGAGAAAAACTGTTCTTTTTTGAAAATATTCGAATGGAATTTTTTGCCATCTAATCTAAAGTTAAAGGTAAGTGATAACATATCCTCTTTCTCTAAACAAGATATATAATAATTCAATAGTGACCGAAATTCTTCAATTGAATTTAGATGTTTCACCATAGTCTATCTCATTTTCGCTTCTCATTCTTCTAATTCTCCTACTGCATTTTCTGGACTAATAAGTTTGTAAACTTTCTTCCTTTTGTCTTCTTCAGGACATTTCCATAACATAGAACAACATTTCATTTCCAAATGCAATAAATTCTCAGTCATAATATGTTGTATAATTTATTTGTATATATAATTATCCATTAAAGAATTAAAGCCTCTGAACTATCCTGAACTCAAAAGTCCCAATTGGGTAAACTTTGCTGAGCTTTCCTTTAAGCTCTTTTTGAATCTTCTTATATATCAATTCAGAAATAAACTTGTCAGCATCTTCCTTCTTAAGGTAATCCAAAACCTCTCCTCTTATCATCCTTCTGAGCTCAGTCAGAACCTTATTCTGAACTTTGTATCTTGTCAGGACAAGTGGCTTTATCTTTAATCTGACTTTATCCTTGCTTTCTCCAATGAAGGAATCATCAGCCTTGCTTCTTCCAACTTTGACAATCCTCTTTATATAAGAGCTTACCAATGAGCAGTTCTTTATCCTTGTATGGCATTTGTTTTCCTTTATTTCATTGACTTCAAAACCGATCTGGATATTCTGCGATCTTGGATCTCTGGTCAGCATTCCAAGGTTGACATTGACAACCCTCCCTTTGAGGCTGTTAATGTCATACGTTGAAGTCTCTCCGATAGGAGATTCATTGAATTCCTTGCTGCTTAGAATCTCATACCACAGCTTCTTTTCTTTCTTTGCTGCCATTTTTATAGAAACCTTGAAAAATGCTTATAAAGCTTTCTGTTAAATTTCTCTGGTGCATTAAATGGGCTTTGTGTATAAAGTTCTAATTTGAGACTACTTTTTGCATAGAAATAAAATAAGATAAAATAATCCCTGCAAATCTCAAGAGCAAAGATATTGACGAAATTAGGAACTATCAAAAGATATCCCAATATTAGACATTCCTTATGGGTTATTAGATGAATATTTAGGTCATACGAAGGGATCGCAAACAAGAGAAGATCAAAAGCTCCTTTCAAATCCGCAGAAAGTTGTACTTTTTAATTTAAAGAAAATAAACGCGAGGTTGAGGTGGGAAAAGAATACAAAAGGGGCATAAGGGCATAGGTACGACAAAAAATCAAATTTAAAAATTATCCTTTGACGAAGACATTGGATATGTATTTTTGGTTTGCAGGAAATAAAGAATCAAATTGGTATCATTTCTAAGAACTATTCAGATTATTTAATTCTTCCTTTATCTTCCTAATGAATTCATCCTCATTCTCCTTCTTGACATAGGCTCCGCATGCCTTTGAATGCCCTCCTCCGTCGGCAATCTTGTTTATTATCTCCCTTAGATCAATCTTGTCGGAATTTGTCCTGAGGCTTACTTTAATCTCGCCCTCATGGGTTTCAGCCATCCCGACAATGATGAAACCTCTCTTGCCTGAATTCGCCAAAATCATTCCTGAAAGTGTCCCTATCAAAGAATCCTTGATGCTGTCATGGGCGTTGATTATCATGTAATTTCCGCCTTTCTCAAATCTGTCTTTGTTTGAATAGAACCAGTTCATTGCTTTTATGAGCTCGGACTTGTACTCCTTCATAATATCATTGGCCTCTTTCTTCAGCTCAATATTCCCAAGCAGGACTCCTATGCCAACGCTGAAATTCTTAAGCCTGCCGCATGCATTCAACAGTGTAGCAAACTCCTTGGCATCCTTAGTATAGCTCTCCTCGTCCTCGTCTTTCAGCAGGTAAATGTTCCCTATGACATCCTCGGGGTCCTCCTCGCTTCCAAATCTTTTTATAATCACTCCTGCAATCAGGTCCTTCATCTGCCTGTCATCAAGGTCTTTCAGTTTGATGTATTCTCCGTTCTTCTTGATATCAATCCCAAGACTCCCTAGAAAGCCGGCAGCACCCTCATAGTCGCCTGTAACTCCGGGAATATAAGGGTCAGTGCTGTACTGAAGCAGATTGACTAGGCTCCTTGTCTGCGTCCCGAACATTCTAAGCCCTTTCTTGACTTCAATCTTCCCCAAGCTCACGCTATCATCCAAAATAGTTTTCAGGGCTCCTTTGGTGAAATCAAGGTGGTCTCCAAGGCCTCCTATCACGGCAATGTAGCTCAGGTCCTTGTTCTTTTCATTTAATTTCTTTGCAAAAAGATAGCACAGGCATGCCCCTGAATAATCCCATGAGCTGTGCCCCTCAAGATGAGGATTTACGTGAACGAAATCATTTTCATGATCCTCGGGAATATGGTGATCAAGAATGAATATTTTTTTCCCTTTAAGATGCTTTGATATCAGGCTCAGCTGCCCTGAGCCAAGATCGCAAAATAAAAAAACATTGTAGCTCTCCACACTCAGCTCTTTGAGGGCAGTTTCATCAAGCTGCCTGACAATTGTCAGGTTGAATTCCCTGTTCTCCCTCTGAAGGGCCTTTATTACAATCGCCGCGCTTGACAGCCCGTCGGCATCAAGATGCGATACAACCCTGATTGGCTCTTTCACCTCATTGAACTTACCCTCAAAGTTCCTGATTGATTCATCCATCCTAAGAAATTAATAGTTTGGCTTTATCCCTGTCATACTTCCAAGCCTTGTCGAGGGTTCCTTTTTTCTTGTAATACTTGACAAGTCTGTTGATCTTGCTCTCTGTCAGCCTCAATCCTCTCTTTGCACTCATATCTTTTTTATTGCTCTCAAAATGCTTCATCAGGCTTATTTCCTTCCTGATCAGGGCCAGCATGTCTTCCGGAAGAGCATGGACAACCTTGTTCTCCTCAAGGACTTTCCCGATTTTCTTCTTTAGAATGTTGCTGACGCTTGGAATCCCATAAGTATCCCTTAACATGAGCCCAATCTGGCTCTTCGTGAATCCCTGCTTGGAAAGCTTCAAAACCAGCTGCTCAACTTCTTTCTCATCATACCTAAGCCATGAAGGATTAGCCTTGCTCAAAGGTTTAGTGCTGCCCGATTTCCCTTTCTTTCTTGAATACAATCTTGCCATTCTAATAGGGCCCAGAATAAAACATCCAGGCATAAGTAAGCTTTCACCGACCTACCCTAAAACTAAAGTTTTACAGCACTTTATAAATCTTGTCCTTTGGCCTCACTCTATCATCAACCTTAAGGCCCACATCATCGCCTGGCTTGACCTTATCAATCGGCTTGTGCTCTATCTGCATACTCTTTACTTTCTGGATAAAATCCGTTGTGCTCCCTATCACATGGATCTTGTCGCCCAATTTCAGGGAATCGCTGAGATTAATTGCAGCAACTCCTATGTTTGCAAAGTAAGCAAATATCTCCCCTATTAATTTTTCATCTGTCATTCCAATCAACCCCTAATATGACATGATTTTAAAATATATAAAAATTTTGATAGTCCCGCCAGGATTCGGACCTGGGTCCATAGCTTTCCTTCACGGGTCCAAAGGCTATGATGCTAGACCGCTACACCACGGGACTGTGTAGCCTGGTTTGGATCGCGATACTCATTAATCATATCGTTTTACGACCAGGCAGATAGAGGGAGGCAATTTAAATTTAAAAAATTACCCTTTTCTAATCCCTCTTCAAATTTAGCTGAAACAAAATGTCAATCACTTGTTTCCCCTGAGGATTGAATTTGGATTGAATATTAAATACAAAACCACTAAGAAACTGATGAAGCTCAGGATTGCGATAAGCCAGTTATTTATCATTTTTTCTCTTGTATCTCCCTCTCTTTTCAACTTTTTTCAGCCTGTCCAGAACTTCCGCATAATTTCTGCTCAATTTGTATCCATCCAGAATGCTTCTAAATGAATTTTCAAAATGGTTGTAGTGTTTGCTCTCCAATGCCTGCCTCAAGAGATGCAGATCAACTGCCTTGTCCTCAATCTTGTGCGATATGAATCCAAGCCCGAAATCAATGAAATAAACTCTGCCATTCAGTATCATGTTTGATGTTGTCAGGTCTCCATGAATGATACTGCTGTCATGCATTCTTGCAATTGAAGCCCCTATTTCCTTTAACAATTCATCCCTGTTTTTTGCATCATCCAAAATGTCTTTTATCAATTTGCCGTCAATAAATTCCATCTCAATCTTCATTTCTTTGTCGTCAACCGAAAAAACTTTTGGGGAATTTTCCACTTTGTTGAGCAGGTTTGCCTCTCTCCTTGTCCTGAATTTTCTTAATTTTCCATCAATATGCTTTATCCTGTAGCCCTTGGAAATTCTTTCCTTGATTACTCTGCCGCCGGCAAGATATATCACCGCCTCTGCCGCCCGTTTTATTATTTTCATTTTATTCTGGCTTCCCAATAATCCTCATTGTAATATCTGTCAAATTTCCTCTCAAGGGCAATCAAGTCCAGGCGTTCAAGCTTAATCAGGATTTCTTTTATTTCCTCTGCACTGAACTGCGTAAATGCCTTTAATTGGCATGTGTCTGAGACTCCATCTTTTATGTTTTCAAAAATTTCCTCTTCAAATTTGTTTAATTTCATTTTAAAATTTTCTCAAGGACTATCTGGTTATCCCATCCTTTTATCCTGGCCTTTCTTATCATTTTAGCTTAAAGTTAAATCCTTTTTTCTTCAGCATTTTTTCAGGATCTTTTCCTTTCATCATCCTGAAAAGTTTCTTGCTCTGTTTGTACTGCTTCAGCAATTCTCTGATCTCTGAAACTGGAATTCCTGACCCTTTTGAAATCCTTTCCAGCCTTTTTATGTCAATCACGTCGGGATTTGTCTTCTCATCCCTCGTCATTGAGTCCATGGCAATCTTCCACTTTTCCATCTTCCCTTCTTGATTCTTTAAGACATCTTTCGGCAGTTTAACGCCTCCAAGCCCAGGTATCATGTCCATGACTTTTGTCAGCGGGCCCATTTTCTTCATGGCTTTCATCTGCTCATAAAGATCCTCAAGGTTAAACTCGCCCGAGCTGATCCTGTCCTTCATTGACTCTGCATCCTCTTCAGTAATCGCCTCCTTTGCTTTTTCAAGCAGGGCTTCCAGGTCACCCATTCCCAGCAATCTTGAAACAAATCCCTTCGGATTGAAAGCCTCTAAATCATCTATTTTTTCTCCGACGCCAACGAACTTAACCTTGGCCCCTGTGACTGAAGTTCCCGTTAAGGCTCCCCCAGCTTTGGCAGTTCCGTCAAGTTTTGAAATGACGACGCCAGTAACCCCTGCATTGTCCTTGAATCCCTGCGCTAATTTTTGTGAAGCCTGGCCTATATCAGCAGAAATTACAAGCAGCTTCTCATCAGGATCTATTTTCTTGTTTAGCTCTTTGATTTCCTTGATAAGTTCAGTGTCAAGAGCGTCTCTTCCTGCAGTGTCAATGAATAAGATATCATAGCGGGAGTATTTGTCCTTAAAGTTTTCATAGATTTTGACAGGATTCTTTTCATCCTTTTTTGTGTAGCAGTCAACGCCTATTTTTTTGCACAGCTGCTCTATCTGGTCTATTGCAGCAGGCCTGTGAACATCCAGGCCGACGACTCCAACCTTATATCCTCTCTGCTTGTAATAATGGGATAATTTTGAAATACTAGTCGTCTTTCCTGAACCATAGACTCCAAGCATCATAATCTTGAACGGTTTTGCCTTTGAGATTTCAATTTCGGATTTCTCATCGCCAAGAAGATTTACCAGCTCCTCATAGACAATGCTTACAAGATGCTCCCTCTTGTCCAGTTTTCCCTTGTCTTCAAGAGCCTTTTCTTTTATCTTTTTTGTAAGTTCAGAAACGAGCTTTACATTGACATCAGCCTGCAATAATGATCTTTGTATGCCTTTGATTAATTCATTAAGTAGTTTATCATCAACAAAAACAGCTCTTGCTATCTTGTTTAAAGTTCCCCTCAGAGATTCACCAAGCCTGTCCAAAACCATAGATATTATCTGAAATCAAATCTTATAAAAGTTACTTCTCAACCAAAGTCAGAGAATTAATGCGGTATCTTTTTCCTGTGGGCTTTGGACCATCATCAAAAACATGCCTAAGATGGCTTCCGCACTTTCTGCATGAAACTTCTATCCTTTTCATTCCGTGGCTTAAATCTTCTTTGAGGGTTACATTACCATTTGAAGCAACACCCCGGAAGCTCGGTCATCCTGTTCCAGATTCAAATTTCTTATCTGAGCTGAAGAGCAGATTGCCGCAGGCCCTGTAGAAGTATCTTTTAGGAGTTTTATCATCAACATATCTTCCGGAAAAAGCCTGTTCAGTCCCTTCCTCCTCAAAACATCAAACTCTTTTTCAGAAGGCCTCTTCCTAAGATTCTTCTCAAAGTTATCTTCCATGAGAATAAAAAAATCACTTCTTCTTTCGGGAAGTTTTTTTCTTTGGAACCGCTTTATTCTTTCTTCCGTGGATTAACAGATAAATTATGGGAAGAATCCCGAGAGTGCTTGTAATGAACAGTATCACAAACCATGTGAGATGCCTGTTCCTTGCAGATCTCCATAGTGAAATCCCCTGCCATATTCCGCTCCATGCTAGAATCAGCCAAAACCACACTGAATATACACTCATAAAAGTCACCCAGTTAAAAGCCATTTTATCACCTCAGTTAATATTTAACCATCAATTATTTCTTCTTTATTAAACTTTTCTAAAAAAGAAAAAATTAAGGTGCAAACCCAGTCTGATTTTGGACCATCAAACAAGCTCCATCAACACATTGAGATTCGCAATTTCTTGAACCTTGCACAACATCAATCCCCCAACAAAAGTATTCAAAAACAGTGTCCTCATCAAGACAAAAATCTTCTCTATACACTCCATAACCATCATTGTTTCCAACAGTAACTCCTGCAACATAGACGTTATCTCCTCCATCAGAGTCTGTACATTCAGTAGGAGGCAAACATTGTCCGTTTTCACAACCATTAGGACATAGCCACCGAGTGGTTCCATAAATTATTTGGGGTTGATCGCTACAATAATACTCCAAAATATACTCATCGTCTCCTGCAACAAAGCAAAAATCAGTATAATCATTACCCAAA
>Ga0209542_10012340_pt1 | contig 14965 bp, 10 predicted proteins | sample RifCSPhighO2_01_FD_184028 | JGI IMG/M metagenome (GOLD analysis project Ga0209542, IMG submission 184028) | Soil microbial communities from Rifle, Colorado - Rifle CSP2_plank highO2_0.1 (SPAdes) (version 2) | ecosystem: Environmental > Terrestrial > Deep subsurface > Rock core/Sediment ...
TATAATTCAAATCCCCCGTGAGTCCTGTCTCCTTTTTATGATTGCTATTGCGAGACGCTGAGTCATTACGGGGGATTTGAATTATAGCTTAAATTATTGTATAATACTCATAACATCCCATTCCCACACCGCGTATGGCATCCGGACTCGAGCAACTCTTTTCCGCCGCAGCAAAGCTGGGCGCATCGGATATTCACCTGGCTGTCGGCAGCCCCGTCGTCTTCCGTATCGACGGTGTACTTGCAGAGCAGGGCAAGAAGGCGCTCACCGCGGCTGATGTGGAGCGCGCGATCAAAGGAATCCTCGGCGCGGAGCGTTTTAAGGAATTCGAGCGCGCCCGCGAGATGGACGCGGCGTTTGCCGTCGGCGCAATGCGCTTCCGTGTGAACTGTCACTTTGAAAAAGAAGTTCCGGGCCTTGCCGCCCGTATCATTCCCCAGGAAATCCCCTCGGTGGAGGACATCGGCCTCACGGCGGTTGCCACCACGCTTTGCAATCTCAGTGACGGTCTCGTGCTCTTCACCGGCCCCACGGGCTCGGGAAAATCCACGTCACTCGCTGCCCTCCTCAACCGCATCAACCAGGAACGTTCTGAGCACATCGTCACGCTGGAAGATCCCGTCGAATTCCTCTTCCCCCAGGGCAAAGGTATCGTCCGCCAGCGTCAGTATGGTTCCGACTTTCTCTCCTTCCCGGATGCGCTCAAGCACGTCTTGCGCCAGGATCCGGACATCGTCATGGTCGGTGAAATGCGCGACCTGGAAACCATCGCCGCAGCCCTCACGATCGCCGAAACCGGCCACCTCGTCTTCGCCACGCTCCACACGCCCAATGCTGTCCAGACTGTGGACCGCATCGTCGATGTCTTCCCTCCGCACCAGCAGCAGCAAGTCCGCATCCAGCTCTCGCTCTCGCTCAAGGCCATTGTGGCCCAGCGGCTGCTCCCCAAAGTAGAAGGCGGCAGAGTCGCCCAGCGCGAAGTCCTCGTGATGAACCCGGCCGTGGGCCACATCATCCGCGACAACCGCTCGCAGGAACTGAAGTCTGTCCTCCAGACCGGGCGCGACACGGGGATGACCACCTTCGAAGTAGATGCGAAGAAGCTGTATAAAGAAGGGGTGATTAGTAAGGAGACGTTTGAGTGGGCGAGGCTGTAGTGTTCCATGACCCCATGGAACGTCCAAAATGGCTCAATGAAGCCCCAATTTCCAGCGCAATGTCAAATAGACCTTACTACTACTCCATCATGTCCTTGCACTCTGTAAAGAGCCCGGTAGCATACGAAATTGCCCGATGACCCAGCTCCCCGCCGCCATCGAACAATATCTGTTGGAGTGCGGATTTACCTCAACAGAGATCCTCATTCTCAAGCACCTGCTTGCGGGGGGCTCCATGACGCTCCGGGAACTGGCCGCCAAAACAGGAAAGAGCACGGGGGTGCTCGATAGCGCGAGCAAGAAGCTTCTGAAGAAGGGGATTCTCGGAAAGGAACTCGTCAATGACTCTCCCAAACTCACACTTTCCTCGCTCGAGGCCGTGGTGGCATGGGTGCATGAAGACAGCGAGCGGACACGCAATTTTATGGAGCGGCGGGAAAAGGACCTGCAATCCTTCGTGGATTCTCTTTCCCCCAACATGAGCCGGGCCGATATTGAGCACTTCGAAAAAATGGATGGCCTGGAACAGGCCTATGAAAAATTGCTGGAGGGATGTAACGGCGTCATGCTCCACTTCCTCCCCGTTCGCCATACCGAGGTGGAGGACCCGCTCCGGGATTTCCTCGTCCAGTTCTTCCGCGTTCGCCGGCGTCAGGGAATCATCACACGCGTCATCGCACACGACACCCCCCTCGGCCGCCGCTATCAGTCCAGAGATCCCTTCGAGTACCGCCAGACGCTTCTCGTTCCCGAATCCGTCTACGCCTTTAATACGGAAAAAGTCATCGCGGGGGATTGGGTCGGCACCATCAATCATGCAGATGCTAAAGCCCTGATCATCCGCAGTCCCGAAATGGCGCATACCGAACGCGCGATGTTCGAGGCCATCTGGAAACAGGAGATGGCGAAGCAGAAGGAGAAGGGGGCGTCTGTACCGGCGGCAGTACCAAAAGAAGAAGAGATGAAGACGAGGGTGGTGTCAGCGGCGAGGGAGTTTTTCTTGAGTAAGCGTAGTCTTGCGGCTTTTGGAATGTTTCTGGTCATTGCTCTAGGGTCGACATTTGCTATGTATAAGTATAATGAGAATTTGAATCTTAAACGCGTACAAGAAAAATTGCTCTCGATAGCTGCAACCGGTGCCCTGCAGTTCTCGCCCAAGGATATAGAGGTAATCAGAGATTCAGATGATGCTCAAAAACCTCAGTATGGAAAAATAATTCTTCAAATGAATCAAATACGGAATCAAAATGAAGGAGTCCAGTACATGTATATTTTGAGACCGACAGCCGAGCAAGATGTGTGGGAATTTGTCGCTGATGCTGATTCGTTAGATCTGAATGCTAAAAAAGATTTGAATAAGGACGGAGTTGTTGACGAAGCAGATCACCTTTCTCCGCCGGGAGAAAAATACGAGGCCAAAGATTTTCCTGCGCAATACCGTCGTTCATTACTTGAACCGGTCATTATTAGCGCATCTCAGGATCAATGGGGTTATCTTATTGCGGCTTGGGCTCCGATACGAAATGAACAAGGTGAAACAATAGCAATTCTGGGAGTCGACAAGTTTGCGAGTGATGTAACGAAGCTGGCAGCCGACACTTTTAAGCCCTTTGCATTTTTCTTAGGAATTTTTCTTTGTTTGATAATTGCTAGATTTGCAGCACATAACAGATCCTTGATAAAAGAATTCTTTAGGCTTACACAAACAAAGGCGGCCATTGTTACTATAATTTTTATTTTAATTATAAGCGCCGCAGCCACGTCTTGTATGTATTGGTACACGCTGAGTTTGCTAAGGGAGCAATTAGGTCAGCGTTTAAGATCAATTGCATCAGCTACTGCCGCACAAATTAATGCACAAGATCTTGAACCTTTACGGTTTGCTCGAGACATGAAGCGAGATGAATACCAGCGCGTGTTCCGTATCTTGAATAAAATGCGTGAAGAAAATCCAGATATACTTTGGGCATATGTCATGAGACCTATTGAAGGCAATATCTGGGAATTTGTTGTTGATGCTGATTCTAATTTTGATTTGCCTCCATCCCAAGATTTGAATCTTGACGGTTTAATCACGGAAGACGAGGAAAATGTTGCACCAGGCGTTCGATACAATGTTGATGTGGCACCAGAGATAGTCAGCGCGCTTTCTGAAGCTGTTGCGACCGACGATTTTTATTCTGATCAATGGGGGACTTATATTTCTGGTTATGCACCAATTTTGAATGAAAAAAATGAGCCTGTAGCTATTGTAGGCTTTGATATGTCTGTAGATACTGTTCTATCTGTCACAAACAAAAAATTTATTGCGATAGGGGGGATATTACTTCTTGCTTTTGCAATACTTTTGCTTTTTCTCTTTTCTCGACAGAAGCTGGTATTAATATCCAAATTTTGAGGGGGAGGGAGTGGTAGCAATAAATCCATATTTCCTCTATAATATGTGGATGCATGTTAAAAATTACTTCAAGCGAATATCAGGCCACGGAAGAGTTCTTGTGGCCCTAATGTTATGTGCAGCATTGGCAGCTGCTATTACTTATATTTTGTTCGTTCAAACACAACAAATTTTAAAACAAAGACTCCAAGAAAGAATTGTTGCAATTGTTTCCACAATTGCAAATGAGATTGATGCTGCTGATGTCGACAGAACCACGCAAGAATCAGATTCGAATTCAGTTAGCTTAAAAAAATTGGTACATCAACTTGAGAATCTCAGAGCTGCCAATGAAAATATTCAATATGCATACATAATGAGGAGGACATCTGAACCCAATACTTTTGAGTTTGTTGCAGATGCCGACTCTTTAGACTCTTTTGAAGAATTAGATGCGAACCAAGATGGGGAGGTTTCAGATGATGAAGTGGCTCCATTGCCAGGAGATCCTTTTGATGTTTCTGACTATCCAGCATTAAGAGATGAGGCATTTTACTATCCTGTAGCTGCTGATGAATTGGAAAAAGATCAATGGTCAGTTCAGCTTTCTGCTTATGCTCCAATTTTGGATAGCAGGAATGACGCCATAGCAATTATAGGCATCGACGTTGTTCTTGATGATTTTAATGAGAGGACCCAAGCAATGCTACGGCCTTTTCTACTCCTTATTCTTTTCTTGATCTTTTTGCTTTCCCTTTTAACCACAACGCTTGTTCGAATTTATAATGAACGAGTTGAAGCAGTTAAAGAGTTGGACCGTCAAAAAGATGAATTACTTGGAATAGTTAGCCATCAATTGGCTACACCTATTTCTGCTCTTAAATGGGACTTTGAAATGCTTCTTGATGGGGACATTGGCGAGGTAAATAAAGAACAGAAGGATTTCTTCCAAAAACTCCAAGGAGTTACGGCACACCTTTCCGACCTTGTTTCCATGATCTTGGATGTGTCACGTATTCAACTTGGTCGCATAAAGGTGGACCGCACGGAATTGGATCTAAATGTTTTCTTTGGGGAAGTATTGAATATCATGCAATCAAAAGCTAAAGAGCATAAGGTGAAGCTTACACAAGCTGTGCAAGAAAAAATGAGCACAGGCAATCTCGATAAGCGTTTGATGTTAATGATTACAGAAAACCTCTTGAGCAACGCTATCAAGTACACTCCAGAAGGAGGTAAGGTGAAGCTCGAGGTAAAAGTGGAAAGTGGCGCTCTGAAGTTCTCTGTCAGTGATACCGGTTGTGGTATTCCAAAACAGGATCAGGACAAAATTTTCGGAAAGCTCTTCCGTGCCAGCAACGTACGCAACGTGGATGGTAATGGATTTGGTTTGTATGTTGTAAAAGGAGCTGTTGAGGCACAAGGTGGAACTATTTCATTTAGGAGCCAAGAAAATAAAGGAACCACCTTTAGTGTTGAGTTGCCCTTGCCCCAAAAGAGTTAACAAATTTACGACACTAAATAGACACCAATAATCATAACAATAAGTGCCATATATTTTTTCCATATATTCATAAAGATTTTTGTGTCGTATTTAATCTTAAAGATTGAAAAAACAATCAGTGCAATTAAAAATGTGAAGCCTGGCATTGTTGTTTCGACAGCGGCTACTAAGGATGGTGATCCTTCTTTAATTGATTTTTGGGCAAAAGCCAAAGCAATTAAGTTGGTTATTTCTATTAAAACAAATAACTTAATGGAAGAACTTAAGAGCCCTCCTCTTGTACCCAAAGTAGATCTCACCCTTTTAAAGACAAGCGGAAATACCCCGATCATAATTATGCCACTTGTCATCAGTGTGAAACCGACAATAAAGGAACATTGATCGTAGACTGAGTCTTGGATTAAATATGAAATTGCTTGCAATACAGAGGCGCCAATCATGCATAAAAAAGCTGAAACTCTTGTTTCAAGATTATGATCTGAAAGTAACATTAAGTTTGAAGCAAAAATAAGAATAACAATTCCAATATATTGATTGGGGGTGAAGATTCTTCCAAAAATAAAATAACTAAGAATAGGAAGAATAGCTGGAATAATGTTCCAATAGGCTGCAACAATTCCTGCATTAGTATTTGCCAATGCATTGAAATAGAGCAGCTGACTCACCTGTATTAAGGCACCAGCACTAATAGCCAATAATAAAATAGAATATGTAGGCCATTGCCAGCCCACAAAGGGCAAAATAAAGGGCAGTGGTATTAATACGACGAGAGAGGCGAGCGCACTTGTAATTACGCCAATCCAAGGTTTTTCAAAGATTTCATCAATACAATACTCATCAAGCAGGTGCACTACGGCAAAGAACACAGCTGCCGTTAGAGCATACAAAACCCACATAATAAAAATATAACATTTTTATGAAAAAAAACAAATATTAAAAAATGATTCAAAATGCCAATGCAAACCATTATTTCAAAAACTGTGTTGAGTTCCGCAATGCACCGACCCATACCCCCAGATCAACTCACTACAATCGATGCCAATCACTTTCCTGTCTGGGAAGCAGTTACCCAATACTCTCAAAGCTTCAGCATCCGAATCCTGTTTATAGGTAGGCACCAGCACCACCCCATTTGCGATGTAGAAGTTCGCGTAGCTTGCGGCCATTCGACGCCCCTCGACGGTGAACTCCTTCGGCATGGGAAGAGTGAGGACGGAAAGAGGCGTACCCTCTTCATCTTTCATCATCTTTAGGCGTTCGAGGTTCTCCTGCAGCGGCGCATAGTTTGCGTCTTTCTTGTTCTCTTCCACCACCGTTACCACGGTATTTTTCCCCACGAAGCGCGTGATGTCATCCACATGCCCCGTAGTGTCATCCCCCTCAATACCAGCAGAGAGCCAGAGGATATTTGTAACGCCCAGGAAATCGCGGAGCTTCTGCTCAATCTGCTCTTTATTCATGTTCGGGTTGCGGTCGGGGCTGAGGAGGCAGCTTTCCGTGGTAATCAGCGTGCCGGTACCATTCACGTCAATAGAACCGCCTTCGAGCACAATACCGGCATCAAACCGGGGGTATTTTTGCAGCGGCATCTTGTCCGGCACTTCATTTCCCGGGAGCAGATCATCGTACTTGTTACCGTACGCGTTGTAGATCCACTTGGAATATGCCACTTCACGGTTTTTCCCCTCTCCTTTCACGAGAAAAATCGGACCATAGTCGCGGATCCAGACGTCGCCGGATTCGATGTGGTGGATCTCCAGATTCCCGGTTCCCGCTTTTCCGATCTTCTTAACCGCACGGGCTTCCACATCCTTGCTGGGTACGAGAAGATGGACCTTCTCATGGGGCGTCAGCGCCGCGATCATCTGTGTGAATGCTTCTTCCGCTCCCTCCAGGTGTCCTGCCCATGTTTCTAGATTGTAGGGCCAGGAGATCCATGTTCCCTCATGCGGCTCCCATTCGGCAGGCATGCGGTAGCCGAGGGCGGCGGGAGAGGAGGGGGTGAAGGGGGATTTCATGGGGTGAGAAGGCGGACAAGATGATGCCTATGTACGATGCTGGATGCCAGTGTTATGCAAAACTTCTATTGCGACTCTGTTTTGTTTTTTGCCGACCGTCTTCCTTTCCCAGGAGTTGCAGCTCTGGATTTTGTTACTTTCTTTTTAGGCAATGTGAGGGAGTTTTTGAATGTTTCGAATCGTTCCCTTCCTTTTTCAAAGATGCTTTCGGGTGCCTGGTAAAAAAGCACGACCAATGTGTTGCCGTTTGGAATCCGAATGTCCGTTTCCAACCAATGCACGCTTGCCCAAATATAAGAATACGTATGGGCTCGTGCCTGCTTCCCGGCTACCACAATGGTTTCCTCTGACACTAATTTGTAGTCATGCAGGAAGCCTTTGTTCAAGAATTCAAAATCTGTTCTCGGTTGCGCCGAGAGTTCAGAATGAATCTTGTCCGCATCCTCCAGTGTAGCCGCATGGTCCAGAGCCTTCAGCCCAAACCCAAGCATTTCCATGCCTTCTTTGTGACCCACATAATAGGCCGCTAAATCCGATCCGAAATATTTATCAAGATCAGAGGGTACAAAGAGATATTGCTCCCAGTCTTCAGGAACAAGAACGGACATTCCGTTTCCGCGAGGATGCATGCGCAATTCATATTTCTGCTTGAATCCTTCTTGCATACTTTTCAAGCGTGCCTCCATGCCACTCTTTTCTTGTTCAGCCCCCTTGGTTTGTATGGCACGAACAGAAGGACGGGCCTCGGCACTGAGAGGCAGAGCCATGCAAAGTATAAGAATAACTGCTGACAGGATGCGCATGTACTAGGGGGAAAAGTGCTTTCATTACAAAGGATGATATGAGAATTTGAAATCCACCTCTGAGTGCATAGAAAGCCAGCTATCTGATTTTTGGCTCTATGGAGCCAAAATTATGGTTCCATGGGTGCGTGGAACAGACAGCTTATTGCATATTTTTTGCTTCTTCGAGGCTCACCGGAGCCACACACCCCGTTATTCCAGATCCTCGATGCTCTCTATGGGCTGAATGCAGCTTTGGCAGATACTCGGGTTTTTCCGCAGAGCGGATGCTTCCACGGTACACGCGCTTTTTACAAGCGGAGATTCGATTCCGCTGCAGTGAGACGGATCGGCGTTTTTAAAAGCCAGATCACGCAAACATTGGTCGTGTATATCCGGCGTGTTGATGGATTCGCATGAATGAAAGTTTATTATAAAACGTGCTTGTGCGGCTATGCAGCATTCATGATCATTACCTTCTATGCATTGCTGCAGTGTCGCCTTTCCACCATTTGCCCATGTCACAGATCTGTCACGTCCAAGAGCGCAAGGACGATGATACGTACTTATCGCCCCCCCCACACAGTCCAATCCATAGCTGCTCGGCATTAGGAGTTCACACACGAGAGGATCCTTTTTGAGTTTGGCATATTCATAAATGCAGCTTGCTCTCTGCTGAGCTGGTTGCGGGCCCATAGGATCAAAGACAATGAGGTCCCAACATTCACTCGCTTCTCGATCATGTTCCACCAGATAGGCGGCAAGCTCATCATAATCCCAGTTCACATATGGGCGGTGCCATCCCAATGTTTTGTCATACCATGCGACGCCGGCTATCCCTACCAGGATGGCGATTGTGAGGCCAATGAGGAGAATTGCATTGTGACGCATACGAATGGATCAGGAGGATGTTATCCCTGAATCGGATTTCCCGCTGAGGTGCGTCCGTCAAAGTAATATTGCTCCGCTTTCCACCAATCTTGGCCTGCGCTCTCTCCTTCCGTGTACTTGGACTTCGTCGGATTGACGTAAAAAATCCCCTCAAACTCTTCGTTGCACTCGGCAAGTGGGGACGTGCCGGAGTTTATTTTCTGTGGTGTGAAGAGAGATGCAATCGGATGACTGGGATTATCTTTTGCATTTTGCAACAGCTCTGAAAATAGAGTGACGGCGAATCCGTGCTCCCTCCAGGCATCAAGTAGCTCATCTTTTACTTCGTTTGTCATAGACACGAAGTATTTTTGCTCCAGTAGCGCGCGCAATGATTCAATATCGTTCCCTTCATAGTTTTCCGGCACTTGGATACTGAATGTTTTTTGTGCCGTGAGCGCATTCCTGGCATCCCCAAACATGCTGCTGTGGAAGGCATAGGAAGAATCCGCCACACTGGCGAAATTGACTTTTGAATTGTCATATTTGTCTGCGAGCACAATGTTGTCTTCTGCCGGATCAAGCGCAACTATTGTCCGTAGTCCGCCCGGCAAATGTGCACCGATTTCATATACCACGTAGGAACCCCAGCTGTGACCTACGCCACTGATATTTGCACTGGGTATTTCCATTGATTGCAGCTGATTTGCTGCCCACGCTCCAACAGACTCAATCCATTTGGATCCATCCAGGCTTATTTTGGTCATATTATCCTTTGCAGACGCTGCCCAGTTCAGAGTTACTAACTGTACGTTATTTGAAAGCAGGCTCTGTTCCAGCTCAGACATTTGGTCAGAATTTTCATTGTCGTTTCTTCCATGGACTCCCACCCAGACGGGAAGAGAAGGGTTGAGTGCGGAAATGGCATCATTGCCTTCGGTGGCCTTATAGTCAGTTTTCCTTTGACCCGATGGATCAAACTCCGCCACTCTCAAACTCACTTCCTTCACCTCACTCTCGCCGGGAAGACTTACTCTCCCCACAATCTCCCGCATATTCCACGGCCGCACGTCCATATGGAGCGGAAATTCCAGTGGGCGCGAACGCAGGTCATTGCCATGAGGCATCACTCCATAGTTCGTTTTATCGGAAACAGTCACTTCATATGTTCCCGGCGTGAGCTTCAGACTAGTGGAGCCTGCTGAGGAGTTGCCGTGATCGGAGGAATAGCCGCCTGCAGGAAGGTCGCCCCCAGAAATCGTGAGCGATACGGCTCTCCCTGGGACGCTATTCACCCAGAAGTTCGCCATCACCTCACGATCCAGGGCGAAGCGCATCGTCTGGCTGCTTTCCGCAGGCACGCGTATGGATTCCGATCCGATAAGTTCGCCGTTTTTGATTACGACAGTCGCACCGGGCGCCGCCTCATGACTAAAGCTCGATTTCCCCAAGACCTCCGAATCCGGAGTCCCCGCTTCCGCATGATTCTCCCGTGACACCACCTGGAGATACGGCACCCTTGCCTCCGCATAAATCTCCTGCAGACTGAACGGTGATTTTGCCACGGCAGCTTCAAATTCCCGCCGCACTTCGGCGCCAAGATTTTGGATTTTTGGAGCCGTCTTCACCATAGCTTCTTTCAGCCGATCTTTATTGACCTCGACTTGCCTGCTTTCCTTCGGGTCCTTTTCTTTCCGCGGCGTATCCCCCAGATGCGTATCTTCCCAGTTCTGCCTCTCCACAGCCTTCTGGTTCTCAATGAGCCGGTCGATATTTCCATTCAGAAGCCTCTGACTCTCTGCCAGCACCGCTTGCTTGTTGGGGACGTATACCTGGAAATCACGGGCGAGTTCACCGATGTACCGGCCGCGCGTGCGGGTGCCAAGAACGAAATCGAGCATTTCCATGGCGTGCTGCGTCGGCTCACCTTTGAGGTCGGCGATGTGGTATTCCATGCCCCTTTGCAGGGCATCCCCCACGACGTCCTGGTATACGCCGAGCAGACGGCCGAGTTCCGTGCGGATGTCGCTATCCACCCGATGGTTTCCACCGCCGTAAGCGGGATTGCGGAGCGGGAGGGCATTTTGCATTTCCGTCGAAATGAAGAATCGAGACTCGAGAAAGAGGCGGCTGCGTTCGAAGCTTGCAAGCGGAGCCCCATACTGTACGTTTTTGATGAGCGCGAGCCGTGGATCATCCTTCTCTATCCCCGCTTTTTTCTGCGTGGTGGAGGCCTCCACAGGGTTTGCGTGGCGGATCTCCATGGAGCCGATATCGACCTGGTAGACACTGGATGCATCCACCCTCCGCGCCACGTATTTCTTTTCCTGTGCCGCGACGGGAAGCGCCCCCTGAATTTCCCCGATCACTGTGCCGTTCTGGGAAATCACAAAGCGTGCTTGCGATCCACGGTCTTCCACGGTCACGTCATAGGTGACGCCGAGCGCGAGATGTTCTGTGAAGTTGAGAGGTTCGCCGATGTACCCCTGATGGGCGCCGGATGAATACCAGAGGCTGGCGCTGTTGTAGGAAAGGTGGAACGACAGGCCTTCCTCATACTCGTTATCGAATCTGCCGCTCGAGACGCCGTCCGTGCGGGTAACAAACATGATGCCGCCCTTTTTGCCGTTCATGGTGAACTGCGTGTGCACCACCAAAGGATTTTGCTCCGTCGGCTCCATATCCATGCGGCTCACAAGTTGCTTGCGGTCGTTGATGGACAACGGCTCATCGGGGTTCGCGTCCTGCCAGAAGTCGCCGAATGTCCCGCCGCTTGCATCGGTGGAATACACCGTGTCATCCGCCTCTTCTTGCAGCGCGTCCTCTCTGTCGAGCAGCGACTGCAGAAAGGCCAGATCCGCAAACACCGCATCGACATGTTCCTCCGGCAAGGCCTCCTGCGGACTTTGCGCCGTCGGTTTTTGAGCAGGTTCCATGCCATGACTGAGCGACGTGCCGCTGATATGGACCTGGTAGGCATCAGTTGTTTCCGTGCGCCGGAGCACCGTTCTCGGCTCGCTCGCCGCACGCGGAATCGCTCCGCGGATATCGGCAAGCACCTTGTCCCCCTGAGAAAGGACCAGATGCGCTTCCGTGCCGCGGTCCTCCACCAAAAAGTCATAGGGCACTCCCAGCTGGAGGCGTTCGGGAAATTCCACCGGAATGCCGATCAACGCCCCGCCGACGGGATCGGAAAAATAGATACATGCCACGTTGTATTCCGCCCGGAACGAGAGCCCATTTCTGAATTCATTATTGAAGCGCCCGCTCGTCACCCCATCCGTGCGGGTGATGAGGGTGATGCCGCTTTTCTTTCCTCCAAGCGTAAATTGCGTCTTAAAGATCACCGGTGACTCGGGAGTCGGCAGCACTTCGCCCCGGGAGATGGCTTGGACGCGATCATTGATCACGAGGTCCTTTCCTTCCGGGATGTCCTCCCAAAATTCCTGCTTTTGATCGGAGCTGAACACCTCGTGCGGTTGCATCTCTGCCTCTACCCGGCTGCCCTCGCCTTCCCCCTTCGCCCATTGGGCTTCGGGGGACAAGTCGGCGGACGGGTGGAGAAGATTCCGGACTTCTGCGGATGTATCATTCGTAGGGATAGTAGTAATCGCGGACATCAGATTGCGCGGTTCAAGTGATTCGAAGGAGCTGATTCTGGACAGGGAGGAGCGGCGGTGTGCCATGGCGAAGGGGGGAGGAAGTTCGCTCCCATTCCACGCGTGTCCAAGAGGGGTTGGCAGATGCTGGATGACACTTCTTTCTCTTAATGATGGATTTTTGTTTTCGTGTTGCGAAGGATCAGGTTCTCTTGGCAAAACGAACGCTGAACAATCTTTCTATGCAGAGAACCGAACGGATGGCGGGGGGATGCGTGAAAGAGGGGAAAGCTTTTTGGAGCTGTGGATGTGTGCTTGTCTTTGTATGGATATGGGTGTCTCCTGACGGTTTCCATTTCTATCTTCATCCCCAACTCATTTTACAAAGGAAGAGGCTCAAAATACGGTGAGGATTGTAGAGGAAATTGAGCAGCGTTCGGATGATTCTGTTGCTTCAAAGCAGTACATTAATGGGTGGAGTGGTACTTGAAATGTGTTAAATAAATGTTATAATAAATATAATCACCAATCCGTATGAAACTCCCGGATATTGAATTGCGATCCAACGTGCAGCGTGAAATTGATCCCCTTGTACCTGAGAAGGGGGTCTTTTGGATCGATGCAGGACATCAACAGTATCGGAGAGTACTCATACCCGCTCAGAATCCCGCAATCGCCATCGGCAACATGCAATGCTGGAATGGAAGTGTCACTACATTCCAGCAATACAAGAAAAGAATGTGGCACGTACTCACAGGGGCACCGGACAATGTCACAGCTGGTCCCGGCAACGTCGATGTCGTGGAAGTTCCAGACACGAGAAAAAACATAGCCGTGCTCCTACAAAATGAAGAAGGAGAATGGCGCCAAAAACTGCATGAAGCCTCGGGGCAGTCCGTGGAACACGCAGAAGAGATTGGAACAGGACTTTACTTGATACAGAATATCCAATGGGTAAGCCAGACGACAGCGAAAAAAATCAAAGCAGTGAGAATCTCTTTTCATGAGCCAGATGAGACAAGATTTCCTACGCAGAACATTGATCAGCATCCTCTTCCCACAAGGATGCCCGAACCTGAAAAGGCAATTCTGCCTTATCCAGACGCTTTCTCCTTGGAGAGCAACGAGAGAGTACAAGAGATTTCAACGAATCCTCCAAGTCGCATCGTCCTTTCACCCAATCAGCAAGTGCTGCCACATCCCGAGAGAACGATTGAAGAAGAATGGACATTGATTAAGAATGTTATCGAACGAGCTCAAAGGGAACAATTGATTACAGAGAGAGTTGAAAATCCCGATGGGGCAAGAGCGGCAGTGATGCTGTTCTCTGAACATCCGCCTGAGGGGAGAGTCTTTGTGCCGAAGAGGGAAATGTTAGTTGAGCAAAGCCAACTCTTTCAATTTGTACACTTGCTTCATATTTCAGGCGCACAAAGCCCGCTATCTGTCGAGGGAATTGCGGACGGCGACGCAATCGTTGCTGAACGCAGAGTAGTTGCGGGGCACGCTTCGGCTTATGGGAAGGATTGTCAGGCATTTCTTTATGAACACCCCGAGATACTTCAAAACCTGTTCATAGAGCTATGTCGAGAAGGTCATCCCGAACGTGCATTCTTTTCGCGCTGGACGGCATATCCTCATCTCAGTTGCGGGTACACTCCGCAAGTCGAAAAAAAACTGCGGGAACTGCTCGAGCACACAATGAGACAAGAGCGTGAACTTGCGAGAAAATACAATCTTCCGACCGAATCATTTCAAATGACGGTATTTCCCATGAAGGAAGGAAAAGACTTCTATCTAAAAATCAATGGCAGAAAATTTCTCGTTGATGACATTGAGCGTGATTGTCGCGCCTTCATCTCTCGATTTTTGCCGACAGCACAGGAGTTGCTAAAAGAGCGCGAAGAAGAGCAGGTGGAGTATATGTGCGGAGCACACGCCAACGTAGTCCCTATTGCATGGGCAGGTGCTGCCCATGAGCTAAGTATTACAGAATGGTGCCGTGGAAAAAATATGCGCTTGCATATTATCAAAGCAGTGGGCGGAAGTGATTTTTCAGAACGTCAGGTAGATGACCTCTTCACTCTCGCAAAGGCCACGCTGGATCTCACACGAAGAGCACGGGAATCCTGCCGATAGCAATAGGCCAGCTATACCGCCCTCTTCCTCACTTCTTCATCCGCTTCGCTCTGCTCCTTTTCCTCATGATACGTCCTTCCCACACATTGCTATTTTCCGTCCGTCCTGCAGCGATATTATCCATCGTCGTGAACATGCTGTGATCCTGGTTGTTATAGCGGTTGGGTGAGGGGGGAGTACATCTCCGGTCTCCTCTCCTGCAAAAATCTCCACGACTCCTGCATCTTCTTCGGATAACTCAGATCGCATTCCGCAATCAACACTTTTTCCGTATCGTCTCCTTTAACCAGCATGTTCGCTCCCGGATCAGCGATGAACGAACCCCCCCAGAAGTGCATCTCCCCTTCGTCCCCGACGCGGTTGATGGCGGCGATGTAGACGGAGTTGGCGGCAGCGTGACCCACTTGGGCGGCGGTCCACATGTTGTCCCAGTTCTCCGGAATAGCGCTGTCCACCGGCGCGATCGTTGGTGAGGTGGCGATGGCCGTGGGGTAGAAGATGATCTCGGCGCCGGCGAGG
>Ga0209542_10012341_pt1 | contig 14964 bp, 13 predicted proteins | sample RifCSPhighO2_01_FD_184028 | JGI IMG/M metagenome (GOLD analysis project Ga0209542, IMG submission 184028) | Soil microbial communities from Rifle, Colorado - Rifle CSP2_plank highO2_0.1 (SPAdes) (version 2) | ecosystem: Environmental > Terrestrial > Deep subsurface > Rock core/Sediment ...
TGTGAGCGCGGCGGCCCTGCAAGAAGGCATCGTAAACTATACCACTGTCTTTAATAGTGTCGGCGGCCTCCGTGTCGGCAGTTGGTTTTTTAAAGATTGGAAAGCTGGCGGCCACGGAATAACCAACGTCACCAAAGCTATCGCTTGGTCTGTGAATACTTTTTACTACTATGTCGGTGGTGGCTACAACGATTTCGTAGGCCTTGGCATTGACCGTCTAACTAAATATTTTAAAATGTTTAATTTATCCGAAATAACCGGTATTGACATTCCCGGTGAAAAAACTGGTTTTATTCCCAGCGAAACTTGGAAAAAAGAAAAAAAGAACGAACGTTGGTATATTGGGGATACCTATAACATTTCCATTGGCCAAGGCGACCTGTTGGTAACCCCACTCCGAGTGGCCTTATGGACTAGTATTGTTGGAAATGGCGGAAAGATTGTTACCCCGCATTTTGGCGTAAAATTGACTGATCCGATCACTAAAGCCGAGACCATTCTTTATAAAGGCAACGAAAAAAAAGTTAATGTTAACCCTAGCCACCTCGGGATTGTTCAGCAAGGCATGCGAGAATGTGTTACTATCGGTAGCTGTAAACTACTCCAAACCCTACCTTTCCAGGCCGGAGGGAAAACTGGTACTGCCCAATGGAGCAGTACCAAAGATACTCACGCTTGGTTTACTTCTCTCGCCCCGTATGACGACCCCAAAATTGTGGTAACAGTCATGGTGGAAGAAGGTGGGGAAGGAGCCACCGCGGCCATGCCAATCGCCCGAGACTTCCTTGCTTGGTGGGGAAAAAAATATTTGACACCTTAGCCTCATGTGCTATACTTTTAAACACCACTAATATTTAATATTTTCTATGGACGAATCAAAGAATTACATGAGCGCCGAAAGTCTGGCCGCCTTGAAGGAAGAACTTAAAACCATTAAAGACAAAACCATACCAGAGATTGCTAAACGCATTGACGAAGCCAAACAACAGGGCGACCTATCCGAAAATGCCGAATACCATCAAGCCAGAGAAGATATGTCTTGGGCCCAAGGTCGTTTATACGAATTAGAAGAGTTGATTAATAACGCCGAAATTATTACCGCCATTAAAGGTGATGTCGCCGCTTTGGGAAGCAAAGTAACCGTAAAAGTGGGAGATAAAACCAAAGAATACACTATTGTTGGACCGCAAGAAATTGATCTGGCCAAAGGGCACATCTCTAACGAATCACCAATCGGTGAGGCTCTTTTAGGACACAAAAAGGGTGCTAAGGTGGAAGTGTCAACGCCGGCCGGGGTGCAAATTTATGAGATTCTGAAGATTGAATAACTGCCTAAATTTTGCCCTCGACTCTGGTCGGGGGTTTTTTGACTAGACAATCGAAATAAGCTATACTTTATAAGTAATTTTAAGTATTTTTTATGCCAATAGACATTAGTGAAGAAGCAATTCGGCTTCAACATCTAGAGAACATCCGGTCGGCCGGAATCGAGCCTTATCCCGCCCACACTAAACGAACCCACACGCTTTCCGAGGCGCGTGAGGCTGGTACCGATAGCGAGGTTATCGTAGCTGGTCGTATCGTTTCCAAACGAGAAATGGGTAAAATCGCCTTTTGCCACCTGAAAGATATGAGCGGTCGCTTACAAGCGGTCTTTTCAGCTAACCAACTTGATCCAGAAAAATACAAATTTTTTATCAAACAGTTCGACTTGGGAGATTTTGTATCGGTGCGGGGTAAAATCTTTGTTACTAAAGCCGGTGAGGTCTCCGTCATGGTTGACGAATTCGACATTTTAACCAAAACATTATTACCTTTGCCAGAAAAATTTCACGGTCTTTCCGACATTGAAATTCGTTACCGACAACGCTATTTAGATTTACTCGCCAATGAGGAGTCCTTGAAGATCGCGAAAGCGCGCAGTCTTTTAGTACGCGAGATTCGCAGTTTTTTCGACGGTCATGGTTTTTACGAAGTAGAAACCCCGGTCCTGCAAACTCTTTACGGTGGCGCCCTCGCGCGGCCGTTTGAAACACACCACAACGCCCTCGACATTCCGCTTTATTTACGCATTGCGCCAGAACTGTATTTAAAACGACTGGTAGTCGGTGGATTAGAAAAAGTATACGAGATAGCCAAATGTTTCCGCAATGAAGGAATTGACCAAAACCACAACCCAGAATTTACCCAGATTGAATTTTACTGGGCTTATGCCGATTACCAAGACTTGATGGACATGGTTGAAGAATTGCTACCCCAGCTAATTACCAAACTTGGCTTGCCATTAAAATTCGAAACCGAGGGGCAAACTGTGGATTTCACCCCACCGTATCCACGTGTCACTATGAGAGCTTTAATTCAAGAACACGCTGGTATTGATATCGAGGATTATCCAACACAAGAAGCTTTGTACAAAAAAGCTATCGACCTTAAGGTCGAAGGCATAGATAAAAATACCGGCCGTGGAAAATTATTCGATGAAATATATAAAACCTACGCTCGACCAAAAATTGTCAATCCGATTTTCATGATTGATCACCCGGTTGAGCTGTCTCCTTTAGCCAAACGCAAACCTGAAGATGCGCGCTATGTAGAAAGAGTACAATTGTTGTGTATAGGCGGCAACGAACTTTGCAATGGCTGGTCCGAGTTAAACGATCCTTTGGATCAAGAAGAGCGTTTCCGTGAACAAGAGCGTTTAGAAGCCGCCGGGGATGAAGAGAGTATGCCGTTTGATGAGGATTATGTTACTGCTTTAAAACACGGTCTTCCACCAACCGCGGGGTTAGGTATGGGCATCGATCGCTTGGTAAAATTATTAATGAACGCTGAAAACCTTAAAGAAGTGATCCTGTTCCCAACTTTGAAACCGGCCACCAAGGAAAGCGAATAAAACAACTAACGACCTTACTCATTTAATTGTACCTGCCATATGAAAAAAACCCGAGTAATCGTCTTTGGTACTTTTGATCTTTTACACCCCGGGCATCTTCATCTCTTAAAAGAAGCCAAAGAATACGGCGACTATCTTATCGTGGTCGTCGCCCGCGACAACACCGTTGAAGAAGTAAAAGGTAAAAATCCAGTGAACGACGAACAGGCGAGATTAGAAAACATTAAAAAATTAAATATTGCTGACAAGGTTCGTTTGGGCTACATTGACGATCGTTACAAAGTAATCGCCGAAGAAGATCCCGACATTATCGCCCTAGGTTATGACCAAAAAGTCTTTGTTGATCGGCTAACTGATGTTATCCCTGACCATACTAAAATTGTTCGCCTCACTTCGCACCATCCAGATAAATACAAAAGCTCCAAGCTTAGAAAAGATCACGGCCAATCTTTATGACAAAACAGATAATCTTAATCGCTAGTACCAACAAAGGGAAGGTGGAAGAAATCCGTTCACATTTAAATGATCTTCCTTTTAAATTTATCGGTTTAAATGATCTAAATAAAAATATCCCCGAACCCGACGAACCATTCCCAACGACTTACTTTAATGCACTTAAAAAAGCCGAGTATTATGCTCAAAAAACGAGACTTTTAACCATTGCCGAAGATACCGCTCTTTATGTAAACAGCCTGGGCGGCCTGCCCGGAATTAAATCCAAACGCTTTGGCGCCACTCCCGAAGAAAGAAATAACAAGCTACTAAAAGCCATGGTGCCGTACCAAGGAACAAAACGCAACGCTCGCTTCGAAACGTCGGCCTGTTTGTTTGATCCGAAAGATAATTCGGCCCAAATATTTGGTGGCCAAGTTAAAGGAACTATTGCTACCTCAATTCATCCCGCTCCTCGCGGGGGGATGGGCTATGATGCCGTTTTTTATTACCCACCTCTTAAAAAGTATTTTGCTGATCTGACAGTGGAAGAAAAAAATAACGTTAGTCACCGCGGACAAGCTATTACCAAATTGAAACATTATTTAAACAAATTAAACCAAGCGCCACAATATTTGGTGCCGGTGTCATTAATAATAAAAGATAAAAAAGTATTACTTTTAAAACGTCGGGATCCGAGACCAGATCTCAATGATCGGTTTGAATTTCCCGGTGGGGGAGTAGAATATGGAGAAACAATGGAAAAATGTTTAGAACGCGAGACTTTTGAAGAAACCGGCTATCACGTTGAAATAATTCGACAACTACCAAAATTCTTTACGGCCATTAGAAACAACAAAGACGATCACTACCAAGTTTTTACTATTTTATTTCTTTGTAAAATTAAATCTGGCCGATTAAAACTTAACCCTTCAGAACACTCCAGCTTCGGCTGGTATACATACAAAAAAATGATGAAAACCAATCTTATTCCTTTAAATCGCAAAACGATACAAAATTTAGAAAACAAAAAAATACTTTTAAAATATATAGATTAAGAATATGCTAGACCTAAAATTTATTAGGGAGAATAAGGCAACAATCCAAAAAAACTGTACAAACCGACGGGTTAAGGTCGACCTCGACCGCTTGTTAGAATTAGACGAAAAACGTCGAACCTTGATTCAAGAAATTGAGGAAAAGCGCGCCTTGAAAAACCAAAAATCCAAAGGTAAGCCGAGCGAAGAAGAAATCGCTAAACTCAAGGCCGTTGGGGATAAAGTTAAGGATTTGGAGTCGGCTTTAGTGAGGACCGAAGAAGAGCTAAATAAACTAATGTTACAAGTTCCTAATTTAACCCATCCCGATTCGCCGATTGGTGGGGAAGAGGATTATCGAGTTGTCTACACTAACCACGAAGCAACTGTTTTTTCTTTTCCACCCAAGGATCATGAATCACTGCTCACCGAACGTAATTTAATTGATTTTGAACGAGCCGCCAAAGTGGCGGGCGCAAAATTTTATTTTCTTAAAAATGACCTGGTACGACTCAACATGGCGATGCTGAATTATGGCATGGATGTCGCCTCAAAGTATGGGTACGAAATCATGGAGACCCCGGATTTAGCAAAAGATGAAATACTAACTGGCGTTGGCTTCAATCCCCGAGGTCCAGAAACTCAAGTTTATTCGATCGAAAATACCGACCTTAGTTTAATCGGCACAGCCGAGATAACTCTTGGCGGTTACCACGCTAACGAAATTTTAGACCTAACCCAAGGACCCAAAAAATATGTAGCCCTGTCACATTGTTTTAGAACCGAGGCCGGTTCTTACGGACGAACAAGTAAAGGTTTGTACCGTGTGCACCAGTTCACTAAATTAGAGATGTTTGTCTATTGTAAACCAGAAGACAGTGAAAAATATCATGAAGAAATATTAAATATTGAAAAAGAAATTGTTGATGGGTTAGACATCCCTTATCGCGTTATTGATATCCCAAGTGGAGACTTGGGCGGCCCGGCTTACCGAAAATACGACATCGAAGCCTGGATGATTATGAATGGCCACGATGACAAACAAGGGGATTATGGTGAGATAACAAGCTGTAGTAACTGCACAGACTACCAAGCGCGCCGCCTAAATATCCGTTACCGCAAAGAAGATAACTCTACAGATTTTGTTCATACTTTAAATGGGACGGCTGTTGTTCTAAGCCGTTTCCCAATCGCTCTAGTCGAAAACCATCAACAGGCTGATGGTAGTATTACCGTGCCACAAGTTTTACGCCCCTACCTTAACAAAGAAAAAATTTAATTTTTAATTAGAATTATATGACCGAAGAAGAAACAAAGAGCGGATGTAATCTCCATGGCCCATATGAAGTGTGTGGGCACACAACGGAAACATGTCGTCCGGACAGTGCTAATGCTGACACAACAGACGATGATCTCACACCAGAACAAAGTCACAAGCTTCAAGTCAAATCACTAAAATATTCTATGGACATGCTTGATGAAGCCGGTCATTTAGGTACATGGAGACAAGATATTGCCATGACGATAGCTGGTGACTCATTAAAGGGAGGAAAATTAGAACCTATGCAGCAAAATAGGCTTCTTGGCCAAAAATTAGAAACTTTTGTGGAATATCTAGAAGATGATGTGCTACCTTACGCTTCTGATGAGGAGATAAGGGTTGCAAGACAATTAGTTGTTAAATTAATGGAATTCCAAGCAGATCCGAAAACCCATCTTGAAGAATTGAGCCAAATATTTTAGCTAACGAATAAAGTAATAAATTATTATAATTTGTTGTCCTATGGAATTTTTATACACTATTTTAATTATAATCGCCGCGATTATAATCTCGAGCATCCGTCAGATCAACCAGTACCAACGCGGAGTGAAGTTTATGCTGGGTAAATATATTAAAACTATCGAACCCGGTTGGCGAATAATCCTCCCGGTCATTCAAAGCATGAAAAAAGTAGATATTCGTACTAAAGCCGTTGACGTACCACTGCAAGAAGCCATTACCAGGGATAATGTTTCCGCAAAGATCAATGCCGTAATTTATTACCGAGTTAACGATGCCGCCAAGGCTTTCTTAGAAGTAGAAAACTTCTTTTACGCGGTTAGCCAGTTGGCTCAAACTACCATGCGCAATGTTGTTGGTGAATTAGAATTGGATGAATTGTTAGCTAACCGTGAAGCGGCCGCAAAAAGAATCCGAGAAATTGTCGACATTGCGAGCGATCCCTGGGGAATTAAAGTGGAGAGTGTTGAATTAAAAGATATTATTCTGCCCGAAGACATGCAGCGTGTCATTGCCAAACAAGCCGAAGCTGAACGTGAACGCCGCTCGGTAGTTATTAAAGCAAGCGGCGAAGTTATGGCGGCGGAAAATCTTTCTAAGGCCGCCGCCATGCTCTCTGCCCAGCCTGGCGCTTTGCACCTTCGTACCTTAAGCACTATTAACGACGTCAGTTCCGATCAGTCCAACACCGTCATCTTCGCTATTCCCTTAGAAATTTTACGGGCTTTTGAAAAGTCCAAGGAATAATTATGTTTACTTGGGTCGAAGTCAATACTAGAGCGATTAAACACAATATCGCCGTTTTTCGCAAATTGATTGGAAAAAATAGACTCCTCATGCCAGTTGTTAAAGCCAATGCCTATGGACATGGGATGATTGAGATTGCCAAAATATGTGACAAAGCTAAAGATGTTGACCGTATTTGTGTAGTCAGTGGGGGAGAGGCAATTGCCTTGCGTGAAAATGGCATCAAAAAACCAATTCAAATCTTAAGTTTCTATGACTTAGACAAATCCCTTACCAAATTAATTGGCAAAAATATTATTTTCCCCGTATATAGTATTGAACAGATTAATTACTTACAAAAAATAGGGGAGGGACTCAATAAAAAAATAAAAATACACCTAAAGCTAGACACTGGCGCGGCTCGGACGGGAATTTTAATAAAAGACTTGGCCACCTTTATTCAAAAAATACACGGGTCTAACCGCCTAGAATTAGAAGGGTTAATGAGTCACTTCGCTTCGAGTGAAGAGAATAAAAAACATACTCGCCAACAAATTAAAATTTTTGAAGAGGCAGCGCGGCTAATCGAGGACACCGGAATTAAATTAAAGGTAAAACACATGGCCTGTTCGGCCGCCTCAACGATTTATCCGGCTTCTCTTTTTAATGGCATGCGCCTGGGTTTAAGTTTATATGGTCTTTATCCAGCCGAAGAAATAACTAAAATTATTAAACTCAAACCGGCCTTATCTTGGCATACTAAAATAATCCAGGTTAAAACCCTATCGGCTGGGTCTAAAATTGGTTATGGGGGCACTTATACAACGCCAAACAGGCAAACCATCGCCGTACTGCCGGTTGGCTACTGGGACGGCTTAGATCGCGGCTTAAGCAATATTGGAGAAGTATTGGTAAAGGGAATACGTTGCCCTATTCGAGGCCGAATCTGTATGAATTTAACTATGGTTGACGTTAGTAAAGTTAAAAACCCGGGAGCGGGTATGGTGGCTACGATAATCGGCCGATCAAAAGGTAAAATCTTAACTGCTGACGACATTGCTAAAAAAATAAACACTATTAATTACGAGGTAGTGGACCGGATTAATCCATTAATTCCTCGAATTTATCGTTAACATGCGCTACGTTGGGGGTGGTAATAATTCATTCCGAGAAAATCGACCGAAAGAAAAATTCTTTCGAAAATTTTTAAATATACTTAAAAAAAATAAAAGAAACCCTAGGCTCTCCGGACCAATCTGTCGCTTGCACAACCCTTACCACAAAGAAAAACCGGAAATGAGCGCCTGGCGAAGATATCTTGGTTTAATTTTACTCTGGTCGACAATTATTGCTTGGTTGTTTATAATGATTTATTCACCCTATTTTCGTCTACAAAAAATTATTTACAGCGGTTTAGAAATTATTAAAAAAGAAGACATTGATAACGACATCCGGCGCAATCTAGTAAAAGATGGGAGTTGGTGGCCAAAAAACAACTTTTTCTTCCTTAGCGAAAAAAATGTCGCCAATTATCTAAATGAACGCTATCTTTTAAACAATGTTACGGTTACAAAAATATTCCCAGATACTTTAGAAATAGATTTAGAAGAAAAAATATCTAGTGTTATTTACGATAACACCCAAGGTTATTATCTCCTCGATCAAGAGGGTAGGGTAATTAAAGAATTGGGGTTAATAAACGAAGACGAATTTAAAGTTATTACCTCTCCGGCGACCACTTCCACACCCACAACAACCGAAATGATCCACGAACCTAACTACCGTCGGGCCAAGTTACAACACGGCGCCTATCCAATAATCTTTGACAAACGTAATGCAACAACTACTCTAAACGAAATTGCTCTACCAGAAAAAATCGTGCAATCCGTTATCTTTTGGTCTGAAGCGGTGGAAAAACAGGGGATACCCCGCGTTAAGTACTTTGAGCTTGAAGGTATCTATTCGGGTATCAAGGCATATAATGAATCAGTTTGGGATGTTTTTTTTCAGCCACACAGCGATTGGCAGTCCCAAATAAATGTAATAAAGAATATATTAAAAACAACCCGGCCAACAGACTATATCGATGTACGATACGAGGGGAGAGTGTATTGGAAGTAGACTTGTGCTTTATTTAATTATATATTAAAATAGATATACAACGTCGTATAACATAGATTAATGAGCTTCGATATGGTACAATATATGGTATACTTATATCTATAATAACACCTATGAATAAATCGTCTCTACCATTAGTAAAACACGTAAACCCTTTCCTAGAATACTGCGAGGTCGAAAAAGGCCTATCACCCGTCTCGGTGATTAATTACCACAACTTCCTCAAGCTATTTACTCGGTGGCTAAAAGATAACAAGTTGGATAGCATCTTACCCCACCAATTGACGCCAGAACACATTTGGGACTATAGGCTACACCTTTCACGTCGAAAAGATAAAAAAGGAGGGTTTATAAAGAAGCGCAGTCAAAACTACTATTTAATCGCCATACGCAACCTATTAGACTATTTTACTGACCGAGATATTGAATCTTTGCCCTCTAGTAAAATTAAGCTTCCTAAATTAACTGACAAAGATAAAACAATTAAATTTTTAAAATTTGATCAAGTACTACGACTTTTTGATATGCCGGACACTTCGAGACCAGATGGTTTAAGAGACCGGGCGATCATCGAGGCCTTCTTCTCCACTGGTATGCGGGTATCTGAGCTCACGTCGCTTAATATACGACTCTTTGATGTAAACAACCTTATAAAAGGTAAGTTTACTGACTTAGAACTAACGATCAGTGGTAAAGGTGGCTCAACCCGAACCGTGTACTTTTCCAATCGAGCATTAAAGTGGCTTTCTGAATATCTAAAGACTCGAAAAGACCTCTACCCTCCCCTCTTTGTTAACTACAAAAAAACCAAGGGAGACAATGAGCACCGCCTAACAACTCGTTCCGTGGAACGTTTAGTAAAAAAATACACGGCCATGGCCGGTCTTCCAGTTGACGCTACTCCGCACACCCTGAGACACAGTTTTGCTACAGATTTACTATCCCAAGGGGCAGATATGCGTTCTGTACAAGAACTATTGGGTCACAAGAACATTGTCACAACCCAAATTTACACTCACGTTACCAACCAACAGCTTAAAGAGGTACATCGCAAATTTCATAGCGGAGAAAAATAAAAAAACGATTTTACGATCGTTCTATAAAAAATAATTTTTGAGTTTTCTGACCACCACTTTACTGTACTAAATAATTAAGTGGATTAACTGGAATACCATTTTTACGCACCTCAAAATGCAAATGAGCCCCAGTCACAAACGGACCTGCCCCAACCGTACCAGGAGTGCCCCCTGAATACCCTATAACATCTCCCCTATTAACAAATTGATCTTCCGACACGCTAATACTGCTCATGTGGCCGTACAGTGTCGAAATACTGCCCGTATGAACAATTAAAACATAACTATAACAAGAAGCTAGAGTGCAACGCTTAGTACGTGCCACATAACCAGAGGCCGCGGCCTTTAGGGGTGTACCTTGAGCGGCCCGGATATCGACAGCGCTATGCTCGAAAACCTTTTTAAAAGGATAATCCGGATCGCGGAAAGTCGCGGTAATATACCGACTTGGCGTGGGCCAGCTTAGGCTAACATCACCCCCTTCTTCAATTTTATCTTGCGACTCTAATTTTCTTCGAACCTGGTTTTCATAACTTCGGACTTCGTTTTCGATCGCCTGCGCTTGCTTTTGTAGGCCTGCTAGCATGGTCTTGTATTTCTGTTCTGACGAATGTGTTTCAGTCAACACGGTTTCTTTGTAATTTGACTGCTCACTAAGGTCGCGTCGACGATCAGCCAATTTAGAATTTAAATCTTCAAATTCCTGTTTTTTACTAACAACTTTACTCTTTTTATCTTCCAGATCCTCCTTGGCAACGCGCAAAGTCTTTACCGACCGGCCAAGATCAGTATAAACATTTTCCAAATATTTGACCTGGTTATAAAAATCGGAAAAACTATCATTGGTAAGCATTATCTCGACATAATTCTTCTGATCTTCAACATGAACATTTTTCACTATTTTAGCAATAATTTTCTTCTGTTTATCTATCGTCTTCTCTTTATCTTCAATGTTTAATTCTAGGGCCTCAATTTCTAGCTTGGCCTGTTTAATCTTTTCATTGGTCAAAGTAATATCTGTCTCAATCTGAATTAACCGATTGGCAATAATCGCTAATTGGTTTTTCAAAGAAATCGCTTCCAATTTTTTTGCATTAATATTTTTCTGTGTATTAGCCATCGCCTCCTCTAACGCTTTAATCTTCTGTTTCCCGGCTTCAATATCTTTGTTCAATTGCTCTATTTCCTCCTTGTTACTAGAGATATTCGCCGTTTCCGATAACGCAAAATTCGGGCTAAAAATTAGTCCGAGGATAAATAGAAAAACAAAAAACCTTTTTAGCATTTGTGACATAATAGAATTATACCACAGACGACTAAAAAGGCATAAGGAGGGGTGTGGAAAACTATTTTAGTTTGCCGATGGCAATATCTAAACGCTCCAAGGTCCACTCTTTCCCTAGTGCTTCTGCTATTTCATATGGACCAGGTGAATTTTGTAGACCAGACAAGGCTGTCCGCAATGGCCACAGGACATTACCTGTACCATACCCCTTCTCTTCTACCCACTCCCCTATCTTAGCTTCCAAATTTGTCAGCGTCCATTCACGAACAATTATTGTGTTCAAAAACTCCTTTAACTCTAGCAAAATTTTATGTGCTTCCGGTGAATCACTTTTCTTCCAGACTAATAGCATTGAATCGTAATTAGGCAACTCGATCATAAATTTGATCGCTTCCGGTAGTTCAGCTAGGGTAACGATACGCTCTTTTTCCAACCCAACGGCTTTCGCTAAAAACTCTTTTTCTACTCCCCCCAACCCCGCTTCCTCGATCCAAGCGCTGGCTCGTTCGACAATTTTTTCATTTGAAAGTTTTTTAATGTATTGCTGGTTAAACCAATCCAATTTTTGAAGGTTAAATACTGCCCCCGCTTTATTAACTTTTTCCAAGCTAAACTCTTTAACCAATTCTTCTAAAGTAAACAATTCTTTTTCCGTACCCGGATTCCAACCCAACAAAGCCACAAAGTTCACAATGGCTTCTGGCAAATACCCCTTTCTCCGATAGTCCCCTACCGCCACGTCTCCTTGGCGCTTAGACAACTTTGATCGGTCAGCATTCAAAAGCAGAGGCAAATGAGCCATTTGGGGAGCTTCCCAACCAAAATATTTATACAACTGGATATGTTTAGGTACGCTCGATACCCATTCTTCACCACGGATGATCAGATTGACTTTCATTTCATGGTCATCCACCACTACGGCCAGGTGGTAGGTGGGGAAACCATCTGACTTCAAAAGTACTTGGTCATCAACTAACTCATTTTTAAACCGCACTTCCCCACGAATTAAATCATTAAATACGGTTTCGCCCTCTTTGGGCATTTTTAAACGCACAATCGCCTTTTCACCATTAGCAATTTTGGTCTTGGCTTCCTCCAATGAAATACCTCGACAATGCCCATCATAACCCGTTGGTAATTTATTTTTTTGTTGCTCTTCTCGCAAAGCTTCTAACCTCTCGGCGGTACAAAAACAATAATAAGCCTGCCCGGCTTTTAATAATTGCTCGACATGCTTGCGATAAATATCCAGTCTCTCGGATTGAATATATGGCCCGTTTTCACCGATTTGAACTGTCTCACCGCTAATTTCATCAAGTTTTACCCCTTCATCTGGTACGATTCCGGCCCAATATAAGGATTGCAAAATATTTGCAACACCATCTTCAACATATCGCTCTCGGTCAGTATCTTCAATCCGCAACAAAAACTTACCGCCGGATTCTTTTGCCAAAAGGTAACAATACAAAGCTGTTCTTAGACTACCTACATGCAGATAGCCAGTCGGACTAGGAGCAAAGCGAGTAATATACATAATTTTACTTAAAAAAACTGCGCAAATAATAATAAAAAAATACTACTGTGGCGTTAAATATTCTTCTTAAACGTTTCGGTTCCCGAACCACCCGGTACAGCCATTCTAGCCCAATTTTACGCATAAAGCAAGGGGCCCGGGAGACTTTGCCAGCAATATAATCAAAGGAGCCGCCAACACCCATGGCTATTTTTACACTTTTACATTGGGGTAAAAATTCTTGAATCCACTTCTCTTGTTTCCCCATGCCATAAGCAACAAACAAAAGATCCGGACGTTTTTCGTTAATTTGAGAGATGATGCGATGATTATCCACAGTTTTTACTCCTAGTCCATAAAATAAGGTTTCTCCCTCTCTCCGTTTCTGGGTAACAGTAATAACTGGCCCCTCACTAAACCCGACGACTTGTAAAGCTGGAAATTTTTCTTTTAATTTTAACGCTACTGCTTCAACAATCTCCCGCCGGCCAGAACCAAGTAAATAAACACTTTTCCCCAACACCTCGGCTCGGGCGCACAAGTCCAACATAAAATCCACACCAGTTATTCGGGTGAATCCTCCCAAAAAAGACAAGCCGAACCCATCGCAAAGATTAAGATCGCCAGAATTCAAAACCTCGCAAAAGGAACGATCTTGTTGCGCTAGCACCACCATCTCTGGATTAGGGGTAAATATTTTAGTCGATTTTTCACTCAACAAAAACTGCTCCGACTTCTCCCGGGCCTCTTGGAGCGACAAATGGTCAATTGCGACTCCCAAAAAATGCTTTCTGGCGCTATCCACATTATTCAATATTAAAAACAACTCATATTATACCAGAAAGGACAATTAGCGCAACCAAGCCAAAACCTGATTATATTTTTCTTGACAAGGTTTGCTAATGTATGTTTCAGTAAAAATATACTAGATTAGTATGTTATTTACCTAATCACCCCGCTCTATGAAAAAAGCCGTTATCGTCATCCCCACTTATAACGAACGGGAGAATATTTTAAACCTCCTCCGGGCCCTTGAATACGTCGAAGGACAAGCCTACCAATTATTTTACAAAATTCATATTCTAGTGGTAGACGACAACTCCCCGGATGGTACTGGTAGAATTGTTGAAAATTACCAAAAAGACAAGGACAATGTCCGAATCCTCTATGGGAAAAAAGAAGGCTTGGGCCGTGCCTACTTACGTGGTTTTAAGCATGCCAAACAAAAAATGCGTGCCGACGTTATTATCCAAATGGATGCTGACTTTTCTCATCGTCCCGAAGATGTTTTACGATTACTAAAAAACATCTCCGCTGGCGCCGATTATGTCATTGGTTCCCGTTACACCGCTGGTGGTACGGTTCCAGCCGATTGGCCCTTATGGCGACGTTTAAACAGCCAAATCGCCAACTTCGTCGCCCGTTATCTGGCTGGTCTACATAAAATTAAAGACTGTACCAGCGGCTTCAAAGCGATTAACACTGAAATACTTAAAAATATCCGCTGGGACAAGCTCAAAGTTAACGGTTACGTTTTCCAAATTCGCCTTTTACATGAAGCACTCCGAAAAGAAACTAGGATAACGGAAATTCCAATTAATTTCATCGACCGAACATTGGGAGAATCCAAGCTGGGTATTTCAGATATCATTGAATTTATCTTCCAATCATTAGCCATCCGCTGGGATAAATCCCAACGGGTTATTAAATTTCTTGTCGGGGCCAGCCTAGGTGTTTACGCGATTATTTATTTTAATCAACATCCGTTTGTTTGGCAGCCCAACAATCTTTTACTCGTCATTTTTGCCACCTTTTCCATCGTCATGACCGTTCAAAGTCTGGCCACAATCTTTGGGATGTTGCATGTCTGGGACAAACCAGAGCACCTAAGAAAAAGCACTTCTCCCAAACACTTTATTTCTCCCCGGTTTTCTTTTACCGCCCTGATCCCCGCTTTACACGAAGAAACGGTCATTGGCGAAACTATTGAAGCCGTCTCTAAAATTGACTACCCGGAAGAACTAAAAGAAGTTTTAGTTATCTGCCGCTCCGATGACCAGGCGACAATCGATGCGGTTAATACTAAAATTCGTGAATTAAA
>Ga0209542_10012343_pt1 | contig 14962 bp, 16 predicted proteins | sample RifCSPhighO2_01_FD_184028 | JGI IMG/M metagenome (GOLD analysis project Ga0209542, IMG submission 184028) | Soil microbial communities from Rifle, Colorado - Rifle CSP2_plank highO2_0.1 (SPAdes) (version 2) | ecosystem: Environmental > Terrestrial > Deep subsurface > Rock core/Sediment ...
CCGGCAAGCGAGCTGAAGCATTGAGTGGTTCAAGCCAAGAATCAATAGGTCCGGGAGAAACCTCACGATTGAGGGGGGGGCCTGAAAACGGCCAAATTTTTTTACCCTCAACGGGAAGTATACTGCCAAATATCAGGCGCAAAGATTTTATGGTTTCAGCCGGTTCTTCGGTATTATGCACCACTTCAATCATACGGTCATTTATTTGTTCCGGACTCGCATCTTCTCCAAGGCCTAATACATTCCTTAATTCGGGAAACAAATCTGGCTGGTTTTTATGGCCAGCTGGAGCTTCTGGTGTTTGCGGATTAAATTGTGGTTCCCGTGACTCTGGTTTCATTGGTTAGTAAAATATTTGTGTTTATGCTTTATTATACAACAAACATATCAGTATTGTCAATACCTTGCAAATCATGGCCGTATTTGGTATATTTTACCATAACAATTACATTTTACCTATGGCAATTATTCAATCGGCTAAAAAAGCGATGCGGCAAAATAAAAAACGCCGGATTCATAATTTGACCTATATCAACCAAATAAAAAAACTGGTAAAAGAGACCAAGAGTTTTGTCGCAGAGAAAAAAACGAAAGAGGCCAAAGAGCTGCTCCCAAAAGTATACGCAATCTTGGACAAAGCCGCCAAGGTGGGAATTATTAAAAAAAATAATGCTTCACGAAGGAAGTCCCGAATAAGCAAGCTTGTAGAGCGACTCTAATCTGCTAATTCCCACACTAATCTACAAATACAAAGGATCATCAACTTAAGTTGATGATCCTTTGCGCTTTTACATAGGTGTTACGAAAATTAACTATTAAACCTAACTCTAATTTTGAACATTTTAAATATCGCCGCATCTGAAAGTAATCTTCTTTCGTAATAAATTTCTTGGCCTTTATATCAAGAAGAATTTTATCTTCAATCAGAAAATCTACTTTATTACTTTGGTCATTCTTGCTAATATCTTCAATTGGCAAAATCTTTTCTCGTTCAAAATTTAAACCGGCATTTTTAAGTTCTACTTCCAATAAATCTCCGTATTGGATTTCCCTGCAGAATCTGCCCAATTTATTATGAACCCTAAATAATACTCCCGAAATTTTATAAGAGAGCTTGGGATGAATTAACTCAATTTTATTAGTAGATTTGAATGTCATTAGTAGATTAGTGTCGCTAAATTTGCGAAACAAACAAATCCAATGCGGTTTCCGCTTTTATGTTGCCGACCTTGATATCCGAGTCGGTTTTGAAAATATTGCGGTAGATATTTTTCAATTCTTCAAAAGTAAATTGCCGGCATTGAAAATAGGTTTTCTTGACCACAAACGGGTGCAGCCCGCTTTTTTTTACAATGGATGCGTACATAAGGCCTTTTTCCGCCAGCTCTTTGACTACCAGCAAATTTCTGAATTGATACCCTATCATAGAAAGAAGGTACAAGGGATTATCCCCATTATCAATATGTTTTTGCAAAAGCGCCATGGCCTGCTTTTTATTTTTTTGAGCCAAGGCGTCAATGGTTTTAAAAATATCGGTCTCTATATTAGGTGTTACCAAAAGCTGGACATCTTCTTTTTTTATCACCGCTCCAGCCCTAAAATCGCGTAATTTTTTAATTTCGTTGGAAAGCCGCCACAGATCATTGCCAACATGGGCGACCAACGCATCCAATGCATCGCTGTTAATCCTTGCCTTATTTTTTTTAAATTCTTTTACTGCCCATATCTTTACATTTTTAGTATCAAGCAAAACAAATTCTTGCGATTTACATTCTTTGGTAAGCGTCTTACATAATTTGAGACGTTGATCAATCTCACTATTTTCATATATCACCACAACATTTTTTACTTTTTCTAAACTTTTTACTTTCTCCAAAAAATCTTCTTGAAATTTCTTATTTGAAAACACATTTTTTAAAATAACCAGCTTTGTTTCTGCAAACATGGAATAAGTTTTAACGCGGTGGTAAAAATCAAAAAAAGACGTCTTGGTTGCGTCCAAATAAATTAAATTAAGAGCGCTTTTGTGGATTTTTTTGTAATGCCCCGTTATTTCGTCCAATTTTTCTTTTGACCTATAAGAATCTGCGCCGTATAAAAAAAGTGTCATGATTTGTTTTTTATAATTTTATACCGCACTTCTGGATTTATCTTGGGAAGTGTTATTTTTTCTGCGTCTTTTGGCGTTACCAAAATTGGCAACGGCTCATTATTTTTCAGCAACATATTTTTAATAAATAGTAGCTTTTTTGGATCAAGAGAATCCGGGTTCGTGGCCGCCGCTGCCACGCTTTCACACACATCTTCCCATGGATCACATTTTGCGTATTCAGAAACGCATGTTTTTGGATCTAAAATCTCATAGTCCTTAAAAGCGCCACCCGGAAGTTTTTTTCTTTTTTGGAATGACAAAATGCTCCAGCCAAATTTTTCTATCCACTTTTTTGTGATGCCAGTCATGTCCTGCATGGGGTGGGCGAATTCATGGATGAGAGTGGCCCTAAAATTTGAGGTTCCCTCAAAGTTAGTGGTTTCTTCTTCTCGGTAGTCTCCAAGCTCTGTCCCCCGTGGGTATATTTTAATGGCGCCATCCCGGCCGGGACTGTGGCCCCTTGACTCCTCGCCCGTGTAAGAATTTAAGGGCCTTTCATTATCTATTAAAATATATGCTACTTTTTTATTAAATATCCTGCCGCCATCAACCCTAGAAAAATCTTCCATGGCCTTTTTTAATTCTTCAAAATGCGCCGTCGACAACGTTTCGCCAAAATTATAAAGAATAATCTCACTCTCTCCAACCCTTATATCAACCTGCTCTTTAGAGAAACCTTTTTCCTGCCAATATTCATTCATCCACCAATGTTGATTTTTTAACTGGTCGCGGACCATTTTCTCAATATCTTTACCTTCGGGTTCATTGTCAATATATATTGCCATGGCGTTGTTGTAACCGGGATCTCCACGAAAAACTTTTTTAATATTTATACTCTCCACGCTCTGATATTTTACATCGCCCTGTTCTTGGCCTGCGCCTTTGATATTTTCAATACTTTCTTGAGCCATAGATATTTTAATTATTAAAGCATAATATAGTGTAAATTCAGAAGCTTCTAAAATTACGCTATGTCAAACTTGCTCTATGATAAATATTTTTACAAAAGTGTCCAATGAATAAAATTGCAATAATTTTTCAGTTTTACTTGAAACGTCGTAGGGGGTTACCCAAACACTTTGCTGAAACATCTTATATCCCAAATTATACAAAACACTCGTCATTGTATTTCTTGATTTCTTGTGGGTTAAAGGAATGTCAAAAATTAACATAATCCATTTGCCATCTTTCCTTTTCATTTTTTGCTCCACCTTAAAACTCGCTCTTAAAACCTTGTCTAATCCTTCTTTTGTAATCATGATGGCTTGTTTATTTTGTAAATTTTTGACTTTGATATAATGATTCTTTTTAAGGTAATATATCAACTGACTGAATTTTATTTTATTTTTTCTGTCTCTATATTTTTTAAACACCGGATCTTTTATCCCCGGCATGAATTTTACCGCTCGCGGATTTAATATAAAATCAATAACATCTCCCGTGCTATTTAAAATTTTATATATATCCCATAAAAACTCGTCGGTAATTGATAATTTCATGCATTAATTTATATAGCGCAATTTTAGAAGCTTCTAAAATTGCGCTATGTAAACGCGCTTACTGCGGTATGTGTTAAGAATCTATCTAATTCAATCCCCTGCAACCATCTCTATGTATGTCCCTGGCACTTGGGGCAAAAAAAGGCGCTTCTACCGCCAAACATTACTCGTTTAATGTTTGCGCCGCAACGAAAACATTTTTCATCCTCCCGCTGGTAGACCCTTCGCTCATCGTCAAATTGCCCTTTTTTGCCATCGACATTGCGATAATCGGCAAAGCTTTCCCCTCCCAGCGCGATGCCGGCCGCCAACACTTTTTTTATCGCTCCGTATAGCGATTTTAATTCTTTTTCAGTTAATGCTGCAACGCTTTTCTGGGGATGTATTTTTGCCCACCATAGCGCCTCGCTTGAATAAATATTGCCAATCCCGGCAATCACATAAGGATCCATAATCACCTGCTTTACCCTGCCCATTTTGCCTTTAAGCGCTTTTTTAAATTCTCCAAAAGTAAAACTTTTTTCCATGGGCTCTGGCCCCAATGCCAAAAACTCCTTTGAGGCCAATAATTCTTCGGTGTTCCACAATTCCACCTTGGCAAATTTCCTTACATCAGAAAGCGCGATCATTTTTTTATTGTCCAGTAGCAGCATGAAATGTAAATACGTGTTTATTTTTTCTTCCAGTGGGCCCGGTTTTTCCGGCAGCCACTTATTGCCTTTCATATTCCAAACCCCTACCATGAGGTGCCCTGTCATTTTCATATGGATTAAAAGAGAATAGCCGCCCGATAATCCAAAGATTACATTTTTCGCCCGCCGCCAGATTTTATTAATTTTTTTACCCGTTATTTCTTTTCTAAATAATCTAAAATTTATCGGCTTTTTTACCATTTTTTCCCAATCCGACCACACATCAACAAAGGTCCTGTTGAGGACCTTTGCGGTTAATCCCTTTACGGTTGTTTGGACTTCCGGTAATTCTGGCACAAATTTATATAGGCCTAGTTATTTTCTCGCCCGCATCTTTTTCGTCAGCGAGCGCCTCTTCGGTGTTTTTCTTTTTTTGCAAACTTGCCTTTACAGTTTCTTTTAATTCGGCTATCTGGCTTCTTAATTCAGATAATTCAGATTCTTTGGCCGCCGAATTTTCTTTAAATTTCTCTAGGTCCTCTATGGTTTTTTGCAACTCTAATGTCCTATTTTGCACTTTTTGCTCCAGCGCGCCAATAACCTCTTTTAATGGCTGGGTTTCCGCTTCTACCCTAACATCAATTGATTTTTTTGCCCTTTCATTTTCAAAGTTGCTTTGTTCAAGCGCCTCGGCTATTTTATTAAACACGTTTGATAATTGCCCAATCTCATCCTTGCTTTCTGAATAAAACCTGCTTTTAAAATCCCCCTTGCTTAATCCATCCGCTTTTTCTAACAATTTTTTCACGGGAGCCGCGAAATTCTTACCCATGGCAAACCCGAAAAAAAACACATACATCGCAAGGAAAGCAAAAATAACATAAAAAGAAACGCTCATGTTGTTGTAGTTTAATGCAATCAATGAAACAATAATAAAAATCCCTGTAATAATAATGGGATACGCTATTTTAAAGGAGAGTGTTGGCATAAAAAATAAACAATTACCTTGAATTACGAAATGACCTTTGAAAAGCGCAAGTTTTTGCTCTTTATGGGTAATTTCGCCCATAACTGTGTAAAAATGTTAAAACGTAAGCGTGGCTACGTTTTAACATTTTTCCTTCGTTCTGGACAAAATTACCTCATAAATAGCTAAAAATCATTTCGTAATTCAAGGTGGTTAAAAATAATCGTAGGTAATCTGCTTATGAGGCTGGCAAACCCCAATTCGTTAAACACTGCCGTTACTTTTTCTTGGTCAAAATTTCCAAATCTGCAAGACTCCAGATTAAAATCCAGCTCCACATTTTTTACCGTTTCAACCAACTGCAATGATAGCAATGCTTTTTCTTTATTTAGCTTGAGGGCTTCTTTTACCTTTGGTTTGAGCAACGCGGTGTCAGTTGAAATTTCCTGGTAAAGATTCTTCACGCTGCCAAACCGCTGCACCAGGTCGGCTGCCGTAGTCTTGCCGATTCCGGGAACCCCCGGCACATTATCCGAGTGGTCCCCCGTCAACGCCTTAAAGTCATTCATTTGCGCGGGGGTAACGCCAAACCTTTCAACCACCTTTTCTCTGTCATATATTACGGTATCTTTTATCCCCCTGCCTAAAGTATACACTTTTATTTTTTCATCAACAAGCTGGAGGTTGTCCAAGTCGCCGCTTACAATGTAAACCTCCGTATGTTCTTTTTTGGCGGCGATGTTGGCGATAGTGGCGATAAGATCATCCGCCTCAAAGCCCTCTTTTTCATACAAAGGGATATTAAAACTTTTTAACACCTCTTTAATAATAGGAATTTGCAAAATAATCCCGTCGGGAGTTTTTGGCCGGTGGGCTTTATACGCTTCAAATTGCTCGTGGCGGAAAGTAGGTTTTGGCGTATCAAAACAGGCAACAATGTAATTGGCTTTTAAGTCCTTAATGGCTTTAAATAAAATCAGCAAAAACCCGTAGACCGCCCCCGTCGGCTGGCCATTTGCGTTGGTTAGCGGGGGAAGCGCGTGAAAAGCGCGGTAGAGGAGCGCGCTGGAGTCAATGATGATTAATTTTTTTTGCTGTTCCATATTGCCATTGTAGCATGTATTTTTCTTTTTTAATTGTTAATCCCCTGGTAGTTGAATCTAAATGTTTAAATGTAATTAAAATACTACTTTTTGGCAATATCTTTTTAATATTTTCCGGCCACTCAATGGCTACGATATTTTTTGGATTTTTGATAATTTCTTCAAACCCCAAATTTAACATTTCTTTCGCGCTGTGTATGCGGTAGCAATCAATATGGTATAAATTCTTAAATCGTAAATCGTAAATCGTAAATCGTCTCATAATCACAAAGGTTGGACTATTTACAATGTCTTTTAACCCCAAGCCCCTTGCAAATCCTTGCAAAAAGGTGGTTTTGCCCGCTCCGAGGTCTCCTTGAAGCCCCAGAACCGCCGCAGATTTTCCAGGACCCAGAGCCAAAATTTCTTTGGCAAAACGATGACCGAGTTTTTGTGTCTGGCGAACACTTTTCGTGATTGACTTTTTCATGTAAATGGATTAGCGTGAGATAATAATTCAGTAAATAATTAAAAAATTATGGAATCAGAAAAAAATATCACGCAACTTATCAGAGAGGCCAAAAATGTGTGCGTCATTCCGTCGGAAAACAATGAGTCGGAAAGCATCCCGGATGCGCTGGCTCTTTTTTATATCCTAAAAGAATTGAATAAAAACGTAAGTTTATTAATACAGGATTTTCCCGAAAAATTCAATTTTCTGGTGCCGTCGTTGGACTTCATCTCCTCCCCTAAAAACTTTGTCATATCGGTTCCAAGAAACGTAGCCGAAGTTTCCCAGGTATACTATGAAAAAAATGAGGAAAATTTAAAAATACACTTAACCATAGACAAAGGACGCATTACAAAAGACCATGTTTCTTTTTATTTTTCCGAGCCCAAACCGGACCTGGTGATTACCCTTGGCATAAAAGATTTTCAAAGCCGATTATCAAGCCAACTGGATGCCTTTGGCTTCATATTAGACGCCCCCATTGCAAACATCGACACCGAAACTCCGCTGGACACAAATAATCAGGAAGAGAATAAAAAATTTGGCGCCATCAATATTATAGAAAAAAAATCCCTCTCTGAAATAACGCTTGATATCATAAAAAGCATTGACGAAAACCTCATCACTAAAAATGTGGCGGACTGCCTTTTGACGGGGCTTACCATCCATTACGAGAATTTCAAAAGCCCGCGCACCGGCCACCAAGTTTTTGAAACCGTGGCAACACTGGTGAAAAAAGGCGCGAATCGCCACCACATCATTGACAACCTCTATAAGGCAACCAAAGAACAAATGCACTTTTTAAGCGAGGTATTCCAAAATTTAAAAGTGGCTGAGCCGTACGATATTTCCCTTGCCGCCATAGACTCTGATAAGTTCCAGCACTTTGCGGAAAGCCAGATAAGCGCCGTCGTAGAAAAAATCAAGACGATCGGAGTCCAAAGCGACCTGCTAGTGCTATGGAAAAGCCACGCTTCGCCCATGGCCATCAAAGGATTTTTCTATTCAAAAAAACAAGACCTTATCGCCAAGGTTGCAGAAGATCAGCATAGCGCCATTAAAAACGACTGGGTGGCCATTGCCGTGCCCGGTCCGGATATTGAGGCGGCAAAAAACAGGATTCTCTCATTGTTTAATAAATTCCACTATAATTAATCAACGGGCTTGCCGGTGCGCGCGGCAGACCTATGGTACTATAGGGTATGGAAAATAAAAAATTATTAGGGTCGCTTCAAATCACCCCTGAAATTATTAAGGATATTAAAAAATCCGTTGACAACATCGCTGGTTTTGAAAAAAAAATCCAGGAATACATCCACCAAAACATCACCAATCTTTTAGATATTATTTTATTTGGAGCCATCCATTTGCAATCCTCGGACATCCATATTGAGCCGGAAGAAGACAACGCGCGGCTCAGGATACGAATTGACGGACTATTGCAGGATGTGCTTTTTTTTGACCAAGATGTTTACCGCCACCTTCTCTCGCGACTCAAACTTTTGTCAAAAATAAAACTCAACATCATTGATAGGCCGCAAGACGGCCGATTTACCATTGCGATTGAAGGTCTCTTAATTGAAATAAGAACTTCCAGCTTGCCTGCCGAATGGGGTGAATCAATTGTGATGAGGATTTTAAACCCAGAAAATTTAATGGGGCTGGAGGCGCTGGGGCTACGCAAGGATTTGCATGAAATTTTTCTTAAAGAGATAAAAAAACCCAACGGAATGATTATTGTCACCGGACCCACCGGAGCCGGCAAAACCACCACCCTGTACGCTTTTTTAATGAAAATCCAAAATCCCGAGATCAAAATTATCACCATTGAAGATCCTATTGAATACCACATCCAAGGAATATCTCAAACACAGGTGTCGCAAGAAAAAGGATACACCTTTTCAGAAGGGTTGCGATCCATTGTGCGCCAAGACCCTGACGTGATTTTGGTGGGAGAAATCCGCGACCTTGAAACCGCAAAGATCGCCCTGCAATCAGCTCTGACGGGCCACTTGGTGCTTTCCACATTGCACACCAATGACGCCGCCGGAACCATCCCGCGGCTCGTGGATCTTGGCATAGAAGCTCCCTCTATCGCATCGGGACTTAAAATGGCCATCGCCCAGCGACTGGTAAGAAAAGTCTGCAAGTCATGCGTGGCGCTAAAAGCCCCTGACGCCGGCGAACTATCAGAAATTAAAAAAGGGCTAAAAAATGTGCCCAAAGAAATTAGCCTTCCCAACTTAGATGCCGTTAAAATTCCCAAAGCCAAAGAAAAAGGATGCAAAGCGTGCAACCATACGGGCTTTAGGGGAAGAAAGGGATTGTACGAGGCATTTTTAGTGGACGCCCAAATGGAAAAATTTATTTTGACTAACCCGCCGGTTTCAGCCATTAAAGAGCTGGCCATTCAAAAAGGAATGATTACTATTTACCAATCAGGGCTTATTGAAGTTGTCGCAGGCAACACCACTTTGAGCGAAGTAAAACGGGTGGTGGAAGTAGACCAGTAGAAAAAATTATCTAAATAATTTTAAAAATATGCCAGAAATACCAATAGATAGAGAAACTGAATTAAAAAAGGAAGAATTTAAACCAATGATACCCAGAGGTTGGACTGTATTAAAACATGGAACGAATTTAATAAAATGGGGGGATGTAAATCCTTACACAACAGATACTATTAAAGTAAAAGGATCTTTATCTGCAATAACCCAGGAAGAATTTGAACAATCAAAGCGACAGGGCATGTCGGGCACTACAAAAACATACAGCCAGCATTCCAAGCCAAGGGAAATGTCTGAAAGAGAGTTTCAACAAAAAAACAAGCCATTTGAGATAAGAATTATATTTTACATGGATCACGCAAGAAGCATGGCGCTATCCGACCCCGAATATAAAAAAAATATTAACGAGGAAACAATGAATAAAATCAAGGAATATTATTATATTAATATTCAATCAGGAAGGCATCCAGTGGTACCCAGCAAAGAAGTTTTAATAAAACTTGGGCAAATTCAAGAAGATGATAGGGATGTTTTTTACTTCGTACCAGAAAGTGTGGCGGAAAACTATTTTAAAGAATCTGGTGTAAAAATTATCAAGGAAAAATAAAAAACGGCTTTGGAGTTGGAGGGGTTGTGCGTTTCAATAGACCTGTCCCTAAATAACTTTCGCAGCGAAAATTGCAGATTTGAGGATAGAAATGTGATAGAATTTTCAGGCCTGCCCATAGGCCCGCCTGAAAATTATAGCACATTTATAGCTTAAATGTGCGATTTGCAGTAGAAAAGTTATTTAGGGACAGGTCTAATAATGGAAAAATCAAAAGCAAAGATATATATTGATGGAGCAAACATGTTTTATACTCAAAAAAGATTGGGTTGGTTTATAGATTGGAGCAAGGTTAAAAATTATATTGATCAAGAAAAAGAAGTATTAGAATGGAGATATTATGTGGGTATTAAGGACGATGACGAAAAAATGCTGCAATATTTAAAATATTTAAATTTAACTGGCTTTAATACTATCACCAAACCATTAAAAAAGATCAGTGCCAATAATGGCGATAAAGTTGCAAAAAATCCAGAAATATATTTTATCTATAAAGCAAATTTTGATGTAGAGATAACCGCGGATATTTTATTGGAAAAATCTGCGTTAGATGAAGTTATTATTTTTAGTGGCGATAGCGACTTTCATTATTTGGTCAAAAAATTAAAAGATGTTGGTATAAAGGTTACTGTTTATTCCTCTAAAAAAACAATCTCATGGGAACTAAAATTAGCATGTTCAAAGATTACCTACTTTGAAAGTATAAAAAATAAAATAATGCGTCAATAAAAAACCCACCCCGGCAAAGCCGAGGTGGTTCTGTTAAACTGAGTTCAGTATAACAAATTAAAAATACGTGTCAATAGTCGCTAAAAAACAGCTCTGGAGTTGGAGGGGTCATGGTGTCTGGGACACCAGTAAAAGCCTGTCTGAGGAATAATCGAGCCGGAGCAAGATTATCCATTACTAAGACAAACCCATATTAAACCTCCAACTCCAGAGCTGTTTTTGCTCAAAAATTCTGTAATTTTTTTACAATATCTTAATTATATCACCTTGCAATATATATGTCAAGCATTTTAGACAAAAAACCTGACAAGGAAGATGAAGTCATGGACTCTTCTTTAAGGCCAAAAAATTGGTCCGACTACGTGGGCCAAGAGAAAATAAAGGAAAATATAAAAGTCATTATAACCGCGGCCAAGCTCCGAGGTCAATCCCCCGACCACTTACTGCTCTACGGCAACTCGGGTTTGGGAAAAACTACCTTGGCGCGCTTGGTGGCTTTGGAAATGGGCAAAAAAATACGGATAACCTCGGGCCCCGCCATAGAACGGGCGGGCGACTTGGCGGCCATTTTAACTAACCTGCAAGAAGGAGACGTGCTGTTTTTAGACGAAATCCACCGGATGCACAAAACCATTGAAGAGTACATATACCCAGCCATGGAGGATTACAAATTAAACCTCATTTTAGGCAAGGGCCCCATGGCCCGCACCATGGAGCTTCAACTGCCCCACTTTACCATTATCGGAGCCACCACCAGACCCGGATTATTATCGGCACCATTAAGAAACCGCTTCGGCGGCACCTTTCAGCTTAATTTTTACAAACCGGAAGATATTGAAAAAATTGTTGAGCGCTCGGCCCGACTTTTGCAAATACCCATCAAACCCGAGGCCGTTGAAATAATCGCAAAAAGATCGCGTTTTACCCCAAGGGTGGCCAACCGCCTTTTAAAAAGGGTGCGCGATTTTGCCCAGGTGAAAAACCAAGGCATGGTTACCAAAGAAATCGCCGAACACGCCCTGGAATCTTTAGAAATTGATAACATGGGCTTGGAACCCGGCGACATTAAAATTTTACTGGCCCTTATTGAAAAGTTTGACGGCGGGCCGGTGGGATTGCAATCATTGGCTGCCGCCGCTCTTGAAGAAGAAGATACTATTTTGGACATCTACGAACCGTATTTGATGCAGTGCGGATTTATTGAACGCACCCCCAAGGGCCGAGTGGCTTCAAGGATGGCATACGAACATTTGGGGCTAAAGTACAACAAAACAAGTAATTTGATATAATAAATATGTGGATAATTTTACTAATCATGGTTCTAGTAAATTCATGGATTTACTAGAACCATACATTATGTGAATCCAATAAACTGGCAACAATTTGGTCTAAAAAAGAACCCTTACGACACCTTGCCCCTTATAGAGGGAGGTGATTTATCTATTGATAAAGCATTTATTGGGAGAAATTCTGAAAAAAAATTTCTTGACAGTCTTTTTCAGTCAACTGATAGAATTTGCTTAACCATTTGCGGAGATGTGGGTGTGGGAAAAACCAGCTTGGCCAATTTCCATAAGTTTATTTGGAAATACACCACAAAAAAACTATTATTTTCTTTCAGGCGCGAAATTGAGGTTAACAATGATCTTCTTAATAAAAAAAATTTCTTAATAGAAATAATCGGCTCAGTATTAAGGGAAATAAGATTATTAGACCCCGATCTATTAAAAAATGAGTTATTAAAAAAATTAACTCAAATTGTTGATATTAGTCAAACCATTGCCCTTTCCGGCGGTGGAGCTGCTTTTGGCTTTGGGTTAGATTTTGGCAAAGAAAAAATAACTACCACCCCAATACAATTATCCATGACTTTGCTTGAAGAGCATTTTGTAGACCTGGTTAACTTCGTTAAAAACAATAAAATTAAAGGGCGAAGATATTCAGGACTTATAGTTCATGTCAATAACTTTGATGCGGCGTTATCAAATGAAAATGGCCGGGAAAAATCAATTATTTTTTTTGAAGAAATCAGGGACATATTACAAACACCGGATGTTTATTTTTTATTCCTAGGCCCCAAAAATATATTCAAAGATATTGTTAGTGCCCGAAAAAGAGTAAAAAGTATTTTTTATCAAACACCATTGGTGATAAATCCTTTAAACAAGAGTGAAATAGCCAAGGCGTTTGAAGAAAGGATGCAATTACTGAAATCAGACGATGTCGCTTCTTATATAAAACCAGTGGAGGATGAAGTAATATACAAAATATACGATCTTTACAATGGCGATATCCGTTCTATTATGGCAAGTATTGTCGATCTTTTAGGCCAATACTCCGAAAAACTTGCCAAACCGCTATCGATAAATGAAGCAATGCTGCTTTTAGGAAAAGAGCGTTGGGAAAAAATTGAAAATATTATAAAATTGACCGACGAACAAAAAGAAATACTCAAATACTTGGCAGGGGCGGAAAAACTTATTAGCCAAAAAGAAATCGTTAAAATATTCAATAAGACCAAATCAAATGTTTCTTTTTATTATTTTAAACCACTAAAAGATAATAATATTATTGAACAAAAAAATATAGATGAAAGAACACCATATTATGGACTTACCGCTGATTATATTCCATTAAAGTGGCTGATGAATTCTCAAAGAGAGGTAAATAAAAGCATAGACGACAAGTCAAAACAATTGCCATTATTATGAAAAAAATTTTATTTATAACGGCTATTTTGTTGTTTACCCCAGCGGCAACGCTTGCGGCGCCCCGGGGCGATGTGGTAATAAACGAAATCGCCTGGATGGGAAGCGCCGCTTCAGCCAATGACGAATGGATGGAATTAAAAAACGCCACCGATAGCGCAATAGACCTTTCTGGCTGGAGGATCATATCAACCGACGGAAAAATAAAGATTGACTTAAAAGGCCAAATCCCCGCGCACGGGTTTTACTTACTGGAAAGAACCGATGATAACTCTGTGTCCGGCGCTGTCGCTGATATAATTTACACGGGAGCGCTTGGCAACACCGGCCAAGATTTGACGCTCTACGATAATGCAAACAACGTTGTTGACCAAGCCGATTTCTTGACAAAATGGCCGGCGGGAGATAACGCCACCAAGCAAACCATGGAAAAAATTGGCGGTGGCTGGCAAACAAGCCAAAATCCCGGCGGAACACCAAGGGCGGAAAATAGTCAGGGGGTTGGGGAAACTGTGGCCGCCGCGCCAGCCATTCAACCAGAAACGCCAACCCAAGGCCAAATTGCCAAAACATATCCTGAAGGAATTATTATAAATGAGATATTGCCAAGCCCCGAAGGCGCCGACGAAGCCAGTGAATGGATTGAACTGTATAACTCAAGCAACTTTGCCGTTGATGTTTCCGGTTGGAAACTGCAAGATATCAAGGGCGCCCCCTCCACCTATACGCTACCCCAAAATACCGCTATGCAAAGTAATGGGTATTTGGTTTTAAAAAGGCCTGAAACCCACATCACCTTGAATAACGACGAAGACGGATTGAACCTTATGTTTCCAGACGGAACCGTTGCAGATACCGTGTCGTACGCCAACGCCTCAAAAAACCAGTCGTATAATAATACCGAATCTGGCTGGAAGTGGAGCACGGCATTAACCCCAAATTCACGTAACATCACCTCCCAAAAAATTGGCTTGGCAACATCAAAAAAATCAGACGGCGTTGCCGCAAATCAACACCTGGCGGCGGCCAGCCAGTCGGGTCTCCTTGATACAAAATTAATTTCTGATACATTAAATGCAGATACCAGTAGCGCATTAAATCCCTGGTGGCTATTTTTAATCGCGTTAGCGATTACTATTATTTCCGCAATAATAGTATTGCTATTAAAAATTAAACTATTTAAAAAAACACATGTCGGGACATAGTCATTTTAAAACCGTAAAAGCCACCAAAGATGCTAATGATGCTAAAAAGGGTAAGATTTTTTCTAAACTTGCCCGGGTCATTACCATGGCAGTAAAAGAAAAAGGGCCGGACACCATCACTAACGCCCAACTTAAAACCGCCATAGAAAAAGCCAAAGAGTTTAATATGCCCAAGGAAAATATTGAGCGGGCCATTAAAAAAGGCACCGGGGAATTGGCTGGCGAAGAATTAGAGGAAGTTTCTTTTGAAGGATTGGGCCCGGGAGGAGTTGCAATTATTATGGAAGGCATCACTGACAATAAAAACAGGACATTGGGCGAGATTAAGGGGATTTTAAGCCAATACCAAGGTAAAATGGCGGG
>Ga0209542_10012344_pt1 | contig 14960 bp, 19 predicted proteins | sample RifCSPhighO2_01_FD_184028 | JGI IMG/M metagenome (GOLD analysis project Ga0209542, IMG submission 184028) | Soil microbial communities from Rifle, Colorado - Rifle CSP2_plank highO2_0.1 (SPAdes) (version 2) | ecosystem: Environmental > Terrestrial > Deep subsurface > Rock core/Sediment ...
CTGTTAATCTTTTTAAGTACGCTGTTAAGAAATTTGTAATTGGGAATTCGCAGGGCGATGGTTTTTTTATCAACGCCGTATAATGTTGCTCCCGCTTTCCTTTTTAATACAAAGGTGTATTTGCCCGTGGTAATGGGGTAATGGGGTCAGCCACCATTTCTATTATTTCCTCGTGATAAATGGTGGCTGACCCCATTTATTGACCCCATTTATCATTTATCCATTTATCTGGAATTAGTTAAAATGGTAACCGGAATATTTTTTGCCCACTCCTCTTGGCGTAACTTTTTTAACATGGTTAAACCGTCCATCACCGGCATCATAAGGTCTATCACAATTGAATCGGGTTTAAAGTTTAAAGCGATACTCAACCCTTCTTCTCCTTGCGATGCTTCGGCCGCATCAATGGTTTTGAACAGTTTTTTCTTCTATAAGATTGTTAAGTATTTTTTTGATTGATTCCATGCTATTTACGTCAATGATTGATATCGGAAAAATTTCTTTGCTTAATTTTCTGAATACTTCTGCAGCATCTGAAATTATTTCTGGGGTTATGGTATCAATTTTACTAAGTAGTATATATTCGGGTTTTTTCAAAAGCAGGGGATTGTAATTTCCCAATTCTGTTCTCACGGTTTCATAATCTTGCACCGGGTGTTCTGAATCGGCAGAAATTAAATGAAACAGCACATTGGTTCTTTCTATGTGTTTTAAAAAGGTAATACCCAGTCCTTTGCCAGCAGATGCTCCCTCAATTAACCCTGGAATGTCCGCCAAGATTAATTCGTAATAGACCCCCAAGTTTGGCTCCAGCGTGGTAAAGGGATAATTGGCAACTTTAGCGCTCGCCCGGGTTAATTCATTCAATAGACTGGATTTTCCCACGTTGGGCAGGCCGATAAAACCGACGTCAGCGATCATTTTTAATTCCAGGCGCATTGGAAAATTTTCGCCCGGTTTTCCTTTGCCTGCTTCCATGGGCGTGGTATTGGTGGCCGACCTGAACAAAAAATTTCCCTTGCCGCCGCGACCGCCCTTGGCAATTAAGTGCGTCTGGCCGATTTTGGTGATTTCAATTGAGCGGCCGGTGGCAAGATTTTTGGCAATGGTTCCTGTTGGCGCCAGTAACACCAAATCCTTGGCGTCAGCTCCGTCGTGTAATTGATTTTTTCCCGTTTGGCCGTTATCTGCTTTAATGTCTTTTTTAAAACGGAATTGTTTTAACGCGGTCAAATCCGAAACGCCCTGCAAAAAAACACTGCCGCCGTTTCCGCCGTTTCCTCCCGTAGGCCCCAGAGACATTTTGGTTTTGTTAAATCGCACCACTCCATTGCCCCCGTTTCCGGCGGCAACGGTGATGGCAACGTCGTCGATGATCATGTTTATGTTATCTTATATTTTTCCATGCTCCGTTTTCATATAGCCAAATCTTTTTAGGCCATGTAGTAGGAGTAGTTTCGCAAATATAGGTTTGTTCAGATGAATGACTTCCCTCAAATTCTCCAGTTCTCATGTAGTCATATTCGGTGCCATCTTCAAGAGTAAAATCAAGACGATGCAATCCCGTCTGGTCTGATTTTTCCCGATACTCCGTGGGATTTACTCCAAGCAATTCAAATATTTCATCTTTAGTGGGTAACTTTTCGGCTCCCATCTCAATGTTGTTTTCTGGATTATTCATATTTTTATAATGCTACTTTTTTATACGATCTAATTCAATTTGACATCCCATACTCCATCTCTTCAATGTCCAAATATTTTCTATCAATTACTAATGGAATAGCATTGCCATCAGTTAAACTGCCATCTGAATTTAAGACGGTTAACGTAACTTCTAATCTTTTTTCTATAGCTTCTTGTAATATTCCCAAGATTTCCTCTGGAGATTGCTCTTGATTTTCTTGTGGTTCTCGTTCTGGATTCATATATTTTATATGTTAATAATATCTTAATATTAACAAAATACTGATATTATAGAAACTTCCCCAAGTCTAAAATCTGGTCAACTCTTATTTTTTCCACAAAGTCTTGGGAGTGGCTGACCAGGATCATTGCTCCTTCAAATTCATCAACCGCTTTGGCGATAACCGGAATGTGGCGGAAATTGATGTGGTTGGTTGGCTCGTCTAAAATTAAAAGTCCCGGTCGTTGCAAAGAAATGGCGGCAAAGGCCACCAGTCCCTTTTGGCCTTCGGAAAGTGAGCCGATTTTTGTTTTTAACATATCGGCGTCTATTAAAAATCCGGCGGCGTGGGCGCGCAATGTCTGTTCACTGCCCCGATTTTCCATAGCTTTTGATAATACTTGATATACCGTTGCGTTAAAATCCAAATTGGAAAAATCTTGGCGGTAATAGCTAATATTAGTCCCTTCTTTTATGTGTTCGCCCTTGGCATGCCCCGAGGCCAATTTTTCCAACAGCGTGGTTTTGCCAATGCCGTTAGGGCCTTGCAGGAGCAGTCGTTCTTTTTTAGTCAATCGTACACTGATTTTTTTATCCAGAAATTTATGATTTTTTACAATTGTCACCGAATCCAATGTTAAAATATCTCCGCCAGAATCCTCTTGGCAGATAATTTTAAAATCTCTGATAGTTTTGTCTTCGCGCCTAACTTCTACAATATCTTCTTGAAGTTTTTCAATTTGCTTTTTCATTTTAGCAGACACGTCTCTTAAGTGGCCGCCTTTTTGGGCGAAAAAATTGGCCTGTTCTTTCCGGTGGGAGATATCTTTTTGGAGTCGGGCATTTTTCATGCGCTCCCGTTCCAAGCGATTGGAAATTTCTTTTACCACGGAAAAATAATCTCCAGTGTACTGTTCAACTTTTTTGGTGAAAATATCCAGGTATAATACGCCTTCGGTAAATGAGTTTAAAAAATCAGCATCGTGGGAAATGACAATGCATGTTTTTGGATATTCTTTGATGAATTTAGTAAGGTGCAAAATGCCGGCGCGGTCTAAGTTATTGGTGGGTTCGTCAAGCAAGAGCAAGTCAGGGTCTTGTATCAAAGCCGATGATAATAACAATCGCGCTTGCTGGCCGCCGGAAAGCGATTGTATTTTTCTATCAAGTGGCATGTGCAAATTGGTAATTTCTAAAGCATTTTTAATTTTCACATCAATATCGTATATTTTATGGGCAAAGCACTTTTCAAAGAATTCTTTCACCGTTAAATCTAAATCCTGGCGTCTAATTACCTGCCGGGCCGAAGTGATGGTGAGGTTATTAGCGATATGCATTGCTCCCGAGTTCGGCGTGGCTTTCCCCATCATCAGCTCAAAAATAGTGCTTTTGCCGGCTCCATTTTGGCCCATAAGGGTGATCTTTGAACCCCGGCGCACCGAAAAACTGGCCTCGTCTAAAATATATTTTTGATCTTGCCACTGGAAAGAAACGGCATTAAATTTTACGATTGTTTCGTTGTCTGACATGTTCGGTATATTACCTGATTTCTTATCAAATAGCCAGCTTAATTAGTACCATAAATTTAACGACCGTTAAATTTATGGTACTAATTAATTTTTATTTTCTTGAATTCTTTGTTAATTTCTCTGTGGCGGGGTATGGTTTTTTCCACAAGGTTCCAAAAATTACGCGAATGGTTTAATGCTCCCAAGTGGCAAAGTTCATGCACAATGACATAGTCGGCAAGGCGCGCGGGCAATAGGGCGATGCGGTAGTTAAAATTCAAGTTTCCCTTTTTAGAACAGCTTCCCCATCGGGTTTTTTGGTTTTTGATTCTTATGCCCTTGACCATAAAACCATAAAAAGTATTGAAGTATGTAATTCTTTGTTTAGCAATTTCCATTGCCTTTGCTTTGTGCGCAATATAATGAGCGGCATATTTTTTTCTTTTCATAATATGGATAAGCAGGGTGGTGAAAAAAATTCGCCCTTCCAACGCGAAGGGCGAATTATGCGGTAATCAATAATTGCATGATCTATTTTTCACATCCGCAATCACATGCCGCGCCTTGTTCGTGATCATGCTTACAATCTTCACATTTTCTTGCCATGGTATAATGTTGTGATTAGTTTGCCGCGACCTTTTGTTTTATTCTAAACCTTGCCAAGTAGGCGGTCAAGCTTGCGCCAAAGCTGATGTTAAAAAATAAGGCGGTATATATCAATCGCCAAACTTATGACCAGCACCAGCAAAGAAGCAAAAAATATGAACGCCGAGTTAAATCTTGCTTTGGAGGTGAGCGAGGTTTTTATTAAATAAGAAAGGGCTGATTTTTTATCTTTATCAATGTCGCTTTTTTCAATAACATTCACCAAGTCGTAGTCCCGCACCAGTTTTGCCCTTTTTCTTTCTACGCTGGTGCGGTGTCCAAAGTAAAGGGTAAAACCCACGGTTCCTACATACCAAACTATTTTTGTCCAAAAAGGATCAAGCAAAAAAATAATTCTGTAAGCAATGGTGGCCACAATTCCCGATAGAAAGAAAAACAAGCGCAAGGATTTTGATCTGGGTTCTATTTTTTTTAAAATGATTCCCTGTGGTTCCATTATTTTTTCTTGCCAACAATAGCTATGCTCATATTGCGGGTGTTTATTTCATGTTCCGCGAAGGCGCCAAGCTGTTTTAATGCCTCCCGGTCTTCTTTTGAAAACGTTCTTGGCTTAGTATCTTTAATGCAAAGAACCCCAACCCGTTGACCATCCACGCTCATCAAAGGCACGCCCGCGTAAAACCGCAGATAGGGCTTTCCGATAACCATAGGGTTGTCCGAAAATCTTTTATCTTTCTTGGTGTCTTCTATTACTAATATATCGTTTTCTACCAAGGCATGGCCGCAAAAAGAAATGGCGCGGTCGCCATCGCGACTTAAAAGACCCTGGCAGGACTTAAACCATTCGCGGTTGGCGTCAACGAGGGTAAGCGTTGAAATTGGCGCGTCAAAAATTTTGGTGGCAATGCGGGTGAGAAAATCAAACCGCTCCTCGGGCGGAGTATCAAGAAGGTGCAATGCGTATAACGAGGCAAGCCGTTCGGTTTCGTTTTTAGGGATGGGCGCTTTTTTCATGTTTTTTGTAATTCAAGGTTAAACTTATATTACCACAACAAACTCCAGCCAACCACCCCATGGAACAAACTTATCTAATAATTATTCCCACAGTGATGCCCAAGCCAATCGCGAGTCCGCCGATGATTACCATTCTTAAAATATTTTTTGCAACGCTGGTTTTTAGAATTTTGGCGCTCACAAATCCAAGCAAAAAAAGCGCAGACAAGCTTGCCAGTATCGACCACAAAAAAGCCCGTTGGCCTGTGGCAATAATGTATGGGGTCAGAGGAATGAAGCCGCAAAAAAGGTACGATAAAAACATGATGACGGCGGCGGCGGGAATGGATTTGCTCTTTTTTTCAAGGTAGCCGGGATAAAATTCTTCGGTGGTGCGTTCGGATAAAAAACTTCCCACCGACATTGAAAAGGCCTCAACGAAAATCAGCACCACGCCGGAGATGATAATTTCTTTTTGCAACACTCCCGCCGTTGCCACTCCGGCCAATAGTCCCACCGTGGAAACCAGGCTGTCTTCAGCCCCAAAAATAAAGTTTCTCACGTATAATATGAATTCTTTGGTGTTCATGTGAAGCAATAGCTGAAAATTTAATATTCCTTTAAAATTCCCCGTTCGCTAAAGCGGGAGATGAAGAGTATTCAGTGGTACCGTAATTTTAACGGTCGTTAGAATTACGGTACCGCTGGATATATAAAATCCACCGCTTAATACCGTGGGCGCACCCCTCATGGATACTTATTTTTCAAAAAGTAGTAATATATCTTTTGTGTCGCCTTCGATGCCCGTCATGTTTCCGCTCAATTCTGAAACATCGCCCGACAGCCCGGAGACATCCCCATAAATCCCTATTAAATCTCCAAAGATATTTGACACATTACCCCTCATTTTAGAGACATCTCCAATAAGGCCAGACACATCGCCCTCGATATTGGTCACATCTCCATAGATGTGGGTGACATCTCCCAAAATATTGGAAAAATCCCCAAGGATGCCGGAGAGGTCGCCTTTAATTTTTGTGATGTCTCCAGAAATTGCCGAGCAATTGCCCCGAAGGTCGCTCACGTCCCCCTTAATGCCAGTTACGTTTCCTTCAAGATGTGACACATCTCCCCAAAGGTTGCTGATGTTCCCCGAAAGTTTTGAAACGGTGCCGGTGAGTCTTTCATCCAATGTTCCAAATAAATAAGTTGTATTCCCGTCAATTCTTGACACATCCCCTTTAATGCGGCTTACATTACCTTCTATGTTGCTCGCATTGCCCGATATATTGGAACAATTGCCAAAAATTCTATGGGCATCTCCCCTGATATTTTTAGCGTCTCCGTAAAGCTCCGGGTTAAGAGGAAACACTAAAACTAAATTCTCAATGTTGATCAATTTCTTTTTCTTTTCTTTGGGTTCAAGTTGAGACATTATCCGGGCCATCATTTCTTTTAAAATTTTAGATACCTTGGGTTTTTCCGCAGGATTTTTCCTGTCGTAATCTTTTAGTTCGGCCGCGGATGTTGGCGTTCCGCTTTGTCTTCGCATAATTTTCACTTTTAATGTGTGTACTCATTATACTAAAAAAATGCTATCAGGGCGATGCTTTAAACTAATTTTTTCAGTTGAAACAGCCCCTCTTCGTGTCATGCAAAGAGGAGCTTTTTGCGGTTCATGCGTCATCCTCGGCACACAGGTCCGAGCAGTACACTGCAACGCATGAAGGGTCCAGTGGCTTGCCGCAGATCGGATTTTCGCATTTCCTGCCACGGTGGTGCAATCTTGGCGCCAGCCATCCCTGGTTTTGGCAGAAAATGCATCCGAGTCCGCCGCATCCGTCACACTGGACGGAATTAGGCGGGTAAGAACTGACCCTTGGAATCTGCATTTTTACCGCATCGCCCATGGTTTTTCTCCTAAAAAGAGATTGAAGAACACCACCCGAATACTACCTTATTTTTAAAATTTATCAATCTTGGGCGCATTTTGTTGCATTTCTGCCTTAAACCAGGCAGAATAGAAGGTGATACTTTAAAATATGGCAAAAATTGAAGTTGAACACCGCGGAATTCTAACGAAGAAAAAGTTTGATGAGTTAAACTTGTTTCTGAAAAAGAATGGAAAGTTCTCTGAAAAAAAGAATAGGTTTTCGGTTATTTATTTTTCACGAGGCAAGGCAACATTTAACATTGGAAAAATTAGTAAAAGCCCAATAGATTTAAGGGTAAGAATTACCAATAAAAAATCAGAGTTGGTTCTAAAATATGGAAAATCAAGCGGAGTTGATGCCAGGAAAGAATTTTCTTTTCCTTTAAACGTGTCGCAGTTTGAAGAAGCGATAGAATTTCTTTTTATTTTGGGATTTTACTATGGGGCGTTGCAGGTCACAACATCGCTTCTTTACACGTACAAAGGTGTTGAAATCGTGCTGGTTAAGGTTCCTAAATTTGGTTACTACTTTGAGGCGGAAGCACTTGTCGAAAAAAGATTTGTTACAAGCGCAAATAAAAAAATATCGTTGGTATGCCAAGAACTTGGTTTGAATATTTTGAGTGACAAAGATTTTTGGAAATTATTGCAAAATTTAAATAATCGGCCAGGTTTCAGGTTTAACTTTAAGAAGCAAAAGTTTTCAGATATTAAAAAAAGGTTTAAGGAATATTTTTAAAAATAGCATGAAAACTGAATTATTCAACGGTAAAAAAATAACAATCAGAACCATTAAAAAATCCGATGTAAAAAAAGCCAAGGCGTTTTGGGAATTTATCAATTCTTTAATCAAAGAAGATGCAATGATTTTGCAAAACAAAAAAGCGACGCCTAAAGCTGAAATAGAATTTTTGGAAAATATCCTGAAAACAAAAAACAAAAAAACAGGGGTTTTTCTGGTTGCCGAGTGTGACGGCAACATTGTTGGCAGTACCAATATCACCCTGGAAAAATGGCGACGGAGCCATATTGGCAAGTTTGGCATTGCAATAAGAAACGGTTATCGGGGAATTGGCCTTGGCAAGTGTTTGATGGCTGAAATTATAAAACTCGCCAAGAAAGAGTTAAAACCAAGATTAAAAATTGTGCAACTGGAAGTATATGCCAACAACGAGCCCGCAATGCAGCTTTATAAAAAAATGGGCTTTACTATTGTGGCAAGAAGGCCAAAGCAGGTGCAGTACAAGGGAAAACTCATAGATGATTTTATCATGATGCGGCAGGTGTGATGCGGCGCAAACGAGAAACACGGTTGATGCGACAGTTTGACTTGTGGCCATTAATATGATATACTTAACGGTAAGTTAGTTGCTTTAAAAAATTGAATCTAAAATGGTTCAATGGGTCGAGTTTGTTAAGTGCGCTAAACTTTATAATAAAAATTTTAATTATAACATTCACATGGAAGGAACAATTAAGAATTTGGTTGCCGATAAAAATTTCGGTTTCATTTCTGTAGAAGGCAGGGAAAAGGACTTATTTTTTCATGCCAACTCGGTGGTAGCAGGGTTGAATTTCACTGATCTTAAAATCGGTGACAAGGTTTCATTTGATGAAGCCGATTCTCCAAAGGGACCTAATGCGGTCAACGTGGCCAAAGCTGAATAATTTTGGCAAAAAAAACAAGCCCCTAAAAGGGCTTGTTTTTTTTGCGCGCGTCGCTACATGAGATTCTTCAAGTCCAAAAGCGCTTCTTTGCTATGCTCTGCGGGCGATACTTTTTCGTATATTTTTTCTATGACGCCTTTTGGACTGATTAAAAATGAGGATCTATAAGTCCCGTCATATTCTTTGCCCATAAACTTCTTCTTGCCCCAAACATTATATAATTTTACCACTTCTTTTTTTTCATCGGCCAATAAGGTGAAAGGTAACGCATACTCTTCTTTAAATTTTTTATGAGATGCTACCGAGTCAACGCTCACGCCAATGACCGTAACATCAAGTTTTTTAAAACCCGAAAAATCATCCCGTATTGCGCAAGCTTCTTTTGCGCATCCTTCGGTATTGTCTTTTGGATAAAAATACAACAGCAACCATTTGCGTTGATATTCTGCCAAAGAGTGGCGATTACCATCTTGATCGGACAAGATAAAATTTGGCGCTTGGTCACCCATTTTCAGAATCATGGTTTTAAGTTTAATAATAATCTTTCACCTTTTTTAAATCGATATTTCTTCTTAATTTTTCCAGCGCCTTGGCTTGTATTTGGCGGATTCTCTCACGCGTGACCCCAAACTCTTCGCCGGTTTCTTCAAGCGTGTGCATGACCCCGTCTTCCAAGCCAAACCTCATGCCAAGTATTTTTAATTCCCGTTGCGTCAATTCTTTGGAAATTTCCTTAAACCGTTCTTTTAGTAATTTTCTGGCGGCCTCGATGTTGGGGGCAATAGTTTTATCGTCTTTAATAAACTCCGCCAAGACGCTATCTTGCTTATCCTTATCTTCGCCAATGGGGGTCTCAAGGGAAACCGCTTTTTGGGCGATTTTTCTGATATGGTGGACTTTTTCAACTTCAAGCCCCATTTCTGCGGCAATTTCTTCTGCCAGGGGCTCCCTGCCCAGTTCCTGCAACAAAGACTTTCGCACCTTGGTGTATTTTGAAATCGTTTCTATCATGTGCACGGGAATCCTAATGGTCCTGGCCTGGTCGGCCAAAGCGCGGGTTATGGATTGGCGGATCCACCAAGTGGCATAGGTAGAAAACTTATAGCCGCGCCGCCAGTCAAATTTTTTCACGGCTTTAAAGAGGCCGAGGTTGCCCTCTTGTATTAAGTCCAGCAGGGTTAAATTAGGCGAACGTCCCACATATTTTTTAGCAATGGAAACTACGAGCCGCAAATTGGCCAGCGCCAATCTATTTTTTGCCTCTTCATCGCCGTGCTCTATTTTTTTAGCCAGTTCTTTTTCTTCTTTAGCGGTCAAAAAACCAGACCTGCCTATTTCCTTTAGATACATTTGTATCGGATCAATTTTGCTTAAAAGCGCTTTTTTATCCTTCTTGGGTTTTTTACTTTTCACTTCCAAAAATTCACGCACTTCTTTTACTTCAACCCCCATTTCTTTTAGCTGGTCGTACACGTTTTCTAGTTCGCTCACATTGTATTCTATGTCCGGAAGCGCGTATAATATTTCCGAGGTAGTCAAAAAGCCGCGCTCCTGGCCTTTTTTCAAAAGGGCGCCAATTTGCTCTTGGGTAATTTTGGCGCCTTTCATAAGAGATGCTCTGGTTTTTGGTTTTTTAGCCCTTCTTACTGGTCTTTTTTTTAGGCGTTTTTTCTGAATTTTTTTGACAGATGCCCATGCCCCTTTTGCCATTGTTATTTTTTTTGGTTTTTGTCGTTTTTTCATTTACGTTAGAGTTCTTTGGTTAATGTATTAAATGCCCCTATTAACTGTTTGACTTTTTGGTGATCCGCCTCCAATTCGGCTTTTTTTATGTCTTCTGAAATGCGACCAAGTTTATTTTTTAATTCTATATTTTTTAACTGCAAAAGGCAAAGCGCCATTTCTTCTTTGCCGTCGTCTTGGTATTCTGCATCGGCCCTTAAGGCAAGGGCGGCTAAAAAGTTTTTCAATTCGGCGTTTAACGCTTCGCTGTCAAAAATAATGGTAAAATCTTTTTTGAGTTCTGGCTCCTCTGCCGGGATTTTATGTTCCACCACTTTTTTTATTTCTCCCAAAAATTGCTGTATTTTTTCTGAAAATAACGCGACGTGGGACTCTTGGATTTCAAAAATAAAGTCGGGATTTTTCAGCACCAAAGAAATTACCTTTTCTTCAATTAATTTTTTTCTGCCCTCAACCCCTAATTTTTTTTCAATGTCTAAATTATGTATTACAACATTTTGACTATTTGAATGCGTCCGCAAGCCAGCGTCGCTTTTTATTTTTGCCAATTCTTCTAAAATAGCTTCCTCTTTTACTCCAAGTTTTTGCGATAACGTTTGCGCCCAATGCGACTGCTCTATTTTATTTGCCAGCCTCTTTATGGCGGGCAACACCACATTGCCAATTTCTTTTTTGCCCTGTGGCGTGTGTTTGTCAAAATTTGAAAACGCAAAGTCAACATAATAATCCATGATTGACTTGGCGCGAGCCACGGCGCCTTCCCACAGTTTTGGGTCTTTTAAAATAATATCTGCCGGGTCTGAATTTTTATCATACGTTTCTGTGATAGTGATATTAAATCCTTGTTCTTGCGCCAAATTAATTCCCCGTTTAGTTGCAGAGTCACCCGCCACATCCATGTCAAAGGCCAAGACCAAATTTTCCGTGTACCGCTTTAAAATAACCAAGTGTTGCGCTGTCAATGCGGTGCCGGAAGCGGCCACCGTGTTTTCATGCCCCGCCTGATGGCACATAATCACATCGGTATACCCCTCGGTTACCACGCACTGGTTTTGCTTTCTTGCGGCCAGCTTAGCGGCATGCAAACCATACAGGATGTTGGACTTGTCATACAAAAGGGTTTTTGGAGTGTTAATGTATTTTGCCACCTCTTTATTATCGGCTTCTTTAAAAACCCTGCCGCCAAAGCCAAGCACCTCTGCGTTTATGCCAAACACCGGAAACATAATCCTGCCGCGAAACCGGTCGTAAGAATCTGACGCATTTCCCTCTTTTGTAATCGCCAAACCTGCTTTTACAACTTCTTCCCGCTCGTATCCTTTGCCAATCAAAAAATCAGTTAAACCGTTCCACGTATCGGGCGAGTAGCCAAGACGCCACTTTTTAATACTCTCTTTGGTAATTCCCCTTTTTAACAAATATGCTTCCGCCTCTTTGCCGGTGGCGGAGGCCTCAAGTTGCTTTTCAAAAAACCGACATGCCAACTCGCAAATTTCATACAAGCGCTGGCGCTCGGTGCGTAGCTTTACATCTTCTCGTTTTAGTTCTACACCAGCCTTTTGCGCTAAAATCCGCAACGCGTCGCCAAATTCAACTCCTTCTATTTTCATAATAAAATCGAACAAACTCGAACCGGAACCACACCCGAAGCAATGCCACATTTGCCGCGTTGGACTTACAAAAAACGACGGACTTTTTTCCACATGAAAAGGGCAAATCCCCCTGAAGTTAGCCCCGGTTTTGGTGAGTTTGACGTAGCTTGCCACCACGTCAATCACATTCAATTTATTTTTTATTTCCTCTATTTGAGAATCCACAACATTAATTCAAAATGAAAACATCAAAATGCAAAATGACAGCGCAAGACGCTAAAATTCATCAAAAATTTGCCAAGAAAATTTTTGCTGCCTTAATTTTAATGTTTGATGTTTGATTTTTAAATTACTTTTGATTATGCCACAAAAACGCAAAAAAATCAAATCAAAAATCAGCTTTCGCTGATTTTTTATTTTATCTTGTTTTATACTATTTTTTTGGCTAATTCTTTAAGCTCCTCTATATTAGTTTTTTTAATTTTGGTTTGCCACCAGGCATTCATGAGCAAACCGTCGTTTTGGTATCTTGGCACCACATGCAGGTGGAAATGAGGCACGCTTTGCTCGGCATCACTGCCGCTGGCGTTGACTAAATTCACCCCGGTGGCCCCCAGGGAACGCTTCATTTTTTTTGCAATGTCTTTTGCTGTTTTTGTAATTTTTTGCAGCGTATCTTCGGGAATATCGAATATATTTTCGCGGTGTGTTTTTGGGATTACCAAACAATGGCCTTGGGTTAAGGGATTTACATCTAAAAACGCCAGCGCGTCGCTATCTTCAAACACTTTGGCGGAGTCAATATGACCCCGGATGATTTTGCAAAAAATACAACTATCCATGATTACTTGAGCAGGTATGTTAACGTCACGGTAGAGGTAACTTCCATTTGCCCTGTTTGAATTTGAGGAGCGATGCTTTTGGCCTCCATAGTTGCTCCGCCAAGACCGTACATGGGCTGGGGCATTGGAGCGTATCCTTCAGAAATATTAACTAACTTTATTATGGCAAGTCCCGTTTGATTAGTAAGCGTTGCGGCCTTTTGTTTTGCGTTTTTAATGGCCTCTGCTCTTGCCTCTGCATCTGCTTCAATAGGATCGTCAACGGTAAATTGCAAATCACCCACGCTGGTTGCGCCCCGCGAAGTTGCCGCGTCTAAAATATCTGAAATTTTGTCAAAATTTCTTATCTTCACCGATACGTGCTGGTTGAGTTGGTATCCCCTAAAAACACTCCCCATTTCGGTGTAGTCATACCAGGGAGATAAATTATATGAAGCGGTTTGAATGTCTTTATCTTCAACCCCCAAATCTTTTACCGCTTTTGATATCGCGTTCATGATTTGGTTATTATTGTTAACCACATCCTGGCTTTTCATTCCCTGGGTATTGACGCCAAGGCTGACCAAAGCAATATCGGGTTTTAGAAAAACCCTTCCCTCGCCGCTCACATTAATGAATTGAGGAACATTTTGGGGCAGGTTTTTGTATTGGTAAAGCCCGGTCACCCCGTAATACATCGCGACACCGGCAACTAAAATTACAATTACAATAAAAAACCTGTCCGAAAGATCCAGCACTTTTGTGGTTTTTATTTCTGGTTCCATAATGTATCAATAGACCTGCTGCGTAAAAATTTTCTACTGCGCCACGCCTATTTTGTCCCTGAAAAACTAACTGCTCTTCGCCATAATTAAACTCATTATGGCTCATCGCATTTCGCTTTTCAGAGACAAAATATTCAGTGGTTCGCTACGAAAATCTTTACGCAGCAGGTCTAATGTTATTTAATAATATTTTAACGCGTGTTACTTATTTGCTAATCCGGCTTCGCGCTGCAATTTTTCCTGAAGGTCTTGGGCTGCTTCCAAAAATTTCTGATTAGGGACAGTTAACAATCCGTCAGGACACTTGAGAGTCATGTTTTTCTTTTTAATTGAATTTTTCCTTCGCATCAGAGATTTCACATAGCCAATGTAGAATTCACCAATAATATCACTCATTTGAGCCTCATAAATGGCCTGGACTTCTTTTAAAAATTCCTCTTGGGACCAAGCGGCAACTTTGCGCTCCCCATATTTTTTTATCACTATTTGCCTGATGTGTTCTTGCAATACCGCGTCTGAAAACATACTTTTCTGAATACGCAAGGTTTCCAGAAATGCATCGCCATCGCTCTGGCCGGATAACTGCACGGATATGGCATCCCCCAAAACCTCACATATGGTAAGGGTATTATCAATGGCTCGCTGCACGGCTTTTACTGAACCGGGGGCGGGGGCTTCAGATTGAGCAATTTTTTCCAGTAAGGCATTTTGGTCGGCTTCGTTTAGGGCGTCAAAAGCTAATTTTACCTGGCCGTCGATATCATAAATGGTTAAGGATTTTTTTCCGGCAGATTCAACATCTCCTTCATTTGAATTTCCCTCTACGGCAACCACGAATCGGCTACGGTCTTGGATTGGAGTTTCGGCGCCTGTCAGAGGCGCCATGCTTGATTCTTGGTCTTTCATGTATTTGGCTGGTTATTTTTATGCCACGCGAACCTCAATGACAATTTTACCCTGTACGATCCCTTCCTCCTTGGCCCGAAATGCTTCTTTGATCTGGCCCAAGGAAAAAACCTTATCAATATGGATTTTCACGCTTCCATCTTCAATAAACCGTGTAAGCAGATTCAGATGATCATCAGTAACGCTGGTTTTTTGCGAAACGGCCGTTACTTGGTAGCGGTCCATTAAGTATTTATCAACGGGCATCACCATAGACACTATTATACCACCCTTTTTTAAAACCTTAAATGATTTTTTGTATATTTGCTCCCCCACTGTATCCAGCACTGCGTCGTACCCGAAAAGCAGTTCGTCAAACGCTTGATTTTTGTAATCAATTATTTGGTCTGCTCCAAGATTTTTCACATACTCCAGGCCATCGCCAGTGACGGTGGCCGCCACATAAGCGCCGATTTTTTTGGCAATTTGAATGGCCACCGTGCCAATACCGCCGGCTCCGCCG
>Ga0209542_10012345_pt1 | contig 14959 bp, 21 predicted proteins | sample RifCSPhighO2_01_FD_184028 | JGI IMG/M metagenome (GOLD analysis project Ga0209542, IMG submission 184028) | Soil microbial communities from Rifle, Colorado - Rifle CSP2_plank highO2_0.1 (SPAdes) (version 2) | ecosystem: Environmental > Terrestrial > Deep subsurface > Rock core/Sediment ...
CCTCTTCCAGCCCGGTGGGGTTGCCCCGCGCCCAGACAAACTTAAAGCCCGCGTAGACAAGAAAGAGTACCGCAATAGGGACCGCGATGGTGCCTATGGTGACGAACAGCATTTTGATAAACCCGCAGAAGCCCTTGATATTACCCAAGGGGTTGCAAATTTTACCCGAGCCGCTGGTAACACAGTCGGTGTCGTTGGTATTTGAGGTCGGGAGATCGCTCGTATATGAACGGGGTAAGTCTGAAGTCTGTGACGACTGTGCAAGGGATACAAGAGGAGCTGCAAATAAACCAAGCAGAATTATTGCGACAAAAAAGAAATTCTTGTTTGTTGAAATCCGCATATTTTAGTATCCCTTGGGGAAGAGCTGGGTAAAGCTGCTCGAGGCGTCAAAGATTGCCTGCCCCGGCTGCTGCTTGCCGCTCAACACCGATTCTACCATCGTTTTAAACACGCTATCGCTGCCGGCAGGGTCCGGGTCGAGCCACCCGCGCGAGATAAGCGCCGACTGTACAAAGACCGCCCCCGAGGCGCTCGCCGAGGTGTCCACCGCCACGTCGCGGCGCACCGGCGGCGTGCCGGCGATGCCGGTAAGTACACTGATGGCGCCTTGCGTGGTCAGCTTTTGCGCGACCAGGAGCGCGCCCTGCGCGTTATGCGCTCCGCGCGACAGAGCCACGCCGGTAAGCGCGCCGTAGGTTATCTGCGTGCCGCCGCTTTGCAGCTGCGGCAGGAGCGCGACCCCAAAGCGCAGGTTGGGGTTGCGCGCCGCAAGCTCCTTATACTCGCTCGCAAAGCCAAAGTAGACCGCAAGCTCTCCGGCGGCAAAGGCGTCGTTGCTGCGCGGGAGGGAGCGGTTCCACGAGTAGGTGGTCTTGCCGGGGTTCCCAAACTCGGTATAAAAGCGCAGCGCCGACTCCGCCGGGTTGCCCGCCGCCGTGCCCGTCTGGCCGAAGACCGGCGCGGCCTTCCCCTCCGCGGTGCGCGTGGTGATGCTGTCCCCCGCCTGCATAAAGAGCGCCGAGAGTATCGCTTTGGCATTGGCGACGTTTTGCCACTGGCCGAGCGCGACCGCGCTGCGGGTTACATTGTTGGAGCGGTCAAGCGAGGTTATTTTGGGAGCGATTTGTAAAAAGTCGTTCCAGTGCGCCGGCGGCTGCGCGATGCCCGCGCTGCCGAAGAGGTCGCGGTTCCAGTACATCACCAGCGGGTCCACGGCAAACGGGAGCGCCAACGCGCCCTGTGGGGTCAAAAAGAGCTGCCCCTCATCTATATAGGCCGACACAAAGTCCGACTGCGACACCGCGTTGTACGGTATGGGGATAACTTTGTCGCTAAACTGGCTGATCTGCGCCTCGCCGGCCAAAAAGAGGTCCGGCCCGGTGCCGCTGGCTATCGCGTTGACCAACTCGTCTTTGTAGGCCGCGGGGCGCTTTTCCACGTAGCTGACGTCGCGGAAGGTGGCGCCGTCGGTGGAGCGCAGGGTCGAGAGGAGCTGCGTCATGGTGGCGCTGCTGTGCGTGCCCCATATCACCACCGTGCCGACCTGCTTGCCGCCGAGCGCTCCGCCGAAGGCGGAAAAGACGCCGATACCGACGATAAGAAAGCCGATAAAGGCCGTCGTCATGACAATTTGGAATGTGGACATGCTATGCATATCAATACATTGTACTTGTTGTTTTCATTGTATTTATCGTTTCTTCATTATCATCCCCCAATGATACGCACCGGCGGGCACCGCGCCGAGGCGGGTAAAGCCGTTGAGCTCAAAAAGCGTCTGCGCGTGGTCGGCGGAGACCACGTGGTCGGGGTGCGGCCCTAGCCCGCCAAAGGACTCCGTCCAGTCGATAATGAGCACGCGGCCGCCCTTGCGCAGCACACGGTGCGCCTCTTTGGCCAACGCCTCTTTGTACTCGGCGGCAAACAGGAGGTTGGCGATGATCACTAGGTCAAAGTTTTCGTCGGGCAGGTGGCTGCCGCCTTTTTTCTCCACGTTGCCGTGGACCACCTCGACATTATGCAGGCCCTCCTGGAGGGAAAGATTTTTGACCCGCGAGAGCAGGTCTTGATGCGCGTCCACCGCCCACACCAAGCCGCTTTGGCCCACCAGCCGCGCGGCGGCACGGGTAAAAAAGCCCGACCCCGAGCCGAAGTCGGCCACACGCATGCCGTCCGCAACTTTGGCCGCGATAAGCGCGGCGCCGGGATTAAGAAAGGAACTCTCCGCCATCCCTATATTGTACTGTATAAATTTAGTGCAAAACGCTCGCTCCCCACACCGAGTAGAGAACGACCACCAGGAGTGCCAAAGAGACGACCGAGAGCACCTCGGCCTGCCGGCTCATATGTCTAAAAATTCTTGCCATACCTATTATATACGCACAAACGGCGTGATTCTTACATGAAGCCCAGTGAGATAGCGCAATAAAAAAAATCCCCGCCTGCAGTGCGCAAGCGGGGCCGACTTTCTATTGCGCGAGGATTGTGACAACCCCCACGATAACAAACGTAACCCACAGCAGACAGCGGTTCCTTTCTTCCACGGAAGCAAAGTGTGCCATGTGCGACTCCTACCCCAACACCCGCCGCAATGATACGCCCGCCGTAGCAGCGGTCAACGGGGTTATCCACCTACCGCAGCGAGAGCGCGAACATCGTCTCCATCACCTTTTTTGGGACCTTGCGCGGCACCCGGCATTGCTCGCGGCACTTGCGAATATAGGGCAGATGCTTAACCACGTTGCGGATGTGCCCGCGGCTAAAGCGTTTGCGCTGTTCCCTCTTTTCCGCGGCGAGCTCGCGCTTACGTTGTTCCTCCTCAATTGCCGCCATATCTTCTGCTTTTGGGAGCCCTTCCAGGTCCCTTACACTACGTACTTGCCTGGTATCCAGGGTACGGAACTTGTCATTGACGTTGCGTGGTCTTGGCACTTTTGTCTCTCCTCTCTCTTGCTATCTGCCGGTACTGTACAACAAAAAATGAAAAAAGAAAACCCCGCCCGCAGTAGTAATTGACTTTTATAAAACTTTATTTTATATTACCACCAGACGACCACCAAACAGGAGAAAAACCATGCAGCTTAGCATTATCTCGGGCGGCACCTGCGGGAGTAACCCAAGCACCCACGCTGGCCGGCCCCGCCTGACGACCAGCTTCGGTATCATCCGCGGTACCGACGGCATCATCATCGACAACGGTTCGGGCGTGCAGAACGTGGTACGTCATCTGCAAAAGGAGAAGGTGGAACGGGTATTGATGCTGCAGTCCCATCTGCACGCCGACCATACCGACGGTCTGCCGCAAAACTCTTATCTCTTCCAAAACAAAGTGCCGGTGATGGGTATCTGGGTGCCAAAGTGCGAAGGGGCTGACTTCAGAACCGTGTGGGAACAGCGTTTTACTCCGCACATCTGGCCGGTCCGGCCTGAGACGTTCGGTATTGCCATGCCGGCCCAGTATACGCTCGGGTCCGACTTGTCTAATGTAGGGTTTCTGCCGCTTGGTATTACCACCCTGCGGCTCAATCATCCGGGCGGCTCGGTGGCGTATCGCATCCCGCACGAGCGGGGCGATATTGTCATCGCAACCGACCATGAGCCGACCGGCGAGACCAACGCCGCCTACGCGTCGTTTGTCGGCGGCGCACAGCTGCTCATCGCCGACCTGCAGTACCGCGACAGCGAGTACAACGGCGAGGTCGGCATCGGCGACGGTCCTGCAATGAAACGCGTCGGTTGGGGCCACGCAACCCCAAAGCTCTTGGCCGAGGCGCTCTCCGGCTGCCAGCCGTTGCCGAAGGAGGTTTGGATCACGCACCATGACCCCAACCGGACGGCGGGCGATCTCGATGACTTTGAGAGCGAAGTGTATACGTTCTTCGACGGTCTCGGTATCAACGTCACCGCCTTTGCCGGCGACGGCGAAGTAAACGAGATCTAAAAATAAGCTCATAAAAACGAAGCCCCGCGTCCGCGCGGGGCTTTTTTATTACCCAAAAGAAAATCCCGCCGGAGGGCGGGTTAGCGGCTCAAAAACAGCATCGCTGCAAGAAACGGAATCGCGACGGCCTGCAAAAATGGCGTCAGGGTTGCAAACCACGAGGTCGCCGACCCAAAGCACTGGCTTGCGTGTTCCAACTCCCGTTCGTTCGGGATGTCCCAAGAACGCTGGTGTGTCATCGCTCTCTCCTCTGGCTTCTTCCTCTACCGTTTACCCTAGCACAAAAAAATCCCCACACAAGGTGGGGTTAAACGCCGAGCAGTTTGGAGCGGATTGCTTTGGCGACCGGCGGGATGAGCGCGAAGTAAACGATAACGGAGTCGGTAGCGATTGCGCGGAGTTCGGCAAAAAAACCGCCCTCCCTGCTCGCCTGATCCTCATGCGCTTTTGCCTGGTCGTAGATCTCGCCGACCGCGGCGACATAACGTCTAAACCAGTCCAGCATTGTTTCCTCCCTTTGGGCTTCCTTCTACCCCGAGCCTATCCTATTTTCTATTTTTGAGCCAGAGGCGCTTAAAAAACGGCATAGTGAGGGTCGAAATCATAAACGCCGCCGCGGGGACTATCCCGTTTAGCCACAGGTTCCCCACCCCGATTGCCCAAAGGTACACACTGACGGCAAGATAGGTAAAAAGAGCGAGTAAGGCTCGTCTGGCCAGAGAAGTTTCCCAAGCCTTATCATTGGTAACTTCCGCATTCCGCCCCTCAATGTGTTGTATCCGTTGTTCCAGGTCCATATGTCTAAGTATAGACAACAAATTGACGAAGATATATAGTCGCTACAGTTGCTCGCCTAGCGGAGGATACGATGACTATCGAGGTGTTGGTAGCAAAAGACGATGTCGGGCGTTTTCGTTCCGTACTTGACCAGACTGCGGGTGTTCCGCCCGTCATGGCAGAAAACAAAAAATACCCCATGCACAGGACGCTCACCTACGACGCGCCGGGCAAGGAGGACGGAATATGGTTTGACGCCCTCGAACTGGGCGGAGCCGCGAGAATCTATTGAGCCCTTCCCGGGGCTCTTTTTTATAAAGAACCGGCCTTTATATTTTTACAAACCGCTCGACTTTTTGCCCCTGCCACTCCACTATCTCACGCCACTCTGCAACCGGGCGGGTAAAAAGTTTTGCAACCGCATTTTCGTATAAAGGTTCATACACCGCCACCCACTCATCGTCCGAGTCTAGCGCAATCTCATAAACTTTGTAACTGTTTCCCTTGTAGTGTCGCCAAATCTCCTCTTTCCGTGGAGCACCTGCAGGTATTGGAAGAAGTTTTTTCATTCTAGTGTTTTGCAAAATGTTAGAATGACTTTTGCTCGGGGTGTGAGTTTGTGCCTGACCGATTTTTTGTCGTAGCGCTTCATTACTAACCCGGCTATGGCCAGCTTGCGGATATGATCCGAAGTGTTTTCGTACCCGATGGAAAGCTTCTCCGCTATCTCCTCCACCGACAACTCGGGCGTCCGTTGCAGTAATTCTAAAATATCGAGCCGCCGGTGATTAGCAAACCCTTTTACAATCCGCTCAAGCTGCCGGGACTTCATAACCATAATTATATTATCCTATTTCATTCCGTCATTTTGCAAAATGTTAGAATGACATGAGGTTAGATTAGAGTGGCATCTCCCTGCCGTCGAGGTCAACCAACTTTCTGTTCGGCAAACCCTTTGGGTCGGACGCAAGGACAAAAATTTTCTGCGCCGAAAAGCTCGGCTCAAGCGTAGCACTGGCACTACCCATATCAGTCTTCATCCATCCCGGATGTACCAGCACCGATTTTATATCCGGATGTAAAAGCCCAAATGCCGACATGGTGTAATTTGCCGCCGCTTTGCTTGCGCTGTATACCCAATGTTGTGCATGATACTCGTCCATCTTGGTGTGCGTACCCATGTGCGAGGAGATGGTAAGTACCAATTTGTTGGTACCCGCCTGCAGATTAGGTACCAGCCGTTCGGCAAAGAGTTTCGGGGCAATCGAATTCGTTTCAAAGACCTTACCCGCCGTCTCGACGGTAGAAACAACATTGTCGTCGTCAACCGAAGTCGAATCAAATATCCCGGCGTTGTTTATCAACACATCCACGGGCGCGAAGCCAAGCTCCCGCAGTGCCACGTCTACAGAGGTTTGACTAATGACATCCAGTGTAAGAACTGTGAGATTTTGACTGCCTGAAATTTCGGCCGGAAAACTGTTTGTATTCCGACATGCAGCAAAAACCTTCCAACCGTTTTTAAGAAAAATCTTGACCAACTCCAACCCAAGTCCTCTATTGGCTCCTGTTATAAAAACTGTTTTCATTCTGTTATTTTGCAAAATGTTAGAATAAATATCTGCTATGGTTATTTAAAATCCGCGGGATTAAATAAGTCGATGAGCGGATGCATTTGGTCGGTGATTTTGTCCCTGTTGGCCGCCAGTTCTTCTTTGTCCCAAAATACGATACTCCGGCACTCGTCACTCGGGATGAAGTTAAGGTGCGAAACCTTGATGGGATATACGAGTGCAAGAATATAGTACCAATCCATCCCGCGGCGATCGAGACGCTTTTTGACCCACATATACAAAGGCTTCTCCGCAATCCACTCCACCTCCAAACCCATCTCCTCTTTTATTTCGCGTCTGAGCGCATCGCGGGGGTCCGTCTCTCCAAAATCCAAGCCCCCACCCGGCAACTCCCATTGGACAAGGGGGTAATCTACTGCATCCTCAACCATCATGAGTTTGTCGTCTTGCACGAGCAGCCCCTTGACCGTTACCCGATAAAAAGCGTCCGGAAAATCCGGCGACTGCTGGGGCTCCTTAGGGTCGGTTGCCATGTACCTTATTGTATAACTTTAAACTTTATTCCCACAATACGTTTTTAATCATTTTGTCTTTTTGCAAAAAGCTAGAATAACTTTTGCGGAAGCCTCGCTTCCGCAGCTCCTCTTCCAGCTCCTATTGACTTTACGCGAACTCAGGCAACAAAGAACTAATCAGTATTATTAAGCCTGCAATAAAAGTATAATTGATAATCCGGAGAAATTTTGTAGAAGTAAAAAATGATTCTTTATTTAATTTTTCCTCTTCCGTCATAAATTCTTTAAGTTTTTCAATTTCCTTACCATTAAAGTCTTGGAGGCGCATTTTAGACTGTATTGCTTCAGTGATGAGCCCCAACATCTCGTTGTTGGTCCTTTCAGAAAATGCCCTTCGTTCATCCAATTTATTATTCTCTCCAATTAGTACCTCGTCTGTTATAAAAACAATTAAAACTGCATTGAAGACAAATACGACAATACCTAATACTGCTAAAAACAAACTCTCGATAAGGTCTGGCCTAGTAGCAAAAGCGGTTATTGCCGCACCAACTATTCCTATATCCAAAGTAAGAAGTGTTGAGTTAAAAAGTCGCAAATGCTCGATATTTTTGAGTCCCAATTCGCTCAATTCTTTGAAGCTGAGCCTCTTACTCTTAGAGTACTCATCAAATTTTTTTGAATATTCGTCGAAACCTAAAAAATGGGGATAGGCTTTCGGAGTCAAAAAAACACTTCCATCTTCCAAGGGCCTATTATTGACCGTCGCCAGAAATCCTTCAGCATGCATTAGCTGAAGCTGCCTCATCACTTCATCCGCAGAAATCCCTATTTCTCTCGGAATTTCGCTGATTAAAGATGCAACGCTGCGCTGAGGCTGTTCTTGTAACTTCTCGAAAATAAACTGCTGAACTTTACTAAAATTCATGTTTTTACAAACAAACGAAAGAGGCGATGGCGTCGCCTTCGCGGAGTTTCATTACTCTCACACCTTGGGTACTGCGGGAGAGGGACGGGATTTCGTTTAGGCCGGTGCGGATGACCTGGCCCTTTTTGGAGATGACTACTACTTCGTTTTCCTCGCTGCCGTCGGCTTTGGAGATGATGCGCGCGGCAATCACCGGCCCCGTTTTTGGCGTCATGTTCATCGTCTTTATGCCGGAGCCGCCGCGCTTTTGGGTTTTGTACTCATCGGTTTTGGTCGTCTTGCCGTAGCCGTTGCGCGACACCACCAACACCTCCAGGTCTTTGACGCCTTTTTTGATGACATCCGCGCCGACGATGTAGTCGCCGCTCCCGAGCTTCATCCCGCGCACGCCGCCCGCGGCGCGGCCCATGGCGCGGATATCCGACTCTTTAAAGCGGATGCTCTGCCCCTTGGAGGTGGAGAGGAAGATTTCGTCGCCCTTTTCCACCAACAGCGCGGCGATAAGCTCGTCGCCTTTTTGCAGTTTTTGCGCGATAAGGCCCGAGCGGCGCACATCGTGGAAGGCCGTCGCATCCACTTTTTTGGCCACGCCCTGCTTGGTAATCATGTAGAGGAACTTTTCCCCTTCCTTCTGATTCTTCCGCATCGGCAACACACTCGTCACCTTTTCCTCCGCGCCGATGGAAAGGAAGTTTACTATCGCTTTGCCCTTGGTCGAGCGCTTGCCCTCCGGGATTTCATAAAACTTGAGCTGATACGCCTTGCCCACGTCGGTAAAGTACAGCAGGTCGCTGTGGGTCGAGGTGGTCAGGAAGGTCGTGACAAAGTCCTCCTCCTTGGTATCAAGGTCGATGACGCCCACGCCGCCGCGCTTTTGCCGGCGGAACTCCTCGGGGTTGGTGCGCTTAACATAGCCGCCGGCGGTCAGCACCAACACCTGCTCTTGGTCGGGCACCAGGTCCTCGATATTTATGACGCCGGCCTCGCCTTTGATTATTTTTGTCTCTCGGTCGTCGGCAAACTTTTTGGCCAAGTCCAAAATCTCCTGCTTAATCACCGCGAGCATCTTTTTGTCGGAGTTAAGGAGCGTGGTCAGCTCGGCGATGAGCGACTGCACCTCGGCCAACTCGTCCTCTACCTTTTTGCGCTCGAGGTTGGCGAGGCGCGACAGGCGCATCTCCAAAATAGCTTTGGCCTGCAAGACGGAGAATTTAAACTTTTTTATGAGATTTACTTCTGCCTCGGCGACATCTTTGGACGCGCGGATGGTCTTGATGACCTCGTCGATATGGTCGAGTGCTTTTTTGAGCCCGAGCAAAATGTGCTCGCGCTCCTGCGCTTTGGTCAAATCAAACTGCGTGCGGCGGCGCACCACCTCGCGGCGGTGCTTGATAAACTCCTGCAAAATGCCTTTCAGCGACAACGTTTGCGGCACGCCGTCCACCAGCACCACCATGTTGAAGTGGAAGGTGTCCTCCAGCGCCGTGTGCTTGTACAGATAGTTGAGCACCTTCTGCGGATGCGCGCCCTGCTTGAGCTCCACCACGATGCGCATGTCTTTGGCCGACTCGTCGCGCAGTCCGCGCACGCCCTCGAGCTTTTTGTCGCGCACCAGGTCGGCGATGCGCACTATCATGTCAGACTTGTTGACGCGGTACGGGATGCTCGTGACGACTATCTGGTAGTCGCCCTTTTTGCCCTCGACAATCTCGGCCACGCCGCGCACCACCACGCCGCCCCGGCCGGTCGTGTACGCGTGGAGCAAGTCTTTTTTATTAAAAGCGACCGCCCCCGTCGGGAAGTCCGGCCCCGTGACAAACTGCATCAGGTCTTCCACGGTGGCCTCCGGATGCTCGATAAGGTGCGTCAGCGCCAGCGAAAGCTCGCCGAGGTTGTGCGGCGGGATAGAGGTGGCCATGCCGACCGCGATGCCGAGCGTCCCGTTGAGAAGGATGTTGGGCACGGCCGCGGGGAGCACGGTCGGCTCTTTGAGCGTGCCGTCGTAGTTGGGCCGCCACTCTATGGTGTCCTTTTCCAAATCACCGAGCAGCGCTTCCGATATCCGCGACATTTTGGCCTCGGTGTAGCGCATCGCGGCGGCGGAGTCGCCGTCGATAGAGCCGAAGTTCCCCTGCCCGAGCACCAGCGGGTAGCGCATGGAAAAGGTCTGCGCCATTTTGACCATCGCGTCGTACACCGACGCGTCGCCGTGCGGGTGGTACTTGCCCAACACATCGCCTACCACTGCCGGGCTCTTGCGGAAGCGCGCGCCCGGGGTGAGCCCCATGCGGTGCATAGTGTAGAGGATGCGGCGGTGCACGGGCTTTAGGCCGTCGCGCACATCGGGGAGCGCGCGGTCGGTGATGACCGTCATCGCGTAGTCGATAAAGCTCTCGCGCATCTCGGTGGAGATGTTGCGCAGGATTATGCCGGTATGCTCGCTTGCATCCTCCTCCTCGGGCAGAAGGTTCCCACTCTTGTTTTTATCATTATCAGCCATACCGGGTTATTGGTTGTACACGCTGGTGGTGGACACCTGCAGCTGCGGGCCGTTTTGCGCCTGCGCCGCCGCGGCGGCGGCAGTCTGCGAACCGTCCGCCCCCTGCTCATCCGCCGGCGTTGCCAGCCGCAACCCGAGCGTCCCCGCCCACACCACAAATAGTGCCGCGGTGATGACGCCCGATATCTGCATCGCGTGTAGGCGCCGCTCGTGCGGGGCTTTTGTGTTTCTTATATGTTCAAAATAGCGCTTCATGCTTGTAATACTACTACTTCCGCCTCCTTGCCGTCCAAGTCCTTCTTTTTAATCGTCAGCCGCTCCTCGGCTTTGGTCCCCTCGGCGCCTGCCTCTTTGAGGAACGCTTTGAGCGACCCGGCGTCGTAGTGCATGGGGATAATGACCTTCGGCCCGAGCCCCACCGCCAGTTTGTACGCCGCGGCGTGGTCCAGCACCTCCTTCCCGCCGACCGGCAAAAACAAAACATCGATGTCGTCGAGCTCCTGTTTGGCGGATGCGGGGAGCTCGGCACTCCCGAGCGCCCCCAGAAAGCAGAGGTTCATCCCCTCCACCGCCACTGAATAAATGGTGTTGATTGTTTTGGTGCCGCCGTACTCGGTCGCTCCGCCAAAGCCGCGCACCGCGGTGCCTTTTATTTCGTACTCGCCGGGGCCCTCAATAACAAACGGCGAGCGCTCGCCGAAGGCCGCGTTTTCCACCCCGTTAAAGTCCTCGTGGTTGAGCGAGACCAGCGCGATGTCGGCGCCGAACTTGGAGGAAGCGAGCGTGGAGCCTTTGGCCGGCGGGTTAAAAGCGATGGTCAAATCGCCCTGGCTGACCTTAAAGCACTCCCCTCCCGCGTAGCTGATTACCATATGTAAATTATAGCAAATTTAGCCTGCATTCACAAGCAAAAATTGGTATATAAAGCGGGGTGCATAACTCCGGTTGACACCACCAACGGCGGGAGTATAGTCGCTGTAGATAGAGTTCGGCAGTGCTCACCGAACCCCGGCGGGGAAACCGCCAGAGTGAGCATTGTCATTTGGCGACAAACAGGGAGAGTCGGATGAATCACATCCGCGAAGGTCCGGGGGCGCTTCCCCGGTGAGACGAGAACCCTCGTTACAGTTGTGACGAACGAAAGGCGAAGCGTCCAGCTTTCTTTACAGGCTGCGACCGTGGTCTAGAGATCATAGCCATTAAGGCGTTACAGGCGAGACACAAGTCTCACCAAAAATAGAGCACCCCGTCTGAAAAGGCGGGGTGTTGTTTTTTTATATATGCCGTGTATACTGCGTGGCAATAAAGGGAGTATCTCTTTATTAGCGGCTCGGGAGTAAATCCGCTTTGGACCCCCGACCAACAACTAAATATGGAAACTACAGAACTCAAAAAAGGGCTACTTGCCGTGAGCGAAGTCGAACCGGTCGAGACGTTGATGTCGGGTCTTTTGGCGCGCTCGCAGGAGCCGCCCAAAGAGGGCGATATTATCGAGGGCACGGTCATCGCGCTCGACCGCGCACGCCTCTATATCGACCTGCCGCCCTTCGGCACCGGCGTGATATACGGCCGGGAGTACATGAACGCGCGCGAGGTTATCAAGCGCACCAACGTCGGCGACATCATCCAGGCCAAGGTCATCGCGACCGTCACCAAAGACGGCTACATCGAGCTCTCCCTCAAAGAGGCGCGCCAGGCCGTGCTGTGGGCCGAGGCCGAGGAGGCGGTCAAAAACAAACTGCAGTTCGAGCTGGTCATCAAAGAGGCCAACAAGGGCGGACTCATCATCGACTGGCAGGGGCTCTCGGGCTTCCTCCCCGCCTCGCAGCTTAAGGCCGAGCACTATCCGCGCGTCAGCGATGGCGACAAGGACAAAATCCTCGACGAACTGCGCAAGCTGGTGGGCACCAAGCTCACCGTGTCGATGATCGGCGCGCAGCCCAAGGAGGGCAAACTGATATTCAGCGAGAAGGGTCTCGACGATAAGGAGAAGCGCGAGCTTATCGCGGCCTACCAGGTGAACGATGTGGTGGAGGGCGAGGTTACCGGCATGGTGGACTTCGGCGCCTTCGTCAAACTGGAGGAGGGGCTCGAGGGCTTGGTCCACATTTCCGAAATCGACTGGGGCCTGGTGGACGACCCGCGCCACTTCTTTAAAGTCGGCGACAAGGTCAAGGTAAAAATAATCGACATCAAAGACGGCAAGGTCAGCCTCTCGGTCAAAGCATTGAAGGAAAATCCGTGGCAGGTCGCCTCGGAGCGGTACAACAAGGGCGACAAGGTGGAGGGCGTGGTCATCAAGTTTAACAAGCACGGCGCGCTCGCCAGCATAGAGGAGGGTATCGCGGGCTTGGTACACGTCTCCGAGTTCGGCAGCGAGGAAAAGCTCCGCAGCAACCTCGAGCTCGGCAAGCGCTACCCCTTCACTATCTCTCTCTTTGACCCGAAAGAAATGCGCATGGCACTCGCCTTCGCCGGAGATAAAAAGTAGAAGATACTTTCTACGCTAAATAATATTTTAGTCTTTTCTCGTCGTGCCCCCTTTTCTCCCCTTTGTAATAAAGCTCGATAAAATCAATAACGCCTTCCTCAACACGATATCCGTATATGATACGCATAGTACCCGCGTTTAAATAGGAGCAGGCGAGGCGGACTTTGTAAATCTCCACTACCTCGTTTTTATGCAGGCAATTCCAATGTTTGCTGTTATTACCCCTTGGGCTTGCCTGTAGGTACGGCTTGAGTCTTTCTAAATCTTTCTTAAGCGAGAGGTATTTTTTCTGCAGACGCTTCAGGTCGCGGGCAAATTCCGGTAATTCGATACATTTCATACCGGCGACATTTATAGCGGGTCATATGTACCGACCGAGAGGGCATCGGGTCTATAATACACAAGCTCATACTCCATATCCTTGCCAAACTTTGCCGCCACCCACGGCGGGTCTATATGGGAAAGCCGCGTAAGTTCTGCTGCACTCTTGTCGGCATACCGGGCAAGCACGTCATCTACTGCCTCTACGTCTCTGCCGGTCAACCGCGAGAGGTCCGGTGCCGCATGCGGAAGATATTTCCGCTGTTCGTAAGTAAAGTACTTGCTATGCACCTCCTCCAGCTCGCCGCGCTGTTCCATCTCCCTTACTACCGAAACAAAAGAGCGCGGCGACGGCCCGTGATGGTTTTTGAAATATCGCAATCCCATTAAGGGTTCGCCGTATTTTTCGTAATAATCAAAGTCGGCAAAATACAGCAGTTTGTACAAAACGGTCATGCCAACGTTCGGCTTGCCTGCCGTCTTGCCGAGGATATAAAGCAGCACCTGTTTGAATTTCTCAATCTTTTCCTTTGGAACGGTAATGCGCGGTTTTGGCGCGGACTCTTTCCTAGACCGTGCCACGCGCACCGGTACAGGTTCTGACCGCTCGCCCACCACAATATTCTCAAGGGAAATATCGTAAAAAGTTGAAATCTTTTCGGCTTCAGCGAGTGTGAGCCCGCGCCTTCCTTGCTCAAGCGCGACGTAGGTAGGGCGGGAAACGCCGAGCGCTTTAGCAACGGCGTCCTGCGACAGCTTGCGCTCCTCCCGCAGAGAGCGTAGCAACTTGCTTTGAACCATAGTTCTATTATCCATATGTCGGATTATTTGTCAATAATATGTTATCAACATTGACATGAAGAACGCATGAGCAGTATAATAACCTTAATTCCGGAATATCCGAGGATTATCAGCAAGAATTTCTCAAGATATGGCACATTCAAAAGTAACCAACAAGGAGACTCTTTCCTGTTGTCTTGTGTTCGATAAGAAACCGGCCCGGTGCAAAAAAGTCTATTTTTCCACTCGCTCCTGACAACAACTTTACTCGCTCCTCAAATATACCTATCGAACGCTCACGAACTCCAAATACATCAAAAAACCTTACCCAAAAAGACTTTGCCCATTTATCCTCCTCTTTGGCATCTTTATACTCGTGTGCGAAAGAAATGGCTTTATCCCGTATGTCATGCCAATTTACCATGCGTTAATCTCGCTCATCGCGCGGTCTTTGCCTTCCGTCACTATCAGCTCCAGCGCTTCGGCTACTATTTTTTTGGCCTTCTTTAGCTTTTCCTGCTCGGGGGGGCGGAATGTGCCGAGCACAAAGTCGGTTATTTTATCGGGCGCGGGGCGTTTGAGCTTGCCGGAGGGTGTTGCGCCGGAGATGCCGACCCGTACGCGCACGTAGTCCTTGGTCTTGAGCGCCTTTTCTATCGACTTAACGCCGTTGTGCCCGCCGGCGGAAGAGCCGAAGGAAATTTTGACCCGCCCAAGCGGCAGATCGAGCTCGTCGTGCACGACAATCAAATTTTTAGCGCTGCCGACGGCCTTTTTTATCGCGAGGCCGGAATTGTTCATGTATACGTTAAGGTCTACCACCTTAGCGGAGGGTATGTTGGAGGCGAGCGCTGCCACCAGCTCTTTGCCGACGTTGTGCCGGGTACTTGCATACTCGGCGGTTGGGTTGCCTAGTCCTACGATCGTCCACTTCATATTGACTCTTATATCATACCGCATACAATACTTGCATGCCGCAGGAGAACAGTGGGAATTTTTTCACCGAGCTCCTCAAATTCGTGCTCATAGCCGCCGCGATAGTCTTTCCTATCCGGCTTTTTGTCGCGCAACCGTTCATCGTCTCGGGCGCGTCGATGGAGCCGGCGTTCTTCAACAACCAATACCTCATCGTC
>Ga0209542_10012346_pt1 | contig 14959 bp, 15 predicted proteins | sample RifCSPhighO2_01_FD_184028 | JGI IMG/M metagenome (GOLD analysis project Ga0209542, IMG submission 184028) | Soil microbial communities from Rifle, Colorado - Rifle CSP2_plank highO2_0.1 (SPAdes) (version 2) | ecosystem: Environmental > Terrestrial > Deep subsurface > Rock core/Sediment ...
CTAACTCGTAAGCCGCATCGTCAATTTCTATATTTCTTTCTAAAACCATTTTAGTCATCTTAATTGGATATTCAAAGCAACAAGATAAACCAACGGCAAACTCTTGCCCGTCAAAAATTGCGCAAGCGGTAGTATCCATATAGCCAGTTTTGGTATGCGGCACTTGGATTATGCCGCTCTCTAAGCCAACGCCGTAATCACAATCTGCAAAAGAATTGCGCGCGCGATTTTTAGCGCCGCGGATGGTCTCTTCTAACGATAACGGCTGGTGCAAAACTTCGGAAGAAACCGGCGCGCCGACTACTTCCGCGCCGGCTAAAAAATCATAATCTTTAATGATTTCTTTAACCGCGTCAATTTTAACCGGATTCATTGAACCTACTACTATTTTCATAACTTTATAACTTTTTACTTTCAATTATTATTGTTTATTTTACCAACAACTTCATTATTGATTTTTACCGATGCGCGTTTTACGCGTTGAACTACCGCTCTCATAACTTTCTATTCCCCCTTATCTTCTTTATTTAATTCTCTCGTTATATCTTCTACCTCGTCTGCGGCTTTATTCATAATGTGTATTTCGGTTTGACCGACATAAAAATGAAAATTGATGCCATTATCACCTCTTCCTCTGGGCGTAGTGGTTATATTGCTAATTACATAATTTCCCTGCCGTATGGCTTCCATATCGTCTCCTCGCGGAGCGCTAAAATCAACTTCCATTGGTGAAAAATTCCTTTTATTAACACTATCGCTTTTAAACAAGTCAAAATACCGTTTTAAAAATTTACGCAAAGCCTCTTCGTATTTTTTAAACGGCTCTTGTTCTGTTTTATTTATAGTTTGTTCAATGCCCATATTAGAATTTATAAATTATTTATAAAATTAAAAAATTAAAAATTTTTATACGCTGAATCCTCCCAAACTCTCCTTGGCCATCTCCACCCATACCTCATCGTCCGCGTCCCATTTGTACGCTTTGAACGCACGGGAAAATTCCGTGTCGCTGTAAACATATTGCACCGTCGCTTCGCTGCCGATTCTTTTTGAGCCGATGGTTTTTTTGTCTAAAATAACCGGTTTAGTCGTGTATTCCAATTTCATTCTCCCTAAGGGTCCTTGAAAAATAATAAATTCAACCTGCCCGTTCGGGGCATCTCCCTGCCCGCCTGCTTGCGTAGCTTGCGGCGGGTCAAGTTCTTCTTTGCCTTCGTCTTCAACGGGAAACTTATCTTTGATTAAACTGATTATGTTTTGCCATCTTTCTATATTCATAATGATGTGATGCTAATCCACTAATAACTGCTAATCTACGAATTGCTAATGCCGCGAATAAATTATTCGCAATTAGCGGATTGGCATATTATTCGCAGATTAGCATAACAACTTAATAATATACCGATTTCGTCTCCAAATCCCGCTTTCTGTTCTCGGCTACTTTTTGCTCAATCAAGCCGGCCTCTAATAATTTATCAATTGCTTGGTTCATAACAATCATGCCGCTGGCGCCGCCGGTCTGAATCGCCGTCATAATCTGGTTCATTGAGCCGGCGCGAATTAGATTAGAAACGGCCGAATTATTAACCATAATTTCGCGCGCCGCCACCCGGCCGCCGTCTTTAGAAGGCAGAAGTTCTTGCGCAATCACCGCGCGCAGGTTTGAGGCAAGTTGGTTTAAAATCTGCTGGCGCTTATCGGCCGGGAAAAAGTCGGTAATGCGTTGGATTGTTTCCGGCGCGTTAGAGGTATGCAAGGTGGATAAAACCAGGTGCCCGGTTTCGGCCGCGGTCAAGGCGGCGGCAATCGTTTCCTGGTCGCGCATCTCTCCCACCATTATCACATTGGGGTCCTGGCGCAAAGCGGCCCGCAGCGCTTCGGCAAACGAGCGGGTATCGGTTCCTAATTCGCGCTGTTCAATAATGCTTTGCTTTTCTTTGAATAAAAATTCAATCGGGTCCTCAATCGTAATGATATGCGCTTTTCTTTCCGTGTTGATGATGTCTAACAGCGCGGCTAAAGTGGAGCTTTTGCCGTTGCCCGACGGCCCGACTATTAAAATTAAGCCGTCGCGCAAGTGCGTTAAATTATACAGCGTTTCGCTAAAGCCAAGCTTTTCCGGCACCGGTACCTCTTTAGCGATAACGCGCGCGGTTAAGCCGACTTTACCTTCCTGCCAATGCAAATTTATGCGAAAACGCGCGCCTAAAATTTCTTTGCTGAAATCAAGCTCTTGGCGCGCTAAAAATTGCTGCTTTTGTTTCTCGTTTAAAAGCGTGGCAACGGCTGTTTCTAATTCGCTGTTAACAAGCGACGCCTGCTCAATTGGAATCAGCTGCTCGCCGATTCTAACCGCCGCTAGCGAGCCGCCGACTAAATGCAAATCGGCCGCTCCTTTTTCAATTGCGATTTTAAAATAATTTTGAATATCCATAAAATTAGTCAAAAGTCTATAAAGTCCTTAAAGTCTATAAAGTCAAAACCAACAACTTTATGGACTTTCTACTTTATAAACTTTATGGACTAATTTTAGTATATCATAAGCTTATTTTTAACACATCTTGACAGAAAATAGATAGTATGATTTAATTCCGTTAGCTAACGAGCCTGCTCTTTATACAACTATTACTATAAAGTGATTCTCCATTGATAGTTAATATTCGATGGGTAGCATATTGAATATCTTTTTTAAAATAAAGGTATTTAGTGTGCTACTCAAGCGAATATTCGCTGGAGTGCTCTGCACGCTTTGCGGCAGACAAACAAACTTCAGTAGCGGCCCCGCGGGGCAAAGGAGAAATACAATGAAGAAAATAGATAATTCGGACAAGATTGTAGACAGTATTGTAGGACCGGGGATGCATGAGTGGTTTGAGATTGATGTTCGAAAGGCGTCTTCCGGACGATCGACCTTTGCGCTTTTTTACCGCCATGGATATTCGCGCATTGTAATTGTCTCCGAATGCCCGCTATGTGATGTAAAAACGGCGCTTAAGGATTTCGCTGAAAAAAATTCTTTGGCAGATGAGTATTATCTCAAAGAATTAGTTGAAAACCATTTGTTGAAAAAACAAAGATTCTCTCTGGAACGTCTGAACCACCGCGGCTGGCAGTGGTGCCCCGAGTGCAGCGGCTTGAAGGAGGGAAGGGTGGTGCAAGATTTATTGTGCCTCCCGGGTAAAGAATACATTGCGGCCGTATCCGGCTATGCTACTTGTGGGTTAGTCGCTCGCATCTGCCCGTTCGCCGGCGATAATGCCGTTGAAATCGTGAATGGACGATACTTCCGTTTTGACCATGACGATCCCCGTATGACTTTTGAAATTTACGGGGATAACGGCCAAATGGAAAGTGGCCGGTGTGAGTGCCCGCGGAGTAAGGGGTGTGGGATGTTCGGCACTCTCGCAGAGATACACTGTCATGAATCTTTTTCAGCGGCTTATGCCTCCCAAACGCTCCCTCCAGAGATTTATAAAAAAAGATTTCTTGGGGAAGATGGGGATGTCCAAGTTGAGCAACGAATCGCTGATTGGCTCAACGCGTCAGCGAGTGCCCGCGCCGAGCACGCCAAGCATGGTCCTCGCCATGGTGGTGATGTTTGTCATTGTGGTTCTGCAGAATTGCATTCACGTTCGGGCAACTGCTATGACAGCGCGGTAAAAGTTATCCGAGAATACCCCGCCGCCGTCAGTCACCGACTGATGAAGTTAGTGCCGACTGCTCGGGATTTGGCAAGCAGGCTGTTGGCAACAGTTTAGTCACCAATTTCGTTCATTATGCGCCGTACACGAAGTTTGTGTACGGCGTTTTTTCTTTTTCTAAAATTGTTCTCCCGTAGTGCTTTTTGTTATGTGTTATGTGTTATGTGTTACCTGCCTGTCGGCGAGGCAGGGATTTTTTAAACTTCTTTTTACTAAAAATAAAGTAAATCATTGCTCCAAACATTCCCCCGACCACGTCAAACGCCAAATCCCAATAACTCACTTCCCTGCCCGCGATAAACCCTTGATGGTACTCGTCCGTAATGCCGTAAGCAAAACAAAACAGGACAGCGAGATAAAATATCTGTCCCCGATTTAGCCGCCATTCGGCTAATAAGGAAACGACTAAAAAACCAAGCGCGCCGAACAGCAAAGCGTGCATATCTTTGTCAAAAACATAATCAAACCAGCTCGGCTGATAGGTTGGTTCGGGTTCGGGCAAAGCGAGCTGTGAAGTAATAAAAATCAGCGCGAGCCAAGCGACGACGGCTAAAAATTTTGCGAACTTTAACATAGATATAATGCAAATCTACAAATGTATTCAAATGCTACAAAAAAATAATTTGCGTGTCTCTAGTAAATTATTGGACTACGGATAAATAAAAAAGTTATTTAATTATTCAAGATACGCAAATAGAAATTTCGCGGCATTTGCATACTAATTTGAGGTATTCGCATTATAATGGCTACCACCAAATAAAAAATCTCGCTATATTCCAATACAGGCTGAACAATGGGTTAACAATATATTGCAGCACCGGATTCATTATCTCCTGATATTCAATCCTGCCGGACATCTGGCGGACGATTTCTCTCTCGGACAGGCGGCGGAATTTTTTCACTTGCCGGCGCACCTTGCTTACGTGTCGCCAAGTGGACGGCCGCAACCAGTACCAATAAATTTTGATCTTTATCAATAATAATCCTTTAGCCAAAGCGTAAATTAACAGGCCGAACTCCATCGCGATTAAAGCGGGCAAAAGCAAAATAATCGTTGGCAGTTTGTAAAAAGAAAAAATCGCCAGATAGCGATTGCGCTCAAGGTAATACAGCATGCGCACCGAACGGCTGAATTCGTATTTATGATAGACAACTGAATGCGGCGCGAACGCGATTTTATAGCCGGCAAGTTTAGCCCGCCAGCCAAACTCCAAATCATCGTGGTACATATAGTACTCGCGGTCGTAATTGCCGATTTTATCCATTACTTCTTTTTTTATAATCAAAGAGCAGCCGGAAGCGTAGCCATTTATTTCTTTAATATCATCGTATTGCCCCCCGTCAACTTCGCCGTAGCCGCGCGTATAACCAAATCCTAAAAAGTGAATTATGTTGCCGACGCTGTTTATTTTATTGTCTTGGCCGTAGAGCAATATTTTGGATTGGGCGATTCCTATTCCTTCAACTTGCGTCATCTTAACCAGTTCTTCCAGCCAATGGCTGTCAAAAACCACATCCATATTGGCAATGACAAAATACTCGCTGCCGTCTTTAAGCGCTTGGGCAACGCCAACGGCATTAGCCGCCGCGTAATTTCCGTCCGCGCGCGGAATGATAACCGCCTCCGGCGCCTGTTGCTTTAAATAATTAACTGACTGCTCACTGGAACAATTATCAATAAGATAAAGCTGCCATAACCAATCAGGACACTCCTGTGCCCTTAAACTAGCGATACAATCGGCTAAAAACTTTTCCGCGTAGCCGGTGTAATTAACGATGATAATAGCGATTTGCCGCATAATTTATTTTTTGTCTGCTGGCTTATCTCCTAAAGCAATTTTTTTTACTATCTTTGTTATCTCCCCTTCCATTTTTGCCAGCTGAAGGCGCAAGCGGAAGATAAAATAAAACAGCACGGCTACCGACAGGTACAGCAAAAAATTTATGCCGGAAGCGGAAAAACCGAGTTGCGCCAAGGAACGGTCAATCTGTTTAAGCAGCGCGACCGCCGCGCCGGCGATTAACCAAAAAGCAAGCCAAAAATTAAATTCAGCCGCGTTCAGCTGATTTTTTCTTTTTTGCGACAAAACGCGCGCGAGAAAAAAAATAATGATTGCCAAACCGATGATTTGTTGAAGAGACATAAAATTTTGTCATTCCCGCGAAAGCGGGAATCTCATTAAAAATTTTAATTACTTAAACAGCGGGATTCCCGCTTTCGCGGGAATGACACTAAACTTGCATTATTTCGTAAATATTCCTAAAAAAAATTCCTCTAAAATTTTAACCCCGCCGGAAAAATGTTGGCCAAAGCTATGGTAAACAACAGTAATAGGCACCTCCCGCACGCGCAAATTATTTTTAACCGCTAACCGCATAATTTCGGAACAATGCGCCATTTTGTCTTGCTGCCAGTTTAGTTTGACTGCCGCTTCTTTAGAAAAAGCGCGGCAGCCGGTCTGGGGGTCGGATAAACTCACGCCCAAAAAAATTTTATTAATCAGCCGCGCCAGTCCTAAAATAACGTGCTTTTTAAACCAAGGAATGTTTGATTTTTTTCCGCCCGGAGCGGATAAAAAGCGGGAACCAAAAACGACTTGCGCTTCTCCCGCCGTCAGAGGAGCGATGACGGCCGGTATGTCGGCGGCTGAAAATTGGCCGTCCGCGTCAAAATGAACGACTACTTCCGCCCCTGCCATTATGGCATATTCAGTGCCGGTTTTCAAAGCCGCGCCCTGCCCGCGGTTAACCAGATGGCGCAAAACAACCGCGCCGGCCGTCTCGGCTAATTCCGCCGTCCGATCGCTTGAGCCATCGTCAACTACTACCATCTGCCATTCTTTGCTTGCCGCCCTAATATCTTTAATTACCGAGGTAATAGCGGCTGATTCGTTATAGGCCGGAATAATAATAAATACTTTATCCATAATTAAAATTTAAGCCCTCACGCTGTTCGCGTCAAGGGCTACTCTTAATTTCGTGACGATAGCAATTTTAAGCCGCTGGCATAAATTATAGCAACTTTTTTATCTCTTCTCTCCTTAATAAGCCGGCTTGCGCGCCTGGCTGGGCGATAACGGCGGCCGTATTGCGCATTCCTAAATCCATCGCTTGGCCGATGTGGCCGTTGAAAAATTTTAAACCGCAGACGAAAGAAGAGCCGAAAGCGTCCCCCACGCCGGTAGTGTTTACCCGCTTGCCTTCTTTGCGGATGTTAGCGTGGAAAAATTTATAACCGTCGTAAGCGTCCGCCCCTTGTTTGCCGCGCGTAATAACCGCCGTCCCCGGACCGTAGCTCTTGATCACGGTTAACAAGTTATGGATGTTATTTAAAAATTTGGCGTTCTGTTGCCGCCGGCGCATTACCTTTTGATCCGCAACGACTAATTCGGTGGCTTCGTCTTCGTTGACGTCAAACACCGCGACTTTGGCTAAATTATTGCGGATGAAACTTTGGCCTTCGCTTAATTGAATGTTGCCCGGATTCCAAGCGATTTTAAACCGCCGGTCATACTTAAAAATAGTTTTTAAAGTTGCCCGCCATTGTCCGCTCAACGATGTAACATAGAGCCATTCGCTTTGAAGGTCGTCTAACAGGCCGGCCGGCACGGTCAGCTTGGCGTTCGCCGCCCGCGAAGAAAAAATGACGTGTTCGTCGCCGGGGCCGACCAAAAGAAAAGAAAAGCCGCTGGTTTCGCCTTTGATTGTTTGCACCAAACTGGTGTCCACTCCTTCGGCTTGCAAATTAGCCACTATCTTTTTTCCCCGCTCGTCATCGCCGACGGCGCAAAGGCAAGCGGATTTTAATCCTAATCTGGCCGCCGCCACCGCCGCGTTAGCGGCGCCGCCGCCAAAGGTCGTGTGCGTTGATTTTACCTTTATTTTAGCGCCATATTCAAAAGCCAACAGTCTTTGGCGCAGCACGTCCTGTTTATTGTCTATCAAAATTCCTTCGGCGGTATGAAAAGTAACGTCTTCTACCGCCCCGCCGATGGTTACAATGTCATACTTCATAAATTACACTTTAACGTATTTGCCCACCGCGATGGAGCTCGCGATAATATTGATTAAACTCGCGCCCAAAAATTCAACGCCGAAAATAATGATAAAATGGCCGTTAAAATAACCGACTAAATCAACGCTCGCGGTATTCAGAAAGCTGCCGAGATACGGCTGCAATAAATGGATAAAAGGATAAAAAATAGCTATCACCGCGATCACCCCCAAGAATGAATACAAGATAGCTTCTGCCAAAAAAGGGGCGCGGATAAACCAATTGCTCGCGCCCACGAGCTTCATCACGCCGATTTCTTTGCGGTGCGTGTAAATGGCGATGCGCACGGCGTTAAAAACGACTAAAACGGTAACGGCGATAAAAATAAAACTAACGAGCAGCATAATTTGGCGCGTCCGAGCGGTGATGGTATTCATGCTCTGCAGTAAATTTCTGTGGTCGTCAAAATTTTTGCTTTCAATGACGGTGTGTTTGCTTAATTTATCCAAAGAATTAATGACGGTTTCGTAATCAGCCAATTCTTTTGCCTGCACGACCAAACTGGGGTTAAGCGGATTTTTGCCGACTTCCCGCAACGCTTCCTGTAACGATTGATTGTCGCGATTTTTAGATTGGAACGACTCCAGCGCCTGCGCTTTAGAAACATAGCTTACTTCAACCACGCCGGCGACAGACTCTAATTCCCGTTTCAACGCGCTGATGTCCTCTTCGGCCGCGTCCGCGTTTAAATACAGCGACAAATCAATTTTTTCTTCCACGGACTTAATCGCCTGCTGGCTGATGTAGTCAACCACCACTAAAAAATTAACCGAAAACAGCGATAAAACCAAAATCGTCACCGTCACGAGCGATACCCAAAAGTTGCGGCCGAAATCCTGCAAAGCGAATTTTAAAACGCGGGCGATAGAAAGTAAAATCATAAATATTATGCTAATATACGAATAAATGCCAATCTGCTAATTGCGAATACCGCAAATACTTATTTATTCGCGATTCGCTATATTAGCATTTATTAGCGGATTAGCATCACAATATGTATTTTCCGATCTTTTGGTCGCTGATCACCCGTCCGGCGTCAATCGTGACTACGCGCCGGCGCAGGGAATTCACGATTTCTTTGTTATGCGTTACCAAAATCACGGTGGTGCCGAACTTATTTATTTTTTCCAGTAAATTAATAATGTCCGCCGCGTTGATGGAATCCAGGTTTCCCGTCGGCTCGTCCGCGAGCAGTATTTTGGGGTGATGGACTAAAGCGCGGGCGATCACCGCGCGCTGCTGCTCGCCGCCGGAAACTTCATTCGGGTAGCGCCAAATCTTTTTCTCCAAGCCCACCAGCTTAAGCACCTGCGGCACGACCAGGTTAATTTTTGAGGGGATGTGGCCGCAAACCTGCATCGCAAACGCCACGTTCTCAAAGAGAGTTTTCGCCGGCAATAATTTAAAATCCTGAAAAATAACTCCTATTTGGCGGCGCAAATAAGGAATTTCACGCGGGCGGACATTAGTAATGTCCCAGTCGCCCACTAAAATTTTTCCTTTGGTCGCCTTTTCTTCCCCAATTAAAAGTTTCACCATCGTAGTTTTACCCGTGCCGGATTGGCCGACAACGGAAAGAAATTCTCCCGGCTTAATTTCTAAACTGAAGTTATCCAAAGCATTGGTATTGGGAGGATAAAATTTAGTAACGTTTTCAAATGTTATCATAAAGCATGCGACAGGTAACGCATAACATTAAACGTCTTTTATGTCTGTTATGTGTTATCTGTTATGTGTTATCTGTCTGATCCCGTATTTTAATAAATCCTCCATTTCGATAAAACTTTGCTCCCGCTCCGGCGCGCCAAAGATGATTCCGGTCAATTCCCGCTCCCCTATTTTAACTTTGGTCATCAAGCAATAGCCCGCCTCGTCCAAAAATCCGGTTTTACCGCCCGTGACGTAAAAATCGCCGCCGATCAGCTTATTGGTATTGCGCGCCGTAACCTTTTTTTTATCGCGCCAGGTAGTAAATTTATATTCGGGCAAAGTGGTGGCCGCTAATAATTTCGGCTCGCGGAAAGCCGCTTTAGTCATTATAGCATAATCTAAAACGGTTGACACATTAAGCGGGGATAATCCCGTCGGCTCAACAAAAACGGTGCTCGTCGCGCCCCACCCCCGCGCTTTAGCGTTCATCTGCCTGATAAATTCGGTTCTTTCCAGACCGCTTAAGCGCACCAGCGTTTCGGCGGTGTTGTTGGTAGAAGCGATTAAAGTCGTAAAAAACAAATCCCCAATCGTCAGTTCGTCGCCGTCTTTGAGCCGCAAACTCGCGATTTCATTTTTATCCGCGTGCTCCCAAGTGCGCTCGGCGTCGGCATCGCGATAAGCGACCACGGCGGAAAAATCAGGGTTAGCGTCTAAAAAAACGCTCGCCGTTACTATTTTGGTTAAACTCGCTAAGGGCAAAACCAAATCGGCATTGCGCTCGTAAATAACAGCTTGGGAATTACTGTCAATTAACAGCGCCGCTTGAGAATTTATCTCGGGCGTATCGGCTACGCCGTCAATTTTTACCCCCAGCACCCGACCGTTTTGCTCCGTGATAAACAGCGGCTCAATACTAACCTCAATGACGCCGTCGCGCAAGGAAGCGATTTTTTTAAAAGCCGTTTTGTCCAAGTCTATCGCCCGTTCGGGATGCAGTTTGCGGTCCGGCCCGTAATCGTTTACTTCTACGGCAACCGATTTTTGGTTGGCTAAATTAGTAACGAGCAATTTTGAGCCTTTGGGAAAATCGGGCGAGGCGGCGAATAGGCCGTTTTTATAACCGTACCAGCTGGCTTGCCCGACGGCCATCGCTTCCGGGTTGGAAAATACCGCCACGCGCGCGAACGGCAGATGGATGTAAGCGCGCGCCATGCCCTCGCTAACATAATCTTTGGTCGGCAGCGGTTTCCAGCCGGCGGCATTGGAATCAAAATAATAAACCTGTTTTAAATTATCATCTTGCGCCTGATAGTTAATTTGAACGATAAAGGGCTTAGTATCGTCATAAGCCGCGTGGTTGCGGAATTCAAACTGGTAAATTTCGCTTACGCGGTCCAAATTCCAAGGTTCGGTCATCGGCTCATGCAGTTCCAGCAGATCCACTCCGGTTCCCGCTTGCAAAATTCCGGGGATTAACGACAGCTTAATCGCCTGCTCAAAAGCCGCGACCGTGTATCCTTTGGCAATCGTTGCCTGGTCTAAATTAATAAAAAATGATTTCGTCTCTGCTGCGGCCGGAACTTGCGCCTGCGCCATAGAAGGCAAAAACAAAATGCCAACAACAAAAAATACTTGCCAAAATGGTAATTTTTTCATAATATGATTATTATAGCAGATGCGGCGCGGGATTAGTATAGTGGCAGTACGTTTGCTTCCCAAGCAAAAAGTGCCAGTTCGATTCTGGTATCCCGCTCTAAGAGAATAAAAGATTCTCGGAGCGAAGCGGAGATCCCGCAGTATTGCGGGACCCTCACTCGCTCCCAGGGTTTCGCGAGCGTGTGAGCGAGCGATCCCGTGCACGCCGTAGGCGATGTCACGGGGCGATCCCCGTTACCCGCTCTAAGATAAAATTATGCTCCGAGAGTAAAGTCAAACGAGTTATCGCCGAAATTATCAAAGTTCATCCTTAGAAGAGCCAGCCATTGACGTTATTCCCAGATTAGAGATTATTTAATGCCGAGACAGCTCAACTGGTACCCGCCAACAGCTTCGCTTACGCGCTCGCAGTCAGGCGGGCAAGGAGCGGCGGTATCGCCTGCCCGCAGTCGCTAGCGCCGATGTAGCTCAATTGGTAGAGCAACGGTATCGTAAACCGTAGGTTGTGGGTTCAAATCCCACCATCGGCTCCAGCGCTTGCAGGCGGGTAAACCGCAGGTCGTCCCGCAATCTTGCGGGACAGGTGGCTCAATTGGTAGAGCAACGGTATCGTAAACCGTAGGTTGTGGGTTCAAATCCCACCATCGGCTCCAGCGCTTGCAGGCGGGTAAACCGCAGGTCGTCCCGCAATCTTGCGGGACAGGTGGCTCAATTTTTTTATAATATCATAATTACTCCGAGCTTTAAAATAAAAAAATCCTCGCGAAAACAAGGATAAAAAAATCAAGGGGCCAAGGATTCTCAAACGAAAAGAATCCCAGACCCCAAGGGCTTACTTGCAGCGGAGCACCCGATCGCCGCCGCGCCAGTCGTCGTCGAGCCAAATCCAGCGCAGGACCCAGCGGCCGCCGCCCCAATCGACGCAGCCGACGCTCCCGGGACCGCCGGGGCGGCGCCAGTCCGTGAAGACGAACACCATGCCGCGGAGAGCGACAGGGATCTCGCTCTGGTGGTCCAGCAGGTGCTGGCCGTCGTCCTCGCCAAGGTGCGCTTGCATCTCCTTCGCTCTGGAAACCATTATGTCGCCCTTGACATAATCCTCGCCTTCCCGTAGGAAGCCGAGGATTTCGTAGGTGCGACCGGCGATGGTCATCGTGGTCGGTAACTGGCTACTTAGACCCTCGGCGATCGTTTGGAGGGCATTCATGGTGTCCTGAAATGAAATCGTGCCCTCATCCACCCGCCGAGCCACCTCGTCCAACCTCCTCTGAAGTTGGCCGTACTGTTCGTCTGCGACACATCTTCGCGTCATGACAATTCTCCTTCTTATGTAAGGTTTTGCCAGTACTGGCAATGTTTCGGGAATGTTCCCAATAACATTAAATCATAATTCTAATAAAAAATCAAGTTGAAACTTTTAAATTAGCTAATATTAAATAATATTTACTATTTTAGTTAGCGAAATTCACCCTTAACCCCCTCTTCCGCTAACTAAAAAATAAAAAGAGCTCCCGCCAACTGGCGGATGTAACTTTTAAATATACGCCAGAAACTACTTTCTGTCAAGCGCAAAGCGCTAATTTTTGACTAATATAATATATTTTGTGCGACTTTCTCTAGATTGCTTCGTCTCCCCGAGCGGCTCGGGAATCCTCGCAATGACAATTTTGAATAGTTTTTTTAATTTCCTGATCCTTAATTCTTACTTAACCAGCATCCATATTTTCGCCCGCGCTCTTAAATCCGCCAAATATTCGTCAAAATCGTAATTAGTAAAAATAGTTATTTGCTTCAGCCAAACTTCTTCTTCCTGACGGCGGTTGGTTTTGCGGTCATAAACTTTCACGATAAAATATTTGTCTTCTTCCTTGATTACCTGGCTGACTTCGCCAGCCGCTAAATTTTGTACGGCCGCTTTCAGCGCCTCATTCATCGCGTTTGTTTTTACATAGCCGATGTCGCCGCCCTGCAGGGCATGTATGTCTTCGCTATATTTTTGCGCGAGCGTTTCAAAATCGTCTTTGTTTTTTTCTAACAGCGCCGATACTTTCGCTAAGCGCAAAGTGGCTCCTTGATGCAACTTGTCATCGGCAATAAAGGTCCGTTTTATTTTGGCCGCTAAAACTTGATAATAAACTACTTTATCAACAAACGTTTCTTTGGTTAAGCCGTACTCGTTATAGATTTTATCAATTAATTTTTCTTCTCCGCCGGCGCTTGCGGCAAACCGCTTAAAAGCCGCTTGTTTTTCCTCATCATTTATTTTAACGCCATAGGCAACGGCTAACTTTTTTAAAATATTATAATAAACTAACTTTTCTCTGACTAAACGATTTTTATCCGTTACTTCCCCGCCGACCTCGCTCGCGTAATAATCGCTCCAAAGCCGCAACTCATTAAGGTAAGCGGAATATCTTATCGGCCTCCCGTTGACTATCATGGCCGGCCAAGGCAGACGGTTAACTAAGACGGTGACTAAATTATCGGTGCGCGGGCGGGAATAAACGAGATAAGACAGGCCGCCGACGACTGCGATTAAAACGACGACGACGGCCGCGCCGGTTAAAGCAAACCGCTTTGCCCGCTGCTTGAAATAATTTTTAATTTTTTTTATCTTTTTGGCGAAGGCCTTTTTACGCGCCGCCCGCCGCTCGGCGGCTAATTTTTTTCTTTCTTCTTTCGCTTTTAATTTGAGCGCTAATTTTTCCGCCCGCAGCCGGTTTTTAGCGCGGCGCGTTTTTTCCTGCCGCTGTTTTTCTTCGCTTAAATCCAGACGCGCCGCCTCCGCCGCGCTCTGCTCGGTAATCAGGCGCTCTTGGCGCGAGGCCGCCTGTTGTTTTAATTTTTCCTCCTTTGCCTGCCGTGCCCGCTCGGACGCTGATTCGCGCTGGTGCCGTTTTTGTTTCGCCCGCTCCGCTAAACGCGAGGGGTTAAACCAAAATTTGCCCAGCGGAAACGGCGACGGGCCGGATTCGTTAACCATACCGGCCGCGCTAAAGGAGAAATCGCGCTTTAAATTTTGCGCGCTGTCAACCGAGCGCGGCGGCGCGGCTCCGGCGGCGTTGGAAAATTTATCGGCGGTTTTTGGGTTTGGCGCGAGCGGCAGAGTATCTTTGGCCATAACCGGCCGCCGCACTTTTTTTATGCCATCAAGATGCTTAACCATAACGATTAACGGTCATCGGCCGGAGGCCGCGTTAAAAAAATAATCCAGCCATTTGCGCGGATTGCTTTTAATCTCGGCCGTTTTTTTATCTAAGCCGGGGATGTTAAAAACGGATTTGGACTGCTCCGGCGCCGTCGGGAGCCGCGCCGCGTCTTTGACGATCACTACTTTTTCTCCCGGCTTTTTTAAATCCAAATTAAGCCGGGCTTCTTTTTCGGCAAAACCGTCGCTTTGGAGATAATTAAGTAAGTCGCCTAAATCTTTATTTTTGTCGTCAATGCGTTCGGCTTCGGTTTCCAGCTCTTTGATTTCTCTGCGCAGCGCCCTTTGCTGATTAATTTTTTTAGTCAAAGGGAAAAGAATTAAAATAACGACGGCTAAAATAACGACGGCTAAAATTTTGGAGCGCCAAAGGCCCCGCTTGAAAATAGACTCTGTTTTGATGCCGCGAAAACGCATATTAACTCCAATAATTAAACAAAAATTAAACAATAATTATTAGGGCTGATAAAAAATTATCGTTCAATTATTGTTAAATTTCTTATCAATCACTGTTCTTGTGTCTATGGCTTTATTGACCAGCGCGTCCGCCTCTTTATTCCTCTCCCGAATAACATGTTTGAAAGTAACTTTGCGAAAACCTTGCGACAAATTATAAACTTTCATAAACAACGGCGCTAACTCCTTATTTTTTACCTTATACTCCCTATTCAACTGTTTAACTACGAG
>Ga0209542_10012348_pt1 | contig 14959 bp, 28 predicted proteins | sample RifCSPhighO2_01_FD_184028 | JGI IMG/M metagenome (GOLD analysis project Ga0209542, IMG submission 184028) | Soil microbial communities from Rifle, Colorado - Rifle CSP2_plank highO2_0.1 (SPAdes) (version 2) | ecosystem: Environmental > Terrestrial > Deep subsurface > Rock core/Sediment ...
CCTCGTAACTCAAGTCTCTTGAGTCTGCCGCATTTGACCAGGCTCTGCCACCCCCGCATTAAGGGATTTCTTTTAGGATTTGTATTTGTTTTAAATATCTAGCGCTCCAAGGCCACGCAGGCCAAGAAATTGCTACAATTCCTTTAGCTTTCTTTCGATTTCGCCAAGTTCCCTGTCAAGTCGGTGAAGTTCTGATTCATCAGCAGAAGATATTGTCCTCGGCTCAGCCGTTGGTTGCTCTTCATGGGTTAATCTTGCAATTCGGGATTCAACATGTGGGAAATAATTTTTCATTTCTATAATCATATGTGAGGCTAGGTTTACAGCTCGTTTTAATTTCATGAATTCTCTTAGTTTTTCTCTTCTGAGTGTGTGAATTGCCTCAAATCTCCTTAGAGATATAATTACCTCTTTCTGCGCCTCCAGAATATTTTTATGAAGCCCAGCTGGTGACCCAAGCTCAAGATAAAGCTCAGAATGGCCTACTGGGTGGCTTGCAGAGTGTCTTCTATTTTGCTTATTTTTTCGTGTATTTTTTCTATCTCTTGATTCCACGCTTCTATCTCCTTATCTTCCTGACTTTTCAAGTCCCTGATTTTATCAAGGCTTGCGTGCGCTTCATCTAATTTTGCGCGTATTATGCGCAAAGAACGCGAAATTTCCTCATATTTTTCAAGCTTTACAAATAATGGCATTTCCATTTATTATTCACCTGCAAATATTGATTTTTCTGCTGAAAGCAGCTTCCTATAAAGGCCTTCAAGCTGCTGCCTCCATTGCTCTGTAGCATTTTCTTGTTCTTCGATATGCTTTATTTTTACTGTCATTTTTCTTAGTTTTTCTGCTGAAGCACTAAACTCATGAGTAAGTAAAGCAACCTTAACTGCCTTCATAAAAACCATACCATTGCGCTTCTTTATTATTTCTTCGGCATCTGTATCTATTTTTGCTAGTGGCGCCGGTACTGGCTTTTGGGGTTCTGCCCTTTGCTTTATAGCAAGGTCTGAAACAATATTAAATGCTAATTCAGGCTCTGGCTCATCTTTTGGCTCATCTTTTGGCTCTTCTATAATTGGCTCCTCAAGATACTCCTGCTCGCGTTCAGAAGTTTCAGGCTCTTGCTGTGAAAGAAATTCAGAGGATGGATGCAAAATCTGTGGCATCGGTGCAGGAGGCCTGAAATCCGGCTGGTTTTTGGGTTCTTGAACATCAGGGAGCCTTAATGGAGGGGCATCAATATCCTGCCCAAAAGGCTTGAAGTCGGGCAGCTCTGATAGTGATGAAGGAGGCATGTCTCGTTGGGGGGCTGTCTGTGGAAAGGGTGGTGGTGGAGGAATCGACAGCCCAGCATCATCTGGGGAAGAGGCCGATGCTGGCTTGCTTTTCTTCAAGAAATTCAAAAACCCCACGAGATCATACCACCTCCTGAAACTGACAACAAGATGTGAATATTAAAACATTTGGGAGTATTTAAAAATAGTGACAGGATTATTTTTTTGGCTCTATCGGCTTTTTCTCGGCTGATTTTTTCTCTGGAATCTTAAATCCCAAGTTGCGCAATGATTCTGCAATTTCTGCAGATGAACTATGTTTGACTTTTTTCTGTGTTAATTCCAGATGGGATATATTGGACCTTTTTCTTTTATTTCCATCATCTACAATAACAAAATTTCCGGTTCCTTTCTCAACTATCACACATGCATTGCCTGCTTTCCTTCCAGCTAACCTTAGAGCTACTGTTCCAATTTCAATCATAGCAATCTTGCCCTCTGCCTAAAAGTATCACGAACACATGCTGCGCAAAGAACCCCTCCAAAGGGCCTTGAAGGTCTTTTCTGGCTTTTTGTGACGCCTCTATAAAGGTTTGTACTTTGCAAAATAGAATTGCAGCTTACGCAAAACACTGATTTTTTCCTGGGTTTTGAATAAAATATTGTTGTTCCTGTAGAAGTTTTAACATAAGTTCTTTTTCTAATCTTTGATTTAAATCTTCCGTAAGTCATGATGATGGAATTTATCTTTGCTTTAAAAGGTTATGTCTCAATGGACGTTCAATACTTTCCTAAAGACAATGCTAAAAACAAGTGAAAACAAAATATATGTCATTACCCAACCAGGCATGTAACCAAAAATTGAAAAATCTCCAAAGGGTCTTACTGGTTTATGATGCACTGTAACTGATTTGAAAGGCGATTCTTTAGGAATTGTTGCTGATTGGCCAAGTTCGCCGGAAAATATTCCGCCAAAGAAATCGGGTTTTTTCATTTGCGGCTTTTCAAAGTCCCAATTTCTGCTTATAATTACTTGTTTTTGAACAACTGAATTATCGTATGAGAAAAATAAATCGTGACGTCCCTCCGACGCTTTGAAAGTAAAATTTGCCAGAGTGCCTGAAGCAGATTTGGACATAATTTCTACTCCCTGGCTTACTTCTCCTTTGATCGCTGAAGCATTTCCATTTTCAAGCGTTACCGTTACGCTAAATGACTCCGAAGGCATTATTTGCTGCACTGAAAGATTTGCTGCAACCCATCCAAAAATAACAAGTATTGGAATAATTGTGAAAAGTGTCGGCCTCATGGACTGCATCATGTACTTCATGTTGACGTCCATTGCTTTCTTTTGGAGCTCAAGCTGTTTTTGAGTGTCCTTGGTATTTTTCATCTGCTCCTGGAATTTTTTTATATCCTCGCGCAGCTGTTTCATTACCCGTTGGTTCGTTGTATATTTTGCCACAAGTGTTATAACCAATGACACGACTATGCTGAAAAGTATGAAAGTCAAAAGCGGCCCGTATGATGGATCGGTAAAAAATGTCATTGTTTTACGAACTTCCTCATCAGTGGGTTCATATCCATCATATGCTGTTGGGCAATTTCCTCATAAAGCTTGTATATTATCATAACTGTCAAAAGAAGCCCTGTACCATTTGTTAATGCACCTGAAAGGTCGGCAAGGGAAGCAAGAAGGCCGACTGTTGCTCCGCCCATAATTGTCAGCGGAGTAATATATCGATCAAGCAGACTTTCTAAAATTCTTTCATCTTTTCTAAACCCCGGAATCTGTAAACCCGAAGACATAATTTGCTTTGCCTGACTTTTTGAATCCATTCCAGCTGTTTGCACCCAAAAAAATGAGAACAATATTGCACCCCCCACCATTAATCCGACATAAAAAAGAGAATATAATATATGAATTGGCTGGAAGGTTCCTTGTATTAAACTTTCTACAATACTCCTAGGAGTTATCCACGCGACAAACCCCGATACCGGCTGGCCTTGCTGAAAAATTCCAAGAATAGGATAGCCCCAATTTTGCAATAGCTGACCCCATAAAGTAACGTTGGCAAGAAGAGCGGCAACAAGAATTACAGGAATATTGCTGGTATACATGAAAGCAAGCGGCCACCTTATTCCATGACCCCTAACCATCCCAAATGAAAGAGGTATCTCAACTCTCATTGATTGAATATAAACAGCAATTACGAAAATTACGACAGTAAAAAATATTGAGAAGAATGCAAGAAGAACTGTTTGGAATTCTCCTGTACTCAGACCATAGATAAGTTCCCAAAGCCTTCCTGAAGACGGAACATCTGGTCTAAAAGGAAACCCAAGGCTGCCTGCAGTGGTAAATGGGCTCAATAGCCTTACAAAAATGCTTTTTGAGACGCCTGCTGCAATGAAAAGACTTATTCCTGAACTGAAACCCCATTTGGTAACTACTTCATCCATTAGCATTACTAGAATTCCCCCAATAAATAGCTGCAAGATTAAAACTCCAGGAGAAAATCCGAGCGCGGGACGCAATCCTCCCATTGTTACAAAAATAATTGCCTCGAATAAGACAAAGAAAACTGATGTTATTTTATTCAGCCCTGTAAAAAATTGCTTTCCTTCATCAGTTTTAGTATCAATATTTATTATTTTTGCCCCAACAAGCAATTGCAACACAATTGATGCTGTAACAAGCGGACCAATACCTAATGAAAGAATTGAGCCGAACTCTGCTCCCAGAATTATTGAAAGTATCTGAAATCTATTTAGTTCGTTTGCTCCGAGCCCCCAGAGGGGAATAAGGCCGAGGACAAAAAAAAGTATAAGTACTATAAGTGTCCATTTGAATTTCTCATTGAAAGAGAGCTTTTTTTGCGTAGGCTTAGTAACTTCAGGAAGATTTGAGAGTATTTTCTTAATACCGTTCATGAGCTTGCCTTGTTTTGCGTAACCTGTCCACCCACTTTAACAATTTTTTCTTGGGCTTGTGGTGAAGAATGATTTACAGTTATGTCGTATGCCTTAACTACATCGCCTTTTCCAATAAGTCTTGAAACACCATACTTTCCAAGGTCGATTACAAGCTTGTCTCCTGACGGAGCTATGTTATTTTTCCTGACAAAAGAATCCAGGTCACCGACATTAATTGCTTGGGCTTTTTTTTGCAATGAAACTCTTTCGAGCTTTCCGAAATATCTTGTTGCCCAGATTCTGGGTTTTTTTGAATGAGAGCGCTTTCCTGTTCCGGCCATCCCGGCTCCTCCCCTGTTTCCGGACCCCCGGTGCTTTTTCTTAGAACCCCATCCATGAGTATGCGAGCCACGCTGGCGTGACTTCTTTGTCCTTTTTCGCATAGACATTTACATCATCCTCTTAATTAGGTCATTTATCTTTGGGCCGCGGTTTCCAAGAGCTCCGCCTTGGGTAAAAGGCATCTTGGTTCCTTTTCTTTCAAAACCTTTTCTTGGAGGCGCGAGCCTGAAAACTGGCTTGTATTTCTTTCCGTTGATTTCAAGCATGGGGTAATTTATCTTTCCTTTGCTATCCTGCGTTCTGGATACCAACGGTTCTCCTCTTTTTGTAACAAGCTCATTGAACGTCTGTTCATCAATTTCCCCATATGTCGCATAATCTTTTACCTTGTCGACCATTCCACGAACTGATGGTGTATCTTCAACGACCGCGCAATAATGTTTTCTGTAAAGTTGCAGCATCATGAGTGTTTTCAAAATGTCCCGCTTCATTCCGGGTTTTCCTCTGATTCTTATGACAGCGATCTTACTCATTGCTTGCCCCCTATTTTTCCTTCAATCATGCCAATCGATGAAGCCTGCTTTGAGGTTGTCTTGGTTTTTGTTAATTTCTTAAGAGCGATTTCACATGCATTTACGAGATTTATGGTAGTCCTTGTCTGGCCCATTGTCTTAGACCAAACGTCTTTTACCCCTGCTGCTGCAAATATTTTCTGAAGCTCGCCCTGAACCCTTAGTCCTGTCCCTTTAGGAGCAGGCATGAACTTTGCTTGAACAGAACCAGACTTGCCTTCGACTGCAAAAGGTATCGAATGGGGCTCACCGCACCCGCATTGCCAGGAGCCGCATCCTCTTCTTATCTTAAACATATTTATTTTTGAGTTTCGCAGGGCTTTTTCCCTTGCAGGAACCGTCTCTTTTGCCTTGCCGTATCCAAGACCAACAAATCCATCCTTATTTCCGATTACAATAAGAGTTGCGAATTTTGGCTTATTGCCTTCGGCTGTTTTTTTCTGAGTTTGCTTGAATACCCTTCTCTGACCGCCACCAAATTTTCCTTTTGCCTGGCCTATCAGTATTAAATCATTTGACATGCCCGGCATGAGTATATCGATTATTTCTGCTTCCATTATCCTAAAACCACCATCAAGAATTTGATTTATGTCACGAATCTCGCCGGATTTAACTTTCTTTCCTACGGATGTCTTTGGCTTCCATGATTCCTTATCAAAATCCGATTTAATTATCGGAATAACTTCTTCAACTATCGGCTCTACAACTTCTACTTCATCAACCATTTGTCATTCCCTTTTTTAGTTTCTCTTTAATCGTCTTGACTGCATCCGAAATTTGCGCAGGATCTGCCTTATAAGTTGAAAATTGAAACTTTGATTTGGTTGCATCAGAAGCCGCATATGATGCTATGTGCTTACCTATAACCCTGTCTTCAGATGGCAAGACTTCTTCACTGCATGGAACCTCAATTCCGGCCTCAATGCACCCTTTTACAACAGCATATGACCTTGAGCCTTTGACAGAAAACGTTTTTCCAATATCAAGAACTGCCCTCGATATCCCGGCTTTCTTAGCCTTCAAGCCGACAAGCACGCCGCACATATAGGCAGCAGGAATATTTCCGGAACCATATTGCCACCCGTACTTTTTCAGATCGCTTGCCCTTGCTGTTATTATTATTTTATCGCCTTTTGAATCATACTCTGCAATCTGGACAACGATGTCTTTTAGTGTGGGCCTTACAATAAGCCGAGGCTCGTGGGAAAGCAGCGTCCTAAGCCTTGTCCTATAATTAGTTCTTTGCGTGCGGCTTCTTTTGAATTTTAGGATTTTCATTGTGAACCTCCTACAAGGTTATTCTCAGTGATATAGAGCATTAAGTGTGCTTTACTCCTGAAGTTCCCGCCTTTCGCCTTAAGGTAAAGCATCCGGAAGTTTTGTTTTGAAAGCTTTCTTTCGACCCTAAGCTCACGCAGGATTTTTCTCTGAAGGCGAATATGTGCCATCCACTTTTCTTTTCGGGGGCGTCTTGAAGTTGCCTTCCCTTTTCTTGTTCCTTTTCCATGCTGCCTTCCTTTTCTTTTTTGGCCAAGGCTATGGCGGTGGCGACCCTTGCTTACTCCTTTAATGGGAGCGGCCGTTATTATCCCTTGATTTGCCAGGGACCTCATATCGGCTTTTGTGATTGCTTCCTTTATTTTTTGAAGATTTGAAACATCAAAAACAACTCTCTTTTCAGAGCATGAAAGCACAGATGCCGCCAATCTTTTTTGGACAGAGAGATTCATTTTAAGTTCGCTGAGTCAAGACTTTTTCCTTCTCAAGCCTTTCCTCCTCCTTTTTTTCTTCCTCTGTCTTTTCTGAAGCTTCTTTTTTCGGCTCTGGCTTTTTCTTCTGCTTGGCTTCTTTTTCTTTTTTGAGCTTTTCTTTGAACATCTTGTTTTCTGCCAGTTGTTTTTTTACATTATCTGAATAGCTAACTGGATTTCTTATATTTACAATCTTCAGACCTGATTTTGAAGCTGCCTCTATAATAGAGAGCCTTAATTTGGCTCCAACCGATGATGAAATTATTATTGTGTGGTTTTCTGGCTTCAGGCCGCCTATGTCTCCTATTGTTGAAATATACACAATTGTTTTTCCCTCTTTATCGAGTCCTCTTAGTTCATCAGCAAGCTTGTATCCTGGGTTTACTACTGGGGCCCTGCCCCGAAAGCCGTGCCTCATTTTCGAATGTATTCCCTTAGGCCTTCTCCAGCGTCCCTTGAGTCTAACCTTTTTTGTCCGGTCCTCTCTTCTGAATTCCGGCTTGTTTGGATTTGTCATCAACGGACCTCTTTTCCATCCTTGATGACTATGTAAATGCCATCCTGGAATCTTCTCTTGTCAAAATTCGCTCTTTTTGTAAGGCCCTCAATTCTTGAAGCGACCATTCCTGCAAGGTTCTTGTCAGTTGAATCAACAGTAATATCTCTGCCATTTACTTTAACTTCAACTCCTGATGGGAGCTTCATTGACCTTGGCACTCTTTCTCCGACATAATTTTTTACTACAAATTCATTTTTGCTTACTGTTACATTCATTGGGAAATGACCGGAGCATATCCTGAGCAGATAATGGTGACCTTCTGTTACTCCCTTTTGCATATTTTTAGCATGAGCTACAAATGAATTCATTGCCTTTCTGTGATGTCTGTTATTTTTAGGAATTACAAATTTTACATTGTCACTTTCAACTTTCATTACAACCTGCGCACTTGCCATCGATTTTCGGGTTTCCCCTTTTGGGCCTTTTAGAATCAACTCCATGCCCTCCTGCTTTGCGGTTATTCCTGTTTCCAGTTTCACGCTTTTCTCGAGCTTTGATTTGGATTCCATCAGTAGCAGTAAGCGATTAGCTTTCCTCCAAGTCTTTTTTCTTTTGCAGCATTATGAGTCATCATTCCTTTTGAAGTGCTGACAATCAATAAACCGAAATCTTTTGCAGGAAGGAAATTTTTCTCAAATCTCTCATAGTTGTCGTTTTTTACTGAAAATCTTGGCTTGATTGAGCCGATCTTGTTTATTTTTCCAGTCAATCCTATTTGCAAAGAATTGCCTCTGCCATCTTCAATTACCGATGTTTCGCTTACGTATCCTTCGGTACCAAGTATATCTATTACCGTCTTGATCTGGGAGGATATCGGCTTTACAGTGCACGATTTCTTTCCGAGTTTTTCAGCATTCATTATTGCCGACAATGCACTTGATAATGGGTCGTTTTGCATTTTTATCAACTATACTTTTTCCATCCAATTGACGGTCCTACTTCTCTGAAGCACTTTCTGCACAAATCAAGTCCGTACTTATCGATATGTGCCCTGTGGGTGCCACATCTTCTGCATTTTTTGGACTCCTTGCCGAATTTTCTTTCTTTTGGCGTATTATGCTTCACAAATTTTGCGAGCTTGATAGGCTTATTTTTTAGCTGCTTGAGCATTTTTGTATATGAACTTGTAGTCATTGTTCATCCTCGCCTACTGATGCATTGAACTTTGTCTTCATGAATTCAATTGCATTTTCCCTTGTTATTGTGTGGTCTTTTGGAATCTTTGAAGGCCTTATCCGCCTTCTTTTTATCCGGTAACCATTCCTTTCCAATGTCACGCACACCTCAAATCCCATTATCCCTATGTCAGGATCATATTTTATTCCAGGAATGTCCACATACTCATGGATGCCAAATGCAAGGTTTCCATTGTTATCAAATTGAGTAATTGAAAGTTTGTTGTCTTTTGCTTTGAGAAGCCGTGGAAGCAACTCATATGCTGCATTTTTTCTAAGGGTTAGCTTGCATCCTATTGGGAGACCCGGCCTAAGCCCCCATGCAGGAATTCTTTTGTGGGCAAATGTTTTAACAGGCTCGACGCCAGTTAGGCTCTTAAGAAGCTTTATCCCCTTGTCTAGCTTGCCTGGATTTTTTCCAGAGCCAATGTTTAAGGTTATTTTTTCAACCTTTATCGTTCTCATATTATTTTCTTCCATTTAACTCACAACTGTTATTGACGGTTTTCCTTTTCCAACAACTATTGCATACTCTTTTGGAGTTTCAACAACCTCTTCTTTTATGGAAAGCCTCACCAGACTGCCTTTTATTTCGATAACTTTTCCAAGAGTGCCTTTATGTGCTCCTCCAGTCAGGTATACAACAGAATCTTTCTCTAGCTTTAGATGCTCCTGAGGAACTCTTCCTGGAAGCTGGATAAGAAGACTGTCGCCGATTGAATGCTTTGTATCCTTTAAGACAAGATTTGTGCCGTCGTGTAGGTTCAACTGAACTGAGCCACCGCTTTGGTAGGTCTTTCCTATAATTTTGCTGACCTTTAGCTTTGCCTCATCTGTATTTATTTCAAGCGCCTCGATTAATCCTCTTCTGCTTAGCGAAATCCTGTAATATTTTTTAAGTGAAGGAATTTCTATAGTATCAAAGAGTCCCACAAAAAATCTTGGATGTGTCCTTGCAACGCCATCCACCAATACGCTTTTGTTTCTTAGAACAGCTCTTAGGTCTGACGAATTAGTTACGCAACCTATAATTTCTGTTAAAACAGTTGCAAGAGACGTACCATATTCAAAACCGTGCGAACCTGGAAATGGGCGAACTATAAACTTGTTGGACTTGCGGCTAATCTGCCATGATTTTGGCGCTGCCAGTCTTTTTAGATGTGATTTTGCCATTTTATTTCTTCTCGCTCCTTTTCTGTCTTTTCTTGTCTGGCACTAAATCTATTAGCACAAGATTTGATGGGTGGACAGGAACAGGTACCTTTGAGCCGTCCCTTTTTGGCTGCTCGACCCCCTCGATAATTATTCTTTCAAATTTCCTATTAACTGACCTTATCTTGCCTGTTTTACCCTTATGCTGACCTCGGATTACCTTTACTGTATCTCCTTCCCTTGCAGGCATCGCCCTTTTGCCGATTTTTTGCTTTAAATCTTTTGAAAGATGGACTCCGACAAATGAAGTATGTATGTGCAAGGGTGCATTTGCCCTGAATTTGCGCTGCTTCCTAGGATGCATACTTGATTTCCACGATGATGAAAATTTGAGTTTCATTTTTACACCACAATGCTCGCTATTTTTGCTATGCCGGGCCAGCGTTCCGCTGCTTCCTTGGCAATTGCCCCCTTGAAAATCGTTCCCTTGGGATTTCCCTTGTCATCTTTAAGCACAACTGCTGCGTTGTCCTCGAACTTTATGCGCTCACCGCTTGGCCTTTTGTACTCCTTTTTTTGCCTGACAATTATTGCGAAAACGACTTGCTTTCTCATGTCTGGGTTTCCTTTCCTAACTGATGCAAGAACCAAATCTCCAATGCCGCATCTTGGTTTTCTTCCCTTGACTGTTTTTGAGCCTTTGACTGAAATGAGATGAATTATTTTTGCCCCGGAGTTATCGCACGTCTCAACAAGGCTTCCGACATTTAGCCCTTTTGTTACATTTGCCTTAATTGGTTGCATTATCTCCTCCGAGTTTCTCAACTATCACGAAATGTTTTGTCTTTGAAAGCGGCCTGCACTCGATTATTCTTACTTTGTCCCCTTCCTTTGCTCCTATCTCGTCAGGATTGTGGACTTTAAGCTTCGTTCTTCTTTTCTCATACCTCTGATATTTTGGAATGAATACTACCCTGTCAAATTCAAGAGTTGCGGTTTTTCTCATTTTGGCAGACACTATTGTGCCAACAAGTGTCCTGCCTCTTGTCGTTAGTTTTTTGCTCTTCTCCATTATGCACCTTTTAGCCTATCTTCGGACCTGCCAAGGATTGCCTCCCCGTTTATTTTTTCAGGAGCGAATATTACTGAATGTTTTTTCATCAAGGTCTTGATTCCGAACATCGTGTTGATAGTTATCGTATTCTTTGTTTCCGAGAGTATTTCGCCCTCATGCACCGCATTGCTAGAAATTACTCTAGCCTGCACGCCAATTAGTTGTTTTACTGATATTTTTTGTTTCATTCTACATCAATTGATTCTTCGGAAAAGCCCAGCTTAACAAGCTCTGAGCGAACCTCTCTTTTATGATCCCCCTGAAGCTCTATTACGCCGTCTTTTACTGTCCCGCCACAGGCAAACTTTGACTTGAGTTTCTTTGCAACTTCCTTTATGTCGATTTGCTTTGAGTCAATTCCTCCAACCATTGTGCTCATCTTTCCGAATTTTTTCTTTTCCATGAAAACTGTTATCCTCTGGCTTTCCTTAGCAATCGTTTCGCAGACGCAAAGCTCCTGGGGAAGTCCGCATCTGGGACATATTGTTCCCGGACTCATTTCTTTTTGCTACCCCCTTGGCGCAAGTGTGTTAGCAATCTCGCTTTGGTCCTTTTGAGTATTCGAATCTGCTGATTGTTTTTCTGTCCTGCTCCGGTAGCTCTCTGGCCGCTTAGCTTGAGCAATTCTTTTTGTATTTCGCCAAGGCGCTCATTAACTGCCTTAAGAGGCATTGCCCTAATTTCTTTATTCTTTAGCGGCATCTGTTACCTCTTTCTTTTTTCTTGAGCGTTTCTTTGGCTTTTTTCCTTCGGATTGCTCCTTTGGTTTTTCTTCGATTACAGCAGGCACCTGCTCAGCTGGACCTTCGACTTTTGATATTCCTTCATCGATCATTTCTATATGATCTGGCAGCTTTACATCGCTTGGCATTATCATTACCTTGATTCCAATTATTCCTGACTTGATAAGGGCTCTAGCCTGTGCCTTTAGCACCTGCGTCTGCGCAACATCGCCGCATTTTTTCATATAACCGCCAAAAATTCTCCAGGATTTTGCCCTTGCGCTTGGCACTTTTCCGGATAGGATTATTTCTATTCCCAAAGCACCTGAATGAAGTGTGTCCTCCATTGCTTTGTGCAAGATTCCCTTAAATCTCTTTGAGCCGAATTTTTCAAGAGATGATGCTATTCTTTCTGCAACAATCCTGGCATCAAGGCTTGGATTGACAACTTCGCTTATTTCTATCTGAGGATTCTCTAAATTGAATTTTTTTTTTAGTGTTTTTGTAAGCTTGGTAATATTTTGGCCTTTTCTTCCAACAATTAAACCAGGCCTTGATGTATAGACAATTATCTTTTCCCCGAGGGGGGTTTTTTGAACTTTTGTGTGGCTATGGCCGACGTTTTTCAAGCTCTCAGAAATGAACTCCTGGATTTGATACTCCTTTATTTTTGCTTTTACAAATTCACGTTCTATCATTTTTTCTCCTTCTTTTGTTCTTTTTCTGCGACAACGATTTCAACAGTTGTGCGCTTCATCTTGCGCCTTCCCTGTCTTCCATAATGCATCGCTTTTCCGCCCTGCTGAGCAGCGATATGGATTATTGCAAGAGTTCCTGTGTTGAGCCCCTTGCTTTCGGCATTTGCCTCGACTGAATCCAAAAGCTTCAGGAGATGTGCTGCAGTCTTTATTGGAAATCTTCCAACTGCCATCCCTGGCTTATGGCCTGCTCCCCCTTTGTTGAACTTGGTGTACGCAACTGCCTGACGCATTTCCATTACTCTTGATAAGTATCCCTTGGCTTTTGAGAGCTGTTTTCCTCTAATCCTGTTGCATATCTCGATTGTTTTTTTAGTTGAAATAGGTAATGATAAAGCTACAGCTCTTGCCTGCGACTTAGGCTCATAATTTTGAGTCATATATCCGTATGCCATTTATTTCACCGACATAGCAGCACTTGATTTTGTTGCGCCGATTCCTGGCGCACTATGCCGCACTGGTTTTCTTGTCAAAACGAATTCCCCGAGCACATGACCGAGCATGTCTGGCTGGATAATTACTGCCACAAAATTTCTGCCGTCATGAACTTTGATTGTGCGATTTACCATTTCTGGCAATATTATCATTGTTCTGCAATGTGTTTCTATGTTCTTTCCTTTTCGTAACTTCGCAAGCAGTTTTTTTTGCGGGTCGGTGAATCCTTTTGTTAAGCTCCTTCTTTGCCTGCTTGGAACAAGTTTTGCAAACTCGGCAATGCTCATTGAATTTAATTCTTCAAGGGTCTTGCCCCGATAAGTGAAAACTTTTTGTGCCATCAGATTCTCCGCCTTCCAGTTCTTCTTGGCCTGATTTTTCCTACCTTTCTTCCAGGCGGGGCATGTCTTGGGGCGATTGTTACCTTTCCTTTCTTTGAGCTTCTTGACCCACCATATGGGTGGTCAACCGCGTTCATTGACAGAGCACAAACATGCGGATAGCGCCTGTTTCTTGCCCTCGCCCTGAAATAATTATGACCTGCTTTGAGAAGTGGTTTCTCCAATCTTCCACCGCCTGAAATAACACCAACAGTTGCCCTGCATAGAGGATGAAATTCCCTTTGCTTTTTGGAAGGAAGCTCAACCATTATTTTATCAGGCAGCTTTGCAAGAATCCTTGCTGTTCCGCCGCTCGACCTTGCGAATTTTCCGCCATCACCTGGTCTTGCTTCAACATTAAAAATGAGTGTGCCTTCCGGCAACTTTGAAAGAGGCAAGGTGTTTCCTTCTTTAATATCACAATCAATGCCTGTAAATACAATATCTCCGGTTCGAAGCCCTAATGCTGCTGCAGAAAGAACTTCTTCTCCATCATCATATTTTATTCTTGCTATTGGCGCATTATGACCTTGTGAATGTAAAAATTCGACAATTACTCCTTTGCTTGTCTGGGCGGACAAAGTCTTATGATGAGCGTCTCCAATGTATCTAAATGAAGGCACTCTAAAAGTTGTTGAGCCTTTTCCTCTTCTTTGCTGTAAAAGATTTTTACCCATTTTTACATCATCCCAAGCTGAGTTGCTATGTCAAGTGCCGGGCTTTCCGCTGAGAGCTTGATATAAGCTCTTTTTTTGCCCTCAGGCGTTATGACAGTTTTTACATCTGTTACCTTTACCTTAAACATTAGCTCGAATGCCCTTTGCACGTCATTTTTATTTGATTTTCTATCAACGACAAAAACAATTTTATTTTGGGATTCCATCAATCGTATCGCTTTTTCTGTTGATACTGGATACTTTAGCACATTTGCAGGATTCATACTTTCACCTTTAATGCAAGGATTTCAACAGCTGGCTTGGTAAAAAGAGTTAGTCTTCCGCCTCTTGATGCGGGAGCGAGATCTGATATTGAAAGACTTGCTGCAGAAACTACTTCAACACCTGGGATATTTCTTATTGCACGGTTTATGGCAACACCTTCTGAGACAACAACTAGCAAGCTTCGCTTTTTTCTGTATTTTCTTCCCCTACTTTTTCCTTTTCCTGCCCGGATTTTCTTTATCGAAGCTCTCTTGAGCTCGCCTGAAAATCCAAGCATAGAAAGCGCTTTTATTGCATCTTTAGTCTTATTTATGCTCTCAACGCTTTGGTCAAGGGCAAAAGGATATGATTCGGGAACGACATAACCATTTCTTTTTACAGATTCCTTATTCATCGTTGCTGCAAGTGCGGAAAGCAACGCTTTTCTTTTTTCCTTGTCGTTGAGTTTTTTTGTAATAATCTTGAATGATTTTGGAGGGTGTGCCCTTCTTCCACCGACAGTTCCAGGAGCGAATGCACCAACCCAATTGAATCTTGTTCCCGATTTGCTTAGAACTTTTCTTGGAACACGCGAAATACCGAATCCGTAGCTTGTCTTGTATTTTCTTCTTCTTCGGGAAAGCTTTGCGGCGCTTTTCTTGCCTGCGCGCGGGTCGCTTCCATACGGGTGCTTTCTTGATAAATTGGCAACTTCAACTGCAGTTTTTATCAGGTCGTCATTAACTGGCTCATCGAATAATTTCGGCAATTCTATTTCGCCTGTCTTGTTATTTTGAGCATCATATATTGAAAGTTTCATTTTAGTTTCCCTGCTGCGAATGCAAGCTTACCAATTCTATTGAGGGTGCCTGATGAGGCATTTTCTTTGATG
>Ga0209542_10012349_pt1 | contig 14957 bp, 12 predicted proteins | sample RifCSPhighO2_01_FD_184028 | JGI IMG/M metagenome (GOLD analysis project Ga0209542, IMG submission 184028) | Soil microbial communities from Rifle, Colorado - Rifle CSP2_plank highO2_0.1 (SPAdes) (version 2) | ecosystem: Environmental > Terrestrial > Deep subsurface > Rock core/Sediment ...
TCCTTCGTTGTCATAGTTAAATATTCCATGTGATTGGTAAGTTAATACTATTAACTTACCGTACCATACGGGCTTACTATGACATTTCTACTTCCCTCAAGTGTGACATTATCATTTCCGTATTACACTATCCCCTTTTGGAAAAATCACTATGATATGATAAAAAACGAACGTTCGCTTTTTATCATATCATGCCATAAAACCGGGGCTTCAACGAAAAACCGCCTTCAGTGGCGGTTTTGGCCCCTCGATTCATATTACTTAAAGCCCGGTGCCAGCCTCGCAAATTCTCTTCAAAGTACATATGCCATCAGCGCTAAGCGCGGTCCAATAGTTACCCGACGCATTTTTTCTACTTACACCAAAAACAACTGGCGGAATCAAGCCAACAGGCGAAGTAAAACCCGTATCTAAATGATCATAACCAGCATTAATACTTCCTGTATCAACACATCCATCAGAGCAAGGTGGCACAGGAAATCTGTCTGTAAGCCCGCTACTAGCAGCATCCGTACAATTTGATGCTACCTTATTGTTTAACCAATCCTCCAACCTGGTTCCTGTCTGGCCCGACGCCAACTCGGCAGCCGTCAATGGGACACCTAATGCATTGACCGGCAAATCTCTTGTTCTTAGCTCAGCTCGAGCTTTCAGCGCCGCGTCAGTTTCTCCGGCGTTTCTTATGGTAGTAATCACGTTGGGCGGAGGAGCGGGGTACGGAGCAGGAAATGTAGCATGGAATCTATAGGGGTAATTCCGGTTATTATTTCCAAAAACTCGAGCCCGGTGACTTGTGCATGTAGTATCACCAATCTCAACACTGACAAATGAATCTTCATCTAAATTTTCATCGGGGTCGGCACAATCGTCTGACTCAATGCAATCAGTCATAGTGAAAACATCTTCGTCGTCACCAAACAGATTTTCATCATCTGGAACCGAAATATCAGACACTTCGCTTTCCTCGTCACAAACTTCACCCCCAGCAAATGAAACCGCCCCCAGGAGACTTTTTCTCATTGAAGTGATATTCAAATCATTGACGGTTATTTTAAAGAAACTTGAAATCGTAAAAATACAGGTTATCACGATCAAAACCTTTACGAAACGGTCATCAAGATTAAACATGGAGAATGGTATTTTTTAATTAATATTTTAATGGTTGATTAATAATACCCCCCCCCCGCAATTAGATGTCAAAATAGAAACTGTGCATAACTAAAAAGGAGGGTTGGACCCTCCATTACTCTACTGTCACCGACTTCGCCAAATTCCTAGGCCTATCTACATTCAGACCCTTTAAATCCGCAATATAATATGCCAATAGTTGCAGCGGAATTACATTAATAATAGGCGAAAGAACATCAACCGTGCTTGGCACTTGAATAATATATTTTGCCAGCTGCCGGATCTTTTTATCCGGTTTATTAATAATGGCAATAATCTGGCCGCCGCGAGCTTTTATTTCTTCCATATTGCTTAAAATCTTGGTATATGTTTCATCTTGCGGTGCTACAAACACCACTGGCATATGTTCATCTATAAGCGCAATCGGCCCATGCTTCATTTCTGCGGCCGGGTAGCCTTCGGCGTGAATATATGAAATTTCTTTTAACTTCAAAGCTCCCTCAAGCGCCACGGGAAAATTCAAATTCCTACCTAAATATAAAAAGTGTTTGCTGTCTTTGAATTGCTCTGCAATTTTTTTGATATTGTTTGCTTGCTTAAGCGTTTCTTTCACTTTCTGTGGCAATTTTTCCAACTCTTCCAGCACTCTGTGCAAGGCAAGACCTTGCACATGCAAGGTCTTGCCTTGTTTTGCCAGATAACATGCCAGTAAAACCAATGCCGTCACCTGGCAGGTGAACGCTTTAGTGCTAGCCACCCCGATTTCCGGTCCGGCGTGCAAATAAATGCCACTGTCCACTTCCCGGGCAATAGTTGAGCCTACCACGTTAATAATTCCCAGTGTCCTGGCGTGTTTTTGCTTTGCTTCATGAAGCGCGGCCAGCGTGTCAGCCGTTTCTCCGGACTGCGAAATAACAACCACCAAATCATCTTGCCGCACAATAGGATTACGGTAGCGGTACTCCGAAGCATAATCCACCTCAACCGGAATGCCCGCCAGTTTTTCAATGATATATTTTCCAATCAACGCCGAATGCCAACTGGTGCCGCAGGCGGTAATGATAATCCGCTTAATATCTTTGCCATTTTTTATGCTTAATTTTATCTTTCCATTTTTTAATCTTCCTCGCAGCGTATTTTCAATGCTTTCGGGCTGCTCCATAATTTCCTTGAGCATAAAATGCTTGTAGCCTTTTTTGCCAATTTGTTCAACCGTCATTTTCACGTGCTGCACCTTTTTCTCAAGCGCTTCGCCATCGGCATTTTTTATTTTATACCCTTCGGCCGTAACCACCGCCACTTCCCCATCGTCCAAATACACCACCTTTTTAGTATGATGCAAAATAGCTGAAGCATCTGAAGCCACAAACATTTCCTTTTTACCCAAACCGATAATCAACGGCGAACTTTTTTTGGCCGCCACTAATTTTCCGCCACTGGCATGCATCACCAGCAGCCCATACGTTCCCTCAACCAGCGCCAACGCCTTTTTCACCGCATCTTCCAAATTATTGGTATAAAACTTTTCAATCAAATGCGCCAGCACTTCCGAATCCGTTTGCGAAACAAACTGGTGCCCCTCTTTTTTTAATAATTCTTTCAGCGCCGCATAGTTTTCAATAATGCCATTGTGCACAACGGCAATCTGGTGCTTGCAATCCATATGCGGATGCGCGTTTATTTCATTGGGTTCGCCATGCGTTGCCCAGCGCGTATGTGCAATACCCACTTGGGAATTTGAAATTTGAAACTTGAAATTTGAAATTCCACTCTCTAACTCTGAAACTTTCCCCTTTTTCTTTACAACAGCTAGTTTTCCATCCTGGGCAAGGCAAATTCCCGCGGAGTCATACCCCCGGTATTCAAGCTTCTTTAGCCCTTCCAGCAAGATGGGCGCCACCTCCCTTTTTCCGATATATCCTACGATGCCACACATACCTCTATTTTTTCAACAACGGCGGAGCCTCCTGCGGCAGGGTGGGCGCCGAAGTAAACGAACGCTTTACAATATCCGCTTCCACTAGCGCCTTGGGCTTTCCGTATTTTAATTTGGCGATTTTTTTGATGATGGGCACAATATCGGGCCGGCCCGGGCTTGGCGGATAAATCTGCATTTTAAATGGCGTTGAAATTTTGTTATTGATCATCATTTTGGCAACCAGCGTAAAGTTATCCAAGTTCACCAAATCAAAGCGCGAAAACCCGGGCTCAAACTGCTTTTCCAAAAATTCGGCATCTTCGGCGCCAATCCTGAATGCACCCATGCTGCCTACGTTCCCCATAACGGCATTCTTGATTTCTTCTTGCAGCTGGGGGATAAATTGGTGGGCCATGATCAAATTCAGTTTATACTTCCTGGCTTCGGACAAAATGGTTGAAATGCTGTCGGTGGTAAAATTCTGGAACTCGTCAATATATAAGTAAAAATCCACCCTTTCTTCATCTTTCATGGTGGCGCGGCGCATGGCCGCCATTTGGATTTTGGAAACCAGGATAAGCCCAAGCAACGAACTGTTCACCTCGCCCGTCTGCCCTTTTGATAAATTGGCCAGGAAAATTTTCTTTTCATTCATGATTTTTGCCAAGTCAAATCCGCTGTGGCTTTGCCCGATAATATTACGCATCATTTCGTTTTCAATGAAGCGCCCCACTTTGCTGACCACATAGCCCAACATGTCGCTTCTGGTGCTTCCCGTGGTAGCCGCCCACTCTTTGACCCAAAATTGCCGCACCACCGGGTCCGTCACTTTTGCCAGTTTTTCCTGCAAAAAAGCTGGGTCGGTGAACATTTTGGGAATTTCCACCAGTGTGCCGGGATTTTGCTGGTCAGCCATCAGCGCCAGCATGGCGTTTCGCATGTAGTGCTCAAACATGGGTCCGATGATTTCCGGCGGGAACAGTTTATAAAAAATACTGATCATTTCCTGCACCGCGAAATCTTTCTGTTCCGGCGTATCGTATTCCAGCATATTCAGCCCCATGGGCCGCTCCTGGTCAAAAGGTTCAAAGAGCACCACGTCTTCCACGCGCTCTTTGGGAATGTTGGCCAAAATATGCTCGACAAATTCACCGTGCGGGTCAACGATGGCCACGCCTTCCCCGTTTTTTATATCCTGGATGGCCATTTCTTCCATGAAGGTGGATTTTCCGGTACCGGTCTGCCCCACAATGTACATGTGGCGCCTCCTATCCTGGCGCGCGGCAAAATACACCTTTTTTTCGTCGCCGCGGTAAATCGCTTTTCCAAGCAAAAGCGGGCCGGTTTCCGGCAAATCGGAGGGCGGTGGAGCCACGGCTGATTTGGCAGCTTTGATGTACGGGGTTTCTATGAAGTGCGTCGGGAAGTGGTAAATGCTGGCCAGTTCTTCCGTATTTAAGATATTACGTTGGCCCTGGTTAAACACCCGGAAACTGAAATCATAGACGAATTTTTTAAGATACTTTTCGCTGACCGGTTTGGCATCAAAACTATTGATGGCCGAAAGCGAAAACTGGTTGAACGCCCCCGCCAGGTGATGCGCGATTTCTTCCGCGCGCCCTTTTTCATGCGCCGAAGCGATTACCCGGATATTCGCTTCAAAGGGCTGCTTTTGGATTTTTTCCTGGATGGCGTCGTACCCGACCTGGTCAAAGCCCTGCTCTTTTTTTTGAGGTGAAGCAGCGTCCTTTTTCTTGTTGGCCGGATCCATAACGTCTTTAGTAATGTCAGCAATCAGAGCCATTACAGGATGCTGGAATGCTTCAGACACGGCGCTCCTGACCGATTTGCCTTCCCGGATTTTTAGCAACGCCTTCTCCCCCTTTTTCCGCAGATTAAATCCTGACAACGGCCGGATAATCACCTGCACCGCCGCGCCTTCGGTAGGCAAAATTTTGCTTAGATTATTGGTAATGGTGCTCAAGGGGTCTTTTTCCAATTTGTGATAGGTACTAATGGGAAACAACGCATTTTCCTTTAACTTCAAATACGCCCCGGCCGTAAACGACTGGGGATGGAAAATGGTATAATCCTGCGGGACCTTGTCCACAATGGCGCGCGGGTACACACCCTGCACATATTTTTCAAACACGCTTTCCAGATATTTCGGCACACTGACATAAAATGAAATATCCGTACTGCCGGTTTGCGAAGCGATTTCCATCGCCACCGAAGCCGGCTCCTGGAACATATTAGTTTTTTTCAAATATAAAAAATTAGCCAACACCTGTTCCATCTGGCTGATAATCATTTTTTCCTCTTTTTGCAGTTCGCCCTCTTTTTTGGCCTCGTTTTTCGGCATCATCACCAAAAAAAGCGCGGTTTCAAGCGTGCCGAACACCGCGCTCTTTTCAGAATATTCCGAAGACAGCGCAACCATGAACGCCACCATCAGGCAAAGGAATAAAAAAATAAAACCAAAAAGAATAAAAGGCACCGGTTGTTACGTTAAAAATTGCTTATAGAGCCCATTTTCCACCAGCGCATCGTGGAGCGCGTCAACAATATACGGGTCATCCATTCCCTTTGCCACATGCACGGCATAAATAACCCCCTTCTGTTTTGCCATTTCCAGCAGCTTCTTCACTTTTTCTTGGACATCTTTTAGCGCCTGAAGGTCTTTCGCGCTTGCTTGCACGCTAATTTTCTGGCTGTCGTCCAGCTCCAGTTTTTCCATGGAGGCTTTAAGGGACCTTACATCCTCCACCGGATTTTCAGCCCGCCCCGCCTCAACCGGTTCTTTAGCCTCTAAAACAGGCCCTGCTTCAACCGGTTTTGGCGCTATTTCCTGCAATGGTTCTTTTACGTCTTTTTGATCATCCATGCCCAAGTTGGTTAACGTTTATATCCCCAAATCAAGATACACCGGCCCATCGCCCTTTTTCTGCGGGCCATTTATTTGCACTTTCAGCCCGCCTGAAACCCGCGCCACCTCAAAAATACGGGTGCATCGGCTTGGCGTAAATTCCGGCTTCAACAGCGCTCCGCACAAATCAGGCTGGGGAATAAACGGGTTGGCGCTGGCGCCGATCTGGTTGTAAACGCGCTCCTGTGAATCTATCATATTTCCCATGCCCCACTGTCCCTGCCCGATATCTGTCTTGCCCTTATTTTGCGCTTCAATGGTAACCATGATAAATTTTTCCGTGGTTGCGCCGTGCTGGAAATTATTTAACACCAGCCGGTTACCCATATCATACGCCCCAACCATGCTTATTTTTATGTCTCCCATCTGCGCTTCATACACCGGCTTTGGCGGTTCCTTGACCGGCTCCACAAGCTCGCCATTTTCATCGGTTGTTTGGGTTGTTTCCGTGGTTTGCCCGTCCTGCTTATCTTTAGTGGCAAATTTTATGCCAAAATACACCAAAACACCGGCCAACAGTAAAATAATTGCCAGGATAATGATAACCCGGGAAGCCTGGCCCGATTGCCCAAAACGCTTTTTTGATGATTTTTTAGGCATAATCTCTAAAATTTACAAATTACAAATTACAAACAATATCTAAATACTAGTGTTTCGAATTTTGAAATTTTAGCATTAGGATTTGTTTGTAGATTGTGTATTGTTTATTGTGTATTAACATTATTGTACCATATTTAATTTCCTACAACCACATAGCGCCACCTGCCATATTGGTCTTTTTTGAATTTCCAGGCTTTATATCCGTATTGTTTAAGCAGTTTGGCAATGGCCGGTTTTTGGTGGCTGTCAAATTCCATATACAGCTTCCCGGCTGGCGCAAGGCAAGACCTTGCTTGTATCAAAAATTGCTTGATGTAAAACAGCCCATCTTCTTTGCCGAAGAGCGAAACATGCGGCTCATGGTTAATTGCCGATTCTTGCACCTTATGCTTATTTTTAAGCGGAATATAAGGAGGATTAGCCACAATAACATCAAATGTCCCCGCTATATTTTCAAAAACATCAGATTGGATAATTTCGTACCGGTCGGCCGGGATTTTGTTCAGACTGCAATTTATGGCAATCTGCCCGATACAGTTTTCTTCACTGTCGGCAAAGGCTACATGCGCCCCCGGAATTTTCTTTGCAATGGCAATACCAATGGCGCCCGATCCCGAAAAAATATCCAATACGCGAAGCGAAAAGCCTGTAGCTAATAGCGAATGGCCTTTTTTGCTATTTGCTATTTGCCATTCGCTCATTGCCTCAATCGCTTGCTCCGCCCAAAATTCCGTTTCAAAGCGCGGAATCAGCGGCCGCTTTGACAAATCAATTTTACAGCCCAAAAACTCCACAAAGCCGATGACATAATCCTTGGGTTCCCCCCGTCTCAAGCGCAACACGTCTTTTTGGTAAGCCGCCGTCTTCCTGCCATGATACTTTTCATCCAGCAGCCACTGTTCTTCTTTATTCATACTTTGCATTTTACACGAAAAAACCGCCTTTGGAAGCGGTTTATTTGATTGACACAATTTCAACGTTCGTGAACTTCTGGCGGTGGCCAATCTTTCTTTTATAGCGTTTCTTGGATTTATATTTGAAAATAATCAATTTATCCCCTTTGGTTTGGGAAATGACTTTTCCGGTCACTTTGGCATTTTTAATGAATGGGGCGCCGATTTCATGCTTTTTTTCATCGGCCAACAACAAAACCTCCGGAAAGATTACCTCTTTTCCGTCTTCCGCGTCTAGTTTTTCCACCTCAATTTTGTCCCCGGGTTTCACCAAATATTGCTTTCCCCCGGTTTTTATTACTGCAAATGTCATTACCAAGTATTGTAGCAAATACGGCCTTACTCGTCAATATGCGGGCGGTCAAGCTCATTAATCTTTATCTGCGGCGTGCCATCCGTTATTTTTACCACATCTTTATCCACCTTCAAAAACTCGGCGCGGGCTTTGTTGTAAGAACTGACCGTTTTATCCAAATTTTCCCCCATGCGGTTTACGTATTCCGAATACGTGAACATATGCTTTCCCAAGCGCTCCACTTCTTTGATAATCATTTGCGCCTGTTCTGAAATCTTCTGGTTTTTCATGCCTTGCAGCACCGTTTGTAAATAAGCCAAAAAGCTGGTTGGCGAAACCACAATCACTTTCTTGCGCCCGGCGTAATACACCAAATTCTGGTGGTCTTCGGCCATCACGCCCACTTTATTGATTAATAAATCATAATACACTGCTTCGGAGGGGATGAACATAAACGCGAAATCAGTGGTTTTTTCTTCCGGTTTTACGTATTTTGCCGTTTCATCAATGCGCAGCTTCAAATCACTGACAAACGCCATTTCCAGCCGCTTTTTTTCTTGCGCATCACTAGCCAGCACCATGCGGTTATAGTTTTCCAGCGAAAATTTGGAATCTATCGGAATAATTAATTTATCCACGAAAACCGCCGCGTCCACCATCACGCCATCCTTGAACCCATACTGCATTTGATAGCTTCCCGGCGGCAGTACATTTTTAAGCACCGTCTCCAAATAATATTCACCCAAAATGCCACGCTGCTTGGGGTTTTTTAAAATATCCTGCAAACTTTTCAGTTGGTCGGCAAAACTTACCACCTGCCGGTTGGTTTCGTCCAGCTTTGCCAGCCGTTCGCGCACGTCGCCAATGATTTTGGCAGACTGGTTAAACTGGAACTGCTGGTTTTTATTTGATTCGGAAAGCTTATTATCCAGGGTTTGCGAAATCTGGTTAATCTGCTGCTGCAACATTAACAGCTGCCCATCATCTTTCTTGGGCTCTTCCGGCTTTTTTTTGAGCAGCAAAAAAATGACCGTCCCGATGCCAAGAATAGTGAATGTATAAAAAATGATTGCGTAGTCCATTGCCATCCAGTGTATCATATATTTTTACCAACCGCCGCTAAAGCTGCTGTTTTTTGCAATTTCCAGTAATGGAAATAAATCAGCTTGGCGATTTCGCTGACGGCAAAATATACCGCTGCCAAGGCAATAACCACAAAAATATTTGAAAATGGCACTGCCACAAAGTGGAATACATTTTGGCCGAAGGCGATAAACGGCAACACCAATGAAATGCCAACCGCGAAAACCGTAAGGAGGGAAAGGGCAAGGGCGGGCTTTTTGGCTTTCCAAAATACATGGCGGGTGCGAATGCTATAAATCAGGCCGAACTCCGTTAACATGCTTGCCACGAACCAAAGGGTTTGGATGGTGGCCGGCGGATGGTTTTTAAACAGCATAAAGAAAATAAAATCAAACAAGGTGCTCACCAATCCCAACATGATAATTAACGGCAGAATCATATGGATTTGATAAAGCTTCGGCTTTCGCAACTCTTCCGCATCCACGGAATCCGTGGCAATGGAAACCAGTGGAAAGTCAGAAAGCAGGTTTCCCAGCAGTATTTGCACCGGCAACATGGGCAAATAATTTACAAACAGCGAAATAATGGCAACGGAATAAAAATTTCCGAAGTTACTGATAAGGGTGGACTTGATATATTTATTAATGTTGGCAAAAATGGTACGGCCCTCTTTAATGCCTTCCACAATCACCCGCAAATCTTTTTGCAGCATCACCACGTCTGCCACTTCACGGGAAATATCCGAGGCGCTTGGCACGGCAATGCCCACATTGGCGATTTTCAACGCCGGGGCATCATTAATCCCTTCTCCCAAAAACCCGACCTCCTTGGTTTTTTGCAGCGATTTTAAAATGGCATATTTTGTTTCCGGCGAAATCCGGGCAAACACGTTATGGGTTACGCAGGCCTCATCAAAATCATCCGCGGGCATTTTAACCATATCTTCGCCCAGGATTACATTTTCGGTTTGGCTTACCAGCCCTGTTTTCTTGCCGATATACCCGGCAACTTCTTTTGAGTCTCCCGTGATAATCTTGATTTGCACGCCCAGTTTTTTGGAAAGCCTGATAGCCTCGCCGGCCGTGTTCTTCAGCGGATCTTCAAAAACAAAGTATCCTAAAAAGGTAAGGCCTTTTTCCAGTTTTTCATCATACGCGGCAAGCGGGCGCGAGGCGTCCATTTTTTTTATCGCCAGGGCTAATACGCGTTTGCCGCTTTGGCCTTCGCGTGAAACTTCTTCAACAATTTCTTTTTTATCGGCATTCGGCCCGAATTTGGAGCATAATTTCAAAATAACTTCGGGGGCGCCTTTCACCACCAATAAGCTTTCCTTGGCGCTGCGGCAGACCAATAAACTGGCGCGCATCCGATTTGAATCAAACGGCAGTTCAGCCAGCACCGCGTGGCGCCGCGCCTCTGCCCGTACTTGTGGGCTGGCGCGCGCAAGGAGCGCGATATCAAACGGATTAAGCACTTTTTTTATGGAAACATTTTCATGGCCATCGCGGCTGGCATCATCGCGCAGCAAACCATAAACAAGGCATTTTTCCCGGTCGGAAGAAACAATTTTTTCCAGCGTCAGTTTATTTTCCGTGATGGTGCCCGTTTTATCGGTGCACAATATTTCAATGTTGCCCAAATCTTCGATGGCCGATAATCTGCGCACCACCACGTGATGCTTTGCCATTTTCATGCTGCCTTTGGCCAGAGCAAACGTAACTACCGCCGGCAGTGCTTCAGGTAAAATGCTGATAATCAAAGCTATGGAAAATAGCGCCAAGTGGAAAAAACTGCCAAACCCCTTCAGAAAAATATTAGCCGCGAACATCAATACAATCGTCACCACCACAATTTTAAGCACCAGTCGGCAAAAGTAAATGATGTTTTTTTCATAAGCGCTGGGTTTCCTGGCGCCCGAAACCAGCTTGGCAATATCGCCGAATGCCGTGTTTTGGCCCGTCCCCACCACAACGCCCTTGGCTTTTCCCGCAACAACGGATGACCCGGCAAACAGCATATTGGAAGCTTTGAAAATTTCCTTGGCTCCGCCGGGGACTATCTTTGTTTGTTTTACCACCGGTACGGATTCACCCGTTAAAAATGATTCGTCAACCAAAAAACTTTCCAATTCAATGGCGCGCAAATCCGCCGGCGCCACATCACCGGGTTCAAGCAGCACGATATCGCCGGGCACCAACATTTTTTTTTCAATCACAACCTGGCGGCATTTGCCTTCGCCATTGTTGTTTTCCATCACGCGCAGCACTTTCACATTTTGGGCAATATATTTTCGCAACAGGAAAATGGTTTTTTCAGCCCGGTATTCCTGGAAAAACCCAATGGAAATGTTAATAATTGCCGTGGCCACAATTACCAAGCCGTCTATCATTTCTCCCAGGAAAAAAGCGATTACTCCCGCCCCGCAAATCAAATAAAAAAACGGGGACTTTACCTGGCGCAAGAAAATGGTAAAAGCGTTTGAGGTACCGAGCTTGATTTCATTGAAGCCGTATTCCTTTTGCCGCGCCAGCACTTCTTTGGCAGCCAAACCCTGCGCTGAAGTTTTCAGATCGGCAAACGTTTCCTCAATGCTTTTTTGGGTGAATGCGGCAAATTCCATAATGGGGATATTAAGATGTTATAAATATTTCAGTGATTAAAAACAGGATATAAATGGCAAGCAAAAATAATCCTTCTTTTTTGGTGATTTTCCGGCCGCTGCGGATAAAGAGCAGCGAAAGCAGGGCCGCGATAATCAAGAACATCCGGGCGGTTACAAACGGAGAAAAATCTTTTATTTCAAACGGGAAAAATACGGCGATAATGCCAAGCACCAGTGTTGAACAAATGATAACCGACCCAATCAAGTCGCCCAATACCAGCCAATTTTCTTCCTTACGGGCGGAAATGACCGAAAAATACAGTTCAGGGAAAGCATTGCCAAGGCCGACAATTAAAATTCCCACTAGCGCCAGCGAAATCCCCAATTGGTCTGAAAAAAACTGGGCTGAAACCACCACCGCCTGTGAAGCCGCCAAGAGCAACGCCACCAATACGGCCATTTTCCCAATGTTCCATAAAAATCCGCCAAAACCCATATTTTCGGCTTCAGTGCGCGAATGATATCTTTTCTTAAACCTGCCTTTTTTGGAAAACAGCCAGAAAGAATAAACAACGAAAGAAAAAATGAGCACCAGCCCGTCAACGCGATCCAGCTTCCCGTCCAAAATAAGCAACAGTGGCAATACGGCAATCACGGCGGTGAAAATGGCGCTTTTTTGCACCATCTCACTTTCCGCCACCAGCCCTTTTTTACTGAAAAATACGGCAATTGCCAAAACAATGGTCAGGTCGGCTAAATTCCCGCCAATAATATCCCCGAACGCCAATTCGGGTTTTCCCTGGAAGGCGGCGTTAATATCAATAAATAAATTGGGTAGCGAGGTTGCAAACGCCATCACAAAAAATGCAATGGTGAATTCCCGCCACCGCAAGTACCGCGCCACGCCAACTAAAGATCCGATAAGGCTGCCGGAAAGCCAGCTTAAAATAATGCACGAAGATAAAAATATGGCAACAATAAATAACAGTGACATACTATATCTTTAGATTCATAATAACTGCAAAATCATAATACTGATAAAAAATACCACCAAGGGAAATGCCACCCAGCGCGAACCGCCCACTTTTTGGTAAATGACCGTAATTAACAGCCCGTCAATGGAAAGCAAGATGCCGCCGATAAAACCGACCAATGGGATAAATCCGCGGAACCCGGCCAAAAAAAGCAATACCGGAACCATGCACGTAATCGCCCAGGAAACACGCGTGCCCATCTTCAAGTCATACATGAATATTTTTTTCAGCAATAACCCTTCGGAGAGAAAAGCCGTGAAGGTGGTCAACGCGCCAATGAAAAGCACGATAAACGCGGCCGCCGGCCCCAAAAACCGGGCTAGGCCGATCAGCGCGGATTCGGTTGTCTGGCCGCCGGTAATTGCCACCACCATAACAATAAACACCGTATATATCAGGGCCGGCAGCAGCGTGGCGGCCAGTACCACGCGCTTGAAGGTGGCTTTTCGCGGGCGCAGCATTTCTTCCACTTCCGGGATAAGCATGGTTCCCCACAAAGAAAAGGCAATGGCGGTGTAAGGCAAGAGCAGGTTTTTAAAACCGCCGCCTTTGGGCAGGGCATTGATTATCAAGTTGCCAACGTCCATGTGGGCAAACCCGCGCGTGAAAATCAGGAAGAAAGAAAACAGCAGCGCCGCCAGCGACCAAAACGCAAACCGCGAAATGGCGCGGATATCCAAAAAAATAAGCATGCTTGCCAAAACCGCGTATAAAAGCGCGTACGCCATTTGGTTGCCTCCAAACACCGATGAAAGCAGGGCGGTTAAAAACTGGCTGCCGACAATCAGGTAAATGAGCATGGTCCCGAAAAGGCCGACGGTCATGGGTATCATGATCAGCCTGCCCGCCAAGCCCCCGAAATAGTGTTTGATAAATCCCGGCCATCGCTTAAAATCCGGGGTATTCAAACTGATCACCGCCAGCATGTGGTGCACCATTGCCACAAAAGCGGTAATCAGGGCCATATAGAGCAACATGGGCAAAAGCCCCACTTGCACCGCGATATATGGAAGCGCCAAAAAACCAACGCCAATAATGCTGCCTGAAATAGTGACAACGGGATAAATGTAGTGTTTGAATAATTTCATAGCCGTTTACGTATTTTACCTTTTCTAGTACGCAAAGTAATGGGGATAACTTTTGTGTAAATAATTTTGTCCAAATTTGTACGATCGTACAAATTTGGACAAAAAAAGCCCCGGTTTTTGGCCGGGGGCTATGCGATTAATGTTACGAGTACGCTTGGTCCCTTAGGAAGGGAATAAGCCGGATGGATTTATTCTCTTCGTCCACCAACAGGAAGAGGCGTTGCTTCCGCCCAATCCTTAAGATTTTCCATCCCATGAATGGGCCTTGGATGACTTTTTTCCTCCATGCGTGGCGCTGCTTCGGACTGATGCCGCAAAACAGGCCCAACTTCCTGTACACAAGGACGGGATCAAAGCTGCGGTAGTTCGCCTTTTCAAGGGCAGACTGCAGAACCTCCAGGAACTGCTTCTCTTCCCCGGGCAGTTCTTGGCCGGCATCAGCAGGGCTGGACACTATCCAGAACTTCCAAGTTCCCGGCGTGTCCGAGGCAGGTTGTCCATCAGACGAAAAAACGCCTGGTTCTGGCTCACGCTTTTTTTTACGGGGATTTTTAGCCGGACTGTCAGGCGACGAAAGCAGATTTTCCAAAAAAGATTTTCGCTTCTCAAGATCTTGCGCGGCCGCATCAAGGAATTCCCGCTGACGCTTCATCCCCTCTTGGGCAACCTCCATCTGCTTTTTTTCTTTGTCTAGTTTTTCCTGCCAGGCTGCCAATCTTGTGGCTTCTTGTGAAAGCCGTCGCTTGGTTTTCGTTGCCGTAGTGGCAACAAACATCACGAACGCAAAGGACAAAACGGAGAAGATGACGTTTCGAAGGTTCGTTTTCTTCTCGTTATCAAAAAATTCTTGCAGGGTCGGAATCGGATTCCAACCTTCATTAACCCTGCCATCACTCCTTGCGATCCCATCTAGAGCGAATTGCTTCATTTTCTCCATCTTTTTCTGTCGTTCCTGGTGGCGGCCTTGCGCTTGTTGGGCTTTTTCCTGTTCACCAAAGTCATGTAAGATTTTTATCAATCCAGTCGTGGCCTTATCCATTCTCTCAAGAGCTTCCACCAGATCTTTGACAGAACCCACAGCGCCCTGCCACCGGTACTCCTCAATGGCATACACCGCCAAAACCGAACTGGCCATACAGAAGCCCAGACAACACAGAACCACCCAAAACGACTTACCCATGGCAAACTCCTTGTAAAAGAACGGTTAAAACAAGCACTAGCGTGAATTGTATTTTGAAGTGCAACACCTCATACTATGAGGCATATGGCTACAAACTACAACCACTTTACGAAGAGCGAGCGCAACGAGCTCTCGATCCTCTTGAAGAAG
>Ga0209542_10012351_pt1 | contig 14956 bp, 13 predicted proteins | sample RifCSPhighO2_01_FD_184028 | JGI IMG/M metagenome (GOLD analysis project Ga0209542, IMG submission 184028) | Soil microbial communities from Rifle, Colorado - Rifle CSP2_plank highO2_0.1 (SPAdes) (version 2) | ecosystem: Environmental > Terrestrial > Deep subsurface > Rock core/Sediment ...
AAAATGTAGAGAGGAATATCCGAATATGGCACGTCGCGCAGGATGTTGTAGCGGATGAATGCATAGAGGAGCGAAATCGCGAGCACCGCCGCTCCGATTGCAAGTCCACGCTCCCACGAGCGATTATTCGCTCCGTTCATGCATCCCCTGCTAACAGGTGCAGAGCGCTTCGGCCTCTCCGCAAGCCGCGCACTTAGGCATACAATGCCGATCCGAGGGCGGATCGCCGTGCGTGTGGGACGCATCATGATTCGCGGACTCAGCGCCACATATCGCGCATTTCCACTCTGTCACCCCTTTCATGCATTTTGCGCATTGCATAGATAGACAAATGATTATCGGATAATACGCATAGTATATCATGCATGGAATTCATGAAATCCTAGAGCATGCCCGCTAGTCGTTTTTCACGGAGATGATTCTTTTATCAAGAAAGGGATTGCCGGCGAAGCAAAAGCGCGTTTATGGCAACAATAACCGTAGAGAGCGACATAAGAATCGCCGCGAGCGCGGGCTCAAGAATAATGCCGTAGGCATACAAGGCACCTGCCGCTAAGGGAAGCGCGACGACATTGTAGCCGGTTGCCCAGAAAAGATTCTGAAGCATCTTTGCATACGTAAGCTTGGAAAGGCGGATTATTTTCGGAATGTCGCGCGGATCGTTCCGCACGAGAATGATGCCTGCGGATTCTATCGCCACGTTCGTGCCCGCGCCTATCGCGATGCCAATATCTGCCTGCGTCAGTGCCGGCGCGTCATTTACCCCATCCCCCACCATCGCGACTTTTGCTCCCCCTTTTTGAAGCAGTTTTACTTTTTCTGCTTTTTCACCCGGCAAAACCCGCGCAAAATATTGATCAACGCCGAGTTCTTTCGAAACCCATTTCGCCACATCTTCCGAGTCCCCCGTAATCATCGCAATTTTGATACCCAGCTCTTTGAGCGATTGAATCGCTTCTTTTGATTCGGAACGAATGACATCGGCAAGAGCGATTGAGCCCGCAAGCGTACGATTGAGAATCACATGAATCGTCGTTTTGCCTTCTCGTGCAAGTCCCAAAACCGTACTCTCATGTTCTGGTGAAAATGAAATGCCGTAATCTTTGAGAAGCACGTCGCTTCCCGCGATCACCTCCCCACCCTCTACAGTGCCTTTCGTTCCTTTTCCGGGAATACGCTCAAACGCGGTAACCACAGCTAGCGGAATGCCTCGCTTTTTTGCCTCATTAACAATCGCCCCCGCCAAAGGATGTTCCGAATTGGCATTTACCGACGCGGCAAGCTGAAGTACGCGCGTCTCATCCATGCCTTCCGCAGGAATGACGGCATCCACGCCAAATTCCCCTCTCGTAAGCGTTCCTGTTTTGTCAAAAAGAACGACATCAACATTCCGCGCCGCCTCGAGAGCGAGGCGGCGCTTTATCAAAAAGCCGTTTTTAGCGGCCAGTGTTGTTGAAATGGACGCAACAAGAGGCACCGCAAGTCCTAATGCGTGCGGGCAGGCAATCACCAACACCGCAACCAACCGCTCAACGGCAAATACAATTCCCGCCTCCGCAAGAAGCCACGAAACGAATGTAATACCGCCAGCGATAATCGCGATACCAGTCAAATAGAGAGCGGCTCTGTCAGAGAGAAGCTGGAGCCGTGATTTGGAGCTTTCCGCTTCCGCGACCAAACGTGCAACGCCCGCAAGAAACGTCTGCTCCCCTATTTTTGTCACTTGAACTTTGAGACTTCCGTCTCCATTTATGGAGCCCGCAATGACCTCGCTCCCCACTGATTTTGAAACCGGTTTTGATTCTCCGGTCAAGATTGATTCATTAAGGTCGGAACTTCCTTCCGTAATTTTTCCATCGGCAGGCACCTTTGCCCCCGGTTTCACGAGAACAATGTCGCCCGCTTGAAGTTCGGAGAGTGGCACGATTACGGTGGAACCGTTTCGCAAAACTTCTGCCGTATCCGGAAGAAGTTTTGCGAGTTCGCGTAAGGCGCCTGATGCGCTTTTAACCGCACGCATTTCAAACCAGTGGCCGAGAAGCATGATTGCAATCAGCGTGGAGAGTTCCCAGAAAAGCGTGTGTCCCGTGTGTGCAATGGTTGCGTAGATACTAAACAGATACGCCGCGGTGATTGCAAGCGCTATCAAGGTCATCATCCCGGGCAAGCGCGCCGCGATTTCGCGGCGCGCACCTTGAAGAAACACCCACCCTCCGTACCAAAAAACAATGGAGCCTAAAACGGCGATGAGCCACTCCACTCCTGCAAACTGTGGGAGTGTAAACCCGAACGCAATTTTAAAAATCTCCGAGTACCCGAGAATCGGGATGGTGAGCAGAAGCGTTACCCAAAACTTCTTCAAAAAATCTTCCGTGTGGTGGCCGGCATGTTTGTCCTCTGCGGAAGCCGCCGCGCCCTCTGGCGCGGCGGCTTGGTGCCCCTCGTGGTGCACCTGTTTCAAAGATTCGGGCTTCTGCTTTTCCGGCAGAAGATTCATCCCGCATTCGGGGCACCTGCCTGGCATATCCCGCCGGATATCCGGATGCATTGGACAAATGTACATGCATCAAATGTAGCACGACCACAAAAACGCATTGGGAAGTTAGAGCCTGTCCACTATCTCGCGGTACTCACCTTGAAAATGTAGGTTTTTGAGCGAAAAATGAGTCGGAGTACAAAACGCAATAGCATTGCGTTTTGTACGAGACGAAGTTTTGTAGCCAAAAACATAGCATGTACAAGATGGGGGAAGATAGTGGACAGGCTCTTAGGAAGAAATAAACAGCAAAGAAGAAAGAAAAAAGACAGTGACCAGCGCAAAAACCCCGACAGTCTTGAGGAAGAATGCTATAGCCTCTTCCCTATGGCCATCGAGAAACAATCGCAAGGGCTCGAGCACGAAGAAAAATCCCATCACCGCCGCGGAAAGAACGAAAAGGGACAAAAACGCTATTGGAACAATAACGCTGTCTTCTATTGGGCCCGCCAATTTGGGGCCGTAATACATGACCGAGGCAACGATACTGATATAAGAGGCCGCTAAACCTGCATTTACAAATGGATTATTGCTCATATACGAGTAAAACCTTCAAAAACAGCAAAAGGTTGCCGGTTGATGGTGACTTAGCATATGGCTTCTGGTCTTTGTATTGAGTTCCCCTAGATATAGTATTGAATTAATGCTGCGGCCACTATAGGAAGAATCAGATTATCTAAACCATACACTAACCCGGCTTCAGCGAGGGTTAAAACTATGGGAATGACGAGAAGTTGATATCCAAATGTCGGAACAAATAATAAAGTTAAAACCAGACTAGCGAAAAAGAAAGTTGTTGAGCCTTCAATGCTCTTTCTATTTTTAAAAACAGAAAAATGATGACTACCAAATCGTTCTCCAACAAACCCAGCTAATGCATCAGAAATTCCCATGATAAATATTCCAAATTGAAATGCTAATAGATTGTGGGGTAAGAAAAGAAGTGCCGTAACTGCAACACCTAATGGCAGATACACCTCTCCAAATGTATAACGCTCTGCAGAGTGAATCGCCGAAAATAAATGGTAGAAACGTCCAATAAACAAAACTCCAGCAAAAATAATACTAACAAAAACAATTTCCTCTTTTGTTACGAAAAGAGGCGCTATTCCGGCAACAATTGCTGTCCCTATATGTATCGCCCTTCTTGTAAAAGCAGTAGGGAGCGAGAATTTTCTTTTTAAAATCTCGGCTCCAAAAATGAAAGCGGAAGAAGTAAGAATCAGTAAGACTAATTTCATATTTGAAATTCAAAAGTAGCGTAACGACGAAAAAGTATGGCCTCCTCTTTGGGGAAATTCGATATGCTATTGCCTTCTCTGATCAAGGCATAAATCATCTTTTTGAAACCATCTCTTTGTGCATCAAAATGTACTTTATATGCGAGAGCGTTACCTAGCCCGAGCCCTTGGTATAAAGGCACAATGCATATCGTTTTGCAAATAAGAGTGCGGTTATCTTCCTTAGATGTACTGCAGAATCCTATAATCTCGCAACCTTTATAGAGCACGTAAAGCGAACTCAAATGCGTGGCCAACTTTTCCGATGAATACAATTGCATAAATTCCTGTTCATTTAGTTCTGTATATCCCCAGCTGTCATGGAAGACTGCTTTAGAAATGCCTCCGATAGTTCGCAACTCATCAAGTGTTATGGTCTTTTTTGCTTGTATGGAAAAGCCAGAACTCACGAGTGTATCGTACGCCCCCTCCCCAATCATTTGTAAAACATTGTCAAAAGGTTCACGGTAGGCCGAATAGTAGAGAACCTCGTTAATCGGTTTATTAGAGATAAGAAAATCGTAGTAATAAGATTCGCAAAATAGTTCCGCCTTAAAGAATGGAGAATTGTCGGTTTCTTTTATACTTCGGTATTGATGCCAAATACTCCCGTTTACCGGACCTTTAAGAACTGAAATCCCATTGTTTCGAGCCTCTTTGACTAAACTATTCCACAATAAATGAAAGGCTGAAGTGTCCTTGGAAAATTCCAAAAAACCGAAAAATGCCTCTCCAGCTGACAGACGTGTATCGATGATAAGTGCAATATGTGCAGACATTTTTCCATTTTCAAATCCAGCAATTGGATAAAAAAGGACGTTCTCATTGTTTATACAAAAGTTAAGAGCTTTTTTGAAATCACTCAAAAAATAATCAAAGTTTTTATTGCTCCCATATTTCTTACGCAAGAGCTGGGTAAGTTCGCTAGCCGACGAATCGGGCTGATATGTTTTAATATCCATAATTAAAGTAACCTAACGACGCCCGTGGATCCATCTATTTCTACCACTTGGTAGTCGCGAAGAATACTTATTGCATCAGTAGCACCAATAACGGCTGGTATACCTAATTCCCGAGCCACGATAGAAGCGTGGGATAATACTCCTCCATGTTCAATAATAAGACCTTTTGAAAGTGCGATGAGGGATGTCCAGCCAGGATCGGTATGCGATGTCACTAAAATATCGAAATCCACCCGAGTCGGCATCGAAAACTCTTTGAAAACTCTAACCCTACCCGCAACTACCCCCGGTGATGCCGGACAAGCGTGTATAGTGTGAGCCTTGAATTCCGTAGGCATCTCAACAGAAGGAGGGCGGCCGCCAACGGTTGAAAAATGTGACGACGGTAACACATCCTTATAAGAAAAATATTCTTGTTTTCTCTTTTTTACTGTATCTGTTAGATATGTATTTGTTCCAGCTTTTAGATCAAGTATTTCTTCCAGCTCTAGGTAAAAGACATCGTCAGGGTGATTGAGTATTTTCTTGTCGGCAAGCAATCTGCCCATTTGTCTGAAGAGGCGTCGAGCCATAGCAAATGTGTTAGAGCGGAGTAATCGAAATTCTTCACGACGAGATGCGTACTTTTTAAATTTACGCAAAATAATCTTCGCAATAATTTTTTTGAACCAAGGCAGGAGCACATCAAAATGAGTGGTCGTCGGTCTTGGTGTGTGATTGCGATAGGCCCTCAAGACAGTAAAAAGTTTTTTTACATCTTCGTCCATTCCTACCGATTCAAGCTTCAGCTCGTTTGCAAATCTTCCACCAAACGCGTACACGTAGTCATGCAGAGCGGCCTTGGCTTTTGCATTCCGCGCTAGCTCGCTATTGAAAGCTTCTACGTCATCCGATTCAACCGCTTGCCATAATGGTCTGATCTCGCTCATTTGCTTGCTTAAAAATGCGAGGATGGCTACTTGCTCTGTTGCCTTACTAGGAAATATGATCGCTTTTTGCAGATGCCCTTCACTAAGCATTTTTTTAAGAATCCCCAGATAGGTCATCACGAAAAAGTCATTCTCAAGAGTGACGTACCATCGGCGTAAGAGATTTTCATTGAGACTTTCAAATAAATTGATGCACTCTGTATAGGTTAAGCGCCGGAAATCGTGATTTTGAAGCCAACGCAAATGCTTTCTGACATTCGACTTGAAAAAATAAGAGGTAATTCCGAATGTAGCGACTTTAATAGCAACAATAAACGGATAGAGTATCGTGAGTATGGCCGAGGGCTTGATTGAAGTCGCAACCTCTTCCTTTATATTGCTGGTGATCATCAGCTCGAAATTGTCTTTGTTTCTACGATATCCAGGCACGAATTCGGCCATACGATACCAATTATTCATGTTGTAGTACATCCTTCCATAGAAAAAACCAAGTAGATTTTCAAAAACGTGGGAATGTTGTTCTAGCTTCCTTCTGGAAACGCCTGACATATGCAAGAGGTCTGTATATACCTGCTCATATACCATCTTCGCAAAAGAGCATGTGAGTGGCAGAACTATGCCCGAATAACTTTCCGCTATATTAGCACTATCAAAATATTCTATTTCTTTGGTAGGGCTGTTCTGTGAGGACATAAAAATTAGTTACGATATCAACACGCACTCTTAATCTTAATAAAATTTCAAAAAATAAATCGCTACGTTGAAAATTCCGTACAGTATCAAAAAAGACAACTGCATCAGTTGATCGCTCCGGTGCGTCCGTTGTACCCAATGCGCGAACGCGGACAAGGCAGTAAGGAGTGCTAACCCCAGAGAAAAAATTAAGAGGGTGAGAGCGTGTAGAGAGATGAATGTGGTGACCAAGAAGAAAAGAACTGCATTTGAAAAAAGCAACACGAGGTACACGATAAGCGCTTTTTCAAAACCCATGTGCCACGTATACGTATCCTGTCCAGTACCATCATCACCGGGTATTTTCAATTTGCGAATAAACTCAAATGCAACAGTGCCAACTGCGGTAAAAAGAAAGTGGACAAACACGATAGTACCGAGCAAGAATGGGTTCGCAAACACGGTATAGACGAATAGTTGGAGTAGAAACATCTGAACGAGATTAATACCGTTGTATGTAAAAAAATGTTTGCGGAGATCTTCTCCCAAGAAAAATTCTTTTCCGGCAAGATATGAATATGCGAGCATCACTGCCGCGACTACGAACGCGTATACCCCCGCTAGGGCGGCAATGACCAAAAAAATAACGAGGCTCACAAGATCTACATACAGCAACTCCTCTTTTGAAATGATGCCGGATTGGATGGGACGCATTTGATGATGCGTGTTGTCATGTTCAAAGTCGCGATACTCGTCGAGTATTCTGACATGGAGCAAATATGCGACCGATGCGAGAAGTGCGCCGCCGATGTTGAAAATGGTCTGGTGACCCGATGTAACTGCCACCGAACTCAACACTGCCGGAAGAAAACTGAGCGTGAGTATAATCAAAGGAAAACGCTCCTGTTGGTACGCGTTAAATCTCTTCAAAGTGGGAACAATGCCGCTCATGTTTTGGATACCGTGCGCACGTGAAAGCTACCATAAAAAAATACCCTGTCTTTCGCGCGCAGTTCATCCACGCGCCTCTCATCAGTATGAAGATACGCTGATAATTGAGCCGGATAGGAACGTTGCACTAGATTATTCCAATACGCTACTACTGCACCGTGCTTTGCAGTACGAATGATTTCTCCCCACACTATTTCATTCTCAGATGGCGAGAGAGCTTCGAATATATCAGAAAGATTAAACTTGGAAAACGTGTCCGCAGGTATTGATTGTAAATAGTTTAAGAGGTTGTCCGTAATGATAGATAGAGCAGATACTGGTATGTTATGCAGGCGAGAATAGCCTCTTTCTTCGAGATACGGCGGCAGAGCATCGGCGTATTTTCCGGTTAAACTGTACTGCAAAAAGAAATTTCCCTGGATAGGCACCGAAGTAAGATGCTGCTCTAGTCTTTTGCGATATATGTCAGCCACAGTTCCTCCTCCTGCGTAGGCAAACATGCCCCGTTGGCGCGCATACCTCTTAAGCATCAGTCGGTTTGAAGCCAGACCAAAAAAGAATCTCCATCGCTTGGAATCCCAATGGTCTTTGTAAAATAGCTTCTGTTCATCAACATTGCGACAAGATAGCAATTTTGAGATCATTTTTTTGGAGTGTATGAGTGGTAAGAGATAACGTGCAAACCACCTGGTAAATCGCTCAAACCGCCCGCAATGTATCACCCCTCGATTAATCAAAGCCGGGTGGCGCAACCACCATAGTTTGGCAGTTGGAAACAAACCCTCACTTATCTTTTCAAAAAGGGTCGCCCGACGTTCTGATTTTCTAACTCCTAAAAATTCCAAGTACTCCTCATAGCTGAAGCTCTTTGCCGCGGCCATCTTCAATTCAAGCAAATGATTTTGTCCTGCATTTAGATCAACCGAAACTACTTTTTTCGCACCAGCGAGCAATAGAGCCAATGTATTATCGCCTCCTGATGTAACGGAAAGGACGCAATCGTCTTTATGAATTGAGAGTGCTTCTACTAAAATCTGAGGATCTTCCCAACACTGGCTGTAGTTAATAAGTTCTTTATCCATGAAAAAATGCCAGCACCCTCATTAGGTAGTCGTGATCTATCAGGTTACGGCTGCAAACAGAAGGCGGAAAAGTATATTCCATAGACCAATACGGACTGAAGTGTGAGGAAAATCGATGGAGCGCGATCTCTTCTTCTGTGAGATCAAGTTTGCCAAATTCTTGAAACGAAATATCCGTTATAGTAACGCTATCATGGACATTGTAAAAATTGAGTGTCTCATCGAACACCCATTCTGATTGCGGGGGCGCTGGATTTGTAACATAGAAAGTTTCTAGTTGATTTTCCTGTATTGCTTCGCCTATACTTTCTGCCGCCTGATCTACCGGCACCATGTTTGACTCGCCGGTCATTCTTGGGAATCGCAATATGTGATTCTTTGCTTTGGAAGCACGGACAGCAGATATAAATGCTCGGACTATGAGATAAAAGCCGCTGAAATTTCGTACCTCCCCCGTTCGACTATGACCTGTTAGAACGGAAGGTCTGAATATCGCGTAAGGGACGTTTGAACCCGTAAGTAGCTGTTCGGCATTGAACTTATCTTTTTCATAACTGTTATGAAAATCGGTGTTCTCCCCGGGCGGTCTATATATGAAAGCTGTGCTGACAAAGTATACCGGCACCCTCAATTTTTCGGCGAGTTTGAGCACCGCACGCATCATCTGCTCGTTCTTATCCTTGGCATCGCGAAAATGCACAACTCCGGCAGAGTGGACTATGCAATCAATATTCCCTGAGAATTTTATTTCTCCTCCTTCTGCGAGGTCGCATTCGACCACCTCCTCAAATTTTGAGGGATGAAAAGATAAAGCGCCGCTCTTTCCAATCCTCACACATGGAATCACTGTAACGCCACGCTTGATAAGATCCAAAGATACTTCGTAACCCAAGTTTCCTGTGATTCCTGTAAGTAGCGCTTTCATGGATGCAAGGCAGTGGCCTCTACTCTATATCAGAGTAGGACTAAACAAAAACCGGCCGAGAGACGCCAGGTTAATTTGCGTCCGACCAGGCCTTGCGATTGAAAAGCAACGTAGCCCAAAGGACAAAGTATACGATACCAATAATCCAGCCGGTTATATACAGAGTTTGAGGGTCTTTGTTCGTAATAAGCATGATGCCCCCTACAACCTCTGCAATGAGGCTATACCGCACAAGTGCAGAATATGGTGCTGTAAATTTAGAAGCGACGAGGTCAATCACCGGCAATGTGATAAGTGCCAACGCAAATGTGTAGAGCATCTGTACGAACGAAGTCAAGTTAAAGAACAGAAATCCCTCCGGAGAAATAAAGGCGTTGGCTGGATCTACATATCTTCCAACGTAAAATATTCCAGCAACAGCAACAGCGCCGAGAACGGTTACTAAAGAACGGGTAGTTGCGGGAGCTTGTTCTAGTGACGCATACAGGAAAACAACCAGAGAGACAAGGAAAGCAATTGCGCCAAAAGTGACGAACGTCAAAAGCTGTTCCGGATTAACGTATCCAATTGTCCACATCGCAAATGCGCAAGCATCAAACAAAAGACCGATGCCGAAGTACTTAAAAACAGGGTCCTTTCTGCTTACAAATTTGCCACCCAACAGAACGGTAGCCAGCACGTTACTCACAAAAAACAATACTACGGAGGAATTCATAAATATTAGCCTTTAAATAATTATTGAATAAAAGCCCCCTATGTAAAGATTATACTTGGTGCTACGAGGGTATGTCATAGTTATACACAGCCACTAAAGCTTGCAATGGAGACCTACGAAATCATGCCAAACGTATTCCAGCGTCTTGCCTGGGGGCCTTTGCGCGTCTCCATGACTTTTTTTTGTTCTCTTCAGATTAGGGGGTTAGAAAACGTCAAAAAAATAGAAGGTAACATGATTATTGCCAGCAATCATTCAAGTGAGCTGGATCCGCTACTTATTGTAGCGTGTCTTCCATTTTTTTCTCGCCATCTCCCGCTCTTCTTCGCGTCCCGCGGAAAGGAGTTTTATTCGAGCATGGGCTGGAGGCGCATTTTCTATGGCGGTACGTTCTTTACAATGATGGGAGCGTATCAAGTGTATGCGGGACTAAGAAACTACCCTCTCGCCCTCCGGCATCACTTGTCATTCATCCAAAATGGAAACAACATATGTATATTTCCATCAGGAGAAATGAATCCGGGACGAGAACCCCAAAAAGCCAAAGGGGGTGTAGCTTTTCTTGCTCAAGAGACGGGGCGCCCCATACTGCCCGTTCTAATACAAAACCTTGAACGTCTTACGTTAAAAGATTTTTTAAGTGGCAAAAGAAAGGCTGTTGTAACCTTTGGCGAACCCCTGTATGCCAAAGATATCTTTCAGGACATTAAAAAAGTGGTGATCGATGTGAACCGAAATGATTATGAAAAAGCGGCCGCTGTACTTATGAAGAAAATTGCTCAGTTGACGTGAGTATTTTTTGAACGCGAGGATAAAAGAAGACCGTAAATGATAAGAAAAGGGATTCCACCAAATACCAACACTGCGCCTCCGAGGATCTGTATACCGGGGATAAAGTTAAGAACAAACACTATATTTCTAACCAAAATTAATACAACAATCCACGTATCCAACCTTGAACGCGAAGTAGAGAATTTCTTCTTGAGAACATAATTTTCAATGAAATAGAAGACAACGAAAATACTAAGTACGACAAGCATTGCTACGAAAAACGGCCACAAATCTGTCTCGTTTATCAAAATTATCAAATCGAGCCCAAAGACAAGTAGCAAAGACACGGCCATAAAACCTAGATTGGTTCGAGGAATCCTTTTTGACCATGTGGTATTTTCAACACCGACCACGTTCGGGCTATTGGTCGTAAAACTTAAGGGCCCAAACCATCGATTCGCGGAAGGCAAGAACGCAAAGCATAATGCCGCCGCCCCCAACAGTATGGGGACTACACTCAACAGCGCAAACACCGGGTTGGAAAAAATTCGGCGAACGATATCAAATAGTTCTGTGAAATGCGTGAAGAAAAGTGCGAGAAGCACAATGCGCGCCCAGTTCATTCTTCGATGCGCGGCCAGGAAAACAAGTACCAATCTGCCTATGGCCAGAGACAAAGGAACAAAGAACACCATTAATGCCGCAAAAGCGGAAAAATACTGCGATGTAAAATATTGTCCAAACTGAACGAATGGCATGGCTAAGCTCGCTATGATGCTGGCGTACATCAAGAACTCGAAGAAGGTTACCGTCGAGGGTTTAGATATTTCCCCCTCTGGCATAGGTTGCAACTGGACGGTAGTGGGCGTGGGCGGAAGCGGTACGGCAAGTGCTGGCATGGGGGCAGGTATAGAGACGGGCGGCACCAGAGAAGAATCGACTCCCGGGGCTGTGGGCACAGGTTCCACTGCTCTAAAGCCAAGGGCTATGTCCTCGTCAGAAAGACCATTTACCTTTAGAACTTTAACAATATCGGCTTGCGATGTTCCCATCGCTATTTGATCGCGGATATAGTCAATGAATTGTTGGGGGATCATTGCAATGAAAAGAATAGCATTATTTGGCGAGCTTTAAATGCACCCGGAACAGGCTTATAGAGTTGACCTCAAAAGCAACCCTTGCCCCATGCATCCATAGCTCCCAAAGTCGGTAGAAAGGCTCGCCAAACCTTGCCTCAATGTCAGCGCGATGGCTCTCCAAGTTTTTTATCCACTCCGTCATTGTACGAAGATAGTCCGGAGTGTCGTCTCGAAACTCGGAAACGACAAGTCCCGCCTCATGAGCGGCAGTAAGCAACTCTTCCTTGGCTGGCAGATAACCGCCAGGGAATATATATTTCAACGTCCAACGGTCGACTGGGTGAGGCTTATACCGGCCCGTGGCTTGAATGTAGAGCGAACCTCCCGGCTTGAGTATTTGTTTAAGTTGATTTAAAAAAGGAGAAAGTCGTTTTTGTCCAACATGCTCGATAGATTCGAGTATGACTATCGCATCAAACTGGTTTGAGGGAAGATCTTCCACCATATCGCGGTACTCGAACGATACTAAATGTTCTAAGCGACCTTTCTTAATGAGCTTCTGACAGTATTCCAACTGCGCGTTACTTAAGGTGTACCCGGTAATATTCCAGTGCATGTTTTTTGCCGCATATTGAGCAAATCCACCCCATCCTGAACCAAGATCAAGAACTGATGCACCGGATGGAAGATTCAACCACTGGCATATCAACTCAAGCTTTTTTTGCTGAGCTGTTGCAAGATCTTCCGAACCCGTTTCGTAGCATCCCGCAGAATAAGACATGGTCGTATGATCTAAAATCATTTGAAAAAAGTCGTTACCTAGATCATAGTGATACGCAATCTGGTCCTTCCGATTGCGAGAAACACTCCAGCCAGCGAGAAAAGTTGCCAGTGCGAGCCGCAAAGAACGTCGCACGTGTTTAAACTGATGACGAAGCCGGAGGTATGCCTCTAAATCACCTTCAACCCGTAACCGACCTTCCATATATGCTTCCCCGAACCCGAGCGCCCCTTGTGCTAACAAACGCTGAGCAGTCGCCTTATCGTTTATGACCAAGGTAAAAGTCGTTGAAGATCCTGTCCCATAAAAACGTTCTTGACCATCCCATAATTTGATTGAAAATCTAGGTCCATTAAAATGGCTAAAAATCTCATCAATGGTGCGAGAATAATTCATATATCTTCTTCGATAAGTCCGAGCTTGATGAGCCGAGCGCGAATCGCGCTCGGCTGGCGGCCAAGCTTTTTTGAGAGTTTTTGCTGATTCTCGTCTTTTGCAAATTCTGCTTTGAGCGCTGTATCATCCTCGTCGCTCCATGGGGTGTATGCTCGTGGGTGCTTTTCACGTAGCGCGGCAAGTTTTTCGGTATACACGGCTGAAGACTCTGCCCCGGACTTCTTCTCCTTCTTCTTTTTTTTCTTAAGAGTTGTGTTCACTTTTTCAGTTCCTCCGCACGCGCGGATAAAATTACTATGGAGCTTCGCGAGTTCATCTTTTGGAAGTTCTTTGAACGAAACATCTGTGATTTCTGATTGTTCGCGAAATTCTGCGTCTTTTTCTAAAATTTCAGGATGCACTTCAAGCGCCCGCTCATTAATGCCTAAAAGATGAAGCCCTTTGAGTCTTCGCACACGAGAGAGGGCGACGTACCCTTGTCCATATTCAAATGCGCCCGAGAGATCCATGACCGCCCCGTCCATGCTCATGCCTTGGCTCTTATGCACCGTCATCGCCCAGGCAAGACGAAGAGGAATCTGGCTAATAGTTGCGAGCGGTGCGCCATTTTCCTCAATACTCCAATCAAGCGGCTCTGCCGTGATGTGCATTCCCTGAAGTGTGAGAATCTCTGGATATCCCGTGCCTGCCGCAAACCCCATCACCGTACCAAGTGTTCCATTTACAAACCCTCCCTGAATACTATTTTTGGTAAACATGACCGATGCACCTTCTTTGAGTTCAAGGGTCTCCGGCGAAAGGCATCCCCTTTTCAAATTTTCAACAAGGCTGTCCTTTCCTCGCGAGGTCATGTGGTATTGCTTCGGTGTGCCCGGAAGCGTCGCAAGTTCTCCCGCATTGATGCGGTCCACATCGGCATTATGTGAAAATAATTTTGTAATCCCTTTCGGAAGTTTTGTAGAGGATACCTTTCGCGACGCGATATGTGTGTGATGTTTCTCCTTAAGCTCGTTCGTACGGATTGCGGAAAGCACTGCAAGATATTCTGGGTCATCTTGGCGATGCTGTTCAGTGAGATAGCAGACCACAGGCTTCGCTCTCTTCCATGCGCTTCCAGTAAAAGCAAAGATGCCCTGCGGCTCATCAGAATAAAACATATCTTGGGAAGGTTGTGGTAGGTTGTTTCGAGTGATGGGCGGTAACTGAAAAAAATCTCCTACCAAAATAATTTGTAATCCGCCAAACGCCTCTGGCGTTTGGCGCACTTCCCTCAAGACCGCCTCCACCATATCGAGCGTATGAGCTGAAAGCATTGAAATCTCATCAATAATAAGCACTTTTGCGGGTTGAATACGCTTTACCAAGTACTCGCGTGTGGCAATGCGATCAAGATCTTCAGGTGAGAGCGAGTTTAGAATACCAATCCCGCTCCATGCGTGAATAGTCATCCCATGGATATGCGTCGCCGCTATTCCTGTTGAGGCGGTAATGGCAGGTTCAATGCCGTGCGACTTCAGGTATGCTACGTATTCGTTTACCGTGTGCGACTTGCCGCTCCCCGGCTCGCCCGTGAGAAAAACATTCGCTCCGCTCTTTAATATGGTCAGCGCATCGCTTTGAGTCATGTGCTCTGAAGAATACACCAGAAAGGTTCTTCGTGTTCTTATTACATTCAATTACATGGCGCACATAGGGTCAGTCTCCGTTTTGAAATAGTGGCTGACCCCAATTCTCAAAAAAATGGTGGCTGACCTGCTCTGTAGAAAACATCTAGATATACACAATCATCACATTGTGTACAAATAATCGAAGCATCATCTCCCGGCATTGTGCGAAGTACGAACGGGCGCGAAGAAACGAACCGAGATTGCGTTTAA